>Ga0157370_10009506_pt1 | contig 10374 bp, 8 predicted proteins | sample C35metaG_FD_113463 | JGI IMG/M metagenome (GOLD analysis project Ga0157370, IMG submission 113463) | Corn rhizosphere microbial communities from Kellogg Biological Station, Michigan, USA - C3-5 metaG | ecosystem: Host-associated > Plants > Roots > Rhizosphere > Soil | place: USA: Michigan... | reverse complement strand
CACTACGCCGACGACGTCATTCGCGCCGACGAGCTGGGCGCGCGCGGAATCCAGTACGTCGATGTCGGCACGAGCGGCGGGGTGTGGGGCCTGGAGAACGGCTACTGCCTGATGATCGGCGGCCCCGACCGGGCGGTCGAGCGGCTCGACCCGATCTTCGCCAGCCTCGCGCCGGGTGTCGATTCGGCCGAGCGCACCCCGGGCCGCGACGGCGACCCCTCGCCCTCGGAGAACGGCTACCTCCACTGCGGCCCCAACGGCGCCGGCCACTTCGTGAAGATGGTCCACAACGGGATCGAGTACGGCGTCATGGCCGCCTACGCCGAGGGCCTCAACATCCTCAAGAACGCCAACGCCGGCAAGGTCAAGCGCGAGGCCGACGCCGAGACGGCGCCGCTCGACCACCCCGAGTACTACCAGTACGACCTCGACCTGCCCGAGGTCGCCGAGGTATGGCGGCGCGGCAGCGTGATCGGCTCCTGGCTGCTCGACCTGACCGCGGCGGCGCTGCAGGAATCGGGCGACCTGGAGGAGTTCACCGGCCGCGTCTCCGACTCCGGCGAGGGCCGCTGGACGGCGATCGCGGCGATCGACGAGGGCGTGCCGACGCCGGTCCTGACGACGGCCCTGCACGAGCGCTTCTACTCGCGCGGGCTCGGCGACTTCGGCGACAAAGTCCTCTCGGCGATGCGCAAACAGTTCGGCGGTCACGACGAGAAGAAGGACTGAGCCATGCCGATCGAGCTCGAGGTGGCCGGGGACGAAAAGGCCGCCTCGCGGCGGGCGGCGGAGCTGATCGCCGCCGCCGGAGCCGAGGCGGCGGCCGAGCGCGGCCACTTCGCCTTCGCGATGAGCGGCGGCCGCTCGCCCTGGGCGATGCTGGCGATCCTCGGCGAACTCGAGGAGATGCCCTGGGACCGCACCGAGCTCTTCCAGGTCGACGAGCGCGTCGCCGCTCCCGGCGACGAGACCCGCAACCTCACTCATATGGTGCTCGGCCTCTCGATGGACCACCAGGCGACGCTGCGGCCGATGCCGGTCACCCAGCGAGACCTCGACGGCGCCGCCCGCGATTACGAAGCCCAGCTTCCCGACCGCTTCGACCTGGTCCATCTCGGCCTCGGACCCGACGGCCACACCGCCTCCCTGGTCCCCGGCGACCCCGTCCTCGACGTCACCGACCGCCGCGTGGCGATGACCGAGACCGCCTACCAGGACCACCGTCGCATGACCCTCACCTATCCGGCCCTGAACGAAGCCCGCCGCATCGTCTGGCTCGTCACCGGCCCCGACAAGCCCGAGGCGCTGCAGAAGCTCCTGGCCGGCGACGAATCGATCCCGGCAGGGCGGGTCAGAAACGAGCAGATGGTCGTCGTGGCTGATGAGGCCGCTGCCAGCCACTAGTTGCAGATACGTAGGCGTGTAAGCGAATTCGGGTACACGCTGTAATCGATTTCGCTAACATGCTGGTATGTCAGCTGCCGTGCTGATTGACGAGATCCTGCGGAAGAGCGGTCTCACGCAGGCTGAGCTTGCGCGACGGGCGGGCCTGCCGCGCTCAGTTCTAAATGCTTACCTGCGCGGTCATCGCGAGCCAGGAGCTGATGCTCTATTGCGGATTGCCAGCGCCGCCGGGGTGAAGCTGGAACTCGAGCAGCGGAGACCGCCGGTCGATCCGCAGCGCGCCAGCTTCATCCTCAACCAAGTCCTGGGTTTGGCTGAGGCTCTGCCGTACCGCCCACGGGCGGAGTTGGCATATCCGCCCCTGAAGGATCGACTCGCGAAACCCCTGACGGCATGAATGCCGAGCTCGTCGAAAAGCTCTTGGCGATTCACGAGGCGCTGAAGGCGCGATCGCTGCCGCATGCCTTCGGTGGTGCCATCGCCCTTGCTTACTGCGTAGAGGAACCGCGCGGGACCCGGGACCTCGACATCAATGTTTTCGTCGATGCGAAACGGGCCGAAGAGGTACTCGCCGCTCTGCCGGAGGGAGTACGAGTAGGGGGAGCCGATGTGGAGCAGGCGAAGCGGGACGGACAGACGCGGCTGTTCTGGGACGGGGTGCCGGTCGACATCTTCCTCAACAACCTCCCTCTGCACGAGGAGGTTGCCAACGGCGTGACCTGGGTCGACATGCAGGGCTCCCAGGTCCCCGTTCTCGACTGCGCCTCTCTTGTCGTCTTCAAGAGCTTCTTCGCTCGTGGCAGAGACTGGGGCGACATCGAAGAGGTCGCGGCAGCCACCCCCGAGGACGTCAACTCCGCTCTGCAGGTGGTCACCGACCTCGTCGGCGAGGACGATCCCTCCCGTCGCAAGTTGGCGAAGATTGCAGCCGGCGATACCGCTTAAGTAGCCGCGTCCAGCGAGACCGCGTGGTTGCCGAGGATGCGGCCGTCGGGGTCCCAGTGGCGCTTCACCTCGCCGAGGCGGGAGCAGACGTCGGGCGGGAGGATTTCGTCGGAGTCGCAGGGGCGCTCGGCGAAGTTGAAGTAGCCGCCGTCGGCCGCCCAGGGCTCCATTGCGTCGTCGAAGCGGTCCAGGTGGCCCTCGATCGCTTCGCCCAGCTCCGGCGTCATCGGCATCCCGATGCCGAACATCACCCAGTTGGCGTCCAGGTGGGAGAGGGCGCCGCCGTCGGGGTCGGGCCGGCCGAGCGCCCCGCCCATGTGGCGGATCTCGGTCAGCAGCAGCGGCGAGCCCGATTCCGGCCCCGAGAGGCCGACGAAGGCGTCGATCGCCTCGTCGGGCAGCTCACGCAGGACGCGATGGTGGCCGAGGCCGGGGACCGGGTTCTCTGGGTCCATGTGGATCCGGCAGAGACCGGCGGCCGGGATCTGGTCGAAGGTGTCCATGATCGGCTCGCCGATCTCCCGCAGCGGCGCGATTGCCGCTTCGCCGGCCTCCTTGTCGCCGATGCAGGCGGCGTCGATCGTCAGCAGCGGCGTGCCCCGCAGCGGCTCGGGGACGTCGGGAATGGGAGGCGGGGTGATGAAGCGGACCACCGAGGTGACGTCGTCGGAGACGCCTTCGGCCCAGTCGCGGTAGCGGCGCACGGCCTCGCCGCCGACCGCGGCGGGGAAGATCAGGACGCCGGCGTAGGCGGTCTCGACCGGGACCAGGTCGAGCTGCAGCGCGGTGACGATGCCGTAGTCGCCGCCGCCCCCGCGCAGCGCCCAGAAGAGGTCGGGCTCGTTTCCGGCGTCGACCGTGCGCCGCTCGCCGTCGGCGGTGACCAGCTCGATCGCCCGCACGCGGTTGCAGGCGAAGCCGTAGCGGCGGCCGAGCCAGCTCAGCCCGCCGCCCAGGTGGTATCCGGTGACGCCGACGTCGGGGGAGGAGCCGGGCAGGCCGCTGAGCCCGTGGGCGCCGGCGGCTTCGCTCAGCTCGAGCACCAGCGTCCCCGCCTCGACCCGCGCGGTCTGGGCCTCGGGGTCGATCTCGACGCCGCGCATGCGCTCGGTCTTGAGCAGGATCGCGTCCTCCAGGGAACCGAGCGCGACCGCCCCGTGGCCGGTGCCCTGGCCCGCCACCCGCAGGTCGTTCTCGGCGGCGAAGCGGACGGCGGCGGCGACGTCGTCGACGCTCTCGGCGAAGACGACCGCCTCGGGGCTCTGGTCGGCGGCGAGGTTCCAGGCCATCCGCGCCTGGTCCCAGTCGGAGTCGTTCGGGGTGGCAACTCGGCCGGCAATTGCCAGCCCGCTGAAGTCGGTCATGCGGAGGTCTCCTTTGGGTCAGCTGAAACTGGTGCGGTCCACGGCGTCTCCCGTTGCCACGAAAACCTCGCTCACCATATCCGGGGGAAAGAGGCCGTGGGCAGCGACGCCGGGATCGGACTCCAGCCGCGCTGCCAGCGCCGCCGGGTCGTCCAAGCCGGGCCCGCGGTAGTCGGCGATCAGGCCGCCGTCGGGGGAGGGCGGAGCGTCCCGCAGCTCGACCTCGCTGCCGAGCCGCTCCAGCGTCGAGGCGGCGCCGAAGCCGAACAGCTCCAGCGGCACCGGCCCGCGCAGCGCCTCGACCGGCTTGCTCGAGTCGCAGATGACGACGAAGCGCTCGGCTGCCGCGGCGACGATCTTCTCGCGCAGGTGGGCGCCGCCGCCGCCCTTGATCAGCCAGCCGTCGGGCGTCACCTCGTCGGTGCCGTCGATCGCGATGTCGAGCCGCTGCAGGCGGTCGAACTCCTCGACCGGGACCCCCAGCCCGCGCGCCTGCTCCTCGGTCGCGACCGAGGTGGCGACGCAGCGGATGTCGGTGAGCCCGCGGCGGGCGATCGCCGGCAGCAGGTGGGCGACCGTCGAACCGGTCCCCAGGCCGATGGTCATCCCGCTCTCGACCAGCTCGGCTGCGGCCTCGGCGGCCAGCCGCTTCTCGTCTTCAGGCGTGTTCACGAGCGGCACGCTACATTGCTCCGATGACTTCTACCGCCTCCGTTTCCGCAACTCAGGACTACAAAGTGGCCGACATCGGCCTCGCCGATTTTGGCCGCAAGGAGATCTCCCTCGCCGAGGTTGAGATGCCGGGCCTGATGCAGACGCGCGAGGAGTACGGAGCGGCGCAGCCGCTCAAGGGCGCCCGGGTCACCGGCTCGCTCCACATGACGATCCAGACCGCGGTCCTGATCGAGACTCTGGTCGCTCTCGGCGCCGAGGTCCGCTGGGCCAGCTGCAACATCTTCAGCACCCAGGACCATGCCGCCGCCGCGATCGCCGCCGCCGGCATCCCCGTCTACGCCTGGAAAGGCGAGACCCTGGAGGAGTACTGGTGGTGCACCGAGCAGGCGCTGGTCTGGCCCGACGGCGAGGGCCCGAACATGATCCTCGACGACGGCGGCGACGCGACCCTGCTCGTCCACAAGGGCGTCGAGTTCGAGAAGGCCGGCTCGGTCCCCGATCCCGGCTCCGCCGAATCGGAGGAGTTCAAGATCGTCCTGCAGACGCTGCAGCGCTCGCTCGAGGAGGACTCGCAGCGCTGGACCAAGATCGCGGGCAACATCAAGGGCGTCACCGAGGAGACGACGACCGGCGTCCACCGGCTCTACCAGCTGGCCGAGGCCGGCGACCTGCTGTTCCCGGCGATCAACGTCAACGACTCGGTCACCAAGTCGAAGTTCGACAACCTCTACGGCTGCCGCCACTCGCTGGTCGACGGCATCAACCGCGGCACCGACGTGATGATCGGCGGCAAGGTCGCCGTCATCTGCGGCTACGGCGACGTCGGCAAGGGCTGCGCCGACTCCCTGCGCGGCCAGGGCGCGCGGGTGATCGTCACCGAGATCGACCCGATCTGCGCGCTACAGGCGGCGATGGAGGGCTACGAGGTGCGGACCCTCGACGAAGTCGTCGAGAGCGCCGACATCTTCGTCACCGCCACCGGCAATAAGGACATCATCACCGTCGAGCACATGCGGCGGATGAAGCACAACGCGATCGTCGGCAACATCGGCCACTTCGACAATGAGATCGAGATGGCGGCGCTGGAAGAGGCCGACGCCGAGCGGATCAACATCAAGCCCCAGGTCGACGAGTGGAAGTTCCCCAACGGCAAGGCGATCATCGTCCTCTCCGAAGGGCGGCTGCTGAACCTCGGCAACGCGACCGGGCACCCGAGCTTCGTGATGTCGAATTCCTTCACCAACCAGGTGATCGCCCAGATCGACCTCTTCGGCCACCGCGACGACAAATACGGCGGCGAGCCCAACGTCTACGTGCTGCCGAAGCACCTAGACGAGAAGGTCGCGCGCTTGCACTTGGACGCGCTTGGCGTCCAGCTCACCGAGCTGACGCCGGAGCAGTCGGCTTACCTCGGCGTCCCCGTCGAGGGCCCGTACAAGCCCGACCACTACCGGTACTAGGTCTTAGGGACGGGGCGCCCGGCCCGCGGGTCCTGTCACCGATTTGGTTCCACCGCCCCCTGCAACTGCGCAGGGGGCGGTCCCCCAAATCGGCGCCACCCGCGGGGAGGGGGCGATCCGTTGCTCGATTTATGCTCGCGGCGATGGAACCTCGGCTTTGGATCTCGGCTAGTGGGGAGGCGCCGCACTCCGTTGCGTTGAGTGGGGAGCGGACGGTGGTGGGGCGGTCGCCGGAGGCGGATGTGGTGCTTGAGGACGAGGCGGTTTCCTGGAATCACTTGGAGATCGAACGGAAGGGGGAGGTGCTGATGGCTACCGACCTCGACAGTCGCAACGGGACCGCGCTGAACGGCGAGCCGCTGGCCCGGCCACGGCGGCTGCGCGATGGCGACACGCTGATCGTTGGCAATCATCGGCTGGAAGTGAAGACCGGCTCCGTCACTCCCGTGGGCGCCACCGTTGCTGCGAGTGAGCCGGCGGTGGCGCTGAATGAGGAGGAGCGCGCGACCGCCGCTGCCCTCGTCGCTCCCTACCGCACCGAGGGCGCCTTCGCCGGTCGTCCCGCCACCCGCGCCGAGATCGCCGCCGAGCTCCACGTCAGCGAGCGCACCGCCCAGCGCCGCCTCGACGCCCTCGCCGCCAAACTCGACATCCCCGGCGGCGCCGGCCGCGACCGCCCCCGCCAAATCGCCGCCCGCGTAATCGAACTAGGCCTCGACCGTCCGCGCTGACCCGGACCGGGCCAGACGTGGCTCGATGGGTGGCGTGGGTGTCGTTGGACGGTACGGCTCTGGGGCCGAGCATCGGGATACGCAATCACCGATCGCTCGGAAAGGAGCATCCGATGTTCAAGAAAAGCCTCATCACCATCTTCGTCGCCCTCCTCGCACTGGCCATTCCCGCTAGCGCCTCTGCCGCGGGCGGGGCGATCGTCTTCTCGAAGACCACCGAAGACCACCGCAAATACGAAGAAGCAGGCAAAGTGCTGCCGCCGAAAGCGCCCGAAGGCGGGCTGTTCGCGGTCAAAGACCACCACCTCAACCAGCTGACCGAAAACCCCGGCGACAGCGAACCGTCGTTCTCCGCTGACGGGCACACGATCGCCTTCATCCGCAACGGCGACGTTTGGGCGATGCGGGCCGACGGTTCCGGCCAGAAACAGCTGACCAGCGGGGCCGACTTCGACTCGCGGCCGATCGTCTCGCCGAACGCCCGCATCGTGCTCTTCCAGCGGCAGACCGCCGAAGGCGCGCCGCGCGACCTGTTCACGGTCAGTGTCAACGGCGGCGGCGCGCACCCGATCGCGCCCTCGGCGGCCGACGAGCACGAAGCCTCGTTCTCGCCGGACGGCCGCACGATCGCCTTCGTCCGCACCAACGCCTCCGCCAACGACGACATCTACTCGGTCCGCCCGTCGGGCGGCAAGCTCCGTCGCCTCACCCGCACCGCCGGGATCGACGAGTTCGCCCCGAACGTGCTGAACACGACCGTTGTCTTCAGTCGCGGCAACAACACCGAAGGTCCGAGCGGCTACGCCGACGTCTACAAGATGGACCTGACCGGCAAGCACGTGAAGAAAGTGATCGCCGGCGCCGGCTCCGCCTACGTCGAGGACGTGACTGCCAACGGCCGCACGATCCTCTTCGGCCGCGACCAGGGTCTCTGGGTCAAGCAGCTCGGCGGCAAGGGGCGCAAGCTGTCCGACCTGCCGGACAACGCGAAGGTCAACAGCGTCTTCTCCTCCGACGGCAAGCAGGTCGCGACCTTCACCGAAACCCCCGAAGGGGAACAGTCGCTCTCGGTGATCGACGTCGCCACCGGCCGCAGCAGCTACGCCGAAGTAGTCGGCTACTCCAGCGGCGAAGTAACCACCATCATCGGACCGATAGTCGCCTGGCAGCCGGTCCCCCAGCGATAGCGCTGGCGAGGTGCGTTCCCCACGCGGACCGTGGGAAACGCACCTCGAGCAGGGCCGCAGTGGAGTACGGACACCGCCCGAGTTCGAGCGGCGCCCCTCACGGTCCGCGTGAGGGGCGCCGCTCGTCAGCGCATGATCGCTGGGTATAACCCGGCGTGTGGGGGAATTTTCTGTAGGCACCGAGATTGCCGGTTACCGCGTCGAAGAGATGATCGCGCGGGGCGGCATGGGCGTGGTCTACCGCGCCACCCACCTCGGCCTCGAACGGCCGGTGGCGCTGAAGGTGATCGCCCGCGAGCTCGCCGACCGCGACGGCTTCCGCGAGCGCTTCCTCCGCGAGTCGCGCCTCGCCGCCCGGCTCGACCACCCCTCGGTGGTGCCGATCTACGACTCGCGCGAAGTCGACGGCGAGCTGATCGTGGCGATGCGCCTGATCAAGGGCGGCGACCTGCGCGGGCTGATCGACCGTGAGGGCCCGCTGCCGCCGACCCGCGCCCTCGGCCTGCTCGGCCAGATCGCCGACGCCCTCGACGCCGCCCATGCCGCCGGGATCGTCCACCGCGACGTCAAGCCCCACAACATCCTCGTCGAAGGCGACCACGCCTACCTCTCGGACTTCGGCCTCGCCAAGGCCTTCGACGAGAGCGGCGCCACCGCCGACGCCTCGGTCGTCGGCACCGCCCACTACATGTCGCCGGAGCAGTGGCGCGGCGACTCGATCGGGCCCGCCGCCGACGTTTACTCGCTCGGCTGCGTTCTCTACGAGGCGATCACCGGGATCGCTCCCTTCGCCCGCGCCGAAGCCGACACCGAGCCGGAGATGCCGCAGGGGATGGAGGCGGCGATCCGGCGGGCGACCGCCAAGGAGCCGAGCGACCGCTACCGTAGCGGCACCGAGCTGATCGCAGCCGCCCGCGCCGGCGAGGGCTCGGAGGTGCGGCCGACCGCCGTCCTCTCGAATGACCGCAGCGAGCGCACGACCGTCCCGAACGCCTCGCAAGGCTGGTTCGGCCTGGCGGGAAGGCGGGCGGCGCTCTGGATCTTCGGCGGCTTCGCGGTCATCGTGATCGCGATCGCGATCTCCCTGGCCGTCCTGCTCGGCAGCGAAGGTCCGAGCGTCTCGGCGCCGATCGCGGTCGGGGCCCCGCCGCTGCGGATCACGGCGGACGGCCAGGGCGCCTGGGTGACGAGCGAGCGCGACGGCACCGTGACCCGGCTCGACCCCGACACCGGGAAGCGGCTCCGGCAGGTCACCCTCTGGCCCGGCATCTCCGGGATCGCGATCGGCAGCAAGTGGCTCTGGGTGACGAGCCCGCGCCGGCACCAGCTTCTGCGCCTCGATGCGAAGACGCTGCAGCAGAAGCAGGCGATCCCGATCCCCGGCGCTCCCGGGCCGATCGCCCTCAGCGCCGCGCCGCGCCGGGTCTGGGTCGCCGACGAAGACGGCGGCGGCATCGCCGTCGTCAACGCCGAAAGCGGCCGCCGCATCCGCACCAGGCTGCCGCCGCTGGCGGCGCCTTTGCGACTGGCGGTGGGCGCCGGCGGCCTCTGGGCGTCGAGCTCCTCGACCGCGAGCGTGCGCCGCATCGATCTCGGCTCGCTGGAACCCGGGGCCCCGATCCTGGCCGGGCCGCGCCCCGCCGGCATCACCGTCGCTGACGACGCCGTCTGGGTGACCAATCCTCCACGCGGCACGGTGACCGAGATCGACCCCTCGCTGCGCGAAGTGCGGGCCCAGACCGACGTCGGCAGCAAGCCCGGCGGGATCGACGCCGGCACCAGCGCCGTCTGGGTCGCCAACGCCGCCGACGGGACCGTCACCAGGATCGACCTCGACTCGGGCGAAGCCGCGGGCGACCCGATCGGCGTCGGCCCCGAACCCGGCGCCGTCGCCGTCGGCGGCGAAGCGGTTTGGGTCGCAAATAACGGAGATGGCACCGTCACCCGGATCGAGCCCTGACCGCGGCAGGTAGGGCAGGGCGGCCGAACATCTAGGATCGGGCCTCATGACCCAGGACATCGATCAGCTCGCAATCAACACGATCCGCACCCTCTCGATGGACGCCGTCCAGAAGGCGAACTCGGGCCACCCGGGGACGCCGATGTCGCTGGCGCCCGTCGCCTACGAGCTCTGGCAGAACCACCTGCGCTACGACCCGGCGAACCCGATCTGGCCGAACCGCGACCGCTTCGTGCTCTCGGCCGGCCACGCCTCGATGCTCTTGTACTCGATGCTCTTCCTCGCCGGCGTCCGCAAGGTCGACGAGGACTACAACGTCACCGACGAGCCGGCCTGCTCGCTGCACGAGATCGAAAACTTCCGCCAGCTGAAGTCGCGCACGCCCGGGCACCCCGAGTACCGCTGGACCACCGGGGTCGAGACCACCACCGGCCCGCTCGGCCAGGGCGTCGGCACCTCGGTCGGGATGGCGATGGCCTCGAAATGGCTGGGCGCCAACTACGGCACCGAGCTGTTCGACTTCGACACCTACGCGCTCGCCGGCGACGGCTGCCTGCAGGAGGGAATCTCCCACGAAGCCGCCTCGCTCGCCGGCCACCTCAAGCTCGACAACCTCTGCTGGATCTTCGACAACAACCACATCTCGAT
>Ga0157370_10009504_pt1 | contig 10376 bp, 12 predicted proteins | sample C35metaG_FD_113463 | JGI IMG/M metagenome (GOLD analysis project Ga0157370, IMG submission 113463) | Corn rhizosphere microbial communities from Kellogg Biological Station, Michigan, USA - C3-5 metaG | ecosystem: Host-associated > Plants > Roots > Rhizosphere > Soil | place: USA: Michigan... | reverse complement strand
TCGATTATGACGTGATATGGAAATAGCATTGATCATATCTGCAATTGGTTTAGGCTTCGCATCCGGTTTTCATTGTATCGGAATGTGCGGTCCCATTGCGTTATCAATGGGTTTAACCAAAAAGCAGGCTACGAATTACTATCTTCAAAATCTCACGTATCAGTTCGGGAGAATTGCCACTTATGCTTTTTTAGGTGCAATTCTGGGAATTGTAGGTCAGGGATTTGAGATGGCAGGCTTTCAGCAATATCTTACGATTGGAGTGGGAATTTTGCTGATAATTATGGCGCTGTTTTCATTTGGTGGAAAAGATTTTGCTTCAAAAATTCCTTTTATTTCTAAATTTCTTTTTAAAGTTAAATCAAACCTTGGAAAACTTCTTCAGAAAGCTGATTACCGCTCACGATTCACCACTGGTATTCTGAACGGATTTTTACCATGCGGAATGGTCTACATGGCTTTAACGGCAAGTCTTGCAAGCGGCGGAATTTGGCAGGGAGCTTCCTTTATGGCTTTATTCGGATTGGGTACACTTCCTTTTATGTTTACTGTCGTCTTAGTCGGAAATCTGATGAACCAAGCATTTAGAACTAAAATTTTAAAAGCAATTCCTGTTGTAATGATTATCCTTGGTGGATTGTTTATTCTACGAGGTCTTGAACTTGGAATCCCTTACATTTCTCCGCCATCGGAAGCAATGAAGGTATCTCCGGAACATGATGTGAATTGTCATAATACAGACCCTAATCATAAACATAATGCGGCAACGTGTCATTGATTTTGGTATTATAGTTCTGTTCATTATACAAAACAGAACATTATACCACAAAAGAGGCTGTCTCAAAGGTGAGACAGCCTCTTTTTGTTTATCAGCTCAAAGTCGGAAGACTTCGCACAGCGGGGTTCTTTACCATTGTACTTATAATCTTTATACGAATCGCCAAAGAAAGCATTCCCAGTTTTCAAATGATTCATTCCAAAAGGATAATAATCATTAGCATCTGTAATTTCAAGAATACCAAAATTGTCTCTACCAAAACTCACCCTTGCATTCCCCAAATGATCTTTATACTGGTAAATATACTGATCTTTCTGGTAATCGTAAAAACCTTCTGCCGTTGGAAAAAACTGTAGATCCTGTGTTTTCAAAATGGCAGCAATTCCACCAATAGGATTGATTATTCCCGGATCTGAAGGCTCAATAAGATCCTCGAGACTGAAGGCTTCCATCTCCATTGCTCTCCTGGTTTCTACCGGTGCTGCAAGTAATAATTCTACATCTCCCGGACCGCCACCGTCACCCAATGTTTCCACTTTTGTATTCCTGTACTGGAATCCGTCAAGATAATCGGTAACCTCAGTGGTAACAATAGCATTGTGGTAACCCGACACTGTACTCACCGTATTTTTCCTAAGCTTTGATCCGTCTGCTCCGTAGATATGACTTGCAGTAAAGGGAAATCGAGATCCATATTGATCTCATTCGGAAGGTTCAGAAAATTGTATTGTATCGATGAAATACCTTTTCCATCCGTGCTGAGCATATTTCAGATCATAAGATATCATAACAAAAGGATAACCCTAGTAGCCTGTCATGTAATGTTGTTAATCTCATTCAGGAATTATAATACAAGCCCACCGCAATTACGGTGGGCTTGTATTATCTGCTCACAGATTATAAATCCGCGAGATCGATATGTTATCTTTTATTTTGAGATTAAATTTCTGCTCCCATTTTTATCGATTATTTCAACGGTGTCCAATACGCCTTCTTTGTTATATTTGTAGATGTAGGTGAAAAAACTTTTTTTATATAAAATTTTTTCTATCTTAATAACTTTATCCTTTTCGTACGTAGCAATATAATAACTATTCTTTTTCTCTGCTTCTTCAAAACTAATCTCATCTACCAATTTTACAGGATGCTCGTATCCACTAAAATAAGAGTAATATTTAAAATATGACTCTGCAAATTTATATTGTTTAGTTCTTTTATCAGTACAACAAAAAAAGCTGAACATTATACCTATTAATATCGATCTATTCATACACTATGGATTTGTTGTTAAATTAAGTTTTTCTAATAGTTTTTCTTGAAATGAATGGCAGTTTTGACCACTTGGCCAACTCCAACTTCCAGAATAATTATTGGAAAACACTCTAATTCCCGAAGGAACATTAGATGTTGTTTCGGCATTTTTTGTATAAACATTATATGCTTTTACTCCCGCACTTCTATCACCTTGATGCGGGTCTTGCGTAGATGTTCCTCCAAAATTAGTTTGACCATTTAATTCTCCTTCAGTACCAGGTACTGTGTCTGATAAACCAACTTTTGGTTTTGGCCACCATCCATAACTTTCAGTTTTACCAATCTCTGTCCACCAATGACCATATTTATCGTCGCCGCTAATATCAATATCTTTTCTAAAAATTTTTACATTCTCAACTTTTCTAAATAATTCTCCTTTTTTTATAATATCTCCTTTCTTAATATCTTTTGCATTCTCCGTTTCATTTTTAAGATTTGTAATTTTTTTAACTTGCGTTTCTTCTTTATTAAGTTGATAAACTTCATTCTTTTGATCATTTTTAACAACATCAACAACTTTTCCTCCACTATTTATAACAACAATATCATCATTATCTGTTTCCACATCTCTTTCTAATTTTCCATCAGGATCTGTAAATCTCAATGGATTATCATAAGCGTAACGATATGGAGACCATCTTCTATCTTTCTCCGCCAGCGGATCAACGACACCCCATCTTCCAATATCCGGCATATAGAATCTCGCTCCGTAATCATACATTCCGGTCTCTTGCAATTCCTTTCCATTGTACTTATAAGATTTATACGAACCACTTCCAAAGAAAGCATTTCCTGTTTTCAAATGATTCATCCCAAAAGGATAATAATCATTTGCATCTGTAATCTCAAGAATTTAGCTTAGCCTTATTATCTTCCGCGATAAAATTGTACGGTAGCGAGGGAAAAATTATTTTACGATTTCACCATTTGATTTAAATTTTATCTGAAATGTATTTTCTCTATTATTGATAACCTTTTTTATATCTTGTTCTTTTCCAAGTTTTTTAATAACATCTTTTCCATCTTCTGCGAACGAAAAATATTCATCAGAATAAAAATAAAAAGGAATCAATTCTCCTTCTAGAAATATAGCTCTATTACTATGTTGCAACCAAAAAGCTTCCGAATCATTAGAAACTGTATTTAAATATAATAAATAAGTATCAGAATCTCCCTTTTCAAAAACTATACATATTTTTTTGTTAGCTCCTTTTCTTTTTTGAACTTCTTTGTAAAGTATTTCTTTTACATTAGATGGAAGAAAATATATTATACTTGGTTTGATTTTTTGTGTTTGGCAACTTACTATTAATAGCAGAAGAATTGCCATTGCTAAATATTTTTTCATTATGGATTTTTTTGTTTATCTACATGCATTCTTAAAGTATCTTGACCAATGTTCTGGCTATTTGTAGTACTAATATTTTTAGTTTCTACTCCGTTTGGCATTACTCTATGAATTGCATTTCCATTTGTTTGTATTCCCTTATATGAGTCAACAGCGTGGATAGGTATGTCATAGCTGTTTGATGTGTTTTTATCAATTGTTGATGTCCCTGAAATATTTGTTTTGTTAGCTTCCTGCGTTAAGTTATGTGTATGTACTTGCGTTAAAGCGATTAAACTAGTTCCTGTAAATGTCTGCTTGATAACATTTCCTGAATTATCACTTCGAGAATCTATAGACATACTTGTTTTTCCATCTGTCCCATCTGCTCCTCGCATTGAGGTTACTTCTGCTGTTGGAACATCTCCTCTTGTAACTTCTAGACCTACAAAAACTTGTCGCTCTTTTGTCTGATCAGCAATTGTTTCATTATTAGCATTATTGATATCTGAATTTATTTGAGTATTATTTACTGTCACTACGGAGCTAGCTGCTTGCAAAGCTTGTGTTGCTGGAGCTGACAAAGATCCTCCATTATCAGAGCTTATAGTGTTCCAGTCAGTTCTATTGATAACTCTTACATTTTTAGTTGCAGCACCATCACTTCCTAAATACCTACCGTTGACATCTAAATAATCATCAGGAGGTGTAGCAAACATTCCATCAGGGTCAATAAACCTAATCGGATTGTCCCAAGCATAATTGTAAGGACTGTAACGGGTCATCTTTTCAGCAAGCGGGTCTACAACGCCCCATCTTCCAATATCCGGCATATAAAATCTTGCACCGTAGTCATACATTCCCGTCTCCTGCAACTCCTTACCGTTGTACTTGTAATCTTTATACGAACCGCCAAAATAAGCATTCCCAGTTTTCAAATGATTCATCCCAAAAGGATAATAATCATTAGCATCTGTAATCTCAAGAACTCCTGCGCTGTTTCTTGCGAAACTTACTCTATTATTTCCTAAATGATCTTTATACTGGTAAATATATTGATTTTTTTGATAATCATAAAAACCTTCTGCCGTTGGGAAAAATTGTAGATCCGGTGTTTTAACATCAACAGTAATTCCACCGCCTCCAAAAGGAGGATCAATGGTCGGATCTGTATCTACAGGACCAACAAGACTAAAAGCCTGTGGTTCCATGGCTCTTCTTGATAGTGCTGAAGCAGCAAGCATTTCAAAGCCACCACCGCCTGGAGGAATAAGGCTAACGGATTTTAAATACTGGAATCCATCCAGATAATCTGTTATGCTGATTGTGCTTATACTTCCGTTAAAACCTGTAATATCAGTTGTGTTTTCTTTTCTAAGCTTTGTTCCGTCAGCTCTGTATTTAGTATTAATGATAATGTTTTCATTACCATTTTTACTGATCATCATGTTATTTGGAAGATTCAGAAAGTTATATTTGATGCTGGAAATTCCTTTATCTGGCATTGTTGTCATGTTTCCGTTAAGGTCATATCCTATGCTGGCACCTCCGCCTTCATAACCTGCAAAGTTTTGAGAAATATCATTAATATTGGTTACCAGATTTCCGCCTGTACCGTAAGTATATCCTAAATTATCAATTAGTGTGGCTGTTGTACTCAAATTCTCGAGAACGGAAGTTCTGTACAGATTGGTAATATTTCCATTTAAATCATAGGCTAAAGATTCTGTATTTTCTTTGCTGTACGGATTATTCGGATTTTGATAATATCCTGCTGTTAATCTGTTCAAATTATCATAGGCATAACCATATCTTTTTGGTGTAGAAGAAGGGTTAACGCCTAATGTTTCCACAGCTCTCCAATCTACTTCGGCAATGTTTCCGTTGTATTTTGCTTTTACATCTTTTCCAGGAAACTGGGTAGAGCTGGGATTTTCGATTCCTTCTTTTTGATTGTATTTTATTTTATAAGAAAACAGCTTACCTCCCAGATTGTCTAAAGTCATCTGGTCTTTATTGATATGGGTCATCCAGCCACGGATATTGTAGGTATAATCGATGCTTTGAAGATTGTTTCCTACCTTTTTATTGGTTAGCTGGGACAGTTCGTTGTAACTGTTTTCGGCAAGCAGCTCTTCCGTATTGTTGTCTACTTTATGATAATGCTGCCAAAGCCTGTTTTGAGCGTCATACACAAACCGTTCTTTTACGGCTATTCCTGATTCACCTTCTTTTCTCAGGGTAACCTCGCAAAATGCGAGGTTTTTATCTTCAACGGAACGAGCGAGACGCTCGCGCCAGCCCTCGTTCGAATGGCGATTAATTTTTTAAGGGTATTCAAAACCAAATATGATTTTATAAACCTTGTTGTCTTTTAGATAGAACTCCATAAAATACGGAGGCATTTCATATTGTTTTATTTTAGGGTCATCAGGATTATCAATTGTATATCTAATAATTTCTTCATTAGGTTTCTTTTCAACTTTAAAATCACTGCCTTTTAGGTTGGTTATTTCTTCTAAGGTTATTCCTAATTTTAGTCCTGATTCTGTCATAAAATTATCATATTTAGTTTTCACTACATTTTCTTTCTCAAGTTTAGGGTCATCTTTTAAATGTCCTACCTCAAAGCAACTAAAACTATTCTTTACATCTCCCTCATATTGATAAGCAATTAAGTATTCTTTTTTTTCTTTATCTGTAAAAATAGTTACAGGAGAATATCTTAAGTGGTCTAATAATTTTATATTTTGAGAATAAAAATTAGTTAGAGAATTTTCTTCTCTTAATTCTAATTGATTTATTTTAAAATCTGGCTTAGAAAATTTTTCTGTGATAACAGTTTCATTTTCTATTTTTTCTTGTATCTTTTTTTCTGATTGATGACAACTAAAGAACAGAAAAAATAATAATACAAGATTATTCATTGACATTTGTTTTTTTCGTTCCACCTCTACCATCATTGTTAGGATTATTTTTAATGTTAATATTAACAGGGACTGGTCCTCCAGTTTTTATCATACTATTAAGAGTATTACTAAAATTAGTAAGCACAATTTTATCTCCAGACATTCCAATACAACCAAGAGTTCCCTCCTTATTTCCATCAGGATGTATTCTTAACAATGACCTTCCTGTGCTAAACTGAGGATTCAAATTATAACTAAATCCAACTCCATCACGATTCATCGCTTCATTATACCATCCTTTCTTAGTTCTATTATAATAACTATCTACAGTATATTCACCATTTTCCGGAGCTCCATTTCCGAAACCTCCTGCAACACCGTCATACGAACCTAAAGTTTTTGTTTTACCATTTTCAAATGTCACATTTAGCTTTACATCTACATCACCAATTTTAGAATTTCTCATTTCTCCATCTACTTCAACACTCATTTCTTTTGCCGGAGAATAATCCATTGTTTTATAGGTATGGTAAGTTTCTAATACTAAACCCTTATGCTTCTTATTGTCCCAAGTTTTTGTACGTTCATAATATGTCCCTCTATATGTCTCACCTTTTTGAAGCACTCCTTTATCTTTATAGTTTTTAGCCGTTATATCATCTCGCCAACTAACATCTCCATTAGCTGCTTCAACCCAATCCATTCCGTCAGGGTCTACGAAACGTATTGGGTTGTTATTTGCGTACATCATAGGGTTTAAATCAGGATGCTTTTCAGCAAGCGGATCTACCACACCCCATCTTCCGATATCCGGCATATAAAATCTTGCGCCGTAATCATACATTCCCGTCTCTTGAAGTTCTTTACCATTGTACTTATAAGCTTTATAAGAACCTCCAAAATAAGCATTTCCCGTTTTCAAATGATTCATTCCAAAAGGATAATAATCATTAGCATCTGTAATCTCAAGAACACCTGCGCTGTTTTTTCCAAAACTCACCCGTGCATTTCCTAAATGATCTTTATACTGGTAGATAACAAAAATCTAGTAATTTGCGAGCTTTGTATTTATCAACCACACCATAAAATAATGCAGGAACGAACGAAAGAGGTATTTAATTAGCATATTTATAATCTTTGAGAACTAAAATCCCAAAATATTTCCATTCAAATTCATCTTGAAAGTTCATCTTTAAAATTAAATTTTCTTTTGTCTTTGCAATTATTTCAATAGAATTTACTATTTTATGATGCGAAGGATATCTTCCTTCTGGAGATTTTGCAATAAAGACATCTTTGCCTTGTCTTTGTAAATTAAATTCATCAAATATTCCAAGCGTAATATTTTTTTGAACTTCAAAATTATCAGGTTGCAAACAGATTATTTTTTGAAAAGATTTAAGTGTATCATTATATTTATATAAAATTTCTTTATCAGCATCGTACTTTAAATATTCATACTTCATTTTTGATGTATCCTCCCTAAACCGATCAAAGATTCCAATATTAACTTTTTCATTATTTAATATTACTGATTTATAGGTTACAACAATTGGTTTGTAGATTTCTATAATTTGTCCTTCAGCCATATTTGATAAAAATATTATTGCAAAAAAAACTATGTTTTTAATTACTCCCAATCTCATTATTTTGTTTTTTTTCATCATCTCTCAATTTTATAAGTTGATTTTTTATTATTTCTGCAGGAGATCCAGGAGTAGATTTGCGTTCAAGCTTAAAGTAGGTTGATCCATAATTTATATGGTCTTGCTCACCTCCAGATGTTACATCTTCTACATGTGCTCTTATTTCATGATAAATTGTTTCTGCTAAATCATAATTGTCATATTTAACAGAATAAGAATCTCCTTCGGCTTCAATTGTTGTTTCATAACCTTTTTCATTACTATCATTTTTAAAAAAATTTTCATTTAAAGATATTAAATGTATTTTTTTTCCGTTTGATTGAGATACATCTAAATCATTGAATTCGGCAGAGTTTTTAAATCTAGGATTATCTTTAGAGATGGTCACTTTATTGTTACTTAATTTCACAAAACCGATTGATCTTATGTCACCAATCGTTTCCGCAACAGTCTGAGAATTAGAACCAAAATCCTTTGAGTTTATATATATATCATCAGTCTTACTATTACCATATTTGTCCCATAATCTTTTTCCTTCTGGAGTTTTATACATTGTCTCTCTAGATGCTTTGAAAGCTCCATTTGCTGTCAATATAAATATATCTTTGGCCTGTCTTCCATCGGGATCAATAAATCTTAATGGATTATTGTAAGCATAAGTATAGGCCGACCAACGTCTTGAAGTTTCCGCCAACGGATCCACAACGCCCCATCTTCCAATATCCGGCATATAGAATCTCGCTCCGTAATCATACATTCCGGTCTCTTGCAATTCCTTTCCATTGTACTTATAAGATTTATACGAACCGCCAAAGAAAGCATTCCCTGTTTTCATATGATTCATCCCAAAAGGATAATAATCATTGGCATCTGTAATCTCAAGAACACCTGCGCTGTTTTTACCAAAGCTCACTCTTGCATTTCCTAAATGATCTTTATACAGGTAAATATACTGATCTTTCTGGTAATCGTAAAAGCCTTCTGCCGTTGGAAAAAACTTTAGATCATCAGTTTCATATTAGCAATAATACCGGCAATAGGATCGATTATTCTCGGATTACAAATCCGCGACATCGAGAGTTTTATTTACTTATTTTTATTAATCAAAAAGAATATAAGTTTTAAAATTAAAACTATTGCAAATGAAGGAATGAGAAAAAATATTAAAGAATAAAAAACCCAGCCAACAGTAACAATATTTTCCATTTCTAAAAAATACATTAACAATGCATAAACAGATAATATGCATAGTAAAAGAATGAAAAAATTTAGATATTTTTTCGTTCTGTTCGGTTTCTTTATGAGGTGTAAAATAACTCCAACAATAAATGGAATTAATATTGTATAAACATAAAACATATTCTATTTTTTTTCTTTTGGTTCCACAATTTTTGTATCAAATTTAACCGTTTGACCTCCTAGAAAATCAGAAACATTACTCAAAACTTCTTTCCAAGATTCTTGTTGCTGAGCTCTAGAATATTCTTTAGGTGCTAGAGTCATATCTGGTTCTGACATACTCGTTATAGTAAACCCTATTTTTCCATTACCACCATCAGTTAAATCAAATCTGATTATTCCTTTTTCTAAATGACCTTCTACTGTTTGGAATTTTGCATTGAGATTATCTTTTGAATCATTGATATCTGTAACCTTAACAATGGAATTATTCATAGGTCCAGCAATATCAATTTTCATAAAATTACCTTCTGTGAAATTTGATTTATTGCCTTCCCCATCCATTGGTTGATTAAAAGTAGCTTTCGAATTTGTGAGAAAATCCTGAGGGGCATTTGTAAATGCAGTTTTAAAATCATTAAAAGAAACTTGAGAATTTTTAACCTCTAAATTATATTGTTGTAATTGTGCTGTATTCACATTTGGTGACTTTAAAGGTAAATCTTTAGGTTTATTAAAAGAGGATCTAAAATTTTCCCATTCTAAACCTTCTAATTCTCTTCCATCAATAACTCTATTTTCAGAGAAATTATAGTGAGACTGATAAGCATATTTTTCAGATAGAGGATCAATATTAAAGAACCTACCCACGTCGGGCATGTAGTTTCTCCATTTAAAGGAGTAGAAGCCTGTTTCCTGTAACTCTTGTCCTTGGTACTTGTAAGATTTATACGAACCGCCAAAAAATGCATTTCCTGTTTTCAAATGATTCATCCCAAAAGGATAAGAATCATTGGCATATGTAATCTCAAGAACTCCCATGCTTTTAGCTTAGCCTTATTATCTCCCACGATAAGATCTTGCGAGATTGGGACGTGAAGCTTTTGTCTTTAGAAAAGATATCCACTTCAGTTTAATTACAATCGTAGGGAGAGCATTTTTCTAAGTCACCATCACGATTAAAAGTAATAGTCCACGATTTAGGATCATAGCCATCATTAATA
>Ga0157370_10009502_pt1 | contig 10376 bp, 6 predicted proteins | sample C35metaG_FD_113463 | JGI IMG/M metagenome (GOLD analysis project Ga0157370, IMG submission 113463) | Corn rhizosphere microbial communities from Kellogg Biological Station, Michigan, USA - C3-5 metaG | ecosystem: Host-associated > Plants > Roots > Rhizosphere > Soil | place: USA: Michigan... | reverse complement strand
CGAGGCCGCTGAACCTGGTGGTGATCGTGGAGGAAAGTCTCGGCGCGCAGTACATCGGCACGCTGGGCGGCGAGAAACTTTCGCCGCAGTTCGACGCGCTGGCGAACGACGGCTGGCTGCTGGCGCGGACCTATGCCACCGGCACGCGCTCGGTGCGCGGGCTGGAAGCGATCAATACCGGCTTCCCGCCGACGCCGGCCGAGGCCGTGCTGAAATTGCCGCGCAGCCAGCGCGGGTTTTTCACCCTGGCCGGCCTGCTCGGCGAGTTCGGCTACGGCTCGCGCTTCATCTACGGCGGCGAGGCGCACTTCGACAACATGAAGGCGTTCTTCCTCGGCAACGGCTTCGACGAGGTGGTCGACCAGCCGAAGTTCGAGATCGCGCCCGGCTTCACCGGTTCGTGGGGCGCTTCCGACGAGGACATGTTCAACGAACTGCACCATCGCCTGATGCAGGACGGCGACAAGCGCCAGTTCACGCTGGCCTTCAGCGTCTCCAACCACACGCCGTGGGAATACCCGGCGGGACGGATCCAGGCCAGCGCACCGGCGGCCAGCGTGCAGAACACCGTGCGTTACGCCGACTGGGCGATCGGCCAGTTCTTCGCCCGCGCGAAGCAGTCGCCGTACTGGAAGCACACCGTGTTCCTGGTCGTGGCCGACCACGATTCGCGGGTGTTCGGCGCCAGCCTGGTGCCGGTGCGGCACTTCCACATTCCCGCGCTGATCCTTGGCGCCGGCGTGCCGGTGCAGCGCGATGAACACATCGTGAGCCAGATCGACCTTGCGCCGACGCTGCTGTCGCTGATCGGCGTCAGCAGCGTGCACCCGATGCCCGGCGCCGATCTCACCGTGCACTATCCCGACCGCGCGATCATGCAGTACGGCGACAACTACGGTTACCTCAGGCACGACCAGTTGCTGGTACTGCAGCCGGGCCAGTCGGCCGAGCAGTTCCACTACGAGGTGACGAACGAAACGCTCGCGCCGGTGCCGGTGGATGCGGCGCTGGGCCGGCTGGCGCTGGCCCAGGCGCTGTGGCCGAGCTGGGCGTACTTCAACCAGCGCTACGTGCTGCCCACGGCGGGCCTGCAGTTGCCGCCGACCGCCGTGGTCGCCGAGCCCGCGCCGCCGCCCGCCGCCGAGCCGGCGTGCTGCGCCATGCGGCAGCTTTGAAAACGGGACCACGCCAGCCTGTCCCTGCCGAAAAAAGAAGCCCGCGATGCGCGGGCTTCTCTGCTTGCGCGGATGACGCCGCTTACCTGAGCAGCGATCGCAACATCCAGGCGGTCTTCTCATGCTCCATCAGGCGGCCGGTGACCATGTCCGCGGTGCCCTGATCGCCGGCGGCGTCGGCGGCCTTGATGGTGGCGCGCGCGGTGGCGGCAGCGGTTTCGTGCCCCTCGACCAGCTGGCTCACCATCTCCTTCCACTCCGGCACGCCGGGCTCCTCCTTGATCGAGGTGAGCTTGCCGAACTTGCTGTAGGAACCCGGCGCGAACACGTCCAGTGTGCGGATGCGCTCGGCCACTTCGTCGGCGGCCAGCCACAGTTCGTTGTACTGGGTTTCGAACATCAGGTGCAGGCTGTTGAACTGCGGGCCGGTGACGTTCCAGTGGAAGCTGTGCGTTTTCAGGTACAGCGAATAGGTGTCGGCCAGCAGCTTGGACAGATGCCCGGCGACGGCCTCACGATCCTTCTTGGCGATACCGATGGAAATGGCCATGTGCTGCTCCTTTCGGGTTGGGATGCGATGCACAGACAGTAGCCGTTCGGCCGACGGCTTGGAAATGAATCCTGCCGATCCGGCCGATAGCCCGGGGCTATCGGGCCGCTGCGGCTATCATGTGCGGTCCGATGAACGACGCCCGCGCTCCCCATTCCGCCGCCGACTCCGCCCTGCGCCAGCTGCGCGGGCAACTCGAGCTGGTTTCCAGCCGCGATTTCGGTCGCCTGCTCGGTCGCTGGCGCAACCTGTCGCGCCGGCCAGACGACGCCAAGCTGGCGGCGCTGCGCGCGGACATCGAGCGCTCGGCGGCGAAGCGGCATGCGCGCGCCGCGGCGAAGCCGCCGATCAGCTTGGACGAGTCGCTGCCGATCAGCGCGCGCGGCGAGGACATCGTCAAGCTGATCCGCGAACACCAGGTGGTGGTGATCGCCGGCGAGACCGGCTCCGGCAAGACCACCCAGCTGCCCAAGCTGTGCCTGGCCGCCGGCCGCGGCGAGGCGGGCATGATCGGCTGCACCCAGCCGCGCCGGCTGGCCGCGCGTTCGGTGGCGCGCCGCGTCGCCGAGGAGCTGGGCACGCCGGTCGGCGACATCGTCGGTTTCCAGGTGCGCTTCAACGACCAGGTCTCCGAGCGCAGCCTGGTCAAGTTCATGACCGACGGCATCCTGCTCGCCGAGACGCAGGGCGATCCGTGGCTCAGCGCCTACGACACGATCATCATCGACGAGGCGCACGAACGCAGCCTCAACATCGACTTCCTGCTCGGCTACCTGAAGCAGCTGGCGGCGAAGCGGCCCGAGCTGAAGATCATCGTGACCTCGGCCACCATCGACACGGCGCGTTTCGCCGAACACTTCGATGGCGCGCCGGTGGTGGAGGTGGAAGGGCGTGCGTACCCGGTCGAGCTGCGCTGGCGGCCGGTCGACGCCGTGGGCAAGGGCATGCAGCAGGGCAGCGCCGAACACATCGCCGCCGTGCTCGACGAAATCAGCCACGACGACCCGCGCGGCGACGTGCTGATCTTCCTGCCCGGCGAACGCGAGATACGCGACGCGCACCAGCTGCTGTCGCGCCGCCAGTATCGCGAGACCGAGATCATGCCGCTGTATGCGCGGCTTTCCGCCGGCGACCAGGACCGCGTGTTCAAGCCGGGCATCAAGCGGCGCGTGGTGCTGGCGACCAACGTGGCCGAAACTTCGCTGACGGTGCCGCGCATCCGCTACGTGATCGACACCGGCACCGCGCGCGTGAAGCGCTACAGCCAGCGCAGCCAGCTCGAGCGGCTGCACGTGGAGCCGATCTCGCAGGCCGCGGCCGACCAGCGCAAGGGCCGCTGCGGGCGCGTCGGTCCGGGCGTGTGCTACCGCCTGTATGACGAGGCGGATTTCGCCAGCCGGGCCGCGTTCACCGATCCGGAGCTGCTGCGCTCCTCGCTGGCCAACGTGATCCTGCGCATGCTGGCGCTGCAGCTTGGCGACGTGGAGAAGTTCCCGTTTCTGGAGGCGCCCGATCCGCGCGTGGTGGCGGATGGCTACCGCCGGCTCGCCGAGATTTCGGCGATCGACGATGCGCGCAGGCTCACGCCGATCGGGCGCACGCTGGCGCGCCTGCCGATCGACGTCCAGCTGGCGCGCATGCTGGTCGAAGGCGAAAAGCTGCACAGCCTGCGCGAGCTGCTGACCATCGTGTCGTTCCTCAGCATCCAGGATCCGCGCGAGCGTCCCTCGGACGCGCGCCAGCAGGCCGACGCCGCGCATGCCGTGTTCGCCGATCCGAAATCCGATTTCGTCGGCGTGCTGAATCTGTGGCGCGCCTATCACGACGCGCACGAAGAACTGACCCAGTCGAAACTGCGCGACTGGTGTTCGCGCCATTTCCTCAGCTTCATGCGCATGCGCGAGTGGCGCGAGCTGCACCGGCAGTTGTTGCTGGTAGTGGGGGAGTTGGGATGGAAGCTGGATGCGTCGGCCCACGCGGACGAGGCGCGCAGTGCACGCTCGGCTCCTTCCCCTGCTCGCAAAGGGAGGTTGGGAGGGGGCGAAGCTTTTCGCGTCGATGCACGAAATCAAGAGCGAACCCCTCCCCAGCCCTCGCCTGCGAGCAGGGGAGGGAGCGAAAGCGACGATGTCGCCGGGCGTCTCTACGAATCCGTCCATCGCTCCCTGCTCGCCGGCCTGCCCACCCAGGTCGGCCGCAAGGACGAGAAGGGCATCTACCAGAGCACGCGCGAGCGCAAGTTCCAGGTATTTCCCGGCTCGGCCCTGTCGAAGGCACCGCCGAACTGGATCTTCTCCGCGCAGATCCTCGACGTGGGCGGGCGCGTATGGGGCATGGCCAACGCACGGGTGGAACCGCTGTGGATCGAGCAGCAGGCGGCGCATCTCCTGCGCACCAGCTGCCGCGATGCGCACTGGTCGAGGAAGCGCGGCACCGTGGTCGCGTACGAGCAGGTGAGCCTGTTCGGCCTGGTGCTGGTGGAGAAGCGGCCGGTCACGTTCCAGCAGCAGGATCCCGCCCTGGCGCACGCGATTTTCCTGCGCGAGGCGCTGGTGCGTGGCGATATCGACAGCCGTGCCGATTTTGTGCGCGCGAACCAGCGCGTGCTCGAAGACGCCTTGGGCATCGAAGCGAAGCAGCGCCGCGAAGGCCTGATCCGCCACGAGGACGATCTGGTCGCGTTCTTCGAAGGCAAGCTGCCCGAAGACATCGCCAACTCTCGCGCGCTGGACGCGTGGTATCGCAAGGCGCGCCCGGCCGAACAGGCGGCGCTGCGCTGGTCGCTGGACGACGTGATGGTTGGCGGCGCCGGGCTGGACGCGAAGGCGTTTCCTGCCGTGCTCGAAATCCCGCCGCAAAGGTACCGGCTCGAATACCGCTTCATGCCGGGCGACGAGGCCGACGGCGTCACCCTGCACCTGCCGCTGGCGATGTTGAACGCGCTGCCGGCCGCGCGCTGCGAGTGGCTGGTGCCCGGCCTGCTGGCCGACAAGGTGGCCGAGCTGATCCGCGGGCTGCCCAAGGCACTGCGCCGCAACTTCGTGCCGGCGCCGGATTTTGCGCGCGCCTTCGTCGAAGCCGAGTCGCCGCGCGACGAGCCGCTGGCGAAGGCGTTGGCGGCGTTCCTGAAACGCAGGACGGGCGTGGATATCGCCGCGGCGGAGTTTTCCGCCGTCGAACTGCCGCCGCATTTCCGCATGCGCTATCGCCTGCACGACGGCGATGTTTCGCCGAAGCCGGGCAAGACGCTGGCCAGCAGCCGCGACCTCGCCGCGCTGCGCGGGCAGTGGGAAGGCCAGGCGCGCGAGGCGTTTTCGCGCAAGACCGACATCGAGCTGACCCGCGAGGACGTGGCGAGCTGGGACTTCGAGGAAATCCCCGCGCAGGTGCGTTCGGATGGTGGCCTGATGGCGTTCCCCGCGCTGGTCGATCTGGGCGATACGGTCGCGCTGCGCGTGTTCGAGCGCAGCGACGAGGCACGCGCGGCGCATCGGCAAGGCGTGGTGCGGCTGCTGCGCAACGCGCTGGCCAGCGACATGAAGCAGGCGCGCCGGCGCCTGCCGATCGGCAACGCGCTGGCGCTGAAATATGCGCCGCTGGGTGGCGTCGATGGGTTGCGCGAGGATCTGCTCGAGGGCGGTTTCGGCGATCTGCTCGAGCGCCACGAGCTGGACGTGCGCACGGCCGGCGCGTTCGAGAAGTTGCGCACGCAGTTTTCGCGCGAGCTGTTCGGCGCCGGCGTCGAGCGGTTGAAGCTGGCCGAACCGGTCATCGAGGCGCAGGCCGAGCTCAAGCCCTGGTTGCAACCGCCGCTGATGGGCTTCGCGCGCGCCAGCTACGACGACCTGCGCGAACAGTTCGATGCTTTGCTCACGCCGGGCTTCCTGCGCGAGCTGCCGACGGCGCGGCTCGCGCACTACCCGCGCTACCTCAAGGCGATGCGCCTGCGCGGCGAGCGGCTGCGGCAGGATCCGGCGAAGGACCAGCAGCGCATGCTGCAGGTCATGCCGTACTGGCGCGCCTGGCTGCAGCATCGCGCCGCCGGCGCCGATGCTGCCGACCTGGCCGAACTGCGCTGGCTGATCGAGGAATGGCGCGTGTCGCTGTTCGCGCAGGAACTGAAGACCGCCGAACCGGTCTCGGCCAAACGCCTGGCGAAGGCGCTGGCCGCGCTGGGCTGAACCTCGGCCGTCCGGGTTGCCGGGCAGGCGACGGCACAGCGGCTACTATGGACGTCCATAACCGGACTTAGCTTCATGGCCCCGCCCGTCGCAACCCTCAGCCTGCAGCAATGGCGCGCCCGCGCCGGCATGCTGCCGCCGCTGCTGGACGAAGCGCTGCAGGCCTGCGCGGAGCATGCGGTTGCCGAAGCGGAATGCTGCGACGTGCTGGACCTGCTCGGCATGCTCGGCTGCGATGCGCAGACCCAGGCGGCGGCGTTGTGGTTCGAGCTGGCGCGGGTCGATCCGGCATGGTGGAAGGCGCGGGCCGCGAAGCTGCCGGAAGAGCTGCAGCGCCTGGTCGGTGGCCAGCAGGCCGCCGAGCAGGTGTGGGCGCTGCACGCGCAGCGGGCACCGGATGCCGCCGCCGAAGGGCTGCGCCGGCTGTTGCTGGCGATCGTGCGCGACCTGCGCGTGGTGTTCGTGCTGCTGGCGCGACAGCTGGCGCGGATGCGCGCCGCGGCGTCGCTGCCGGCGGAGCAGGCCGCCGCGCTGGGCCGGCTTACCCGCGACATCCATGCCCCGCTGGCCAACCGGCTCGGCATCTGGCAGCTGAAGTGGGAGCTGGAGGATCTGGCCTTCCGGTTCCTGCAACCGGATACGTACCGCCGCATCGCCAGGCTGCTCGACGAGCGGCGTGCCGACCGCGAAAGTTTCATCCGCGAATCGCTGGACGAACTCCAGCGCGCGCTGCAGGCGGCCGGCATTCACGCCGAACTGGCCGGCCGGCCCAAGCACATCTATTCCATCTGGAAAAAGATGCAGCGCAAGTCGCTGGATTTTTCCGACCTGTACGACATCCGCGCGGTGCGCGTGCTGGTGGACAGCATCACCGACTGCTATGCCGCGCTCGGCGTGGTGCACGCGCGCTGGCCGCACCTGCCGGGCGAGTTCGACGACTACATCGCGCGGCCCAAGGCGAACGGCTACCAATCGCTGCACACCGCCGTGCTGGGGCCGGAGGGCAAGGTGCTGGAGGTGCAGATCCGCACCCACGGCATGCATGAAGAGGCCGAGCTGGGGGTTTGTGCCCACTGGCGCTACAAGGGCACCGACGTCAAGCCCAGCTCCAATCATTACGAAGAGAAGATCTCCTGGCTGCGCCAGGTGCTGGAATGGCACGAAGAGCTGGGCGACATCGGTGGCCTGGTCGAGCAGTTGCGGGTCGACATCGAGCCGGACCGGGTCTATGTGTTCACCCCTGACGGCCACGCCATCGACTTGCCCAAGGGCGCGACCCCGCTGGACTTCGCCTACCGTGTGCACACCGAGATCGGCCACAACTGCCGGGGGGCCAAGATCAACGGGCGTATCGTGCCGCTGAACTACAGCCTGCAGACCGGTGAGCAGGTGGAGATCATCACCAGTAAACACGGCAACCCCAGCCGTGACTGGTTAAACTCCAACCTGGGCTACGTCACCACCTCGCGCGCGCGGGCCAAGATCGTGCACTGGTTCAAACTGCAGGCGCGTGACCAGAACGTCGCCGCCGGCAAGACCTTGCTCGAGCGCGAGCTCAGCCGCCTGGGCTTGCCGCAGGTGGACTTCGAACGGCTGGCCGAGAAAACCAACGTCAAGACTGCCGAGGACATGTTCGCCTCGCTTGGCGCGGGCGACCTGCGCCTGGCCCACCTGGTCAACGCCGCCCAGCAATTGCTGGAGCCCGAGCGTATCGAGCAGATCGAACTGGTGCCGCGCAAGCCTACCGGGCCGCGTAGCGGCAAGCGTGGCGACATCCAGATTCAGGGGGTCGGCAACCTGCTGACGCAGATGGCCGGCTGCTGCCAGCCGCTGCCGGGCGACGCCATCGTCGGTTACATCACCCAGGGCCGTGGCGTGAGTATCCACCGCCAGGACTGCGCCTCGGTGCTGCAGCTGGCGGGCAAGGAGCCGGAGCGCATGATCCAGGTGAGCTGGGGGCCGATCCCGGTGCAGACCTATCCGGTCGACATCGTCATCCGTGCCTACGATCGCCCGGGGCTGCTGCGCGATGTATCGCAGGTGCTGCTGAACGAGAAGATCAACGTGCTGGCGGTGAACACCCGATCGAACAAGGAAGACAACACTGCGTTGATGTCGCTGACCATCGAGATCCCAGGCCTGGATGCGCTGGGGCGCCTGCTGGGGCGGATTTCGCAGTTGCCGAACATCATCGAGACGCGGCGTAATAGAACCCCTTGAGATTGCGTGGCCTTCTTCGCGGGCAAGCCCGCGAAGAAGCCAGCGCCGAAGGACCTGCCTAGATGACCTACACCCTCGAAGACCTGCTGCACCTCATGGCCCGCCTGCGCGACCCGCAATACGGCTGCCCGTGGGATCTTCAGCAGAACTACGCGAGTATCGTTGCGCACACCATCGAAGAAGCCTACGAAGTCGCTGACACCATCGAGCGCGGCGATTTCGAGCACCTGCAGGGTGAGCTGGGCGACTTGCTGTTCCAGGTGGTCTACTACAGCCAGCTGGCCCGGGAAGAGGGCCGTTTTGAGTTCGATGGCGTGGTCGACAGCATCACCCGCAAGCTGATCCGCCGCCACCCACATGTATTCCCTACCGGCGAGCTGTATGCGCCGCTGGATACGCCCAGCCTGAACGAGGCCCAGGTCAAGTCACGCTGGGAAGAGATCAAGGCCCAGGAGCGGGCCGAGAGAAGCACGCCCGAGCAACTGTCGTTGCTCGACGATGTACCGTCGGCCTTGCCGGCCCTGTCGCGGGCAGCCAAACTGCAGAAGCGTGCGGCCACGGTCGGTTTCGACTGGCCTGCTGCATTGCCGGTGCTGGACAAGGTCCGCGAAGAGCTGGATGAAGTGCTTCAGGCCATGGCCGACGGTGATGCCGATGCGCTTGAAGATGAGGTTGGCGACCTGCTGTTCGCCGCCGTCAACCTGGCCCGCCACCTCAAGCAAGACCCGGAAAACGCCCTGCGCCGCGCCAACCGCAAGTTCGAGCGACGTTTCCGTTTTATCGAACAGGCGTTGCGCGACAGTGGCCGCCCCATTGAAGATTGTGACCTTGACGAACTGGACGCCCTTTGGGGTGAAGCCAAGCGTCAGGAAAAGAACCTGCCCAGCTGCGGCTGAGCTGTTGCATAAGTGAGTGAACATTCATGAGCCTTTCCCTTCGCGACCAATTGCTCAAAGCCGGTCTGGTCAACCAGAAACAGGTCTCGCAGACCAACAAAGCTGAAAAGAAACAGAAGCGCATGGAGCACAAAGGCCAGGTCGAAGTCGACGACAGCCAACAGCGCATTGCCAAGGAAGCCATGGCCGAAAAGGTCAAGCGCGACCAGGAGCTGAATCGCCAGCAGCAGGAAAAGGCTGAGCAGAAGGCCCGTGCCGCGCAGGTCAAGCAATTGATCGAAGCCACCCGCCTGCCCAAGCTGAACACTGAGGACTACTACAACTTTGTCGACGACAAGAAGGTCAAGCGCATTGCTGTCAATGCCCTGATGCGGACCAAGTTGAGTAACGGCGCACTGGCGGTCGTGGCCCATGCCGGCGGTTACGAGGTTATTCCTCGCGAGGCTGCGGTCAAGATCCAGGAGCGGGACCCTAACCGGATCCTGCTGCTCAATACCCATGTCGAGGAGGCGGACGAGGACGACCCGTACGCGGCCTACAAGATCCCGGACGACCTGATGTGGTAAAAAACAAAAACCCCGCCTTGGCGGGGTTTTTTATTTGAAGAGTGCTCACTGCGTGGTGCGCTGGCTTTCCAGGTCTTCCAGCTCTGCGCGGTACTGGTGTGCTTCGTGTTCATTGTGGAACATGCCCACCAGTTGGCCTTGTTGGTGCACATCCCATATCCGCACACCAGCGGCCAGGCCTTCGTGGGACATTTTCGATTCGTCGCGTTCGGTTACTTGGACTGTCATCGGTAAACTCCACTTCTTCAGTTGGCTGCGACAGTGTGTCGCACACCCCTTTATAGAGTTTGTTAGCAGGCTAAGTAAATAAAACGGGCATGAAACAAGTTTCATGAAGCGACTGCTGTGCAATGCAGGCACAAAAAGCCCCGCACTGAGCGGGGCTTCGGGGGCTGCTGGCATTGCGGGGTCAGTTGCCCTTCACCGGCTTGCCATCAACCGTGCCATCCTGCAGCACGATCACATACTCCTTGCCATCAGTCTCGACCTGGCGCAGTTGCACCAGCAGGTAGTCCCAACTCTTGGCGAACCACAGCTCGGTGATGCGTTTGCTCTGGCTTGGGTCGCGCACGCGCTCGACCTTCACCGCATCGACCTGGCCGGTCTTGGTGGTGACCTTTTCGGTACCCAGTACACGGAAGTCGTAGGTGTCGATCTCGTCACCGTCGACCACCTGGTAGGTCATACTCTTCTTGCCGGCGGCCACATCATGCTGCAGCGCCAGCTGGTAGGACGACTTGTCCAGTACGCCGCGGATCAGCGGCAGGCTTACGGCATCGCCACGGTCG
>Ga0157370_10009496_pt1 | contig 10381 bp, 8 predicted proteins | sample C35metaG_FD_113463 | JGI IMG/M metagenome (GOLD analysis project Ga0157370, IMG submission 113463) | Corn rhizosphere microbial communities from Kellogg Biological Station, Michigan, USA - C3-5 metaG | ecosystem: Host-associated > Plants > Roots > Rhizosphere > Soil | place: USA: Michigan... | reverse complement strand
ACGGCAATGGCCCATGTAAGGCAGAAAAAAAAACTTACCGGTAGAGGTTTTGGTCCGGTAATAACTGAAGATACCATGCCTGATAAAAATCCTCCCACTGATTTTAGTGTTACACCTTTACCTCCATATTTAACAGAAGGTCCGTCGTGGGAAAATGATAAAGTTGCCTTTCGCCTATACTTCGATACCCGCAATGGAAAGGATATATTTGGAAAAATTGTTCCGGGTATGATAATGGATACAATAGGTATAAATGTAAATAATAGTTATCATCAATTATCTAACTGGGGGATGGATATTTTACATGTTGGAAATTCACTGGGTGCAGGAGCTATTGCATTCAAGTTGAAAGAAAATGGAAAAGATACACTGATTCGTTTGGGCGGAAATAGTATAAAAGATGAAACGTACAAGGAAATAGCAGATGGTCCTGTTCGAGCTATTTTTAAAATAAAATATGAATGGACTTTGGCTGGTAAGCCAGTACAGGTTACTGATGAAACCAGTATTTGGGGTGGTCAATATTTTTATCAAACAAAGATTTCCATTAAAAATGCTCCTTCAAATATAGAATTGGTCACTGGTATACCAGATTTTTATGATAACAAGTCTGATCATTTGACAGTTGATAGTGCTGCAATACTGTATAGCTATGGCCCGCAGTCAGAGAATCATGATGAACTTGGAATGGCCATTTTAGTTCCAAAAGAAAATTTTCTTAGCGTAGGGGAAACTCCTAAAGAAAATCAGACTGGCGCCGTAGTGTATAAGTCTGAGATATTTGACACGCATTATATTTCTCAAATAATAAGCAATGGTACGGCTGGTGTTTACAGATTTTATTCTGGATGGGAAAAGACTGATAAAAATTTTACTTCATTAGATTATTTTAAAAACTTTTTAAAGGAACAGTCAACTTTTTTTAGTAATCCAATACGAATAAAATGGTAAATGTGTACAGACCTAAGAGTGTTGGGTAATTTCTCAATTTTGGTTAGATAAATTAAGATAGTGGGTTGAACATTCTCTAAACAACGTTGGGTTGTTGTTCAATCTGATCGTCAGAGGAAGAAACAGCTTTTCAATTAAAAACTGCTGAAGAATTTGATTTTATAAAAGGATTTGTTGGATGGTAGATTTTCAGGCAAATATATTGATGAGCGATTACATATTACAGCCGGTTTAAAAAACCTAGGCATTCAGAACATTTTGCAGGGAGATCCGCTGAGAAACAGGATGCTACAGACGCAGCGCTGTGAAAAGGTAATGTCGAAATTTCAGTGTCCCTTGCCCTAGGTGAAAAGGCTATTGATCAATAGAATATTTAAATTAGAATAATATAGTCTTTGCAACAATCAAGAATGGTCTTTCGTCATCAGCCGGTTAGTCAAGTAAGTCAACCTCCGTAAAAAAGGCGGTGATTGCTGAGTATACATTATAACGGTTTGTTGAATTGAAAAATTTAGCATTCGTGATTAATAAATTGAAAAAATTTAAAATGAAAAAAATGAAAAATAAACTATTAAAACAACTACTGCTCACAGCTATTTCTGTAATAATACTAACAATATTTGCTTCAGCTCAACATGTGACGCAACGAACAAAGAAAGGGCCGTTTAAACCCAATGAAGAATCCTTGCATCAATATAAATATCCTGAATGGTTCAGGGATGCCAAATTTGGAATCTGGGCTCACTGGGGTCCGCAGGCTGTACCGAGGCAGGGCGATTGGTATGCCAGAAAAATGTACCAGGAAGGAAGTCCCGATTACAAATATCATTTAGCACATTATGGGCATCCTTCAAAGTTTGGGTATAAGGATATTATCCCTTTATGGAAAGCTGAGAAATGGAATCCTGAAAAGCTGATGGCACTTTATAAAAAGGCGGGTGCAAAATATTTTGTCAGCATGGGGACGCATCATGATGATTTTTTTCTCTGGAATTCAAAAATTCATAAATGGAACTCAGTGAATTATGGCCCTAAAAAAGACGTGGTAGGAATATGGCAGGCAGCGGCGAAAAAAGAAGGATTGAAGTTTGGAGTCTCCGAACATTTGGCTGCAAGCTTTACCTGGTTTCAGTCCAGTCACGGTGCCGACATTTCAGGTCCAATGAAAGGAGTGCCTTATGATGGCAGCAATCCTATGTACCAGGATTTGTACCACGCCAAAGCAGATTCCAATGATCATGGATGGCTAAGTATCAACAAAGAATGGCAAAAGGAATGGTTTTTCAGCATCAAAGAATTAATAGATAATTATCATCCTGACCTTCTTTATTCCGACAGCCAATTGCCATTTGGAGAATATGGAAAAACTATGCTTGCCCATTTTTACAACCAAGATATAGCAAAAAATAAAGGAATGCTTGAAGCGGTATATACCTGTAAAGAGCCTTCAGACGGAATGTGGGTGCAGGACGTGGAGCGTGGTGTCCAGGATTCGATCAGTCCGTTTCCCTGGCAAACAGATACTTCGATCGGAGATTGGTATTATCGTACCGGTCAAAAATATAAAACTGCCACAGAAGTCATCCAGATGTTAGTGGATATCGTAAGCAAAAATGGAAACCTGTTAATTAATATTGTTCAAACACCGGAAGGCGACCTTGAACCCGATGTAATTAATATTGTAAATGAAATAGGGATGTGGACTTCCTTAAATGGAGAAGGAATTTATGGAACACGCCCCTGGAAAATTTATGGAGAAAAGCCCATTGAAGAAACTGTTGTAAAAAGCTCCAGTTTTAATGAAGATAAATTAAAATATAGCTCACAGGATATTCGCTTCACCACTAAAGACAATGATTTGTATGCATTTTGTTTAGGCCAGCCAACCAGCGATATTAAAATTAATTCTTTAGGAAAAGATTCAAAAAATCTGGATAAGAAAATTGGCTCTGTCACTTTGCTGGGAAGCAATAAAAAAATTCACTGGAAACAGAAGGGCAATGCATTAATTATCAAAAAGGATTTTAAAATCCCGGTAAAAGAAGTTCCGGTCCTTTGTTTCAAAATTGTTTTAAAGTAACACAAATATTTATTTGCTTTTTAAAAGATGAGTTTATTTTTAGCAAATTCAAACATAAAAATCATCAGTAATGCCATCGATGAAAGTTATGCTTAAAGATAAAGAATTGCTTTTTTAACATGGAGATTCCCAATAACTTAAATGATATGTTGATAAAATAATTCATGAAATCTTTGAGCTGTCAAGCTTTTAGGCTGCCTTATCCAATCCAGTATTCCTTATGACTGGGCTCAAAGAGCCGCCTTTTTTGTATAATTTATTCGGATGTTGATGAAAGTATAACAAAATTTATTCTTACCATGATTCAGTTCAGATTGCTCTTGTGTTATTTGATATTGGCAAATTTATCCTTAAATGCTCAAATCCATAGAAAATGGGGCGACCAGGGAAACGGAACTTATGTTAATCCTGTTCTTCCGGCAGATTACAGTGACCTTGATGCCATCCGCGTAGGGGACGATTATTATGCAATAGCTTCTACCATGCAATTTTCGCCTGGCATGGTAGTACTTCATTCCTTAGATCTCGTAAACTGGGAAATTATCGGCCATGTGGTTGACGACCTCGGTCTCATAAGTCCAGAACTAAACTGGGACCGGATGAATTGTTACGGCAAAGGCATTTGGGCGGGCTCCATAAGGTACTATAAAAATAAGTTTTGGGTATATTTTGGGACGCCGGATAACGGTTTTTTTATGAGTTCTGCGACTAATCCTGCTGGGCCTTGGGAATCTCTTCACCAATTATGGAAGGTAAGAGGATGGGATGATTGCTGTTCGTTTTATGATGACGATGGCCAACTCTATTTTATTGCCACGAATTTTGCTCTTGATCCCAAAACAAATAAAAAGTATAACATACATTTATTTAAAATGACGCCTGACGGAAGAAGCCTGATAATGGAATCTGACTCTATCATACATCAATCTAGTGGAAGTGAGGCTAATAAGCTATATAAAATCAATGGGCTTTATTACCACTATTTTAGCGAAGTGAAACCAGAAGGGCGTGTGATCATGATTGAACGTTCCGAAAATATTTATGGCCCTTGGGAAATCAGACAATTAAACCACGTTAATAAGCAGCTTGATAGAGAACCCAACCAAGGTGGATTATTGCAAACACCAACCGGCAAATGGTATTTCCTGACACATCATGGTAGCGGAGATTGGGAAGGACGACCTGCCAGTCTTTTGCCTGTTAACTGGATTGATGGATGGCCGATTATTGGTGAAGTAGGTGTTGATACCATCGGCCATATGGTTTGGACAGCTAGAAAGCCGATATCACATAAAAGAACGATTTCTATTCAAAGCAGTGATGAGTTCGGTGCCAACAGATTAAATGTTCAATGGGAATGGAACTATCAACCTCGAGTCGACAAATGGTCTTTAACACAACACAAGGGTTTTCTTCGGCTTTATGCCTTTACGCCCATTCATTCAAAAAATAAAAGAAGCATTATACTTCGCGCTGGAAACACCCTCACACAACGCAGTATGCGTACGGCTTGCAATATTGCAACTGTGAAAATAGATATTGGCCACATGGCTGATGGTCAATTTGCCGGATTAACACATTTTTCAACCAGCAGCAATACCTTATTTGGTATCCGACAGGAAAATGGAATACGGACTTTGGTGTATGACAACAATGGAAAGGATACTTTAGGGATAAGAGTTAATAGTAAACCTGTCTGGCTTCGATCAACATGGGATGCCAACGGAATAAATCATTATGCTTTTAGTACCGATGGTAAATCTTATCAAGCTTTTGGGAGTAGTTATCAATTGACCTGGGGTAGTTATCGGGGAGATCGCATCGGGGTTTTTAATTTCAATATTAAAGAGGACAAAGGGTATATCGATGTTGATTGGTTTCGGTACGATTATAAGAAGTGATAATGGTGGGACTTTGTTATGATGCGTAATGCTATCAATTTGAGAACTGGGGTTTTCGCATTCAAATACAGGTACTTTCTACGCGCAATTACAGGTTAAAAATCCTGCGTTGAAGCAAATTGCATGAAGGTAATGAATAAAAAAAATTAGAAAAGATGAAAAGAATTATCAATGCATTGTCTCTTTCAATAGGGTTCTTTGCTGTTACAAGAAAAGCATTATTGAGCGTTTTTTTATTACTCTTTGTTCTTGTGGTGGAAGCTCAAAAGGAAAATCCGTTTGGCAATCCGCTGATCCCTGATATGATTGCAGATGCCAGTATTCAGGAAATTAACAGCACTTTTTACTGTTATGCTACAACAGATGGATATGACCACGGTTTAGCAACCTCCGGGCCACCGGTAGTATGGAAGTCAAAAGACTTTGTTCACTGGAGTTTTTCCGGATTTTATTTCCCTGCGGCAGTTGGACATAAATATTGGGCGCCCAGCAAGGCAATTGCAGCGAATGGAAAATATTATATTTACCCAACAGTGGACGGTTTTATTTATCCTGCTGTTGCAGATTCGCCTGATGGGCCTTTTAAACTGGCAAAGGGTGCTGACACTTTTTCTACTTCTTTTACTTCGGCAACTTTATTCAAATCCAAAGGTCCAAAAGGTCCTGCCGGTATAGATGCTGAAATTTTTATTGACGATGACCAGCAGGCTTATGTTTTCTGGCAGCATAGGTTTGGGGCTAAACTGAACCCGGATATGATTTCTGTAGATACGGCCTCTATTATTAAAATTTCTACAAAGCGGGAAGGTTATTCTGAAGGTCCCATTTTTTTTAAACGAAAAGGCATCTACTATTACCTATACACCCTTGGTGGTGATGAAAAATACCGATATGCTTATGTGATGAGCAAAACATCGCCGCTTGGGCCATTCGACTTTCCAAAGAATGACATTATCGCCACTACTAATTACCAACGCCAGATCTTTGGTCCCGGCCATGGATGTGTTTTTAACCTGCCCGGCACCGATGATTACTATTTTGTTTATTTGGAATTTGGCAGAGGAAGCACCAACCGACAAACTTATGTAAACAAGTTGCAATTTAATCAAGACAGAACCATCCGGTCAGTTGGTTTAACATTAACCGGAGTAGGCGCTCTTCGAGCGGTACCCTATCGAAAAAGAATCAAAATTCTCAACTCGAAAGCGTCGAGTGTTCGTCCTGATTTGATCATTAAACCGAATCAAGATTCTTTATTTAGAAGAATAGAATCCTTTTCATCGCAGTTTGCTTTCGATGGTGAAAATGGCTCGAGATGGATGGCTACTGCAGAGGATTCATCCTCATGGATAGTGGCAGATTTGGGCAAGTCAAAAAATATTAAACGTAGTGAGTTATATTTTGTTCGTCCCACTGCAGGTCATGCCTATGTGCTAGAGTATTCCGCTGACGGCAAAACATGGAAACCGTGTGGCGGACATCAGGAAGTTGTCATTCAATCCCCACAAACAGACATTTTGAATATCAAAGTACGCTATTTAAGAGTAAGAATATTAAAGGGCGTTCATGGCATTTGGGAGTGGAATATTTTTTGATATTAGGGTTTGATATAGCCTTAAAATGAAACAATTGGGTAAAAGGTAAATACAGGTACCCATTTGAAAAAATGGACTATGGCCAGAAAGTTATACGTTTTTGGGATAGGAGGGACAAGATCAAACATGATATGATTTTATCATAGTTTAATGGCTACTTTCCTTCCATTATAATTTACCAATTTATCATGTTCTTCAGCAATGTTTATTCCTAAAGCTTTGTTTTTTGCGACCATTACAATATTAAATTTCCTTTCAGCAAGCATCTCGGGAAATGAACCTTTTCTTTCTCCGATAGTTAATGTTTTCTTTTTATCATCCCAATTAAAATCAATCGTTGAATAAACACCTTTTTCATAATTATAATTATCGTTTTCGTCTTCATACAAAACAAATTTTCCATCTGCACCTGGATAAATTCGTATTTCCAAATCATCCCATTTTTTTTCTGTAGCATATTGAACTTCGGGTCCAAAAGGTAAAACGGACCCGGCTTTTACATACAATGGAATAATATCAAAAGGAGTTTAATATTTAAAATCTCTTATTATCCTCTACAAGCAACAAGAGTGGTTTTGTTGAATTAAAAGGTTTTAAAGATCTCCACCAGTTTCTAAATTAAAATTTTCTTCTTCCATTTTGTTCAAGCGCCGCTTGTGTTTTTAGAAAATAATGTCGCTTTAATTCCCGAAAAACAAATTTAGTCAGAAGAGGAAATAGAGATAATTGTTTGTTTACTGGATGCCATTTATTATAGTTATGATATACATGGAAACGTAGATACCCTTGTTCAGGCAAGACAGAATTGATTATTTAAAATAGCACCCGCAATATTCCGGGATACTTATTCAATACCGGAATGGGAAAACGGAATTCAGGGTAATTGTAGTCCCCTTTGAATTACCTTGCATTTGCGTTTGACATCTTGTTGTGTAAAGGTTTAGTAGTTATTTAGCAAGCCCTAAATACAAGTTATCCTTTTTTAATCACCAAATGACTCAATCCCGGATCACTCAACACCCTCTCCATTTCCGCCTGAATAATATCCTGAACATCTTGCTTAATCTGCAAATAATTGCGTTGAACCATTACATTATCCAGCTTGCGAATAACAGGAATTTCCTTGTAATTATTATTTTATTGAAGCCAATCCGCAGTTCAAAACTGTCAATATTTATGACAACAATATGCAGCGGTTAAGCAACAGGCAATCCAAAGAAGAAAAACAGGCACAAGGAGAAAGAAAGTCTGTAAAGCAGGAAGCAAAAAAGGAAGGCCAGAATCAGGGCGATGATGATGGTCCTGAAATACCAAAGATTGCAAATAAAAAAAGGAAAAAACAAAATCAGTCTGTATCGTAAACGCGACTTCAAATGAGGTGCGTCTTTCCTGATAGACTTATAGCTAATGAGGAACAGGGTCAGCAGATGTTCTCTCTCCCTGTTTCTTATCTATTAATTAAAAGGACGGATTGATTTTTCTTGTTTTTTGAAAGACACAATAGGTAATATCAGTGGCATCGAATGAATGTCATTACAGGGAAAAGAAATTGTTTGTAAAATGAGTAAAGTAAAGTGATAGATGGAATTTTTAAAACCTTTATCTGATTTCAAAAATCCTGGTCGCTTCGGGATAGACCGATGTCGATGCGGGGAATTGCATCAGATGTTTTTCCATTGTCTTTATAAGATGTTTTGAGAAACCTTTCACCTGTATCGTTGTTTTGGTTGCAGAATTGCGCAACACTGATTTTTTGGTTAGGTGATTGCACCGTTAGCTTTTGAGAAAAAACTGAAAGGGCACTGCTAATTAGTAAAAAAGATAAAAGAAATGTCAATTTCATTCTTGTCAATTAAAGAAGTTTATAATTTATTCAACCTCAATGAAGCCCGGTTCGTAAGGAGCAATGGTAAACTTGCTGCAATAGGCCTTGTCAAAAGGTATACGCTTCAACCCGGTATTCATTTTTATTTTTTCGATTCGCCACTTATTTTCAATTACAGGAAGTGCTTTTCATCAAATTGCCGTGCCGTTACACTCGATGAAACTTCGGGACCTTTTGAATTCCAAGTTCATTGATTAAATCATCAACAATTTCTCCAGGCATCTTGCCATCGGTTGTTAACCCAACACAAATAAACTCATTTCTTTTACTGTTTTCATTTTGTAATCTAAAGTGTTACTGCGTTGAATTATTTGCTATTGAATTTCCAACAGTCGAAATTGAAAAGGTCATTATTTCCTTTGAATACAAAGAATACATCATGAACACCGTTGATATTTTTGACTGGTGTTGTAATTGTTTTCCAGACATCCCCTTCACCGGAAGAATTCACTTCAACCAAACCCAATACCGGACCGCCAATCTTATCAGCATGAATTTCAATTTGCCCTCCGTACAAAGCAGCTACACTTACTTCAATTGAGGATGCTCCCTTTGAAAAATCAACACCCTGTACTTTGATATAGTCGCCGTTGTTGATAGATGTTACAAACAGCCGTTCAGCTATCATCTTGCCTTTGTTCCATTCAATGTTTCTTTCCCACTCAGTGGCTTTTTCTGTTTTAACACCTTCACTAAAGGCAATGGTTTCTGCTTCTACCCTGTTGTAAGGATTGAGTGTGCCGATTTGTTTTACACCACTTTCAGACCAAAAAGGAAGCTTTTGAATGGTACCATCCCCATTGTAGGTTATTTTCTCTACGCATACAGAACGCCTTTCATAATGTTTGGACATCGTTTGCTTCAGAAGATTATAATTAAAACCAAAAACATAACTTTTTCCTTTATAGTCAATGATGCCCGGATGATTGCCGCTGGACCTGCTGTCCCCATCCATTATCATTCCTTTATATTGCCACTGGCCAACAGGAGAATTACTCATCGCATACCCTATCCCTTCCGGGCAACAAGTAGAGGCATACGCCATGTAATAAATGCCCATTGCGTTTATATGCCCACGGGCCTTCCTGGTAATGAAAAGGGTCGGGCTGTCCTTTTATTTTTGCGATGGAAGTGTCTTTGATGATATCTCCCGAATAAGATATCATGTCCTCATTAAGCTTTACGTAATAAAGATTGGGATTGCCCCAATAGAGATAAGCCTGCCCATCGTCATCAATTAATACGGTCGGGTCAATATCCTGTGGGCCGACTTTGATGAGCGCTTTTCCTATTGGGTCTTTGAACGGGCCGTAAGGGCTTTCGGATTCCAGTACGCCAATTCCCACACCATTGGGCATTGGGCAATACAAATAAAACTTACCGTTACGGTGAACACATTGTAGCGCCCAGGCTCCGTTATCATAAGGCACCCATTTAAAATCTTTAAGCGATGCCACTACGCCATGGTCTGTCCAATTGACCATATCGGTTGATGTATAAAGCAACCAATTCTTCATTTTAAAACCAAAAGCATCATCTTCGTCATGGCCTGTATAAAGGAATACCGTATCATGGTACACCATTGGTGCCGGGTCGGCTGTGAATTTTGTTTGAATGATTGGATTTTGCCCTTTGATACCAAAGGATGTTATGGTAAAAACAAAAACTAAACTTATTATTTTTACTAAACGCTTCATCTTTATTTATAAAACCATTTATTAGTTATAAAATGTGACACGATTTTATTATAGTTTAATGACTACTTTTCCGCCACTATAATTCACCACTCTACCAGGCGCTTCTGCATTATTGATGCCTACACCGTTGTTCTTTGCGACAATTACCATATTGAATTTCCTTTCAGCAAGCATTCCGGGAAATGAACCATTTCTGTCGCCGATTGTTAGCGTTTTCTTTTTATCATCCCAATTAAAATTAATGGTCGAGTAGGCGCCTTTCTCATAATCGT
>Ga0157370_10009492_pt1 | contig 10383 bp, 9 predicted proteins | sample C35metaG_FD_113463 | JGI IMG/M metagenome (GOLD analysis project Ga0157370, IMG submission 113463) | Corn rhizosphere microbial communities from Kellogg Biological Station, Michigan, USA - C3-5 metaG | ecosystem: Host-associated > Plants > Roots > Rhizosphere > Soil | place: USA: Michigan... | reverse complement strand
GGTTTATTTCTCTATCGCCCTTTTCCGGGAGATATCAAAATGGCTGCCATGCAATCCGCGGCCACGCCCCTCTCCGACGAGGAAGCCCGGCGCCAGTTGCACCGCGCCGTCATCGCCAGCACGATTGGCACGACGATCGAATGGTATGACTTCTTCCTCTACAGCACGGTCACCGGCCTGGTCTTCGCAAAGCTGTATTTCCCGCAATCCCATCCACTCGTCGGCACGCTGCAGGCGTTCTTGATCTATGCCGTCGGCTTTGTCGCACGGCCGGTCGGCGCGGCGATCTTCGGCAATTACGGCGACCGCATCGGACGCAAGGCCACGCTGATCGTGACCCTGCTGCTGATGGGATTCGCCACGTTCGCCGTGGCATTCGTTCCGACCTACGCTGCGATCGGTATCTGGGGCGCCGTTATCCTCACGGTACTGCGCTTCATCCAGGGCGTCGGCGTGGGCGGCGAATGGGGCGGCTCGGTCCTGATGTCGATGGAGTGGGCGCGCACCAATACGCATCGCGGCTTCGTCGCGTCGTGGCCGCAATTCGGCGTGCCTGCGGGGTTGTTCCTCGCCAACCTTGCCGTGCTGGCCATGAGCTGGTTTCCGGCCCCGCCTTCCTCCGGTGGGGCTGGCCGGGGGCGGTTTTCCTCAATATTGTTCTGGTTGCGGTCGGGCTCTATATCCGTCTGAATATTCTCGAGACGCCGATCTTCGCGAAGCTGCTGGCCGAGCGTCGGATCGAGAAGACTCCAATGCTCGAAGTGCTGCGCAAGCAGCCGAGGGATATCGTGCTGTCGGCGTTTGCGCGGATGGCCGAGCAGGCGCCGTTCTATATCTATACGGCGTTCGTGTTCACTTACGGAATCACGGCGCTGGGCGTCACGCGCGAACTGCTGCTGGCGGCGGTGCTGGTCGCATCCGTCGTCGAGTTCTTCACCATTCCGCTGTTCGGGCACGTGTCGGATCTGATCGGGCGGCGGAGGATGTACATGATCGGTGCGGCTACCGCCGGCGTATTCGGATTCGTCTACTTCGCAATGGTCGATAGTCGGTATCCGGTGTGGATCTTCACGGCTATCGTATTGTCGCTGGTCCCGCATTCGATGATGTATGGACCTCAGGCTGCATTGATTGCCGAGTCGTTCACGGGGCGGTTGCGGTATAGCGGTGCGTCGATGGGTTATCAGCTCGCTTCCGTCATTGCCGGTGGCCCGGCACCGCTGATCGCAACGGCGCTGTTTGCCTACTACCACTCGGGGTATGCGATCGCGACGTACGTGCTGGTGTGTGCGGTGCTGAGCGTGGTCGCCGCATCGAAGCTCGGGGACTATACAAACAAGGATATTTCGCGAGAATACGACGACGCCGGGGGGGATCATGGGCACGCGCCGCCGGTGACTTGACGAATTCGCCGGTTCAGGCAAGCGATGACGACGACAGCCGCATCCCATGGCGTCACGGGCGCATCGCGGCTCCCCGGAACGGATGTCGGATTTTCATAAGTTATCCTGACTGCAGAGTCAAACGACGGGACGATCGTCGACTTTCTCAATGCGATGCCAGCCTCAAGCACGATCAGCGTTATCAGGCATAGCCTGGGCGAGGACCTGGCATCGGCGCATGTCTTGTAGCTCAGCGCCCTCTTCCTTGGCGTCAACAGTCAAAGCGACGGTCGGAATCTCGGAGCGGGCGGTTCGTTGCAAGGTGTCCTGCGTTACCGTCTCGCGCAAGTGGTGGTCAAGCGCCGGCGTGTCACATTCAAAACCGATTTGATCATGTGCTTGGCCGAGCGCGGCCACCGTCAGTTGCGAACCGGTAGTTCGTTACGCAGTAGTTGGTCGTAACGATCGAGTGAGCGATCAGCCCGCTCCGTTGCCCAGTCGGCACGCCAAGAATTCTCTCCGCACTGCGGAGAGAATTCGGCCGCCGCGGCCCAAACACCATCGGGGCCCGCCCGTGCCAGGTGGAGGATATCGGCTCAGATCGGCTGAAACCTGGCAGCAGCCTTCAGCCGAGCACGGGCGGCCGGAAAAGGCTGTTGCCCGCGGCACGCCTGACGGGCAAAGGTGCCACATCGTTCGTTGATCTTCGTCAACGCCGCGGTATTCGCGCGCTTTGATCGCGCGCGGCGCGTGATCAATATTGAGGTGACGATCCAGGTTTTCATGGGCGCCGTCGGAGCACGGACGTGAGCCGCCGGGTCGTTCGCTACCGCTGTGGAGGTCGAAATGCCATTGCTCGGGCCGCGTAGCGCCGTAACCGTCATTCGCCGGGAACACGAACAGTTGTCTACCGTGATCGACGGCATGCGGCGCTTTGTCCATCTGCTTGTTGCCGGCGCACCCGTTCCGGGCCTCATCGTGCTTCGGGCAATGCTTTATTACATCAGGGAATACCCGCAGCAGATACATCATCCCAAAGAGGATCTCTACCTGTTCAGGCCATTGCGGGATCGAACCGACGAGTTCGACAGCGTCCTTGACGAACTGGAAGCTCAGCACGAAAGAGGCGACATGAAGCTGCGAAGTCTGGAGCATGCGCTGACGCGCTACGAGTTGAAGGGTGCCTCCGCGCTTCGCACGCTGGGCGCGCTGATGGACGAGTATGCGGAGTTTTATGCAGACCATCGGTGTCTGGAAGAGACACTGATCCTCCCGGCCGCCGAACGTCTGTTGACGAGGGACAACTGGGCCGGGATCGACGCCGCCTTCGGAGCAAATCGCGATCCGTTCGAAGACGAAAGGCTCGAGGGCGATCTGGAAAGATTGTTCTCGATGATCGTCCAGGCGATCCCGGATCGGGAGGCGAGCTAGCACCGAAATCCGCCCGGTCACGCGCGCCGGGAGTCGATAATGGTTACCAAGGGCTCAAGCCGCTGCGCGACGGCTTTCGCTTTATCGGCGCCCGGTATGTGCGCCACGGCTGTCATGACCGGCGCATTTGCGCGCGTCCCCCGCCGCTGAACGCGTCAGAATCGGCACACCGTCCCACGCTTCGACGTTGCTCCCGGTATCGCGACGACGATGGTGCTTGACGAAGGTCAAACCGGAAAAACAGCGCAAGCGAAAAATTGCCGCAGGTACGTTCGCCGGTTCCCATCGGGAGGCATTCATGAGCACAACGACTTCCCCCCTCCAGCCAGCCCCCGCTCCCCAACGGGTGCTGATCGCCATCGACGGTTCTACCGCATCCGCTCATGCACTCGCGTATGCCAAAGCTTTCGCTCCGCCGAATGCAGCGGTGCGCATCGTCAGCGTCGCAGAAAATCCGAGAACGCTCGTGCCGCTCGGATCGAAAACCATGGCATTTCTCGAATCGGCGCGCGACGAGTTGCTTCGAGACGCATCCGACGCGCTGTCGCGCGCCAAAGCCGCAATGGATCGCGACGACCTCTCCATCGACACGGAGATCGTCGACCTGTTCATTCACGGCGGGGATGTCGTGCATGCGCTGGTCGACAGTGCGCAAGCCTGGCGGGCCGATCTCCTGATCGTCGGCGCACGCCAGCATCATGGCCTGCTTGGATGGGTCGAAGGAACGGTTTCCAACCCGCTCGGCAAATTTCTCGACTGTCCGCTGCTCATCGTTCCCGAAGGTTTCGCGTCGGTTGCCGAGCACCTGCCGTGGCGGATGCTGTTCGCCGTCGACGGAAGCCCGATTGCACTCCACGCATTGCGGACGGGGTTGAAGTTCTCGCAACCCAACACCGAATTTCGTGCGATATACGTGCTCGATCGCCCCGTATCATTGGGTGATTTCGTTCCCGTCGAGACGCTGGAAAACGCACTGATCAGCGAAGGCAATCGCGCCCTGCAAAAAGCCGCCGCCCTGCTCGACGGCAGAACCGGGCGCTCACAGTCGCAACTGATTCAAACGGACCGGACTGGCGCAGACGTTCCCCACCTGATCGTGCACGACGCTATCGAATGGAATGCGGACATGATCGTGATGGGCACGCATGGGCGGCGCGGTGTCACGGGCTGGTTTTTCGGCAGCGTGGCCGAGCGCGTCGCGCGCATCGCGAAAACGCCGGTCCTTCTCGTTAGCGCACCACGTGGGTGATATGTTTCGTCGTCACGCATCCCCTCCCACGGCGTGGAACAGCTCTTCCTCCTGAGCGCAATGCAGGCGTACGATTGCCTCCAGCCCGTACAGCAAGCGTTGAATCGTATGCACCTGCGTGGTGTTCGTTCCGTCGCGCGGCAGGTCCACGGCCATCTGTCTGAGTGATCGGACCATCCTGAAAATCTCCCGGTGGGCGCCGCTCATCGCTGCAAGCGGGTCCTCGCCGCCGAGAAGCGGAGCAAGACGCGCGTACACGTCCAGATCGTCGGTGCGTTCGTGCGGCAGCAACCGTTCTTCCAGTGAGTCGATTACCTGGCCAAGCTCGCGGGTCAGGGTCGCTCCGGATAACTGCGGCAGGCGATCCGCGAGATCCCTGATCTGGTCCAGCAACGGTGACAATGCCGTGTGCTCCCGCTTGAGTTGCTCGACGTCGACATCGGCCAGCCCGGCATCCGTCAGCCGTGGGCGAACCAGCAACACGCGCAACGCATTGACGATGACGACGACATCGATGACTTCCTGAATCACCGCACCGGCGATCGGCTGCAGGAATCCGGCCGCTGCAATCGTCATTGCGACAACCGACAACGACATGCCGGCCACCACGCTCTCGAGCGCGATCCGGCGCGACCGCCGTGCAATGCGCATCGCGTCCACGAGTCGATCCAGCCTATCCACCAGCAGTACCACGTCGGCTGCTTCGGATGACGCGGCCGCTCCTCGCGCCCCCATCGCGATACCGACATCGGCCGCCGCCAGCGCCGGCGCATCGTTCACACCGTCGCCGACCATGATCGTCACGCCCTCCTTGCGAGCAGCCTGAACGGCGGCAAGCTTGTCTGTCGGCGTCTGCTCGGCGCGCACGTCGGTGACACCCAGCAGTTCGCCAACGGCCTGGGCAATGTCCCGCCGGTCGCCGGTCAGCATGATGAGGCGCTCGACGCCCTCACGTTTCAGCAGCCGCAATGCCCGTGGCGCTTCCAGCCGTACCTGGTCGGCCATCTGAATCGCGCCGATCATGACGCCATCGACACCGACGAATACGGCAGCTCCACCCTCGTTACCGACCCGCTTCAGGAATGCATCGCTCCAAAGTGCAACCGCCGAGCAGGCGGACACGTACCCGAACTTCCCGATCACGACGGTCCGGTCGTCGACCCGGCCCGTCACGCCCTCACCCGCCGTTTCCATGACGACCGACGGCAGCGACAGATTGATCCGACGTTCCCGCGCGGCGACCGTCAGTGCATCCGAAATGACGTGCCCCGATGCTTGGGCCAATGACGCCGCGAAGCGCAGCACATTGTCCGTTCCGACGTCAGTGCCACATTCGATCGCAACGATGCGCGCCCGCCCTCCTGTCAGCGTCCCGGTCTTGTCGAAGAAGAGGATTGTCGCCTGCGCAAGACGTTCAAGTGCACCTCCGTCCTTGACCAGGATGCCGCGTTTCGAACAACGCGACATACCGGATACGATGGCGACGGGCACGGCGAGGATCAACGGACAAGGCGTGGCCACGACAAGCACGGCGAGCGCACGCGCGACGTCGCCGGTGAGCAGCCAGGACATGCCCGCGACGAGCAGCGCAGCGAGCACGAAGAATGCGGCGTAGCGATCCGCGAGGCGCACGGACGGACTGCGCTCGTGTTGCGCACGCTCGACCATGCGGACGATGCCGGCAAACGTGCTGTCGCCTGCCATCGTGCGGGCGATCATTTCGAACGGCGCGCCGGCGTTGACCACGCCGCTGCATGCGCTTTCTCCGGAGCGTCGCCGCTGGGTGGACGACTCGCCGGTCAGCATGGATTCGTCGAGTTCCGCGTCATCGGTCAACGTACCGTCGACTGGCACGCATTCGCCGCTTCGCACGAGTAGCCTGTCGCCCGGGCGGATGGTTTCCGGCGCAACGGAACGCCATTCACCGTTCTCGAAGCGGGTTGCCTGCAAAGGGACACGGCCGAGCAGCGCGGTCATCTCGCGTTGCGCGCGGTTCTGCGCATACTGCTCCAGCGCACGGCCGCTTGCCAGCATCAATGCAATTACCGCGGCAGTCAGCGTCTCGTCGAGCGCGATCGCCAGGCCGATCGCCAGCCACGCGAGCACGTCGATGCCGGCCTGCCGGTTCGCCACGGCCTTTGCAAGGGATACAGTCAACGCGAGCAAGACAGGCAATGTACCAAGCAGCCAGACGACTCGCGCGAATGAAGGCAGACCGAACGCCACGCACACGCCCCCTGCGGCGAGCGCAACGCCAGCCACGACAAGTAACACAAGATCGGTCGACCAACGGATTCGGGACACGACGATTTTTCCGGGCGCCGCGCTTGGACGTATTCGCTGAGATCGAATCCGGTTGCAGACGGCGTTGCATCAGTCTAGAAAACATCGCGCTTCGACCGTTGACATGGGTCAGGACGAAGGGTTTCCCGCGAGCTACCGGGCGCGGCAAGTTGCTTGACGTGAGTCAAGCGGTCGGCTCGTTTCTTCAGCAAAATCGAGTCGTAATACCGGATGGGCTGGAGGCGATCTCGTGCTGACGCTGGCCGTGCTTTTTCTGCTGATTCTTCTGCTGAATCTCATGCCGGCGTTCGCTCCGCCCACGTGGATGGCAATGTCATGGGTCGGGTTCAACCTGCCTGATGGCAATCCGTTGATCTTTGCCGTCGTGGCGGCCGGCGCGGCGACAACCGGCCGCGTCATTCTGGCGACCTTCGCACGATCGCTCGTCCGCTCCCGCTGGATACGGGAATCCGATCGAGAGAATATCGAGATCGCCGCACGCTGGCTGCGAAAGCACAGGACGCTCACCGCCGGAGCATTCTTCTTCTATGCATTGAGCCCCCTTCCGTCGAACTATCTCTTCATCGCGTACGGACTTTCCAGATTGCCGCTCAGAATCATCGCGGTGGCGTTCTTCATCGGCCGCGCGACGACTTATGCGATCTGGGCGCACCTCGGCCGCTTTGCGTCGAGCCGGCTGGACATGGAATCTCAACTCGAAGGCACGTACCTCGGCGGATACTTCGTGGTCACGCAACTGGTGTTGCTCGGCCTCGTGTTCGCGTTGATGAAGCTCGATTGGCGCGCGCTCGTCGATGAACGCCGTTTGACGTTCCGGCGCGGCCATCGTCCGCGCAGCTCTGAATGACACCAGACTGCATGACGTGTCGAACGGCCGCGTCGGCCGACCGTTGTCTGCTATCGGCCGCGAATCACGGATGCGACTTCAGCGAGGCTTTCCCGCTTGCGCGGATCGACGTGCGTCATCACGTTCAGGACACGGTGATGCCGCATCACGCGAGCACGCGCCGCCACGGCGATGTCGTGCCCTTGCGCAACGGTGAGATCGGCGTCGATGTCGAGATGCACGTCCACGAGGATCAGATCGCCGGTCTTTCGCGTGCGCAGGTCGTGCGCGTCGAGCACGCCCGGCGTCGCAAGCAGCGTCGCGCGGATCGCCTGCACGTCTTCGGCATCGGCCGCCCGATCCATCAGGTCGTGCAATGCGTCCCAGCCGAAGGTGGCGCCCATTTTCACGATCATTCCGCCGACGATCAGCGCGGCGAAGGGATCGAGCAGCGGATAGCCGAGCAGGTTGCCGACGATGCCGCACGCGACCACCAGCGAGGATGCGGCGTCCGAGCGCGCGTGCCATGCGTTGGCGACCAGCATGCCCGATTTCACTCGCGTTGCCACCGCAAGCATGTAACGGAACAGGCATTCCTTCGCGGCGAGCGCTACGAGCGCCACCCAGAGCGCCGCAACGTGGACGCGCGCGATCGCTTCCGGATGCTCGAGCTTCTGGATGGCGGACCAGAGCATCCCGCCACCCACCAGCAGCAGGATCGCCGCGAGTGCGAGCGACGCGCCGGTTTCGAAGCGCTGATGGCCGTAGGGATGCTTTTCGTCGACAGGCTTGCGACTATGGTGACCGGCCAGCAGGACGACGAAATCCGCGATCAGGTCGGACAATGAGTGAATGCCGTCCGCCACGAGACCCTGCGATCGGGACAGGATGCCGATCACCACTTGTCCGATGCTCAGCGCAAGGTTGACCGCAACGCTCACCCAGGTGCTTCGCGTGGCCGCTGCGGCCATCGCGGGTGTCGCGTCGGCGACGGTTTCCGAAACAACGTCAGGGTTCTTTGACATCACGATTCAGGTCACATTCGAGGGTCGAGCAAGGCCGGACGTCACGTCGAAAGCTACCGGCCGCACCCAGCGCGCCGAAGGCGGACAAGAGGTCAGGCTGCGACTGCCGAAGCTTACGCATCTGCTCGGCAACCTCCGCGGTTCTTTCACGATAATGCAGTGAATTCGACATGGCTGGCAGCTCCGAAATGACAGGAATCGAGTCGCGCACCACGCTTCGTCGCCGTGACGTCGAACGATGCGCCGCACGTTTGACAACAGCGTGATCGCCGGCATGTATTCGATGGTATTGGCGGCTACTCCGGCGTACTTGATCTGCGGCAAAGGTTCGACCGCCGGCTTTGCGTACGGTTGAAACCATGCAAACGACCTGGAGAGCGTCATGTCCGCAGTGAACAGGTTCACCGTTTCGTGCCTGATCGGCGTCGCGATCGCGATGACGGCTGGTCTGGCCGATGCCCAGCCACGCCAGCCCGCTGGCGGTTCCGCCGTCGAGCCGGGCGGCATGATGTACGGCAGCCAGTTGATGACGCCCGCCGAGCGGAACGCATACCGTACCCGCATGCTCGCCGCGGCATCGGATGCCGAGCGCGAGAAAATCCGCGCGGAGCATCACGCCGAGATGCAGAAGCGCGCAAAGGCGCGCGGCATCAAGCTGCCTGACGTTCCGCCCAGGTGGGGCATGCATCGGGGGCAAGGCATGGGCATGGGAATGGGTCCGGGCTACATGCACGGCCAGCCTGGCGGCCCTGCAAGCGACGCCGCGGGCCAGTGATCGCGTGGTTCGGCGTGCCCGTCGCCGGGCACGTCGTTCCGGTCGCGATCGGCCGCTCTCGTGATTTCCGGCGACGCGCCGAACCAGTACGATCTGATCGTAGACATACACGATCGACTAGCGCGTGGCCGCGCCCGTTTCATCGGCTACCGGCCACGAAACGGCCACGCGCAGTCCGCCGAGCGCTGGCGATCGACCCACCTGGATGTCCGCTTCATGCGCGGCTGCGATTCGCCGCACAATCGACCAGCCGAGGCCGCTCCCGCCCGGCCGGGTTCCCGGTGGCCGGAAGAACCGCTCGCCCAGCCTGCGCAGGTCGTCGTCGCCAATGCCCGGGCCGCTGTCTTCGACCCGTAGCACGGTGTGCCCTTCTCGTCGGCAAACCGAAACGGATATGTGCGCATGTGGCGGGCTGTAGAGAATCGCGTTGTCGATCAGGTTGCGCATCATCGACTCGATCAATGGTTCGTTGCCGCCGACGACGCATGGCGATGGCGCATCGAGCTCCAGCCCCTGCCGTTTCCCGATCGACTGTGGCGCAGCCTCCGCGACCACCCGTTTCGCCACGGCCGATACGTCGACCGGCGCGTGGTCCGCCAGTGCGCCCGCATCGAGACGCGAAAGCAGCAGGAGCTGATCCACCAGACGTGCGGCCCGATCGCACCCTTCGAGCACGCCCCGCAGCGCATGCCGGCGTCGCTCGTCATCTGGCTCCGCCATGGCGACCTGCGCCTGCGCCTTGACGGCGGAGATCGGCGTACGCAACTCGTGGGCGGCATCGGCAGTGAACCGGCGTTCGGCGTCCATGACGCTACGAATCCGTTCGAACAGGCGATTCAACGCGTCCAGCATCGGCCGCATCTCGAGCGGCGTCCAGTCCAGCCGAATCGTGTCGAGCCCCTGCGGATTGCGCTTCGCCAGCGCTCGGCCAAAATCGCGCAGTGGCGCCGTGCCGCGGCGAACTGCCCAGCCGATGGCGAGTACCAGCAACGGCAAGGCCGCCGCCATCGGCCAGAATGCGCTGCGCATGACGGCGCGCAGGATCGATTTGCGCGAATCGATTCGTTCTCCCACGAACACCTGAACGTCGCTGCGCGCGCCGTGCACGACGAATACCCGCCAAGCATTTCCGTCGATCACGACGGTCCAGAATCCGGGAGCCCGATCGCGTCCGGTCAGCTCGGGCTTCACCATCGGCTTCGACGGCGCGTTTTCGGAATGCAGGCCAAGCCGCCCGTCATGAAACACCTGAAAGGCCACGCGCGGCCCGTACGGATGAAGGATCGGCGCGTCGATCGCATTGTCGTCATCATCGGGCCCGCGCGCCTGCTGCGCGACGAGCAGTGCCGCTGCCTGCGCGAGGTGGCCGTCGAGCAGTCGGTCGATCTCGC
>Ga0157370_10009489_pt1 | contig 10385 bp, 10 predicted proteins | sample C35metaG_FD_113463 | JGI IMG/M metagenome (GOLD analysis project Ga0157370, IMG submission 113463) | Corn rhizosphere microbial communities from Kellogg Biological Station, Michigan, USA - C3-5 metaG | ecosystem: Host-associated > Plants > Roots > Rhizosphere > Soil | place: USA: Michigan... | reverse complement strand
TTAGGCGAAAACTTTGTGTTGAAGCCGTTTGATGTGATTTCAGTTCGCAGTTCAGAAGGGTATCAGGTACAGAAACAAGTAAAACTGGAGGGGGAAGTACTTTATCCAGGTATTTACACCATTACGAATAAAAACGAGCGGATTTCTGATCTGATCAAAAGGGCTGGGGGATTAACGCCAATTGCTTACGTCGCAGGAGCTTCTTTAAAAAGGCCCGGTGCGGAGAAGGTAAATCCAAAAGATAAAAATGCGATCAATAATAAAGAGGAAGAAGATAAAAAGCTTTTAGGGCTTAAACGCGCTCAAGAGGCCGGTGTAAAGGATACGCTTAAGGCAGATGTGGAACAAAAGCTGATCCAATCGGATTTGGTGGGAATTGACTTGGAACGCATTCTTAAAAAGCCGCTTTCTAAAATAGATTTGATCGTTGAAGATGGTGACGTGATACGTGTACCAAGGCAATTGCAAACGGTAAAAGTAACCGGAGAGGTGCTAAATCCTAATAGTATTGTTTACACCTCTAGCAGAGGCTTTAAAGATTATGTGAATGGTGCAGGTGGTTTTACAAGTAATGCATTAAGAGGAGGGGCCTACATAAAGTATGCAAATGGTTCTGTTGAGGCTGCGAAGAAATTCTTGTTCTTTAATAATTATCCTAAAGTAAAACCTGGTGCAGAAATTTTGGTGCCTAAAAGGGCTGATAGAGAGCGTTTGACTGCACAAAGTTGGATCGGAATTGGAACAGCTTTTGCATCCTTGGCGGCCATTATTGTTAGTTTGCTTAAATAATTATAAATGGTCTCGGACAAATTAAACAAACAAATAGATTCTCCTTCTAATGAAGCTTCTTTAAAGGAATTGTTTCTGAAAATTAAAGATTGGTATGAATTTCTTTCTTCAAAATGGCTTTTAATTTGTGGTATAGGTATAATTGGCGCTTTACTTGGTTTAACTTATGCTTTCGTGAAAAGACCAGTATATACAGCCGCAACTACTTTTGTTTTAGAAGAGGATAAAGCTGGAGCGGGAAGTAATTTAGGTGCTTTGGCCGGTCTAGCGTCTATAGCAGGGGTAGATTTAGGTGGAGGTGGAGGAATTTTTCAAGGAGATAATATCTTAGCACTTTACAAGTCTAGAACTATGATTGAGAAGACTCTGCTAACTGAAGTTAGCTTCAAAGGAAATAGGATACTATTGGTTGATTGTTTTATCGACTTTAATGATTTGAGGAAACAATGGAAAAAAAAGGGGATTCAGGATATTAACTTTAGAAGCCACTCTTTACCAAACAAAGCATATTCAAGTTTTACTCGACTACAGGATAGCTTGATGGGTACCATTGTTACTGAAATTAATAAAAAATATTTGAGTGTTGCGAAACCGGATAAAAAACTGAGTATTATCAGTGTAGAAGTTAAGTCCGAAAATGAGTTTTTTGCAAAGGAATTTAATAGCCAAATTGTAAAAAATGTCAACGATTTTTATATACAAACGAAGACAAAGAAGTCATTAGAAAATGTTGCAATTTTGCAGCAAAAGACAGATTCTGTAAGAGCGGTTATGAATGGCGCTATTTATGCCGCTGCAGCTGTTACAGATGCTACACCAAATCTTAATCCTACACGACAAATTCAACGTATCGCACCTGTTCAACGCTCTCAGTTTTCAGCTGAAACGAATAAAGCTATACTTGGAGAGTTGGTAAAAAACTTAGAAATGTCAAAAATCTCTTTAAGAAAGGAAACACCACTGATCCAAGTTGTAGATGAGCCTGTTTATCCATTATTTGAAGAACACTTTGGTAAGTTAAAAGGTATTATTATCGGAGGCTTTTTAGCTTCATTTCTCACAGTATTTTTCCTGTTTATTCGTAAGATTGTAGATTCAATTATTCATAATTAATATAGAATTCAGTAATGTTTGGGGAATTAAATCTTAAAATTTATATAATGTACATTAATGAATTAAGCAATTGATATGATTAAGAATATTATTGCGAATATAGTAGGTCGATTTTGGAGTATTCTTACGAATTACCTCTTTATTCCTTTATATATTAGCCTTCTAGGAATTGAAAATTATGCTGTTATAAGTTTTTCATTTATACTTATTGGCGTGATGAGTGTTATGGATGCAGGTCTAACAGCAACTTTATCAAGAGAATTCGCTAAAAATGATGAAGGAGGCAAGTTAGATCATAAAATGCGAGTACTTAACACATTAGAAACTTGTTATTGGATAATAGTTGTTGTTATAATCCTTATAATTTTCGTGTTTGCCAGGCCAATCGCTGAAAAATGGATAACACTAAAAGTGTTAGATATTAGTTATGTTTCAACCGCATTAAAAATTTTTGGTGCAAGCATGGCTCTTCAGTTATTGGGAAACTTTTATATCGGAGGATTAATAGGGCTAGAAAGGCAGGTAAAGGCAAATCTTTATCAAGTAATCTGGGGAGTGTTTAAAAATGGACTAGTTTTATTGGTTATATTTTTCAGACCTTCACTAATTTATTTTTTTGCATGGCAAGGCATTGTTACGCTTATTTATATTTTGTTTCTAAGATTTTCTTTAGTTAAAAGCATAACATCTGGAGTTTTAAACGCAACAAAAGTTTTCTTATTTGATAAGATGCTATTGAGGACAATAGGTGGGTTTGTAGGAGGAATGTTATTGATTTCCATTGTCGCAGCAATAAATACCCAATTAGACAAAATTGCAATTAGTAAATTACTCCCAATAGAAGAATTGGGTTATTATAATCTTGGAATTTCTCTTACTCAGGTCTTGATGGTTTTAGTCTCTCCCGTTGCAATGGCGCTCCTACCAAGATTTACTCTCCTTTATTCCCAAAAAAAAAATGCTGAAGCAGATCATTTGTTTTATACAATTATGCTATTGGTAGTTATTTTTATTTTTTCTATAGCTGCTAGTATAATGTTTTATTCAAGAGAGTTAATTTTTATATGGACTGCCAATCCGGTTTTGGCACTCTCATCATCAAAATATGTTCTTTATTTGGCATTGGGTACAGCAATGTTAGCAACGCAAGTTATACCATTTAATATTGCAATAGCCAACGGGTATACCAAAATTAACACTATTATGGGAATTTTAAGCCTTTTTATTTCTATTCCGGGCTATTGGATAAGTGTATCTTATCTTGGTCCAAAAGGGGCAGCGATAACATGGTGTATTATACAAACAATTACAATGCCTTTATATTTGTACTATATACATAAAAAGTTCTTAAAGGAATATTCTTACTCAAGTTTGATTTTTAATAATATTCTTTTTCCCGCATGCTCAGCAATAGCAATTGGGTTTATTATAAGTTTACTTATTCCACACCTTCAAAATAGAATTGGTGAATTAGCATTAATTGGTTTAGCAACTTTACTTACATTAATTGTGGTGACATTCATAACAATGCCATTAGGTAAGATTAGGTTATATTACTCAGTTGTTAAAAATAGATTGGTATCTTTTAAGAGGTAAAATGAATATAATTAAATTTTTGAAAGTCAGTCTGATGAAAGCCATGCAATTTATCATTTGGCTTGTATTCAATAGAATAGTTCGGAAGGCAATTGCGTATGTTAAAACTATTTTGAATATATTCTATAGCTATTATATTGGTGCGGAATTTACGCATATTGAAGATGGTTACACATTTGAATATCCATTTCTACTGAAAGGAGGTAAATATATTAAAATTGGTAAGTGTTTTTCAACAAGAGCAAGGTTTCGCTTAGAGGCATGGGATAGCTATTTAAATTATACCTATACACCCCAAATCACCATTGGTGATAATGTTATCTTTAATTTTGACTGTCATATTGGAGCAATAAATAGAATAGATATAGGCAATAACGTATTGATAGGCAGCCGCGTCTTAATTACTGACCATAATCATGGACAAGTATCTGAAGATGAATTAGAGATGCCCCCTAGTTTTAAAAAACTTTATTCAAAAGGGCCAGTAGTTATAGAAGATAATGTTTGGATAGGAGAAGGGGTTGCAATTTTGCCAGGAGTAAGAATTGGGAGAAATGCTGTAATTGGTGCAAACTCTGTTGTGAGTTCTGATGTGCCAGAAAATTGTGTTGCTGGGGGAATTCCAGCAAAAGTAATAAAACAACTTTAAGAATAAATGCTAGATAATAAGAATAAAAAAGCACGCGTTCTCGCGTTTTACTTGCCCCAGTTTCATCCAATACCTGAAAATGATAAATGGTGGGGTAAAGGCTTTACTGAATGGACCAATGTGGGGAAAGCTAAGCCCTTATTTAAAGGGCATAATCAACCGAGAATTCCTGCTGATTTAGGATATTATGATTTGAGAGTGGCAGAAACGCGAAAGGAACAGGCAGATATGGCACGCGAATATGGCGTCGAGGGTTTTTGTTATTGGCATTATTGGTTCGGGAACGGAAAACGACTCTTGGAACGGCCTTTTAATGAAGTGTTAATGTCTGAAGAGCCTGATTTTCCTTTTTGCTTAGCCTGGGCGAACGAAACGTGGAAAGGATTTGCCCATGGAATGACAAATAGAAATGTCCTTATTGAACAACTATATGCTGGTGAGCAGGATGATATTAATCATTTCTATACCTTATTACCTGCATTCAAAGATAAAAGATACATTAAAGTAAATGGTAAGCCCTTATTTATGGTGTATAAGGCTTTGGAACATCCATATATGCAGCATTTCATCGATTTGTGGCAAAAACTTGCTAAAGAGAATGGTTTAGAAGGAATTTTCTTTGTCGCTCATTCTTCACATGTTAGGGAGGTTGATGAAATTAAATCTAAAGACTTCGATGCCATTAATATAAATAGATTATTTACTTATCTTCATTATCATCGTAGATTTAACAGAAGGATCATTGATAAATTTAATAAGATAGTGTACGGAATGCCGTTTGTTTATGAATATAAAAAAATGATCAAGTATTTTACAGGACCAGAGGACAGAAGAAGTGATATATTTCCTTCTATATTTCCGAATTGGGATCACTCTCCGCGAAGCGGGAGAGAAGGAGTTGTATTTCATAATTCGACGCCTGAATATTTCAAGCAACATTTGCTTGAAGTTTTTAATGCCATTAAAGACAAGGATGATGAAACAAATATTGTCTTTCTCAAATCCTGGAACGAATGGGCTGAAGGAAATTACATGGAGCCCGATAGAATTTTTGGATTAAAGTATCTTGAAACCCTTAGAGAAGTAATTAGTAAATAAATAATCTTAGAATTGTGTAGCTGTTTCATTATGAGTGATTTTCCAGAGAAGTTTAGAGTTTTATTGAGACCTATTGTTTATTTTTTTAGAACCTTGAAAAGATGGGGGTTGTCTTTAATATATCCTTCTAAAATTACAGATGCGAGACAAATTCCAATTATTATTAATAATAGGAATCGACTTGAATACATGCTGCAATTGATAAATGCACTAGAATCAAGAGGGTATGCCAATATATATATAATCGACAATAATTCTACTTTTCCACCACTTCTTAAATATTATGAAGAATGTAAATATCACGTTTTTCGATTGAAAGAGAATGTTGGTCATCTTGCAATGTGGGATACGGACATCTATAAACAATTTATAAGGGACTATTATATTTATACTGATGCAGATGTTGTTCCTTTAGACGAATGTCCTGACGATTGCATTGAACTATTTTGGAAGACATTAAAGTTAAATCCGAGGGTGCAAAAAGTTGGTTTTTCTTTGAAAATAGATGACCTGCCAGATTATTTTGATCAAAAAGAAGAGGTAATTAAATGGGAGAGGCAGTATTATAAAAACAAAGTAAAAAGTAATTTTTATATTGGATTTATTGATACAACTTTTGCGGTATATAGACCTTTTATGAGGGCTGGACTTGGAGCACTAATGTATCGTGCAGGATTTCCTTATCAAGCTAGGCATATGCCATGGTATGTTGATTCTAAAAATTTATCTGAAGAAGAACAATATTATATAAATAATGCGTCAACCAGTACACATTGGACGAGATTGAATAATCTAAAGTGATATATGTATCTTATAATGTTTATTTTGATATGTGGCGCATCAATTATAGAGATTTGTAACTTCAATTCTTTATTTCAAAAATTCGTTATAGGATTTATAACTGTTATGTTCATCCTAGTAGCAGGACTTCGTTACGAGACAGGGGTAGATTGGAGGGTATATACTAGCATGTTTGAAGATACACCACCAATTAATGAGATCTCCGATCCTTTAGGAAGAGTTTTGATTTTCTCGTCAATAGACTATGGATATTGCATATTTATTTCAGTAGTGAAATCAATACATGGATCGATACAGGCCGTTTTTTTTATTATATCTTTAATTGGTTCAATATTCGTATATAAAAGCGTGAAAATTTATTCAGATGGAAGAATAATGTCAATGTTGCTATATTTTTCTTTGCTGTTTTTTATCCTTGACATGAGTGGCTTGAGGCAAGGATTTGCATTGTCAATTTTTTTCTACTCATTGCAGTATGTTTATAAACGCAAGTTTTGGCCTTATTTAGTGCTTTTGTTATTGGCTGGTTCATTCCATTGGAGTGCATATTTGTTGATTCCATTGTATTTCTTGATTTCTAAGCGATTTTCTAATCTTGTACTTACATGTATTTTCCTTATTTCTCTTAGTATTTTTATGTTAAAAATAGGATGGTTACAGTTTGTATTTGTCCATATTTTTTCTGGGTTTTCGAATGAGTTTATTGCATCTAAAATATTTACATATACGGATACATATGAGAGTGGACGCGGTTTCAGTGCTAATACAATAGCTAGTATAATATTTTATGTAAGTACATTTATATTGTGTCTTTACTACAGATTGAATTTAGAGGGGAAAAACAAGTACTTTAATATGTTTTTGAACATCTATATGTGCCAGGTTGTTTCATACTTTGCTCTATATGAATTCATAGAAATGGCAGATCGGTTGAGATTATACTTTCTGATAGCAAATTTGATTTTATTACCTTCAATGGTTTTCGTATTTATTAGTTTAAAAGAACGAGTTCTAATATATACTTATCTCATTGCATTTGCTTTTTTTTCTTGTAAACCGTATGTGTTAAATGAACAAGTTACGATTGCATATCATCCCTACCAAAATTTTATTATATATAACCTTTTTGATCTCAAAAGCACAGGTGCCGAACGCTTAGATGAACATGCAAGGATTCATGAGGAATAAAGATATGATTAACAAAATTCTAGCTATTGTAGTTGTCTATAATAAGACGATCATTCAGTCGGATTCTATTATGTCATTAAATAATGATTTAATGCAGCTAGAACAAAAGCTTGATGTATATATCTATGATAACAGTTTAGCCCCAACTGATCTCCCGGAATTGGAGAGGATTAATTTTGTTTGTTATAATCACGATAGTTCTAATGCGGGAGTTAGTCGTGCTTATAATGAAGGTGTAAAATATGCTTCTTCCATTGGAAAAGAATGGGTATTGTTGTTAGATCAAGATACAAAGTTTGAGAAAGGAGCTATTGAATGTTATATTCAATCTTTAGAGGCTTATCCTGAAATAAAGCTGTTCTGTCCATTGATTTTACTCGAGAATTCGATTATTTTTTCTCCATTTCGAAGAAAATTAAAAAGGGGGGTTTCGTTACGACATGTGAATTTTGTTAAATATGATCTGAAAAAATTTTCACCGGTTAATAGTGGAATGCTAATCAACATAGGTTCATTCATTGAGTGCGGGGGATACAATGATGCTGTAAAATTGGATTTTAGTGATCTAGAATTTATTGAAAGATTTAGTAAAAAGAATGGCTCATTTTTGCTAATAAGAACTAAAGCTATACAGGACTTTTCGAATAATGAAACTAACGTTGATTCTCTTAATAGACGATTTTTGTTTTTTTGTCAGGGGGCAAGGAACTGTGAAAAACGTACATTGCTTGACAAAATAGAATATTTAATTGTCGTTTTTGTAAGAGCGACAATGCTAACAATTAGGACTAAAAAAATAGTTTTTTATAGGACTTTTCTTAATGAGTATTTAAAATGAGGATTTCTGATAAGTATAGATTTTATTTAATTCTAATTGGCGAGTTCTTCATTGCACCCCTATTGATCCCATATAATTATTATAAATGGAGATTTGGAAAGTGTAAAAAGACGTTTATTAATAATAAAGAAAGAAAACCGGTTGCCAGCGATAAAATTTCGGTTTCCATTCACGAATGGGGTGGATATGATAGTGTTAGACGCAAAAAAATTAATAAAATTATGGAGTTTGAATGTGGATTGAAATTCCAACAACAAAGGTTTGGACGGTATAGCGGAAATAGAAATTTGGATATATGCATAACGATTTCAAATCCAGAACTTCTATCCTACAGCCTAAACGCGGATAAGATTATTCATGTCCCAAACGAGGGAATGGATTTTGCAGGTTATTCTGGCTTTTTTGAGCGAATTAAAGATGAAGATAATCAATATATTATACTGACAAATTCATCGGTAAATTCGCGTCAGATTGACTTTATAGATGAGTATATTGCTTATATGGAAGCTAATCCTTCGGTTGGTTTATTAGGGATTTCCTATAATACTAAGAGACATCAGACACTAATTCGAAATAATTTTAATCCTCATATCCAGAGTTTCTTTATTTTGACAACTCTGGATGTTTTGAAGGAAATTGTGAAAAAAAACGGGGGATTTCCCGGATTAGGGATTACTCATAAATTATTATTAATCCGAAATGGAGAAATTAGGTTTTCTAATTTGGCGCTTGAACTTGGTTATGATCTTGCTTGTATACTTGATAATGGTATCGTGTATAAGTTTAATAAATCTTTTAAAAGTGATAATGGTCGTAACTCTTGGGAAATTCCAAAGGGCGACTATAGACTTCATACTTTAACTCCAAATGCAATTAATTTTATAAAAACGAATGGTTAATTCTGATGTACCCATGCTTTCAGTTTCTGTTGTTTTGTATAACACTGAAAATGAGGTTATAAGTTCCTTGATTGAATGTATTCTAAAAACGTCGATTAATCTGCGGTTATTTCTAATTGATAACTCTGAAAAGAATAAACTTAATGACCTTTCTACTGATCCAAGAGTGAGTTATCTTTTTAATAACGCTAATATTGGATATGGAGCTGCCCATAATATTGGAATCAGAAAATCGATGGAACTTGGTTATCACTATCATTTGATTATGAATCCAGATATTACTTTTAAAGATGGGACTCTGGAAAATATCTATGCTTTTATGGAATCTAATCGTGATGTTGGCTCTTTGATGCCTAAAGTGTATTATGAGAATGGCTCATTACAACGATTATGTAAATTACTTCCGACTCCATTTGATCTAATTGGAAGAAGATTTTTTGGAAATACAAGTTGGGCTAAAAGACAAAATGAAAAATATGAACTTCACGATTTCAATTATAATGATATTTTAAATACTCCTTGTCTTTCAGGTTGCTTCATGTTTGTTAGAACCAATCTGTTTGAAAAATCAGGAATATTCGACCAACAGTACTTTATGTACCTAGAAGACTACGATCTGACCAGACGAATACATAAAATTGCTAAAACGATATTTTATCCTGGAGTATCCATCGTTCATGGACATGCGAAAGAATCCTATAGAAATGGAAAACTTTTGAGAATCCACATGCAATCTGCAATTAAGTATTTTAATAAATGGGGTTGGTTTTTTGATAAAGAAAGGAAGGATTTAAATAGTAAAGTTCTGGGAAGTATAGAGAAATAAAGATTCTGAGATTAAAAAGCGATTAATTTTTCTATTTTTGTAGCGTTTTTGGCTCCATTGTTGTTTACAACGATAGGACACATAAAAAAAGAAATTATGCTTCTCACTACTATCTTCCTAACAAGCCTATTGCTTGTTGTATTTGCAATACCACCAATCATAACTTTAGCGGTTAGAAAGCGGCTTTTTGATGCCCCTGCTGAGTCCAGAAAGATCCATAAACGTATCATTCCTAATTTTGGTGGTGTCGCTATATTTACAGCATTTATTTTTGCTTGCTCTTTATTTATCCCAACAGCCTTATTACCTCAGGCTCGAATTCTCATGGCAGCTGGACTGATTCTTTTTATGATTGGATTGAAAGACGATATGATCGGGTTGAGTCCATTAATTAAGTTTGGGGCACAATTTGCCAATGCTTTTATCATCGCGATTATAGCGGATCTAAGAATTGAAAACCTGCACGGTATTCTCGGTTTTGATCATTTGAACTACTATGCCAGTGTTGCACTGACGGTGATTGTTATTGTAGGGGTAATCAATGCTTTTAATCTTATTGATGGAATAGACGGTCTGGCGGCTTCTTTA
>Ga0157370_10009488_pt1 | contig 10388 bp, 12 predicted proteins | sample C35metaG_FD_113463 | JGI IMG/M metagenome (GOLD analysis project Ga0157370, IMG submission 113463) | Corn rhizosphere microbial communities from Kellogg Biological Station, Michigan, USA - C3-5 metaG | ecosystem: Host-associated > Plants > Roots > Rhizosphere > Soil | place: USA: Michigan... | reverse complement strand
TCGCTCAAGCGGCTGCTCGGCTACTCCGGCGTCGCCCAGGCCGGTTACATCCTCGGCGGGCTCGTGGTGGCCAGCGAGGCCGGGGTCAACGCGATCGTCTTCTACCTCGCCGGCTACCTGTTCATGAACCTGGCCGCCTTCAGCGTGATCGTCGCCCGCGAGCGCGAGACCGCCTTCGGCGACGACATCCGCGCGGTGCGTGGGCTGGGCAGCGAGCGGCCGCTGCTCGCTTGGCCGCTGACGATCTCGATGCTGGCGCTGGCCGGGCTGCCCGCCACCGTCGGGTTCATCGGCAAGCTCTACCTGATCGAGGCTCTGGTCGAAGGCGACTACACCTGGCTCGCCGTCTTCATCGCCGTCGGCACGATGATCTCGCTCGCCTACTACCTGCGCGTGGTCGGGGCGATGTGGATGCCGAGCGCCGAAGCCTCCGGCGCCCCGGCGATAGCCGGCGCATCCCCCGAGGGCGACCCCAGCGATCCTGACGCCGGGCGCCGGATTTATCTCGTCGGCCCGGCGCTGCTGGCTGCAGCGGGCGCGGTTTTCTTCGGCGTGGTTCCACAGCCACTCGTCGACTTCGCCCAGCACGCGGGCGCGTCGCTGTTCTAGACAAGCGCGGACGCCGGCTGCGGCGGGTCCTGTCACGGCGGCCCTCCCCCATGTGCTCGGACATCTTCGATGTCCTCCGCTATGGGGGACCCCGCCGCCGTGCCACCCGCCGCGAGGAGCGCCTGCGATCGAGCAGCGACGGTTCGCGAGCTGAAAGGGTGCGGCGATGATCGCTCTTCTGACCGCCGCAACCATCGCGGTCGCCGTGGTAGTTGGGGTGTTGGCAGAGCGACGCAGGCCGCAGGCTGCGGCGCATGCGGCACGGAGGTCGCTGACGCTGATGCTGTACGGGCTGCTGCCGCCTGTGATCTTCTTCAACATCGCCTCCAGCAGCATCGACGTCAGCCACGGCGTCGGGCTGCTGCTGGGGCTGGTCGCCTCCTCGCTGGGGGCGCTGACCGCCTACCTGCTGTCGAGCCGGGTGCTGCACCTCTCGCGAGCCCGCACCGGCGCCGTCGTCTGCACCGTGCTCAGCGTCAACACCGGCTACCTCGGCTACCCGCTGACCGTCGCCCTGCTCGGCCGCGACCAACTCCCCACCGCGGTCCTCTACGACGTCCTCGTCACCGGTCCCTGCCTGTTACTCGGTGCCTTCGCGGTCGGAGCGGCCCTGGGGACGAAAGCGGGCGAAGGGCCGCGCGAGCGGGTGCGTGCCTTCTTCACCCGCAACCCACCGCTCTACGCGGCGATCGCCGGCATGCTCGCGCCGAGCGCGCTCGCGCCGCAGGTCCTCGTCGACCTCTCGCAGGCGCTGCTGGTGGCGATCCTGCCGATCGGCTTCTTCGCCGTCGGCGCGACCCTGGCCGAGAACGCCGAGCACGGCGACCTGCCGATGCCGCCGCCGCTGACCAGGCCCGTGCTGGTGGCACTCGGCTCTCGCCTCGTCCTCGTGCCGGCGCTGTTGATGCTGCTGGCAGCGCCGCTGATCGACCTCCCCGCCGCCTATCGGCTGATGGCGGCGATGCCCTCCGGCGTCAACTCGATGGTCGTCGCCCACGCCTACGGCCTCGACATGGAGATCACCGCAGAGGCGGTCACCTGGTCGACCGCGATCGTCGTCCTCGCCGCCCTCGTCTCCCTCCTCTTCTGAGCGGCCTATCCTGGGCTGGTGCTCCAGCACGTCACCCTCGAGGTCGCCGCGCAAGACATCGAGCGCTCGCTCGAGCTGTGGGAGCTGCTCGGCTTTCGCCGGGTAGAGCCTCCCGCCGACCTGGCCGGGACCTTCGTCTGGGTAGAGCGCGGGGGGACGCAGATCCACCTCGAACGCAACCCCTCGCCGGTCGTCCCCCTCCACGGGCACGCCGCGGTCGTCGTCGCCGACTTCGAGGAGGCGGTCGACCGCCTCCTCGCGGCAGGCTTCGAGGTTGACCGCGGCCGAGAGCACTGGGGGGCTGCGCGGGCAAAGGCGGTCGCGCCCGGCGGCCACCGGGTCGAGCTGATGGCGGCGGCGCCTCCACCGGGCGCCGACGGCGCAAAGCGGGGCGATTGAGCCATGCTTTTCTGTCCGCGCAGGTTGAGAGTTTGGAAAGCCCCATGAGCTTCGACGCCAAAGTTCTCGCCGATTCCCGATCGCCCGCCGGTCACCGCCTGACGACGCTCGAGGCAACCTTCCCGCGCTTCGTCCTCGCCGAGTTCAACACGCATCGCGTCTTCTCCCGCAACTCGGCCAGCTCGCGCGCGATCCCGATCGTCAAGCAGCTGCGCCGGGTGCTCGAGGATCCCTATGTCCCGATCGAGTTCGGCTCGAACCAGCCGGGCATGCAGGCGGGACCGGCGCTCGTCGGGGAAAAGCGGGAAGCAGCGGAGCGCGAGTGGCTGCACGCCCGTGACGACGCGGTGCGGCGGGCGCTCGGGTTGGTTGCGGATCCGGATGCGATCCCCGCCGACGGCGATCTGTCCGAGGCGCTCGATGAAGCCGAGGAGGCGATCCGCAACAAGGCACAGCCGTCCGCCTGGCTGAACGTGCACAAGCAGGTCGCCAACCGGCTGCTGGAGCCCTTCATGTGGCACACGGTGATCGTCACCGCGACCGAGTGGGACAACTTCTGGAACCTGCGCTGCCATCCCGACGCACAGCCGGAGATCAGGCTGGTGGCCGAAAGCATGCGCACGGCGACGATGGACTCGGGCCCGGCCGAGCTCGACTGGGACGACTGGCACCTCCCCCTGATCCGCCCCGAAGACCTGGACCAGGCCACCTCGATCGAGGACCTGATCAAGATCTCTGCCGGCCGCTGCGCCAGGGTCAGCTATCTGACCCACGCCGGCAAGCGCGACCTCGAGGCCGACATCCAGCTCCACGACCGCCTGCTCGAGAGCGGCCACATGTCCCCGCTGGAGCATCCCGCGCGCCCTCTGAGCGCCACGGAGCTGGAAGCGGACGAGTGGAGCGGCAACTTCCGCGGATGGTTCCCCTATCGCAAGGGAATTTCAGGGGAGGCGAACCCACTGGGCCCTACGGTGCCCGCGAGGGCGGCAGCTGAGCGACCGTTCCCCGAGCCGACTGCCGTATAGAGAGCCCGCTCAGGGCCTATCCCGTCAGGGGCGGGCCTCCAGGACGGCTCAGGACCGAGCGGGGGCGGTCACGGCGCGGATTCGCATGGCGGCGCCATGTGGGATTCGCGACGGGGCCGAATCCGCGAAGTGTCCCGGGCCATATCCAGGGTGCGATCTCCATCGGGATAGGTCCTCAATCGCGCTGCTTGCGCTTACGCCGTTCGACGCTCTCGAGCGACGCCGGATCTTCTTCGCCCACCTCGGCCTCGACCGAGGGGGCCTCGTCCTCCTCCGTCGCGGCGGTGGCTTTTTCGCCCGGCGTCGGCCAGGGCTCGGCATCGCCGCTCCGCCACGCCGGCGGTTTCCCACCCGGGACCCAGCCCATCAGCAACGCGCCGAGGTAGATGAACCAGAGCAGCGTGAACTGGAAGAAGATGAAGGAGACGGCGCCGAGGGCGATGCCGGCAGAGCCCCAGAAACGGGGCAGCAGGCCGGTTCGCATCGCGTACAGCGACGTGTAGATCATGGCCGCGACGAAGCCGATCTGACCGCCGAGGCCGAAGCCTGCCGCCAGCGGTCGCAGGGGCGCTTCGGTGACCGTGTCGTTGGCGGCTTCGTTGGCGTGGTCGCTGCTCAGAGCGATGCCCTTCGCCGTCAATCTCGGCACTTCGTTGGCGACGAAGTCCGAGGCGGCGTGGAGGGTGGAGATGCCGCCGAGTATTGCCAGGGCGGCGAGAAAGAGGGGCGCCGCGATGACGACGCCGACGAGCTGGCCGCGCATCTTCTCGCTGCGCGCCTTGGCAGCGCGGAAGAGGTAGTAGAGCGGGGCGGCCAAGAGACCGACGCCGAAGGCCTGCAGGATGCTGGAGAGCAGCTGGGCGCCCCGATGGGCGTCGACGTTGCGGAGCAGCTCGGATTCCCCGCTGCCGCCGCCGACGCCCTGGCTGGCGACGACGATCGCCGCGATGATCAGCAGGATCGACGCAAAGGTCGCCAGCGCCACCGGCCGCGACCAGCGCTCCTCCCAAGCCAGAACCGCCGCCTTGTCTGGCCGCAAAGTCGCTCAGCCCCGCTCGTGGAAATAGAACTGGGGCAGCGCGCCCTCGATCACCTCGGCGGTCATCCTCTGCGCGACCTCGAGATTGCCGGTCCGCACCGCGATGTCGTCGAGAGTGACGATGCCCGCGAGGCTATCGCCATCGACCACCGGCAGCCGCCGTACCCGGTGCTGAACCATCAGCGCCGCCGCCTCGTCCAACTCCATCTCCGGCTCGCCGCAGATCAGCGGTCGCGAAGCGTGCTCGCCGACCGGCGTCTCAGGATCGACCCCGTCGGCGAAGATCCTCACCGCGAGGTCGCGATCGGTGATCATCGCCACAGGCGAACCCGCGGGGTCGACGATCACCACCGAGCCGACCCGGCTGTCGCGCATCTGCCGGGCGATCGTCAGAGCGCTCGCATCCGGCGTCGCGGTCACCACCCCGGCGGTCATGATCTCGCTGAGCTGCACGCCGCGTACGCTACCGGCCTATGGAGAAGACGGAGCGCATGCCGGTTGTCCCGCTCGAGGCAGGGGCCGGACCCGACAACCCCCCTTGCCCCGCCTGCGGCGAGCCGCTCTTCGGCTGGATCGACAGCCGGGCCGGCCTGGCCGGCCCGGTGAGCCGCTGCGAGAGCTGTGGACTTGGTGTCGTCGGCGGGCTGGGAAGCGCCGAGGAGGCCCTGCGCGAGCTCGACCGGCGCGGAAGCGAGCGGGGCGTGACGATCGTCAACCGAGGGAGCTTCTCCGCCTGGATCGGCGGCGCCGGCTGGGCCGGCTTGGAGCGGGGCAGCCGCTACCTGTTCACGGTCGAGGCGGTTCGGCGCTTGGTCGCCGGACGCGACCAGGTCGTCAGGTCGGTCCGCTGGCGCCCCGGCACCGGCATCGCGACGATGTGGCAGACGATCCTCAACGGCTTCACCTTCGGCCGCAACGGCGCACTTGGTGCGCTCGGACGCGCCAGCCCGGTCCCCGCCCCAAAGCCATGGCAGCGGCGCCTCGACGCCTTGATCGACGTCGTCGTGGCGATTCCCGCCTTGCTCATCGCAGTACCCCTGGAGCTTTCTGCAGCAGCACTGCGTCGCGGCGGCGCCACCTCTCTGCGCCTCGAGCTCCTCTAGCTCCTCGAAACGTCCCCTCGCGCGGGTGGCGCGCGGTGGGGTGGGTTCGGACGGGCGAGTCCGCTAACCCACCACCAACCGCGTGACAGGACCCGCGCGCCGAAAGCGTTAGGAGAGACCTTCTCTGGCCTCACGCACCAGGGTGACCGCCTCAGGAAAGAGGACGCGGATCGCGTCGCGTACCTGCATCGCCTGCTCGTCGCTGCTGCCGGTCAACTCGATCCGCTCGATCGAGGCCACGGTCAGGTCGGCCGCGAGGCGGATTGCGTTGTCGGCCCAGGCGACGCGCTGCGAAGACTGCATCTGCTCGCTGAGCTCCTCCATGCGAGAGCGGAACTCGTCGGGGTCGCCAAAGAGGTTGAAGCCCTCCACAGGAGGAATGTAATCAGACTGACTCAGTGAGGACACAGAGGCCTTTCGATTGACGCGCCACACGCGCGCCCAGGCCACCTAACGTCACGCCCATGAGAGGCGAGAGGGGTTCCGCGAGCGTCGAGCAGGCCGGCCTGACGGCGCTGATCGCGCTGCTCCTGCTGGCGACGATCGCCGCGCTTGCCTCGGGCGGCGAGATAGATCCGCGCAACGCTCTCGGCGGGGCGATCGGGCGGCGGCTCGCATGTGCCCCAAGGCTCCCCGACGCCTGCCACCACCATCCGCTGGTGCCCGCCTACGGCTGGCCGCTTGCCCGCCTCGTCCGCGCCCTGGCCCCGCCCCCGGCGGCCCTATCCGGCCCGGAAGGACCGCCGCTGGTCCCGGTCGACTTCCGTCGCTGCCGGCGCCCGAGCTGTGCCGTGGCCGCGGGCCCCCACGCAACCGCATCCGGGCGGCGCACGACCGCCTTTACCCAGATCGAAGATCGCCGCAACAGGTCGGGCTGGGTCGAGGTGACCTACTGGCTCTACCGCCCGAGCCTCGGCTGGGAACGGATGGTGCGCCGGGCCGGCCAGGCGCAGATCGACGCGGCGAGCCACGTCCAGGTGCTACTGAAAGACGACCCGGCGCTGGTCCCCCTCGAGACCCTCCCCGGCCGCGACCACTACGAGTTCCCGCCAGGCGAAGAGCCGCCGTGGCAGTGGCACGTCGGCGGCCTCTACCCAGGTTGGTCCAGCTAACCTGGCGAGGCGTCCGGGGCCGCCCGGTCCTCTTCGGCCTGCTTGATCAAGCCCCGCCAATCGGTCGTGCGGAAGACGAGCAGGATCGCGGCGAAGCCGAGCACGACCGACCAGGCCGCCATCGCTATCTGCGTCCCGACCGAGAAGGAGAGGACGGCCGAGCGCGACGGGCCGTGCAGAGTCGCGACGAGGAGCGCCTGCTGGGCGCCGGCGCCCCCGGGCGTGAAGGGGACGATGTTGGCGATCGCCTGCACGCTCATCACCAGCATCACGTTGCCGACCGAGCCGCCGATGCCGAAGGCCTCGAGGAAGAACCAGAAGGCGGCGAAGCGCAACAGCCAGCCGAACCCCTGCCAGGCCGCCACCTCGCGCAAGTAGCGGCGCGGACTGGTGAGGATGACGACGCCCTGTTTGACCCGGTCCCAGAAGCGGCGCACGCGATGCGCCAGCAGGTAGATCGCGATTGCGATCGCCACCAGCGTCGCGCCCAGCACGATCAGGAAGACCTGCGGGTGTTCCGCCCAGAAGGAGATCTCGAATGCCGGCAGGTCGGGTAGCTGCGGTGGCTTCGGCAGCAAGCCCTGCGAGATCGCATAGAGGAGCACCAGCAGCCCGAGCGTCGTGTCGAAGACCGTCTGGACGAGGAAGGAGGACGTGACCGCGGGATAGGAGGAGCCCGGGATCTGGCGTTTGACCAGGAAGACTTTGGTCACGTCGCCGGCATGGGCAGGGACGATCGCGTTGATCCCGGCCCCGGCCAGGTAGGCGGCGGCGAGCTGCAAGAACGAGATCCTGACCCCCGGGTAAGCGGCGTGCAGGACGTTGCGCCAGGCCCAGGCCCGTGCCAGTTGCATCCCCGCCAGGCAACCCAGCGCAAGCGCGAAAGGCGTCCAGTGGATATCCGAGAGGTGCTCGAAGAACGCCGTCGCCGCATGGGCGAAGGATTCGGCGCTGGACGCGAAGTCGGCGAGTGGCATCCAGTTACACTAGCCCGCTCGTGTCAGCCCCCGACCCGACTCAGACCGCACCCGCGGCCCCGCACGATCCCGCCGACGAGGCGATGTGCTCGCGCGCCCGCGAGCGCTTCACCGGCGACCGTGGAAGCCGCTTCCGGCGCCGCCGCAAGCGCCACGCCGAGCTGCCCAACCTGATCATCATCGGTGGGCTCAAGTGCGGCACGACGAGCATCCACCACTACCTCGGCCTGCATCCCCAGATCCACATGTCGAAGCCGAAGGAGCTCAACTTCTTCGTCGAGGAGCTGAACTGGGACCTCGGCCTCGACTGGTACGCGAGCCGCTTCGACGATCGCTTCAAGGTGCGCGGCGAGTCCTCTCCCCACTACACCAACCTTCCGCGCTTCGAGGGCGTGCCGAAGCGGATCAAGGAGCACTGCCCCGACGCCCGCCTGCTCTACATGGTCCGCGATCCGATCAAGCGCATCCTCTCCCACTGGGTGCACGCGACCGGCGCCGGCTATGAGACCCGCGAGCTGGTCCCGACCCTCTCGGAGCCCGACTCCTCATACATCCAGCGCTCGATGTACTGGATGCAGCTGCAGCCCTACCTCGAGCTGTTCGACCGCGAGCAGATCGAGGTGATCGCCCAGGAGGAGCTCCAGTCCGAACGCGAGGAGACGATGCGCAAGGCGTTCCGCTTCGCCGGCGTCGACGAGACGTTCACCTCCGAGCAGTTCGACCGCGAGTGGGAGAAGTCGAGCGCCAAGCAGGGCGACAAATACCAGGTGATGGAGAAGCTGGTGAAACTACCGGGCCTGCGCTCCTTCGACCGCAACTTCGACCGCCTGCCCGAGTCGCTGCGCTGGATCGTCGAGAAGGTCGTCCACGATCCGGAGAAGCCGCCGGCGCCGAAGCCGAAGCTCCCCGACCACCTCTTCGAGACGATCCGTGGGCGCTTCGGCGCAGACGTCGCCGGGCTGCAGGAGTTCGCCGGCCGCGAGTTCGCCGGCTGGCACGACTACTGAGTCTCGTTTGCGTGTGCAGTTGACGCTGCATGGCAATGTCAAACTGCACACGCAAGTACGCTCAACGCCGATGCGGCGCCTGCTACCCGATCCCAGCCCGACCACCGTCGAGGCGCAGCTCGAGCGATACCGACCCCAGGAGCACGCGAGGGCCAATCGGCCCTTCGTCGCGATGAACTTCGCCGCTACGGTCGACGGCCGGGCCGCGATCGGCGGTGTCTCGGGCCCGATCGGCTCGGCCGCCGACACCGCGATGCTGGTCGGGCTGCGCACCCGCTTCGACGCGGTGATGATCGGCGCCGGCACGATGCGAGCCGAGCACTACGGCGACATCGGCACGCGGCTCGTCGTGGTCCAGAGCGGGCAGCGGGGAAAAGTGGACCTGCCGGCGCTCCTGCGCTCCCTGCACGGCGAAGGAGTGAAGGCGCTTCTGTGCGAGGGTGGGCCGACGCTTCACGGGGCACTGCAGGCCGCCGGCCTCGTCGACGACCTCTTCCTGACGATCGCCCCGAAGCTGGTCGGCGGCATCGCGCCACGCATCCTCGAGGGCGACCTGCCAGGCATAGCGGCGCTGGAGCTGGCCTGGCTGCTGGAGGATGGCGGCGAGCTCTTCGCCCGCTACACCCGCCGCTGAGCACCGCCCCGGTACGGTTCCCCGACCGGACCCGAGGAGAGGACGCCGTAGTCATGGATTTCAAGCCGAGCCCCCAGGTCGAGACGCTGCGCGAGCGCATCCTCGACTTCATGGACGAGCAGGTCTACCCGCAGGAGCGGGAGATCATGGAAGGCCTCGACGCCGAGGTGGCAAGCGGCGTCCCATATCCGAAGGTCCTGGTGGAGATCCGCGAGCGGGCCAAGTCGGCGGGGCTCTGGAACCTCTTCATGCCCGACGAGCGCTTCGGCCCCGGGCTGAGCAACTGGGAGTACGGGCTTCTCTGCGAGGAGATGGGGCGCAGCCCGGCGGCGGCGCCAATGGCCTTCAACTGCTCGGCGCCGGACACCGGCAACATGGAGATCCTCGCCGAGCACGGGACGGAGGAACAGCGCGAACGCTGGTTGGAGCCTCTACTCGAGGGCCGGATCCGCTCCTGCTTCTCGATGACCGAGCCCGAGGTATCGGGCTCTGACCCGACGCTGCTGCAGGCGCGCGCGGTGCGCGACGGCGACGAGTGGGTGATCGACGGCCACAAGTGGTTCACCTCCGGCGCGGTCGGTGCCGAGCTGGCGATCGCGATGGTCGTCACCGACCCCGACGCGCCTCCCTACGCGCGCGCCTCGATGATCTGCGTGCCGACCGACACCCCTGGCTTCAACCTCGTGCGCCCGATCCCCGTGATGGGCCACGACAGAGGCCCCGGGCACTGCGAGATCCGCTACGAAGAGTGCCGCGTGCCGGTCGCCAACCTGCTCGGTGGCGAGGGGCAGGGCTTCACGATCGCCCAGGACCGGCTCGGCCCGGGGCGCATCCACCACTGCATGCGGGCGATCGGGACGGCGGAGCGGGCGCACGAGATGATGTGCAGGCGTGCCAACGAGCGCCATGCCTTCGGCGGCCCGCTCGCCGACAAGCAGTTCGTCCAGGAGGCGATCGCCACCTCGCGGATGGAAATCGACCAGGCCCGCCTGCTGACCATGTACGCGGCCTGGAAGATGGACACCGAGGGCAAGCGCGCCGCCCGCCAATCGATCTCGGCGATCAAGGTCGTCGCCGCCAACATCGTCATGGACGTGCTCGACCGCGCGATCCAGGTCCACGGCTCACTGGGCATCACCGACGACCCCCCCCTCGCCGCCCTCTGGCGCTTCAGCCGCATGCTCCGCCTGGCCGACGGCCCCGACGAGGTCCACAAGATGGTCCTAGCCCGCCGCGAGCTCAACCGCTGGTCCAAACGCGCCGAGGCGGCAGCCGCCGGCGAGCTGGACCCGAAGCACGCCCGCCGCGCGATCTAGCTCTCAGTAGAGAACTACAAAGAAGCCCGCGTCGATCGATTCCGTCGATTCTTTGACTTTGAAGGAGATGAGTCTTC
>Ga0157370_10009487_pt1 | contig 10389 bp, 20 predicted proteins | sample C35metaG_FD_113463 | JGI IMG/M metagenome (GOLD analysis project Ga0157370, IMG submission 113463) | Corn rhizosphere microbial communities from Kellogg Biological Station, Michigan, USA - C3-5 metaG | ecosystem: Host-associated > Plants > Roots > Rhizosphere > Soil | place: USA: Michigan... | reverse complement strand
TTCAAATTATTTTATAATTCTTCACATATTTTTTTTGTTATTCAAATCATTCAACCTACTTTTGCACTCCCAAAATAAAAGGGGAATAAAAAAAGTTCTTTAAAATGTCTCAGAGAATCAGGATAAAACTTCAATCTTACGACCACAATCTGGTAGATAAATCTGCAGAGAAAATTGTAAAGACAGTACGCAGTACAGGTGCGGTAGTTACAGGGCCAATTCCTTTACCTACACACAAGAAAATATTTACTGTTTTGCGTTCTCCACACGTAAATAAAAAAGCGCGTGAGCAGTTCCAGTTGTGTACGCACAAACGTTTGCTGGATATTTATACCAGCAGCTCAAGAACCGTGGATGCGCTTTCAAAGCTTGATTTACCATCAGGTGTTGACGTTGAGATTAAAGCATAAGTATTTCCGAAAGGAAAAAACTTAAAAGTTCTTATAAAAAATTGTAACACTCATCTATCCCGCAATTCCGGGAGAGCGCTGAGTATAATAAAATAGAAATGAAAAGTATTATTGGAAAAAAAGTTGGCATGACCAGCATTTTCGATAGTAATGGCAGGCAGACCGCCGTGACCATTATTGAAGCCGGGCCATGTGTAGTTACCCAGAAAAAAACTGTTGAAACCGACGGTTATAATGCAGTCCAGATTGCTTTTGGAGATAAAAAAGAAAAGCATACCCTCCTCTCAGAAAAAAGCCACTTTGCCAAAGCAAACACACCGGCAAAAAAATTCGTAAAAGAAATCCGCGATAGCGAAACAGACAAAAATGTTGGCGACACCATTGGAGTTGACATATTTGCCGAAGGCGATAAAATATCTGTTATCGGCACCACCAAAGGAAAAGGTTTCCAGGGTGTTGTAAAACGTCATGGCTTTCATGGTGTTGGTGAGCAATCTCACGGACAGCACGACAGGTCAAGAGCCCCGGGATCTATCGGCGGTTCATCATATCCGTCAAGGGTATTCAAAGGAATGCGTATGGCAGGCCGCATGGGGAATGATAAAGTGCAGATGAAAGGCCTTAAAATCGTAAAGATTTTCCCAGAAAAAAATTATTTATTAATCAGTGGTTCGGTTCCCGGACACAACGGTTCAATCGTTTTAATCCAGAAATAATATGCAAGTAGATATAATCAATATAGAAGGACAAAAAACCGGCAGAACTATTGACCTGCCGGAAGAAATCTTTGGTGCAGAGCCAAACAGCCACGTTATCTGGCTTGCAGTAAAACAATATCTTGCCGCACAGCGCCAGGGAACCAGTAAAGTGAAAACCCGTGCGGAAGTACATGGTTCATCCAAAAAACTACACAAGCAAAAAGGAACCGGCGGCGCACGTAAAGGTAATCTGCGTAACCCGTTGTACAAAGGCGGTGGTACGGTTTTCGGGCCCAAACCTCATGGTTACGACATTAAAGTGAACCGTAAGGTGAAAGACCTTGCTAAAATCGGTGCGCTTAGTGCAAAAGCAAAAGACAATAAAATAATTATTGTGGAGGATGCTTCTGTACAAATGGAAAAGCCCGCTACGAAACAATTCAGCAAAATGTTTCTTACCATAAATCCCGAAAGCAGGAAATCATTATTTGTAATGCCTGAGTATAATGAAGTTGTTTATAAAAGTTTCCGTAATGTGCCTTCGATTTGTGGTACTTTATTAAGCGACATTAATACCTATGATATTGTAAACGCCGATTCAGTAGTGTTTACGGAAAGCGCTGCAAAAATATTTGTAGAAGAAAATAAAGAAGAGGCAGAAGCATAAAAAACGTGGTTCAGTAAGCGAACAAATAATTAAATTTTCAAATTAGAATAATGAAATCATCAGATGTTTTAATAAAGCCGGTACTTTCAGAAAAAGTAAATCGCTTGTCCGAAAAATACAATCGTTATACTTTTATTGTAAACAGGAAGGCCAACAAGCTTGAAATAAAAAAAGCGGTTGAAGAGTTTTATGGGGTTGGCGTTGAAGATGTAAATACTTTGACAATGCCGTCTAAAGTAAAACAGCGAAACACAAAAGCCGGCTTACTTACAGGCCGCAAACCTGCAAAGAAGAAAGCAATCGTAACCGTATCAGAAGGCGATACGATTGATTTGTATGGTAATGTTTAAAAGTAGCAAGTAGGAAGTAGCAAGTAGTAAGTAGCAAGGAAGAATTAGAATTATTAATTATAAAAAGATTCAGGTTTTAGAAACCGAAAATCGAAAATCGAAAATCATGGCTTTAAGAAAATACAAACCGACTACCGCAGGAACCCGCTGGAGAATTGGCAATGCCTATTCTGAAGTAACGACAAATGTTCCTGAAAAAAGCCTGGTAGAAATGGTGCATCATACAGCAGGCCGCAATGCGCAGGGTCGCAGAAGCATGCGTTACCTCGGTGGTGGGCATAAGAAAATGTATCGTATCGTTGATTTTAAAAGAAATAAGAAAGATATTCCTGCAACGGTAAAAACAATTGAGTACGATCCAAACCGCAGTGCTTTTATCGCTTTGATCAATTTTGTTGACGGCGAAAAGAGATACATTATTGCTCCGCAGGGTTTGCAGGTCGGCGCCACAATTATCAGCGGCGATGCAGTAGCTCCGGAACTGGGAAATGCATTGCAACTGAAAAATATGCCTTTGGGAACTGTTGTTCATAATATTGAAATGCAACCGGGCCAGGGTGGAAAATTAGCAAGAAGCGCAGGCTCTTCAGCACAGTTGGCGAATAAGGAAGAAAAATATGCAGTGTTGAAAATGCCAAGTGGTGAGTTGAGAAAAATATTAATCAATTGTTATGCAACAGTTGGTGTGGTTTCAAACAGCGACCATAGTCTCGAAAGCAAAGGTAAAGCCGGTAGAAACAGGTGGAAAGGAATCAGGCCAAGAACAAGAGGCGTAGCGATGAACCCGGTTGACCATCCGATGGGTGGTGGTGAAGGAAAAGCATCTGGTGGGCACCCGCGCAGCAGAACCAATAAATATGCGAAGGGTGAAATCACCCGTACCCGCGGAAAAGGCTCTGATAAAATGATTATCCAGAGAAGAAATGGTAAGAAGTTGCCGAATAAGTAAGCTGAAAGCTGAAAGCAGAAAGCACAACGCTGAAAGCTGAGACATCAAAAATCAAAAATTAAAACAGAACATAAAAAATGGCTCGTTCAATTAAAAAAGGTCCTTATGTGGAAGCAAAGCTTGAAGATAAAGTGCTTGGCATCAACGAAGGAAAATCAAAAAAAGGTGTAATCAAAACATGGTCGCGCAGATCTACAATCACGCCTGACTTTGTAGGCCACACTTTTGCAGTACATAACGGTAATAAATTTATTCCTGTGTATGTAACTGAATTTATGGTAGGTCATAAATTAGGTGAGTTTGCACCGACAAGAAATTTTAAAGGACACTCAAGTAAAAAGATTGCATAAATAGGTATCAGGTATCAGGTATTAGGTATCGGGTATCAGGTAGCAAGAAATTAAATAAATATGGAAGCAGTAGCAAAACTTAATAATTATCCGACATCGCCACGCAAAATGCGTTTGCTGGCAGATTTGATTCGTGGAATGGAAGTAGAAAAGGCTTTGGGAATTTTACAATTCAACCCGAAACATCCTGCTGTACCGATGTATAAATTATTAAAGAGCGCCATTAATAACTGGGAGCAGAAAAATACGGATGAAAAAGTAGAAGATGCAGGCCTGGTTGTGAAAACAATTATGGTAGATGGTGGCAGGGTGATCAAAAGAATGCGTCCTGCTCCTCAGGGCCGTGGATACCGGGTTCGCAAGCGCAGCAATCATGTTACCATTGTTGTAGATAGTAAAAACAGCACCGCAATTCCAGGAATCAAAAGGCAGAAAGCGAAAACCGAAGTAGCACCGGTAGAAGAACAGGCTCCTGTGGCAAAAAAAGAAACTGCTAAAAAGGTGGCAACTAAAAAGGCAGCGCCAAAAAAAGAAACTGTGAAGAAAGAAGCAACAGCTAAAAAAGCAAAACCTGCAGCAGAAAAAGCTGAAAAGGCATCAAAAGACAAAAACACAAATAAATAAAAACCGAATAATGGGTCAAAAAGTAAATCCGATTGGGAACAGGCTGGGAATCATCCGTGGATGGGACAGTAACTGGTTTGCAAATCCAAAAGATTATGGTAAAAAATTGATTGAAGACGACAGGATCAGAACCTACCTGAATGCCCGTATCAATAAAGGTGGTATTTCAAAGATTGTAATTGAACGCACACTCAATAAATTGATTGTAACTATTCATACTTCAAAACCAGGCATTATTATCGGAAAGGGTGGTGGAGAAGTGGATCGTATCAAAGAAGAATTGAAAAAACTGACAGGAAAGGAAGACGTGCAGATAAACATTCTTGAAATACGCCGCCCCGAATTAGATGCAGCAATTGTAGCAGATACCATAGCGAAGCAAATTGAAAACCGTATCAACTATAAAAGAGCGATTAAGATGTCTATCGCCTCTGCTTTAAGAATGGGTGCAGAAGGAATAAAAGTGAGAGTTGGAGGCCGTTTGGGTGGTGCTGAGATTGCGCGCAGCGAAGAAATAAAACAAGGACGTACTCCGCTGCATACGTTAAGAATGGACATAGATTATGCCAGTCTTTTCGCTCAGACAGTTTATGGAAAAATCGGAATAAAAGTTTGGATTTGTAAAGGAGAAGTTTTAGCAAAAAGAGATTTGAATCCAAACATTATTGCCGGTGGTGGAAAGAGCGAGCATGAACCACATGGCGGAGAAAGAAGAGGCGGCGGATTTGGAGACAGAAGAGGTGGCGGAGATCGCGGCGATAGAAGAGGTGGCGGTGGAGATAGAAGAGGTGGTGGAGGAAGAAGGTAAGTGGAGGGACAACCGGCGACCGACAACCGGAAACAATAATCAAAGTAGAGGTTTAAAAATATTTAGAATAGTTTATTGCGACTGCAGTGAACAAACAAATAAACGAAAATTATGTTACAGCCAAAAAGATCGAAGCATAGAAAAATGCAGAAAGGCCGTATGAAGGGCGATACAAAACGCGGAGACACCATTGCTTTCGGAACCTTCGGGTTAAAGGCCCTTGATTCTGTATGGTTAACCAACAAGCAGATCGAATCAGCCAGGCAGGCATTAACCCGCCATATGAAGCGTGAAGGAAATGTTTGGATCAGAATTTTCCCGGATAAACCGATTACCAAAAAACCAGCAGAAGTGAGAATGGGTAAAGGTAAAGGAAACCCTGAAGGATGGGCAGCAGTCGTGCAACCAGGAAGAATCATTTTTGAGGCAGATGGCGTTCCGATGCAGGTGGCAAAAGAAGCTTTTGAACTGGCAGCGCAGAAATTACCTATTCAGACAAAATTTGTAGTAAGCAGGGATTATGTAGCATAATCAGGCAATCTGCTGATTACTTATCTGCTGATGCAGATTAATGAATTATTGAATTATCAAATTATTAAAATGTCAAACAGAAACGATTTCGTAAACAGCCTGAAAACAATGAGTGAGCAGGACCTCAAAGCAAGGATTGCTGAGGATGAATTACGGATTAAAAAATTAAAATTTGCACATGCGGTTTCTCCTTTGGAAAACCCGATGACCATCCGCGACGTAAGGAAAGACCTTGCACGCACTAAAACAGAATTAAGAAAAAAACAGTTAATGAGCTAATGTGCTGATTGGCTAATATGCTCATGCGAAGCACAATGGGGTGCCATTAGCAAGATAGCACATTATCAAATTATAAAATTAAAATGATGTCCGAAAGAAATTTAAGAAAAGTAAGGACTGGCGTAGTTTCCAGTAACAAAATGGATAAAACGATTACCGTTAAAGTAGAAAGGAAAGTGAAACATCCGCTCTATGGAAAGTTCGTGAAAAAAACTACCGGTTTTCATGCTCATGATGAGAAGAACGAATGCAACATTGGCGATTTGGTTAAGATAATGGAAACAAAACCATTAAGTAAAACAAAACGCTGGAGATTGGTAGAGGTTATTGAGAAAGTGAAATAAAAAAGCATGGGCATTTGCGCCATGAATGAATTTAATAAAGGGTTTTAAATGCTCAAAGCTCCGCGCTGAGAGCTGAAATAATAATAAATGTTTTAAATGCTCAAAGCTGAAAGCTGAGAGCTCAAAGCTTAAATAAAAATGATACAGCAAGAAAGCAGGCTAAACGTAGCAGATAACAGTGGCGCAAAAGAAGTGTTGTGCATCCGGGTATTGGGAAATTCAGGCCAGGATTATGCACATGTCGGCGATAAAATTGTGGTAACGGTAAAAGATGCCATTCCTGCAGGAGGAATAAAAAAAGGAACAGTGAGCAAAGCCGTTATTGTGCGCACAAAAAACAAGCTTCGCAGAAAAGATGGTTCTTATATCCGTTTTGATGACAACGCTGTAGTGCTTTTAAACGCGGCCGATGAACCAAGAGGAACGAGGATTTTTGGGCCGGTTGCCCGTGAATTGCGCGACAAGGGATATATGAAAATCATTTCCCTTGCACCCGAAGTATTGTAATATAAATTGTATCTTTGCACCCCTTTAAAAAAAAGGGTATTTAATAAGTAATTAATCAAGACAATATTTGTCAAAAATGAAGACAAGATTTAAACCGAAGTTCAACATAAAAAAAGGCGATTCAGTGGTAGTGATTACCGGTGATGATAAAGACCTGAAGAAACACCGTAAAGTGCTGGAAGTGCTTCCCGAAGAGCAACGCGTATTGGTCGAAGGTGTAAATATCGTTACCAAACACACTAAACCTTCTGCACAGAATACCAAAGGCGGAATTATGAAAGTAGAAGCGCCAATCGCCATTTCAAATGTAATGCTTTGGGACGCTAAATCTCATTCTCATTCTAAAGTGAGCAGGACCAAGGAGAATGGAAAATTAATCAGAACAGCAAAAAAATCAGGGGAGGTAATTAAATAATGGCTACAGAAAAATATACTCCGAGACTGGAAGAAAAGTACAGGAAAGAAGTTGTACCGGCATTAATGAAAAAGTTTGCTTACAAAACAGTAATGCAGGCTCCTAAACTTACAAAAATTTGTATCAACCGCGGCGTAAATGGCGCTGTTGCCGATAAGAAATTAATTGATGTTGCTATTGATGAACTGACGACAATTACCGGACAAAAAGCGGTAGCAACCATGTCTAAAAAAGATATTTCTAATTTTAAATTGCGTAAAAACATGCCGATTGGTGCGAAAGTTACTTTGCGCTCTGTAAATATGTATGAATTTTTAGACCGCCTGGTTTCTGTATCACTTCCACGTGTTCGTGATTTCAAAGGCATCAATGATAAATCTTTTGACGGCCGTGGGAATTATACTTTGGGCGTAACTGAACAAATCATTTTTCCGGAAATTGATATTGATAAAGTAAATAAAATTACCGGCCTTGATATCACGTTTGTAACAACAGCAAACACCAATGAAGAAGCATTTGAATTGCTGAAAGAATTGGGAATGCCTTTTAAAAATGTAAAAAAATAAACCAATTAGCTAATTAGCTAATCAGCTAATCGGCCAATTATCAAATTAAAAATTATGGCTAAAGAGTCAGTAAAAGCAAGGCAAAGGAAACGGGTTAAAATGGTAGAGAAATACGCCGAAAAAAGAAAGGCATTGAAAGATGCGGGTGATTACAGAGGATTGGATCTTCTGCCAAAGAACGCGTCTCCTGTGCGCCTGAAAAACCGTTGCCAGCTTACCGGCCGCCCCAGAGGTTATATGCGTCATTTTGGGCTTTCAAGAAATATGTTTCGCGACATGGCCCTTGAAGGAAAGATTCCGGGAGTAAAAAAAGCAAGCTGGTAGTCAGGCTGAAGGCTCAAAGCTGAAAGCTCAAAACCGGATATCGCATTGTAATTAAAACAAAAAATTAAAAGAAAAATAAACAATGGTTACTGATCCTATAGCAGATTATTTAACAAGAATCCGCAACGCGCAAATGGCAAGTCACAGAATCGTAGAGATTCCGGCAAGTAATTTAAAAAAGCGTATCACTGAAATATTATACACTGAAGGGTATATTTTAAAATACAAATTTGAAGATGATTCCAAACAAGGCGTTATCAAAATAGCCCTCAAATACGATCCTCAATCTAAAATTCCGGCAATTGAAACCCTTGAAAGAGTGAGCCGTCCGGGATTGCGTACCTATTCAAAACCGCAGGCTTTTAAAAGAGTGAAAAACGGGTTGGGTATTTCTATTATTTCCACTTCCAAAGGCGTGATGACAGATAAACAAGCGAAAGCCCAGAAGGTTGGCGGAGAAGTATTGTGTAATATTTATTAATATGGATTCTGTTGTTGGAATAATCATCACTTTTTTGGTATTATTCTTTGCAATAAGATACATTTTAAGAAGTTCGAATAAAAAATAATTAAAGACCTGGTTGATAATTAAGCCTTAGTCGTGGCTGAACACTTCCGGAATCAAAATTTAAAATACTAAACCGGCTATGTCAAGAATTGGAAAAAATCCTGTAACAATTACCAAAGGTGTAAATGTTAGCATAGGTGCAGATAATGTGATTACTGTAAAAGGCCCAAAAGGTGAATTGAAACAAGCGATTGACCCTGATATTAAAGTAGAAGTGAAGGATGATAAAATTATCTTCGTTCGCCCAACAGATCAAATCAGGCACAAAGCTATGCACGGGTTATATCGTGCGCTGGTACACAATATGGTTGTCGGCGTTACTGATGGCTATACAAAAACACTGGAACTGGTCGGCGTTGGTTATAAAGCCTCAAATCAGGGAAATCTGCTGGATCTTTCTTTGGGATATTCTCACAATATTATTGTTGAAATTCCAAAAGAACTTTCTGTGGCAACTGCCCAGGAAAAAGGTAAAAACCCAAAAGTGATTTTATCAAGCGTGGATAAACAATTACTTGGAGCAGTAGCGGCAAAAATCCGCAGCCTGCGCAAACCTGAACCTTACAAAGGAAAAGGTGTGAAGTTTGAAGGTGAAGTATTAAGGAGAAAAGCTGGTAAGTCGGCAGGTAAATAGGTTGAAGGTTGTGTAGCAGTAACCGGACAGATAAAGTCAATTTATAATCAGCCTTGAAAGAAATAAAAACAAAATAAATTTTCCGGCAGTATCGGAATATAAAATAGAATAAAAATGAACTCAAAAGTAAGCTCACGTCAAAAGATAAGATACCGCATTCGTAAAAAAATCAGTGGTAGTGCTACTAAACCTCGCCTCAGCGTTTTTAGAAGCAATAAAGATATTTATGTTCAATTGATTGACGATGCCAATGGAACTACCATCGCTGCAGCTTCTTCACGCCAGAAAGATATTGCTGCTCAAAAAGGTAATAAAGTAGCAACCAGCAAACTGGTAGGCGAAGCAATTGCGAAAAAATCACAGGAACTGGGAATTAAAGATGTGGTTTTTGACCGCAGCGGTTATTTGTATCATGGCCGTATCAAAGCAGTTGCTGATGGAGCAAGGGAAGGTGGCCTGGTATTTTAATAAAAATAAAAAAATTATAAACAGTTATAATGTTGAAATCAAATACACAGAAAGTAAAAGGTGGTGAGCTTGAATTGAAAGAGAAAGTAGTATCTATCAATCGTGTGGTAAAAACAACCAAAGGCGGACGGGCATTTAGTTTTTCTGCAATTGTAGTTGTCGGAAATGAAAATGGAGTAGTTGGACATGGCTTGGGAAAAGCCAAAGAAGTTCAGGAGGCGATTCTGAAAGGAATAGATGATGCAAAAAAGAATCTCATCAGAATTCCGCTTTTTCATGGCACAATCCCTCACGAACAATGGACTAAAGATGGGGCTGCTAAAGTACTGATTAAACCGGCCGCTGCAGGTACCGGCGTAATTGCCGGGGGAAGTATGAGAGCGGTATTGGAAAGTGCCGGTATTACCGATGTTTTGGCAAAAAATCTTGGTTCTGCCAATCCGCATAATGTGGTAAAAGCTACAGTAAAAGCTTTATCAATGTTGAGAGAGCCTACTGCAGTTGCAAAGACAAGAAATATTTCTTTAAAGAAAGTTTTTAACGGATAAAAAGAAGTAAGTTGAAAGTATCAGGTAGCTCTAGAAGGCATTTCTCCTAATACCTAATACCTGATACCTAAAAATAACAAAATGAAAAAGATTAAAATTACACAGGTTAAAAGTGGTATTGACCGTTCGGAGCGTCAAAAACTCACCTTGAAGGCTTTGGGCCTCAATAAATTGAATGCTTCAAAAGAAGTGGAAGCAACGCCACAGATTCTGGGCATGGTAAACAAAGTAAATCATTTGGTAAAAGTAGAAGAACTGGCGTAACCGGTTTTTCTTTTTTATTTATAATAATTATTTAAAAGCGAGCTCCAGTACATGGGGCGTTAAGTCAAAAAAATAGTACAATGCA
>Ga0157370_10009486_pt1 | contig 10389 bp, 9 predicted proteins | sample C35metaG_FD_113463 | JGI IMG/M metagenome (GOLD analysis project Ga0157370, IMG submission 113463) | Corn rhizosphere microbial communities from Kellogg Biological Station, Michigan, USA - C3-5 metaG | ecosystem: Host-associated > Plants > Roots > Rhizosphere > Soil | place: USA: Michigan... | reverse complement strand
CCCCTTTCAATTATCTCTTTCGGTGTTTTGAACTTCAGTGTCTTTCTCGGTCTGTTGTTTAGCTGAGCTGCAACCTGATCCAGCTCATGTTGAGTATATTGGGCAAGGCATGTCTTTTTGGGAAGGTACTGTCGAATTAGCCCATTAGTGTTCTCGTTTGTTCCCCGCTGCCAGGGACTCTGAGGATCGCAGAAGTAAACTTTAACTCCGGTTCTGCCAGTAAATTCCAGATGCCTGGCCAGCTCCATTCCTCTGTCCCATGTCAGTGATTGCCGGAGTTCCGACGGCAAGCTCAGAAATTTTTCGGTAAGAGCCTGATTCACTGAGAAAGAATCTTTGCCCCTAAGTCTAAGGATGATCGTATAACGTGATTTTCGGTCTACAAGTGTGGCTATATGCGAGTTTTTTGTGCCTGATACTAAATCGCCTTCCCAGTGCCCCAGAGAGCGTCTGTTATCGATATGTCGGGAGCGTTCGTGAATTGGTGTTCCGTTCACTATGTTAATCGTAACTCTTTCACCTTTGCGGGTATGGCGTCTGCCATGGCGAAGGCTATGCGACCGGCGCAGATGCTGTACATTCAGGTGGTGTAGCGCTTCGCGGCAACGAAAATAGAGCGTTTCATAAATTGTCTCAGGTGATATTCGCAGTGTTTTTTGACGCGGTTTCGTTCGCCTTAACCATCCTGATATTTGCTCTGGAGACCACTTTATCTCCAGCTTTTCCAGAACAATCTCTCGCAACGGTAAATTCTGATCCAGCAAGCACGGTTTTGGTCTTTTCGCCATCCTGCTGGCCCGGTTATTAGCATCAACAGCTTTGTAATAGCGCCTGCCTCGATTACGCTGAACTTCACGTGAGATCGTCGAAGGACTACGATTCAGCGCAGTAGCTATCGCACGAATGCTCATTTTGGCTGACAAACCGGCTCGTATTTCCTCGCGCTCTGACAGTGTCAGGTGAGCTACAGCCCGCTTGCGCTCATTAGGTTTTATGCCGCCAGTATCTCTTAACATAGTGAAGATTGTTCCTAGTTTCGAACCCAGAATATTAGCTATTTCACTAAAGCCTGTTCCGTTCTTCCACAGTTCAAAAACAGATGCTTTTTCCTTTGCTGTAAATGTCCGTCTCATTCAAAAACCCTCCGCAACCCCATGTTTTCACATGACTGTTGCGTTGACCAATTGAATCTACAGCGGCTTTTTTTAATATGTCCCGTTCGTCGGTAACCCGCTTCAGCTCTTTCTGGAGACGGCGGATCCCGGCCTGAGCATCTGACTGTTCTTTATGAATGGAAGAATCCGGACCGTACTTCTTTATCCAGGCGTAAAGGCTGTAGGTGGTGATATCAAGACGTGTTGCAACGCTGGAAACATAATAACCACGATCAACAACCTGTTTGACTGCTTCAGTTTTAAACTCTTCGGGATTACGCTTGCCGCTCATGTGCACCTCTCTTGAAGTCATCTTAAATGACTCTCAGGTGTCTGTTAAACCCATGGCGATTCACCACAAACCTCCACCCCAGGCCTGGGTTAGGCTTCACGGACCTGTTGGGCTGAAAAGTGTGCCTTTTTGCAAATGCTCCCTTATAGCTCTAAATGAGCCTATCTGTATCGCGGTGTACTGAGTTACGTGAAATGTAGAATTATTAAACAGAATACTTCACTCGCACCTATTTCTGAATATGTTATGAAAGCTCGAGTATTGTTGTGCAAGTGTAGCGGGAAATTATCAGAAGGATCATCATAATTAAAAAGATATTAAAATATGTGTTTTAATAGAACAGCTCTTAATTTTTAACTCATTTTGTTTTTTACATTATAGAAAAAGTGTTTTTCTTGTCTGTTTGTTCACAAAATACCTCATCGTACATAGAATGCGCAACAGATTCAGGCGCTTTAAATAATGTCTAATCTAAAATATCAACGTAATAAGGTAAATGTAATGAAATTTTTATCAAACACTGCTCTGTTGGCATTATGTATGGGCATTTCAGGACTTTCATATGCTGAAACCCCCATATCAGGGCCTGGTGGTACAATTCATTTCACTGGGTCAATTACTAACTCGCCCTGTGCTGTCGTTCTAAATAATGGTTACGAGCAGACAGTCCCACTTAACCAGGTAAGTGCTAGGGCTTTTTCTAAAGCTGGCGATACAGGGCCCAAGAAAACTTTCGATATTATTCTGGAAAACTGTGATGTTTCAACATACAAAAATGCAACATTAAGTTTTAACGGTCAGACTGATGGTAATAATAAAGTTTTGCAATTAACTAACAACGGTAGCAATACTGCTCAAGGCATTGGAATCCAAGTAACTGACGTTAATAACAATCCCGTGAGTTTCGATGGGACACCCACACCTGCAACAAAACTAGTTTCTGGGAAAAACACAGTCAGTTTTACTGCAAGCTATATTTCTACTGCAGCAACCGTCACAGCGGGTGATGCTAATGCGGATATGACTTTTACTTTACAGTATCAATAATTAATTAGGGGCTCAGGTTATCTGAGTTCCTTTAAGTTTCATATCAGGAATTGAAAGATGTATAAGAGAATTTTGTTTTTATTATTTCTTTTTCCTTTAATAAGCAATGCCGCAGGAGGAATAGGGCTCAGTGCTACACGAGTTATTTTCCTCGCATCTTCTGATCAGAATTCTATCAGCGTCATTAATCAGCAAGATAACAAAAGGTATCTTATTAACGCATGGGTTGAAAACTCAGATGGTAAAAAAACAACCGACTTTGTTATTACTCCACCTTTATTTGTAAGTGAACCAGGCACAGAAAATTCTCTGCGTATTTATCGTAACACGTCAGGATTTCCTAAAGACAGAGAGTCGCTTTATTGGCTTAATGTTAAAAGCATACCTGCTATTGATAAAAAAACTCTTCAAAATAACAATACATTACAGCTTGCGGTATTAACAAGAGAGAAAATAATTGTTCGTCCTGATTCACTTAACTCTGAAGTAAAAGCTGCATTAGATAAGATCTCGATATCACGTTCTGGTAATAGAGTAAACATTAAAAATGGCAGTCCATTTTATATAGCAATGGTTAATATTAAGGTTTCAGGTAAGGAGTTGCCGGCACAGAATATCCCACCTTTTGGTGAGGTATCACTGAATAGCCTGAATAACAGTAATAAAATATCTTACCAGACTGTCAACGATTATGGAGCTTTGACTCCTGTAGTCATAAAAACCTATTAATTATAATGATGGAAGGATGAAGGTGGGGAGGTATTTAACAGGCGTATTTTTGTTTTTTGCAGGAAATATCTATGCCGAAGACTATTTTAACCCTGCATTTCTTTCAAGTGATACAGTTAAGGTGGTTGATCTATCAAGATTCAGCTCTGCCGATACACAACCTGAAGGAAATTATCAAACAGAAGTCTATGTTAATAACGCTTTTGTAGGTACTGAGAAAATTGGTTTTTTCCGCTATGAAAAAGATAGTCATGATTATTTTCAACCAGAGCCTGGGGCAGGTAATCTTGTGCCTTGCATCAGCCGTTCTTTACTGGATGAACTTGGCTATATAAAGGGGGATTCACTGAAGTTTCAAAACGTAGGTGAGGGTTGCGTCCCTATAAAGCGTCTCCATCCTGATACAAAGGTAAGCTATAAATTCTCAGCAATGAGGCTGGATTTTACCATTCCTCAAGCGAGCCTTGCTAATTCAGGCGAGGGTTATATTTCGCCCGCCCGCTGGGATGAGGGTATACCCGCTGTTCTAATTAATTACAGTCTGTCTGGTGCAAATATAGGAAGCGAAAGCAACTATTATGGGTCATTCAACAGTGCTCTAAATTACGGAGCCTGGCGGCTTCATAATCAGTCTGGGGTAAGTTTAGATAACCATGGTCAGTCTCAAGCTCCTAAGTGGACAAATATAAGTACTTATGCAGAGCGAGATTGGCCAGCCTTAGGTGCGATATTGACAGCCGGTGACTCAAGTGCAGGTGGGGAAGTTTTTGACAATATAGCGTACAGAGGTTTGCGAATTCACACTTCTGATTCCATGTTACCAGACAATCAAGTAGGTTATGCACCTGTAATTACAGGTACAGCTCGCACGCCTGCTCGCATAGTTATAAGACAGAACGGTTTTATTGTTTATCAGCGTTATGTTGCACCGGGTAAGTTCGCTATTCGCGATCTCAGTTCTTATGCAGCGAACGGAGATCTGAATGTTACAGTTGAAGAAAAAGATGGTCGCTCAGAGGTTTTTTCTGTTCCATTTTCCACACTTCCAGTACTTAAAAGGGAAGGGCAACTAAAATACGATTTGGTGGGTGGTGAATTTCGAACTGGAAATCTGCAACAGTCAAAGCCTTTATTTCTACAAGGTAGTTTCTTACGAGGATTCGGTAAAGATATTACTGGATATGGTGGTATGCAGCTTTCAGGAGGATATGAGTCTGTATTGTTTGGAATGGGTAAAAATCTTGGTTCCATGGGTGCTGTTTCTTTTGATATTACTCATGCCCGAAGTTTACTTTCAGACGATACCCGGCATGTGGGTAAATCATACCGATTTCTCTATGCGAAATCACTTTCCAGCACAGGAACAACAGTCAGGCTAACTGGCTATCGGTATTCAACACACAATTTTTACACATTTGAAGATACTACTTACCGTGACATCAGGGGCTATAGCTACAGTGACATTACTTCTGAAGAAGGATATACACCGACAGATTATCACGATTTAGGGTCCTCGCGAAAAGGGAGGCTGGAGCTTAGTCTCTATCAGTCGCTTGGGGACTATGGTTCTCTGAGTCTTAATGGAGGACAACAAACTTTCTGGAATAGAGGCTCGGGGAAGCAAACTTGGTACCAGTTAAGCTACAACACAACCTGGCGTAAGGTTAATTTCGGTGTGAGTTTATCTCAATCAAAATCTGTAGGTCAGTTCAGAGCTAACAAACAGATGAATATTAATATTTCTGTACCACTAAGCATTTTTAGCAATACGATTGGAACGTTAGCCAATAAAGCCTACTTGACATATTCATCGAACTCGACCAATTCAAGCGGCCGAGTATACAATACTGGCATTTCCGGCTCTGCTTTTGAAGATAATAGACTGACATACAGTATTCAGGATCAAAGCTCTCAGAATGGTCATGGTGCAACTGCTGCACTTGATTACATAGGTAGTAGAGGGCGCATTGGTGGATCATACAGTTACTCGCCTGGTCGCAGAGATATAAATATGCAGGCTGAAGGTGGTATTGTGTTGCATAAGGGTGGGGTCACATTCAGCCAGCCTCTTGGGGATACAAATATTCTGGTCAGTGCACCAGGTGCAAGTCATATTAGGGTGAGAGGGCAGAGTAATATACAGACTGACTCAAGAGGATATGCAGTTATTCCTTTTGCCAGTGAATACAGACACAACCGTATCGAACTAGACATGGCATCGGCAGGAAACCATACTGAGATCACAAAAAATATTTCCGATGTTATCCCTACAAAAGGTGCTTTGGTTCGTGCAGGCTTTAAAGTTAAAAAGGGATATCGTGTTATGTTCAGACTCACCAAAAATCAGTTCCCAGTACCTTTTGGTACTGTGGTAACAGAAGATAAGTCGCAATCAACTGGACTCGCTGATGAATCTGGTAATGCTTATCTTTCAGGCCTGCCGGCTAAAGGAATGCTGAAGCTCAGCTGGGGGCAAGGTGAAGCCGGAGAGTGTAAGATAAAATATTTTATTCCAGAAGATGTGCGTAGTAATAATATAATTACATTAGAAGAGAGCTGTTTATAATGAAATCACAATTGTTGAATTTTATAAAATCATTATTAGCTTTGATGGTTTTGATGTGCTGTATTCCTTCAGCCTATGCAGTAAATTGTACTTCAATGGGGGAAACGGACTTTTCTTTGCCATTGAATATAACTGTTCCCGCATCAAATAACAAAGCGAATGCTCGGATTTATAGTGGAGGGGTGTTTTTAAATAAGTTCACAATTTCATGCTTAGCTGGATATGACGGCATAGCTACTAATTACACGACCCCATTGCAGATTGTAGGGAGTAATGGAAAAATTAAAATTCTTAAGATAAATGACTATCTTACAGCACAGGTTTATCTTTTTCAAGTATCTTCGGAATTTAGGAGGCAAACTATTTTTATTCCGACTAAAAGTAAAATCCAGTCTCAGATAGGAATTATTCGGCCAAATTCAAATGCAATCGTCGATGTGTATCTAACCAAACCGTTGCAAGGAGACATAGCTATACCTGATACTGACTTATATTCAGCCAAATTTGGAGACGGCGAATCAGCTTCTTATAAAGTGCATTTATATGGAAACATTTCAGCAGAAAATCAATGTTCTATTGTTAATGGTGAACTAAATTATTCTTTTATTGATCTGGAGCCTGATGCGTTTGAAAAGGCTGGGGTTGGAAATAAACCAGCCAATGTTAATCCTGTGTCTAGAACAATAAACATTAACTGTACAGGCAACCATGCGGTAACTCTACAGTTGTCGGCTCCAAAATCGAATAATGGATTTATTGAGTCTGACAGTAAAGATATTGGTTTTCTGGTTTCTGACCAAAATGGCAACCAGTTAAGGCCGGGAGATAATTCAACCGCAATTAAATTATCTGTTAACGATGGTACTACACAAGCTACCTTAAAAGCCTGGCCGGTGAGTATGACAGGTAAAAGGCCGGTGCCAGGCACATATACAGCAACTGCCTATGTTGTGGTGAGTTATGAGTAAACTGAAAGAAATAATCTTATTTTTTTTTATAATACTTTTTTCTGCTGAGGCTAGCTCCGCTGAACGTCAGTTGGGAAGTGTCAACATGACATTCAGCGCCACAGTAAAAAGTTACTCATGTAAAATAGAAAGTATACCGCCTGTATCGTTGAGGGACTGGAGTGTAAGGTCTTTCCAGCATACCGGAGCGAGAACCTCTCCAGTATATTTTACTTTTAATATGCAAGGATGCCCTCCTGAGGAGACGATCTCTGTAAGTTTTTCAGGGGAGAAGATGAGTCAGGATGGGCTGATAGCACTGGATAATACTTCCACTGCAAAGGGGGTTTCAGTGGAAATTCGTGATTCTGGAGATAAAACAGTGACACCGGGAACAAAATATAATGCGAACACTGATGTGAGGGGGGGCACAAAATTAACCTTCAGTGCACGTTACGTTTCAACCAGTAGCATGGTCACCGCTGGTACGGCGAATGCTAGTGTGGAATATACTGTTACGTATCAGTAAACCTACTTTTTTTCATCTAAATAAGCTGTTGTCGTGTAACGTGTTCACCGGGTTTAGTGACTGCTTAAACTGATATTTCGTCGCAGGGTCAAACAACGTCTGCGAGTGAGTAACCCACCACCTTTGGCGATTCCGGTGACCTGCTCCCCGTTGATTAACACACCGCGATGTCAGTAATGTCTTCATAAGCCACATGAGGACATCCCCATGAAGAAGCGTTTTTCCGACGAACAGATCATCAGTATTCTCCGCGAGGCTGAAGCCGGCGTTTCTGACCGGGAACTCTGCTGCAAGCACGCCATTTCCGACGCCACGTTTTATACCTGGCGCAAGGTGTATGGCGGCATGGAGGTGCCTGAGGTTAAGCGCCTGAAGTCACTTGAGGAAGAGGACGCCAGACTCAGGAAGCTCCCTGCAAAAGCCTTGCCGCATAAGGAGGCACTTCAGGTGGCTCTGGGGCGACAGTACTGACGACCGGCCAGAAGCGGGAAGCCGTGGTGTTGATGTTTGATGCGACCGGTCTGTCGCAACGTCGTTCCTGCAGGCTTACAGGTTTGTCTCTGTCGACCTGCCGCTACGAGGCTCAGCTGTCTCTACGCATCACAGAGCTGGCACTGGAGCGCAGGCGTTTTGGCTATCGCCGCATCTGGCAGTTACTGCGCCGTGAAGGGCTTCGGGTTAATCACAAGCGCGTGTACCGCCTTTATCATCTGAACGGGCTGGGCGTTAAACGCAGACGTCGTCGTAAAGGGCTGGCAACAGAACGTCTGCCGCTGCTCCGCCCGGCGGCACTCAACATGACCTGGTCGATGGATTTCGTCATGGACGCGCTGGCTACCGGTCGCAGGATCAAGTGCCTTACCTGCGTCGATGACTTCACAAAGGAATGCCTGACGGTCACTGTTGCCTTCGGGATTTCAGGCGTGCAGGTCACGCGTATTCCGGACCGCATTGCGCTGTTTCGTGGATATCCTGCGACGATAAGAACCGATCAGGGCCCGGAGTTTACCTGCCGCGCGCTCGATTAGTGGGCCTTTGAGTATGGAGTGGAGCTGCGACTTATCCAGCCCGGCAAGCCGACACAGAACGGATTTATTGAGAGTTTTAACGGACACTTTCGCGATGAATGCCTGAATGAACAATGGTTCAGCGACGTCAGTCATGCAGGAAAACCATCAGCGAATGGCGTCAGGATTATAACGAATATCGCCCGCACTCCGCGCTGAATTATCAGACGCCGTCTGAATTTGCAGCGAGATGGAGAAAGGGTAATTCTGATAGTGAAGGATCGGAGATTACTAACTGAGTTTTGTATTTAATCCTAGGGGCAGGTCACCGGGGGAGTTAATCCAGAGCGGGTCTCACGATTATATGCATGATGCGCTGAGCTGCACCAGACACTTCCGTATCTTAAATTGTGAAGCGCTGGCGATAGAAATCGACCTGAATATCCTGGCTCAGCGCGACATCAGGATCCTGTCAGGATAGTGGCAAACCGCGTCTGCCAGCTGAAGATGTGGATGGATAAAGGGCCAGAACTGATCTCTCTGGTACTGTCACAGTGGGCAGAGGAGCATGGCGTCATGCTGGAATTTATCAATCCGGGAGCTACATGCATCAGTCAATAATTTCATTTTCGATGCAATATGAATTTCCAGAAGGTGCTTCCCGGTCCTAACTAATTGGGGATTAAAACCAATAAATAAATTCGGAATGACTCTGTATTTTTAGGGGGCTCGCTGGCAGGCATGATTATCACTGATAAAAGCTTGGGCAATGTTAACAAAGATTAAAAAAATCGAGGAAGTATTAACATTGCCCAAAAAATCATCTCTGTGTAATTCTAAAATTGTTTAGTCGAAAGAAACGACGCCTGACTTTTTTCAATAAAGGTTATGAATTCATTGAACTCTTCCTTATAAAACCTCCTTTCTTTCCATATTAAAAAGTACTGAATTGGTTCAATTTCCCATTCGCTTATCACGCGGTTGAATTTTTCTTTACTGGAGTCAGTATTCATGATAAATTCAGGAATTCCAAAAATAATTGAATCTTCATCATTCAATAGCTTTAGTGCAACGCTTATGCTATTTGTTTTAATGGTTGGTTCTAATTCAATTTTTTCCCCTGTTTCTGTTTTCTTGATAATGATTTTTTCATTGTCTCGAATAGAATAAAATATAATGTTTCTATTTTTAATGTCAAGGTGATTTTTTATGCTTCTTCTGGCATAGATTCCCCTTTTTACCGGTGTTGTTTTTCTGTGTATAGCCGATGGATAAGTTGAGCGGTTAGAGCTTATTATTATTTCATCAAGTGAAATCTCATCACTCGCTTTTCTTTCAAGAGATGAGTTAATTTGAAAATTTGGATTGCTTTTTGAATTTGAATATTCGCACACCCAGTCAATATATGGGATGAGTATATCAGAAGTATCGAGTGTCACTTTCAAAGTAGTAATGCTACTCCCTCGTATTTCATCAACAAAATTAGAAAACAAATGGGTGATTTCTTTCGACTTTACGTATGCTTGTTTTCCAAGTGGCGAAAGCTTAACACGGCGAGTATTTTTATCAAACAGTGTTGTCTGTAAATATTCTTCCAGTCGAGTTATACGCTTGCTTACTGAAGAGATGCTTAGACCCATTATTTCGGCCGTTTTAGACAAACTTCCTGTCTCGGCAACGCTGATGAAAATACAAAAATCTTTCAGATAGAATTTCAATGTACTAACCTCATAAAAAAATATCATTTATCATAATAAAATTGTTTTTATTTTCAATTTTTGTTAAAGAAAAACTGTTTTTCCAAAAGCCGAACTAACTTTTTTAATTGTTTTTTTTATGTTGACTTTTTTTTGTCTGATTTGGGGCGGTTGAGTTTAATTATTGTCTTCTTGGATATCTCTTTTTTGTACATGTACTTAAAGTACGTTGTATTTGCCCAATGTGATTGATTTATTTAGTAAATTTTCACTTGCTTTTCTTGTTTTTAATACACACTGACCTGCCCCCAGAATTAGATACAACCTTCAGTTAGTAATGTCGGTTTGTTTACCTTCACATTCTCCATTTCGCCACCGTGCTGCAAACTCTGATGGCGTCTGATAATTCAGTGCTGAATGT
>Ga0157370_10009484_pt1 | contig 10391 bp, 20 predicted proteins | sample C35metaG_FD_113463 | JGI IMG/M metagenome (GOLD analysis project Ga0157370, IMG submission 113463) | Corn rhizosphere microbial communities from Kellogg Biological Station, Michigan, USA - C3-5 metaG | ecosystem: Host-associated > Plants > Roots > Rhizosphere > Soil | place: USA: Michigan... | reverse complement strand
TTTTTTAACGATGGTATAATGACCGGCTTTGCGCCAATTTTCTTTTGTGTTTGCCAGATCGGTAGCGTTGTCTATCACTGCCTGAAAAACATATTCATGGCCAAACGCCTTAATCTTTGTTGGAATAGTTGTTTCTGTGTTCATGGTTGGTTAGTTGATTTTTAGTTATGGTAGCCATTAGCTTTTTGTTGCGCTCAATATGGCCGTTATCGCTGATCAGCCTGTTTTCAGTTAAAATGTTCCGTAACATCCGCGGAATAAATGCTCCAGCAGCTACAAAGCCAACTGTAAAGCCGAAAATAAAGCGTTTCATAGATTAAAAATTTTAAGCATCAGTGTGTACAGATAATACAGGTGATCCAAAATGTAATTCCTAATACCCCAGGTACAGTGTATATAAATTAGAACCTCTTTGAATAACCAAAGAAGTACGAAAACAGCAGCACAAAAGAACATTAGAGCAAATTGCATTATCGACGTTTTAGTTTTGCGTTATGGCTAAAACGTAGTCTGTTACTACGTTTGCGCTTATTTCCGTGGTAAATTGATAAACCGTATTCCTTTGGAGACATACCAGGCATGCTGAACGAAATAGGATCGAAATCTAATCCACCGGTGTAAGGATCGATTTTAATAGCTTCTTTTTCCTTACGTGCTTGGTCAAAGAATGCAGCCTGTTTATCATTTTCGACAATCACAATTTTTTGACTTTGTATTGTTGAAAGCATTGCAGAAACATCTGCCATAGAAATTCCAGCTCCTAAAAACAAGAAAGCTAATTTTGCACCCGCCGATGTTTTCATCTATTCAGAAATTATGTAAACAAATCTAGTTGCAGCAACTTCGCCAAATGCCATTAACAACCCTGTAAACGGTGATACCTGCACCTGCATTGTCGCGCAATAACGGGCAGTTGCGATTACCAAACGCTCCTTTTCAGATACCGTAAACGGCATTTTTTCGCAAACCTCTAAATGCTTTTTCCATTTTAATAAAATACGGAATTCGGGGCTGTTTTCAAGGTAGGCGTGTCCACCGGTGGTATCCATGTTATCCAATATTTCCAGTTCTTTGCCTGTAAACATTGATTTTTTGCGCCATAACGGAATAAGGGAAGATTGCAAACCATCCAACATACCCACAATGGTTTCTGCCAGATGATTTGGCGGCATAGCAAATTGCGGATCATCAACAAAGGGTTGATCCTGGATAGGCTCATTAACCGGTTGCACGATTTCTTCGCCCATTTCAGTATCGAAAATTTCTTCCGACATTACAGGCGATGCAGGAACGTTTACCGGTGCTGCAAGTACATCGCCCAAATCAAATGGTTTATTGTTCATGGTGCTGATTAACTGAATACTTATCAATAATTGGCATTAGGCTTTCCACTTTTCCCGCGATTGCGGGATCGTTGATCAGTTTCGGAATAGCTGCCATTAAACCCATCATCCCTTTACCAGAAAGTAGCGGGGTAAAGATTTGAAACAAACCGATAAGTTCGCCTATATCCGTTTTCAGGGATTTGTTCTGATCGATAAGCGCGTGCAATTGCTTTTCGTCTATCTCAATCAGCACCGAAACATCGTTTTCGGGGTTATCTCCGGTTAAAATTTCTTCTGTTGGTTTTAGCTCCATAGCTTTTTTTACTTTATTTATAAGTGTTTTCGGCGTTCTAGGATTAGATTTTACCTTTCTTTTTGATGCTTGTTTTTGGTCTTCTGTCATTGGTTGATAAACTGAATTTTAAATTGCCTTTACAATCCTGACAACCTGGGCATTTCTTACCGCCAGGAAAGACACCCCAGCTACTGCACAATGATTTCCGATTTGCCATTACTTTATTTTGAAGCTTGAAAACACATCATTTTTATGCAGTTTAATCGAAAACAGCATTAAACGGACAATATCTGTACAGCCGTTAGCCGCAATTACTTGTTTAAGAAATGTATATTCTGTTGGGGTACAACGGCCACCTATCTGCATCGTTTTAGGATCAGGTGTTTTTAAGTGTTGATTTCGGGGTTGTTTAACCGTTTCCGGTGCCGCCGTTTTATCAGCTGGCACCGGAACAGGTACAGCAGACGGATCGGGTTTTTGCTCAACAGCAGTTGCAGCAGGGTTTTGGTCTGTGTTTTCGGTTAAAGACATTAGTATTTTAGTTTGTTTGGTTCAGCATTTGGAGTGCTGATATACAAATATGATACTATGCAAACGGCGTTAGAAACGATCTTGAATAACCTGTTAAACAAAATGACCGAACAAAATTTTGTACACTAAATTTTATACAACCGGAGAAAAGAGGTAAAAAACCAAAAAATTGATTTAAATAGAATTGTAATTTTATTTTGCTACAAGGTGTTTTTTGTTACAAACTGCGTTTTCATATATTTAAAGCTATTTTTTTCGTAACAAAGTGTAACAAAACAGCAATTTTAGAAACATTTTGTAACAAAACGGCCTTTGCAGGATGTAGCAAAATGTAACAAAATCAAATTAGCTATTTTTTCATTTTGTTACATTTTGCTACGCTTTTTCTCTCTTTATTTACCTTTAAATCTATTTTTTTTATTCTGTAGCAAAAAGTAACAGAATTTTAATAGAAATGAGGAATAATAAAATTTAAAACAAAATATTATTTGGTTGCGCCAAAAAAATCTTTTCAGTACCATCTCTCTCATCACATCACAGGGGGCGGCGAAAAAAAAATCATCGGTTTGCAAAATAATAATAAGGTGTTCAGCTGATGAAAAATCAGCTTCACGGTTAAGATGCGTTGTTTGCTTTGCTTTAGGTGCCTAACCGTGCAATTCGTCGAACCTGCAAAGCAAACGAACTCCAGCGACCGTAAACAACCACTGAAAAATAATGTTATGTTATAAAGCCTAATTTGATATGGAAAGGATAGAGTTTAAAGCTGCATTCGGGGATGAGACCAAACAGGTCGAACTTTCACAGCCATCAGGCGGGGGCAGTAGTTATTTCATCATGATTGATAATTTTTATAAAGGCTCAATTAACGTTACAATGCATGGGTGGCGGGTTTATCTCAATTCGGACGACTTCACGGCAGCAGATGCCGAAATCCTAATCGATATGGTTGCCCAGGTTGAATAATTTAGTTATTATTGTAGTGAGAGCGTTAATAAAAGAAAACGGCCATAGGTGTAAACTTATGGCCGTTTCTTGTTTTAAATTTATCCCCACTGATCCGCCATTGCTTCGGCGATATATTTGCTCAGCTTGCTACGTTCCTTACCAGAAAGGAAAGGGACATTTACTTGTCGTTCGTATTTTGTTTTTCCTGTTATAGGCAGATGTTCTGCCACCCGAAAAACTTAAAACTCTTTGCATAATTAATTATAATTAAAGTGGTAAATCATCAATATCCGCGGTTTCCAGTTCCTGAATGCGGGTTTCTCGGTATTCATCAATTTGATGCTTTTTGTATATCTGGCTGAACTCTTTGCGCATTTCTTCGGGCGATAAAAAGTCCTCCACAAAAAATTCATAACACCGGCTATGCTTAATGGTGAAAGTTTGGCCCAATAGGTTACTTTCTTTGTTATCGATCTTATCAGGGAAACTATAACGACCATGCTTACTGCTCATATTGAAGCGGGCCTGTAGCTGCTCAACAACATCAGCTTTTCTGAATTTAACACCGGCATTGGCGCTGTTCAGCAGGTCCATGAGTTCGGTAATCGTGTAGGCTAGTGTGTGGTACCGATATTCGAAAAACAAATCTTTCAATATCACACGGATTTCTTTTTCTACCCAGCTGCGAGAACTGTTTTTTACCGCTTTTCCCGCTTCGGTTTCAAGATATTCGGGGTTAAACCAATGCCTAGATTCTTTTTTATGCAATAGCGTGCGGTTTTGTAGGTAATCAAGGAAAGCCGGTATTTCTAAAATCATTTTATCCAATAATTCCGGGTCATCCTTAGTAATTACCGGTACTTTGTTTACCCAAAAACGTACCTCATCCTTATCGATAGGGGCGAAGTTATCTTCGTCGTTACTGGTCATCACAAATTTTGCAAAAAACGGGATTTCCTGTCTACCCGCGTACATCCCACGAAGTTTTATTGTACTGGCTGTACTCATTGACTTTAAGCGTTCCAAAACACTTTTTTTATCGATAAACCCCTCATCAATCCCAACGATCAGTTTATCCGCCCAGTCATCGTTTAAGTGATCTTTTAATTCTTCATTACCGATGAATGTGCAATTCGCCTGGAATATCTCTTTTAGCAGCCATAGAAACGTTGATTTACCGGTATTTTTTAACCGGTTAACCAGTGCAACAATAGGCAGCTTTTGGCGCGGGCGTAGGTAGATCAGCTGTAGATAATCTAAAGCAATTTCGTAATTAGTGTAACCAGATGAAGTTTTTACTTCGCCGAAAACGTGTTTTAGATAACTTTCGATTGTTTCCCACTTACCAGCTTCCGGCAAATGATCGAGTTTGCTGTAAAGATTAAAACAACCGGAAATAACCGGCTCATACTGGCCCGTATTATCGGGAACGTTGCAAAATGCATCGTATTTATCAATCGTGGAAAGAAAGTTTTTTAAACCTTTTTCGTGTACATAATCCTGGGTAATCTCTGCTTTCTTCCACGGTACACGTTTGGTGTCCAAAACGCCCTCTTTGTTTGTGTTCGGTACTGTAATGATTTTGAAGTAATCGCAGGCTACACGGATAAACTTGAAACTATCGGCATCCTTTACCAGTTTTAAGCCGTCATTTGGGAAATACTTGTACCTGGTGCCGAAAAAATTAAATTCCTGGTCGCCGATTTCTTCCATGTGACGGGCGTAGAATGCAGACGGCACACCTTTGTGCAAAATAAGGCCGAAATACTTTTTTATCAGCGGGATCGTATCGGCAGAAAGATTGATCGTGCTAAAGAATGCTTTTGAAAGCTTCAATTTTAACAGGTCATTAACGATTTGCGCCTCTGAACCGTGGCGATCAAAAAACAAATCATCAAGACCTTTAGTTGAGTGTAAAAACCTTTCGGATACATGCGCGAAATAACAGTCTTTAACTTTTGATTTTGCCACCTCACGGAATTTGATAACGGTATTACAGAAACCGTTTAAACGTTTAGAAAGGTTTTTATCCGGTTCAGCTTCTTTATCCCAATTGAGTGCAAAAATATCGGCATCTAAGAGCAAAACGAGGTTTTTAACCTTGCATTTGTCGATGATGCGCAAAATATCGATGTGTAAATCCTTGTCACCGTCGGTAAATAAATCTTTACCACCTAAACCCACAATGTCTAAGCCGTGCATACTACCGGCCTGGGCCTTAAATTCACCCTCAACCAAAATCAGGGTTTCAATTTCGCACCCACCCTCGTACTTATCCAGAATTTCGACCGGAAAAAATATGTGTGTGCCTGATCCGGCAGGTTGACCATATTTGTTATCGCGGTTTTTGTTAGGGTTGTAACGAATACGTGTAAACGGTTTAACTTCTTCGCCATCGATGTAAGTTTCCTGCATCCCGCCCAAAGCCGGATAGTTGATAATTACATCATCAGTAGCACTCTGTGTGAAAATTGGGTGCCAAAAGGTATTAGCGCCTTTAGGTATTGCAAAGCTTTCTTTTTTAGGATCACGGATACCAAGACGGGCCATCCGTTCGGCAAAGTACGAACCATCCAGTAATAATTTTTCTACCGGTTTGGTTTCTTCTGTAGGCAATGCCGAATTTTTTATAAACGCGGCATTCGCCTCTTTTGTAGTTTTTTTAGCCATTATTGATTAAATCCCTTGAAGTAAATAATTCATCCGGTGTACAATTCAACTGTTTAGCGATCCTGTAGAAATCTTCAACAGGGATGCTGAATTTATCACCTATTACCAGGTTCATCCAGTTGTTTAGGGTTGAAAAACTTATTCCTAGTTCTGCACAGATTTTATAAGCATTACTCCGGGGAGCGCCTGGCATCTTACCGATGCGGCTTTTAATGGTGTACTTTAAATTTTGGCCTGTTTCTTGCATGACGTTTTTTAGTTTGTTTGGAAAATATATCAGCGGTGCACACTCCCAATGTGCAACCGCTTTTTTTTTCGCCGTTAATTGAAAAATGTTAATATTATTTTTTGTGCGGTGATGATGATGAACATCCACAGCAATGCCGATGAGGTAAAGTCGTTTTTATCCCTGAACAGCAGCATCGATATTAGGTTTGAAAGCATTTAGGTGTAGGTTTAGATGGTAATCTTTGGTTAGTCTTTTTAAAACGATATAGGTAAAAGTCTCATTTAGCACATCGTTTCCATAAATGCTAAGCAGCTGTTCAATGGTCTCCCGCACACCAAAGCCGGTATCGAGGTAAGACATTGATTCTTTCATCTGGCTCAACTTAAAGTCTACAAGGTGTACTATTTCTGCATCACCGCACCACTGATCATTTAGGGTAATATCATAACGTTCACCCACTTTGTAACGATCATTTTTCAAACGGATAGTGCTGAATGCTTCGCAGAATAATTTCCCGTTCCAATTGCGGAAAAAGTCGATAGGTTTGTTTGCGCTCATGGTCTATCTATTAAAAAAGTTTCCATGGCCAACAACTCCTTTTTTGACGATGCTCCAGTAATTGGGAGCGATTCCGGCACAGTTAAAACCGGTGCTAACGGATCTGAAATTTTATTCAGTATCTTATCGCCATTTTCGACTGTATGATCACTACCGTCAAATGTGGTGTTGTTGCCAGGTAGAATAAATTTTGCTGCAGTAGCACTATATTTAACTGTGATCGATGATAAGATAGCGGTTCTTTCATCAGCTGGCATTTTTTCCAACCGGTTAATATGGCGCTCAATTTTTCTTTTGATCCTTTGGCGTTCCCTATAATCTTTACCGATATAACGGAAGTCCTGCAAAATTACCGGTGGCGGGTAGTTCATATAAATCCGCTCGGTTCTTAAACCCTGCCTGGTCATGCTCTGAAAATCGTGTGTGTACCAACCTTTCAGCGCTTCATCATAAAGAGGACACGGATAGTGTGATATCATAACGTTAAATTCAGCTATGCAAGCAGCTGCTAGAAATACCTGGTGATCCTGATCTGTCCATTCATGGCGATAAATCGGTTTTTGGCTTTTCCTTGTTTCAAATAGGTAAGGGGGATCGAAGTACATAAAAACGGTACCGGTGTTACCGCTGTATTTAACTATTAGAGATCTGTAATCAACGTTACTTTTGATAATTTTTGTTGCACAGCTGCTAACGTCATGTTTAGCTATAACTAACGGATCAATGTCATTTATGTGTGTGAGTGCCGGCAAAGCAAGGTTATAAAAAATGCCGCCGTTGCCGACCATAGCATCTATAAAAACATCGCATTTCGGAATGTGGTTGATGATCTGCTGATACGTACCGTTACCAGCCTTGCCACCATTATAGGTATTAAATGGCTTTTTCATATATCCAGATCAGGTAAAATGCCGTAATTGATAAAATCGTCTAATTCCTTTGTTTCTTTCCCATAAGCTTCTTCGAACGCCACAACTTTAAATTTTGTGTGATCTAAATTCTTTTCTGTCAACCAACGTTCGGCGTAACCACTAGTTAAAAAATAGTTCGCGTTAAATGGATTTATCCTAAAAGTGATCCGGCCAGTTTTAGATACATGATCTACAAATTTGCCTGTGGTCAGTTCCATAATGGCATATTTGCAGGTCTCATCATCATCATCGATCTTCCGAAACACTATCCCTCTGAAATTTTTATCTGTTATCACCTTTTCCATTTATTAGAACCCAATAAAAAACAGCTATCCAATGTTACCGGCGTATTAAGTTTAAGGCTTTCGAACTTTCTGGCATCAACTACACTTACAATCAAACGTTTATCTCCACAATCCATAAAAAACCACCTAAAGCGCTTGTTAGTAAATTTTTCGGTGATTACTCCATTAAGTTTAATGTATTCCGGCCGGCGCTGGCCTGGATAGTTACCGTGCTGGTAAACTGTTTGTGCAGATGTATTTCCCGCATAGATTATTATGCAGTAAAACAATAGTTTATTTACTATTTTCATCGCTAGCAAAATTTACATGTTTAAAGCTTATTACACTCGTTGTCCCATTGCCAGTTTTAAATAAAAAGCCACTGCCGAAAACAGCTAAAACTCCCATTTTATCTATTCCACTATCGTTGGTTACCAAACACTTTTTTTCATCAAAGCTGAATAGGACATTTTTAAAGGCGCTGGCTTCCCACTCAATTGTAAAAGATTCACCATCGATGAACCGCTGCATACTGCTTTTGCTGGCGGTTAGTTGAGTTGCGACGATTTGGCCGCGGCTGTTTGTTTCAATTCTATAGTTTGGATCGTTTCCAAAATCTTCTAAAATCTGTTTTTCTCGTTTAGTTAGTGTTCCCATGTGATGCCTGATCAATGTTGTTAATTAAAATATTTGATAGTTCTGTTGTTACCTGCCTGTATTCGGCTCTTAATTGGCTTAGCACGACCTGGTCACTTTGATTTGCTAAAATTTGGGCCTCAAGCTGTAATTGCCTTTTCGAAAGCTTTTTGTAGTTTTCCTGGGCTTCTAAATATTCTGTAGGCGTCATCATTTCGGTACGACTAAGAGTTCAGAAACCAGATCAACCGTTTTATTGATTTCAACTAATTGATTATCCAGAATTGTAGCTTTGCACATGTAGAACTGGTATTGCACATCGCGGACAGCATTTTTAGCCTTTTGTTTAGCATCATCCCTTGCGGCTCTTATCCTGTCCTGCTGCGCCATCAGTTTCATCATTATTTCTTCTGCCTCCCAAGCATTAGAAATAGTTTTAGTTTGTTTGCTCATAGCTTAATTGTTTAGGCCAAGCTTATCTGCCAAGCTGTGGGTTTGTTGAGTAGGGGCGGTGGTCAGTTCCTCAATCGAAACGTTTAACCAAGTGGCGAAAGCTGCTGCCTCCTCTAAGGTCAATTTTACTTTGTTTTCTAAAATTTTATTGAAGCGATGCAAAGTCATGTTGTCGAGCGCTAGCAAAACCTCATCAGTTGGCACCACTTTTTTAAAGCCACGTGCGACCAGTAACGATTGAATTGTGTTTGTGTGCATAGTTGTATGTTTTTTTATTTGAGTTTTTCTGTTTTTCGATACAGCTTGTGAGCTTATCGAATTTCTTTTTGCGGAGCGTTTTTCTATTATCTGCATTTTGTTTGTAGTCAAATTGTAATTATTATTATAAGGAATATTTCAGGTTGTACCGGATATTCGTTTGTGCTGTTAATTATTATTTTTAATGTCTAAAACTGATTTTTTAGGTATTCAATTTGATTCTTTGATTTATGAACCGAATGAATTATTATTTTAACCAATATTATTATTTCAAATATTCAATATTTTAAATGATAAAATCAACAGTTTAACTAATAATATTTTATTTTAACTCATAACTTATTCAAGATCAATGCAATAATTTTACAGGATGAATACGACAGGTGCGATAATTAGGTCGATTAGGACCTCGAAAGGCTTAAGTCAGGAGTATATTGCCAACGAGTTAGGCCTGCAACAAGCGGCCTACAGCAATATCGAAAACAATAAAACAGATGTAACTATCAGTAGGTTAAGGGAAATTGCACGACTTCTTGAGGTTAATGTATATGATTTAATCAATATTGATAATGAAGTTTTTTCACACCAACCGAGTAACAATTACCAGCTTTTGGGAAAAGGATATGAGGTCAGTGTAACCATTAAATTAAATGATCCCGCGAAAGAATCCGAATTGTTAAAAATTGTCGGATTAAAATAACTCTCAACTAATTAAATAACTATATGAAATCTAAATTAATCGCTCTAGCAATAGGCTCATGCCTATTAATGCAAAGTTGTGCAACAGTTTTTAGCGGCAGCAATGCCAACGTTAGAGTGCCAAAGGGAACACCTGTAAATGCTAAAATCTATGTAGACGGAAAGTACGCAGCTGATGCCCCAGAAACCTTAAAAATTCCAAAATCTGCACTAAGAAATGGTGTAGAAATCACAGCAAAAGCGGATGGGAAAGAGCAGACTACAAAAATTAACAGAAAGGTTCAGGTAGGTTGGTTAGTTCTTGATATAGTGACAGGTTTAGTCTGGTTAGGAGTTGATTTTCTAACGGGCGATATATATAAAGCAAGTCCTGATAGAGTTGAATATAACTTAGAAAAACAATAAAAATTTTAGCGTCAGTAGGCCAAATATGAAAACACATACAATAATTGAGGTAATTGTATTGGCTGTTAAATCGTTGGCCTTTTATGTGGATTCATCCCCCATCAGCCACCCCAAGTTTTGAAAGCAGTTCTGTAAAGAGCTGCTTTTTTTGTTTAAATAACTTATTTTCAATAAGTTGTAAAATATTTA
>Ga0157370_10009482_pt1 | contig 10393 bp, 18 predicted proteins | sample C35metaG_FD_113463 | JGI IMG/M metagenome (GOLD analysis project Ga0157370, IMG submission 113463) | Corn rhizosphere microbial communities from Kellogg Biological Station, Michigan, USA - C3-5 metaG | ecosystem: Host-associated > Plants > Roots > Rhizosphere > Soil | place: USA: Michigan... | reverse complement strand
TGTCGCCCGCCAGAAAGGCGCAGCTGTCCGGATCGATGCTGTTTTCAACATTCAGGCAGGACAGATCGCCGACAAGGATGTCATCCGCAAGGGCATCTGCGACATCATAAAAGGCGTGTAAGGGCCGGCTTGAAGACACCCCGGTCCAGCAGCACGAGCCCTCGTGCACAGGAAACCAACCTGCTCATGTCCGCTGCTACTGAACTGGCGGCGGCAGAAGGATGTGCACGAGTGTGTTCCCAAAAAATCAGCCCTGCCACGGATCGACAACGATAGCGCCGGTACCGTCGAAATCCCGTACGTTGCGCGTAACAACGGTCAGGTTGTGAACAAGCGCCGTCGAGGCGATCAAGGCATCGGCCTCGTTGCGACGGTCCGGGATATGCAGATGGGCGCAACGTGTTACTACGGCATCATCGATGGGAAGAATACGGCCCTCGAATTCAGGACGGACACGGTCATCCATCCATTTCCGCAAGAGAGCTCCCTGGGAACCATCACGGCGCTGGAGGCTCAATATGCCGCGTTCAATCTCAAGGATCGTGATCGCAGAAATAAACAGATCACTCGAATCCTGCGCGCTGACCCAGCGAGTGACGTTTGCATCTGCCTTGCCGTCTCCAGCCTTGCGCAGCTCGGAAACAACGTTCGTGTCGAGCAGGTACTTCAAGACAGATCAATCTCGCGGGTAACAATTTCCGCTCTTGGGATATCAAGGTCAGTCTTCGACAGTCCGAACATTGACAGTGCGTCGACAAGGTTGCGGCGCCTTCCGGTGAGGCGCTCGAACTCGCTGTACGTCATTAACACATGAGAAGGCTTGCCACGATCGGTGATGATCACAGGTCCCGCCTGAGCGGCTTTCTTTGCCTTGCTGACATCGTGATTGACCTCACGGCTGGAAAAACTTGTCATACTCATACGAAGCCTCCATGTAGGTACATGCCTACATATAGCCCGCATTCAGCCTGACTGCAACACTCACATGACCAGGACATCAGGCGCGTCGCGGTATTGGTCTGCGTTGCTATCCCGTTGACCGTCACCATCTTATGGGCGGTAGTGCACCGGATCTCGCTTCTGCACGGGACCGCGGTTCAAACGGCAATCCCACCAGGCCCGTAGCGCGAACATCGCCCGGTTATTTATCGGGCGCGGTAAACCTCGCTGGATGACCGACGACGCGCAATAAACTCCCGAAGAACGGGGAGAAAAAAAGCCTTGCTGAACCGCCCCACAGGAGGCTCCGGCTCCAGATAGAAAGAATGTCCGATAATATCGCTGTTATACTCATCCAGAATGATCCAGAGCCGCATATCTGCATCAAGACCGGCCCGGCGCTTTTCAATCGCTGGGATCTCAATAGAAAAACGATCAGTTTCCGGCTGCTTTGTCGTGATGGGAAAGAACAGAACCATGTCGCCGTCCGCACGGGCGAGCCTCACGCCAACAACAACGGGTCGACCCTTCCGACCTTCGGTTTCACCGAGCGAAGCCTCCCGGCTCCACAGATAAGGGTAGCGGATTACGACTGCAGTCTCGATGTCATCGAAACCGCTCACCGAACCATCTCTTCCGTTTCCGCATAAGCCTCGACTGCCGCCTCAAACTCGTCCAACAAAGCGTCAGACATATTATCGATAGTGCCTACCGCGCGCAGATCAGACTGCCGCATCAAACGTTCATAATCCTCAATATTAAGAAGGACCAGACGAGGTTTGTTGCGCTGGGTGATCGTCACCGGATGGCGAAGTGCCTCGGCGATGATATCACCGGACTTCCTAGAAAGATCACTCGTCGTGTAAGAATTACCTGAGCTTGCCATCGATTATACTCCCGTCTTCCGTCGCAACGATAGCACAGCCAAAAAAGGAAATCCATAAAATACAGCAATGCTGTAAATGCTGTAAATGCTGTAAATGCTGCATTGATTATGCGCATTAATGACGCCACGGGACCACTAAAACTCCTGATCATTCCATTTTTTTGAAGTTTCGCATGCCTCATGGGCGCAGCCCTTCCAGATTCAGATAAACCTTCATCTGCTGGATTGGCTTGAACTTCATTTGCGGCGCACACGCTGCCTGAGAGGACGATCAACGAGGCGGCAGAATTCAGCTGCAGTCCGCACAGATTAATCAGCACCATGGCTGCCTTTTGCCTGTCCATGTCCGGGCAAGTCCCTCAGATACGAGGATATCGCCGATCGAACGGCCATCTTTCAAAAGTACCCTCAGCTTTCGTCCATACCTGTCCTCGTCGCGACCGGGCCAGGACTGCATGGTAAAAGCACCAGAATTGACCAGTTCCATCAGCCGTACAGTTGCACGCTCCCCAAGCGCTTTTTCAGACGCGCACTGTGGTTTACCGATTTCTGGCGCATCGATATCGGCAATGCGAACCTTGACGCCACCAGTCCACAGCGTATCTCCATCGACAATGCAATTGACACGGACGCTCCCGCTGCATCTCCGGTAGGACGCGACCGGAGATGCCGTCGAAAGGATGTCTTGTCCCGCGTTTTGCGGGTCTCGCGAACGCGATGTTATATCGCGCACTTTTGCTTCCAGATCTGGCTGAAAAGACGGTCTGTGATCGATTACGTAATAGGATATGCCTGCGCCTACGAGGAAACTCGCCAGCATGCCAAGCACAACGAGCATAACAAACGAACTGCCTGACCTCGATCGTGACGTCTGCCGCGATCTGAATTGCACAACTTTAGCCATTATACCCCATGCTCCGCTCATACCCACGATAGCATCGACGAGTTAATGCAACCGACAACGGGATTGCTGCAATTTTAGGGAACCCAGCGGTCAGAAGTTAAACACCACCGGGGGGCTTTCATGCATGATAACGAAGGAAGCCTGTCGGGAGACAGAATGATGTCGACAGCTATGCACCCAGGCAGGCCGACATTGGCAAGCCAGGGCAGCAGCTTCGCAGCGCCCAAGGGCCCGGAGCGCAGCAGCATGGTGTGCGACACCGGAAAGACCGAGCGTCGTGCTTCCCGGCCCATACCGTAGTCCACCGCGTCTGCCGGGTCCCTGAATGTGCTGGTAATATACAAGAACCACCTTCGCGAATTCTACAACAGGTTGTATATCTCGTTTTCAAAACTTGTATCTGTCTAATATACGATTATTCACAGACATGTTTGGGGGCTTACATGACAACGTTTCCACGCCACATCATCCTCGTTCCAGCAGTAGCATTGGTGATTGCTGTATTGCCGTTGTCCTACGGCTACTACACGCTGCTGCGCCTCGGCATCACGGCATTTGCGGCGTTCTTCGCTTACATCGAGTACGAGAAGCACGGCGCGTTCACGGGGTGGGTCTTCGGCTTCATTTGCGTGGGATTGCTGTTCAACCCGTTTATCCCCGTGCATTTCAGCCGGTCGTCGTGGTTCATCCTTGATCTACTCGGCGCTGGTGTATTTGCCGCTTACTGGAAATTTTCGACAACGAAACTCGGCGAGTAAGGGCGCGCGACCACGGTTTGACGTTCACCTCAGTCGTTGCGGTGCGTTGCCTGGAGGCCCAACTCAGCCACGCTTGCAGATTAGTACAACCCCGCCGCGTTCGACTGCACGAGCATCGAAGCTGGCCTTGCAATCTCCGCGGCAGGCAACAGGTGGCACGAAAGGAGCTAAGCGCTGCCTGCCGGGGTCCATCAGAATTTCATGTTCAGCAACTCAGGAAAATTATAGTACCGCAACCGCTTGTCACGGCAGCGATAGTCGTCCTTTGAGGAGTCAACGCCCAAATTCTTGTACACGGCTACGCCAATATACGACCAATCGGGATTGGAACGTTCCGCCGTTCGCGTGCAAAAAGCGTAAATCTGCTTTTGAGGATCGAGCAGCACTACGCTCGAAATCTCGGCTTTCGTAAAATCACCGGCTTTGATAGTTCCGCGCATGGCGTCTAAATAGTCACGTTTAATCGGTCTGGACGGCGGACGTTGCGAATCCAAAACAGATTGCGGTGCCGGAGTCTGGCATCCAGCCAGTGTCATCACGGCGGCACAGAGAAGTAAAGCTGTCCTCATTCAATTCAATCCCCAAAAGTCAAAGCACAACACGCACAATGTACAGGCGGCGTTGTTCGTCAGACACAGCCTGCCGTCGTCGAAAAAAGCGGGTGAATGCTTCCCAGCGTCCGTCCTTCCTGCCTTCTACGAACACAAGAATATCGGGAAGCTTCAAAGCTTTTCCAGCTTGGCAAGAAAAAAACGATCACTCCAAAGATCCGTGGATTTACGCTCAGCTGGACGAAGAAACCGCCGAACATCCCCGGCAGCCTCTTTCCAGTCGATACGTTTGATCGTTTCTGAAAGAGCCGTTTTCAGCCAGGCAGCATCTACATGGACAGTCTCATCTCCCGCCCATGGACCGGCCTGCATCAGCGCATTGCGCAACAGGTCCAGATTCGGCGAAACGCTGCGAGACACATACCAGGAGAAGTCAAACCAATCACGCCCCTTGAGAAAACCACGACATAGCAGAGCGTGTATCTTGAGCGCAAAATTGGAAGGCAAATCCTGGTGGCGGACCTCATAATCAGCCGGAAAATCAAGGTAGGTAGTTGCCTCACCCGATCCCGCAGGCGGATTAACGTCGATCTCAAGCTTGATACGAATTGTTTTGGCTCTGCCTCTTCCGGCAAACGACAGATCCAGCTGCCTCGCGATAGAATCATCCTTGATAACAGCCTGCCGGATCGCCGTATCCATCCGCACCTTCGGATGTGCCTCCAGTTTCAGCCCGAACTGGCTGACAACATCCGTCAGAACCTTGAGATAAGGAGACCAGTTGAAACCCGTGTCGGGAGCCCGCAAAAGAAAATCGAGGTCCTCGGAAAAACGCGGCAGGCCATGAAGAATGCGAAGGCTTGTACCACCCTGAAAAAGAGCCACATCGAAAAAATCTCCTCGCCACAAAGCGTAGAGTACGACCTCCTGGAGTATCTCCTTGACGGCATTCTCTTCCTCTATCGCACTCTCCGCGCCATATTGCCGAAGCTTGTCCTGGATAATTTCAATCATGCCCTGACCTCAAGATCAGGCAGACGCCCCAAAGGCATCACCGCGCCTTCCAGCGCCCGGAGAAAGGCATTCGCAGCCTTGTGCTTGTACACAGGCTTCAATCCAGTAAAATCCTTGCGTCGCAATCCGAAAAGGGCATCTTCCTCGATCCTCATACCAATCGTCAGCCATTCAAGCCCGCTCCACTCCACCTTGCGAAGCGCTACCAGATCCATAAGTGCCCGAAGAGGTCGGGCAACGAACGCAATCGAGCCGTTGAGCGGAACACGGTCAACACTCGTCATGAACCGATAATCGTTGATCGCCAGGGGATGATAGCTGAAGGTCCCGAACCCGGGCGTCGAGAAATCCTGGCTTTTGCGTCCAGGTGAAACACTGGCGGTAACAAACACCGCCTCTGGAATCCATCCATGGAACGACAGTGCTGTTTCGAAAGAGATATAGCTGCCCGGCACGAGGTTTTGGGCGACGGAAAACGGATGAACCGGGTCACGTCGATAGCGTCGCGCCAGCACATAACAACCACGCTTCAGGCGGATGAGGGACCCGTCTTTCAAAGCGCGGTTGACAAGGCCATAACGGCGCGCGTCACTGCCGCCCAGCAACTCGGCGAGTTGCCGGTCATTTAGAAAACGATCAGCCAATCCGGCTGCAGAAATCTGGTCCACCAACGAAGACATAATTATTGATACTTCCAATTTGTGAAAGTTTCAAGAATTTTTAAAAGATAGTTGAAGGGCTTCCACCACCCGACGCTCAACCACTCGTTCTTAGATACTTGTTTCGGATTGTCCGATTGGAGTTCAACTCCCCGTAGACTAGAAATGAAATGCTATGATCAGGATAGGACAAAATGGCCTGCTTCAACGCGCTGGCATCAATGATGGTGGCTGCATAATCGAGGCGGAAATCCACTTAGTGAAACGCCCGAAACTGTTCAAACAAACCGAGCCACCTCTATGCTCCTCGAACTTGAAGCGCTAAGGGCGATTGGCACGGCGGTTATTTGACCACACCATCGAGATAGAGGTCTTCACCTCGTTGCAGCGGCGTGAAAGTGAAGTCGTCTTTTTTGAGAAAGCGGTCGAACCAGCCCAAAAGATCATCTTGGGTCGCCGAGTTGCGATATCCGATCAGCTTGACGGTCAGGGGAGCACTGAAGGCTATATCAAAGGCGGTGTCGAACTGAGAGGTGCCAGAAAGCTGAACCGAAAACGTGCCACCACCGTTGTGACGAATGGAGATTGCCGCACGGGCGAAGAATTCATCGCTGTAGGTGGTGATAAGGCCGGGAGCTTCCCACCAACTCTCCCCAATCAAAGGGTTTTGAGTTCCCTCGCCTTGAAAATCTACCCGGATTTCTTCGAGGCTGCGAAAATCACGGTTCTTAAAGTGCTTCAAGGGAATTTTCAGCCACTGTGTATCCAGACCCGGGTTCAACCACTGGGCGACGTCATCTTCGGGGTCATTGTTGGGATCGAAGAAGAATTTCGGAGATTTCATTTTCAGGTCAAGACCGATGTAGTCCTCCAATGTTTGACCGGGCCAGGATCCACTTGTGGCTCGCAGGGTGATCCACGGTTCCTGGACTGCAAGGTCGAGCGGATAGCTCTGATAAACAAGTCTAAAATGTCTCATGCAAATCTCCGGGAAATCCCTGACGGTAGCGGTTGATGTCTGCGCAAAAGCTGCGACAGACATGCCCCAACACACCTGTCGCCTGCAAAGTCCGCTTTAAGCGTCCTCGTCTCCTGTCATCATACAGGAGAAATGGCTCGACACAGGTCGTTCATACACGTGTGCACCTACGTCCGGTTTTGGCCCGAAGCGGTCGTCGGCCCATTGCGGGCGATCACCCGCTCGACCCGATTGCCTTTGCCAACGAAATCTTTTCTAGCGTCGTGTCGAGGATCGGATCATGAGCGAAACCGCGCCAAGTTTCATGGTAACCTAGGTGTAGGTACAAGCCGAGCGCCCGGGCGTTATCAGCAGATACGCTTATCGTCGCTTCAGCGAAGGCTGCCGCTCTGAATCGCTCTTCAAGGGCAGCAATGAGGGCTGACCCCACTCCTTTTCCTTCATTCTCTGGAGCCACCCAGATGTCACTGATATGATTGTCACGATCTTCAGAAGCACCTAGCCCTGCCAATACTCCGTCAACCGAAGCGACGAGGATGTTCTCACCCTGCTCCTTCAGGAACGGAATAAACGGGTTGTTGCTTTCAATGCGTGAAGCAACTTCGGCATTAACCAGCGGTAGGATACCCTTTCGCCAAGAGGCCAGACCGATCGCCGCCAGCTCCGGAAGTTCTTCTGATTTTGCCGGTCGCACTTCTATCATCGGAGACTTTACCGCACGACTCACTTATCGAAAGGTTCAGGTAAACGGCGCGAATCGTCAAGTTCTGAGCGCTTCGGGCGTAAAGCTACCGACGTCTGCTCTTGGCGCGAAGCGGAAGACCGCAGTCGGCCCGAAGCGGCCGTTCACGGATAGAGCGGAGTGGAATCAACGAGCGGGCCGTTTGTGGATCTGGGGGGATCTTCTTTCCAACCGGTTTGCTCCTCGACTTCGTCTGGAAACTTGTAGTATATGCAAGAATTCAGAGGGTAGATGCCGAAGTTCTCATTTATGTCGTAGCGAGCAAGCTCCAGCTCAAACGTATCGCGCTCATCACTATCGCCATAGACCATCGCCATCAGGGTGAGTGCGTGATAAGGCCCTGGCGGCCACGCGAAGCCAATGGCAACAGCTTCCTCTTCTGCAAACGTCCCCTTGATGACGCGTTTGATTTCGAGTTCAGCGCGAATCATCCGGTTCGGAAACTTGTCGGTTACAACCAACCCAGAATCGCCGATGAACAGCGACCTCAATCGAGCTTCGACAATGATCTGCGCGTTTCGGCGCATTTCCGCTCTAGGCGGACAAGGTTGCATGGCGTGGGATGGCTCTAAACTGCCGAATAAAACCGCGAAAGATGTCACCAGCCAAAGGGCTGTGCAGTTATATCTATTCACAACATGCCTCGTTCGTCGCAGACATACAGCTATCTATAGACCCAACGTTGCTCAAGGCTTATCAACAACGATGGGCTTTTTTCCGCTATGGCGCGAAGCGGAAGACCGCAGTCGGCCCTATGCAGACTTCCAAAAAAGTGTGAGACAAGGCCGGCGGACGATAATCGCCTTAATCCAACGCAGGGAAACCCGATGGAGTCACATAGTCAACCGATACACATAGCGTTCTCACGATCAGAAGCAAAAATTTTACACCAAGCCTTGAATGAAGTTTGCAATGGTCTTTCCCTGCCAGAGTTCGAAACTCGAATGGGAGCGAATCGCGATGAAGTCGAAAATCTGCTTACCAGGTTGACCGAAGTACTTGATGCCCCATGACCGCAATGGGCGCGAAGCGGAAGACGCCTCTCAGCCCTTAGCGGACAGTCGGAAGCGTGATTTCATTTAGTTTAGAAAGCCCCGGATTAATGGCCAAATATTCGTCAAGTTGAGGATCTTCTTCGTAGCGAATTTGTTCATCCAAGATGTCGAAGTCCTTACCCAATTCGTGGCGTAAAAGCGCTAGTTTCCTGTCTACATTTGCGTTGAAATGATCACACAGCGACTGAGTCCAAAGGCTTGGATCGGGCGGATACAAAGGATTAAGATAGCCTGAGTGCTCGAAGTCCAGTTGATCTCTCAAATTTTGAGCTAAGTGAGATAGCTCCACGCGCGCAGGTTGGCAATGTCGCCCTTCGAGATCAAAGAGCGACGCCTCGACAGGCCCTAGACCGAGCCTTTCGCGTGTTGCAGTATCACCAGCCCACAAGCAGCCACCAGCACCATAATCGAAGAAGAATCTGAGAACACCGTTTGCCATGCCTAAGTCATAGCAGCCTCTCGAACAGCAACAAATCGCAATTAGCACAAATTTTGCTCGCGGCGACTGAATGACCGCTCTTGGCGGATACCGTTGAAAACTCGCGCCAGTGGCTGCCGTGGTCAGATTGCTATTCGTCGATCCGTACGCGGCCGCCTTCGATCACGATATGACGACCCTGCAACTCGACAAAGCGCCAATCCTCTTCAAGCGAGCCGTCTGGGAAAATTTGGAGGCGGTAATCGCCGGAGAGCAGCAAGTCAGCCCCACCAAGGTTGTCTGCATAGGCCGCTATAACGACGAGTTGCTCTGCGGTATTCACGAAGGACTTGGTTGTCTCGTCGTATCCTTTCAGAAGCGATGCAATCCTGATAAGTTGCAGGTTTCCCGATCTAGGATCGTGATCATCTACCTCTGTTCCTTCAACAGGACCGACAAAGCGATCCGATGTCCCCGTAAATACTGTATCCTTAGAAACCAGACGCCACGGGCATTGAATATGTAGTGCGTAAGGACCGACAGTTCCTCGGCCTGAAGGATGCGGCTGAATCTCCCCAAAATGCAAAATCTTCATGTCCGCAGCGTTGCGGGCAATACTCAATGGCAACCCCACCAGTACCTGAAGGCAACTTTCTAAGCGGATTTGACTATGGTTATGGGGCATCAAAATGAACTCGGCTAAATCAGAATTTTGTAGGACTTGGGCAGACCATTACACAGGATAAAGTTGAAATCCATCGACCTCACAATGCGGGACTGCGTTCGGTCGCGATTTGGAAGATCGGCATTGCTGGCCCACCGATGTCGTGATTCAATCGTCGCACTGATTTGCCGAGGGTTGAGCGATGATGGGATGCCAGACAGCTCCGGCGCTGCTCTTCTGCGACTTGTGCATTGATGATCACGTCCCCCTCGACCACATGTTGCGTGGGATCGACCACCATCTAGAGACGGCGCATCTCCCAGTATACGGAGGCAGCCCGGCAGCTTGGGCTTGGGCTTGGGCGTTCCACCGTCTGCAGAGAGATCCGTCGTCTGGGCGTAAGCCAGACCAGTTGAGGAGTCGGAATTGATACAAGTGTGAACCGCTCCGGGTTTGCCGGAGGCCGTTTCGTTTAAGTTATGCGGCCATGGCTGGTTCGTCCAGCATGGCGTAATACCGGTCCTCGGCTTCGGCTGGCGGTATATTCCCGATAGGCTCCAGAAGCCGTCGATGATTGAACCAATCGACCCATTCCAAGGTGGCGAATTCCACCGCCTCGAAGCTGCGCCATGGTCCACGTCGATGAATGACTTCGGCCTTGTAGAGACCGTTGATCGTCTCAGCGAGGGCGTTGTCGTAACTGTAGCGCGGCAATCAGGATGAGACGCTGGCGACAATCTGGATGAGATTCTTAGGTCGCGGTCGAGATCAAGTTATCACGCTGATTGTCGCTGACAAGTTCTTCTTCGTTTTCTGATTGCCGT
>Ga0157370_10009481_pt1 | contig 10393 bp, 7 predicted proteins | sample C35metaG_FD_113463 | JGI IMG/M metagenome (GOLD analysis project Ga0157370, IMG submission 113463) | Corn rhizosphere microbial communities from Kellogg Biological Station, Michigan, USA - C3-5 metaG | ecosystem: Host-associated > Plants > Roots > Rhizosphere > Soil | place: USA: Michigan... | reverse complement strand
TCGACCCGAACGTGCCTGGCTACGGCGCCATGACCCCGTCGCAACAGCCGTTCAACTTCTTCGGTTACGCCGGCACGGCCGGTACCGGACTGCCGAGCCGCTACATCTTCGACGACAAATCGAAGATGCCGTTCATGACGTACGCACAGCTCCAATTCGTCAAGGCCGAAGCGGCGTTCCGATCGGGCGACAAGGCCACGGCCCTGGCGGCCTACAGAAACGGCATCTCGGCGCACATCGACTTCGTCAATGCACGGAATCTCGACGCCAATCAGGCGACGACCCAGATCACCAGCGCGGAGAAGGCGGCGTTCCTCGCCGATCCGCGCATTGTCCCGACGAGTCCGTCGGCGCTGACCCTGACGCAAATCATGTCGCAGAAGTACATCGCGGAATGGGCGTGGGGTCACAACGAGCTGTGGATGGACATGCGGCGGTATCACTACACCGACATCGATCCGGCCACGGGCGCGCAGATCTACCCGGGCTTCGCCCCGCCCACCAACCTGTTCCCGGACAACAACGGCAAAGTCGTGCAGCGCATCCGGCCGCGCTACAACTCCGAGTATGTGTGGAACCTGGCCGCGCTGGCGACCATTGGCGGCGACCAACTGGATTACCACACGAAGCCACTGTGGATCACTCAACCATGACCCCAGCTATGACCAGAATCCGACTCATCACGGCGCTGCTGGGCGCCGCGGTGCTCGCGTCGTGCTCCAAGGACGGCGTTCAGAGCATCACGGAACCAACCGCCGGCGCGTACATCAAGTTCTACAACTTCGGCGTGAACGCGCCCTCTGTGAACTTTTTCGCCAACGATACCAAGCTGACCGCGATCAGCTCGACGAGCTGTACGCCGCCGTCAAACCCTCCGAACCCCGCCTGCACCTCCACGGGGATCGAATCGACGAACGGCACGGCGTACGGCAGCGTGGGGAACGGCGGATTGTATTCGTCGATCGCTCCGGCCGACTACACGTTCTCGGGGAGAATCTCCGCCGCGACGGACAATGGCCTGTCGGTGGCGAAGCTCACGTCGACGCTCGCCGCCGGGAAGTACTATTCGCTCTATCTCAGCGGCTTCTACAATACGTCCACGAAGACCGTCGACGCCTTCATCGTCGAAGATCCGTTTTCGGATGACATCGATTTCACGAAGTCGAATGTGCGATTCGTCAACGCCATCTCGAACTCGAATCCGTTGACGCTGTACGCGTTGAACCCCGCCCTCGGCGATTCGGTGCTGATCGGGTCGTCGATCGCATACAAGAGCGCCGGTCCGTTCGTGGCCGTGCCGGGCGCGGTGTACAATCTCACGGCGCGATTAGCCGGCTCGAACACCGCGGTCATGGTCCTCAACGCCGTGTCGTTCTCGCCCAACCACACGTACACGGTCAGTGCCCGCGGCGACATCACGGTGGTCTCCACCACCGCCGCGAACCGCCCGATCCTGAGCAACACCGCGAACCGCTAACCGCGGCACGAGGGAATTCACTGAGAGAGGCGAGGGGTCGACAACCGTCGGCCCCTCGCGCTATTTTGGCGCCGATTCTTCAACCTCGAGTATGCGCCGGTATCGCACCCTGCTGTTCGTGTTGGCCGCCGTCGGCTGCGAAGGGGGAATCCATCGGCTCCTCGAGGCGCCGCCGCCTCCGTACATCCGCCTGAGTCTCGCGCTCGAGCCGGCGTCGCTGACGGTCGCCCGCGGCGGCGAGCTCACGTTCACGGCGACCGTCACCCGCACGGGTGAGGATCGCGGACCCGTCACCGTTTCCGTGGACCGTCCGCCCGCGGGCGTCTCCGCCGAGACGCGAAACGCGTCGACCTCCGGCACCGTCACGACCGTGACCGTCGTCGTGAAGGCGGCGGTCGACGCCGCCACGGGAGCGTATTCGCTCACCGTTCGAGGGCAGGCGAGCCAGGCGACCGACGGCACATCGGTGCTCGTGCTCAACGTCATCGATCCACCGAATTATTCGCTGACTCTGTCGAAGCAATCGCTGACCATCGCGCGCGGCGGAATCGCGCAACTGGGCATCGCGCTCGCGCGAACCAACCTGCCCTCGCCGATCGCGCTCGCGGTCACCGGGCAGGCGGGCATCGCCGGCGCTTTTCAACCCAATCCATTCTCCGGAGATTCGACCAGCGCCACCATCACGGTCGGCGCGGACGTCGCGCCCGGGGCGTACGCCGTCTCCGTGCGCGGCGCCGTGGAGGGACTTTCGGACCGCATCGTCCCATTGACGGTGGTCGTGACCGCCGATCCGATCCAGGTGCTCGCCGTCCCCGCCGTCGCGAGTCCGCAGCTGTCGACGGCAGCCACGGAGGTCATCGTCAATGCGGCATCGGTTTCCGGCGGAGTGGCCTTGTCCGTCGAGGGATTGCCGCCCGGCGTCACTGCATCGTTCGATCCGCTGACCGCCGGCAACCCGGCGACGACGCTTCGACTCGACATCGCCGGGACGACGCCCGCCGGGAACTACCCGGTGACGGTGCGAGCCAAAGGCAGCGGCGCGCCAGATGCGACCTCGACGCTCACACTCACCGTGATTCCGGCGGCGATCGGACTCACCATCGTGCCCCCGGCGGCGAACGTCTTCACGGGCGCCGCGACCATCGCTACACTCGCCGTGTCGCGCAGCAATTTCGGCGGCACGGTGGCTTTCACCGCCGACGCGACGCCCGCCGGAATCACCGTGACGTTCGACTCGGCGGCGATCTCGGGAGGAGCGGCGAGGGCGACGATCCTCGCCTCGGGCGCAGCGCCCGGCACATATCCGATCGTACTGCGCGCCACGCCGGTCGGACTGGCGGCGACCGCCGCGCAAACCGGGTCGGTTGCGATCACCGTCGTGCCGGCTCCGACGTCAGGAGGCAACGTCGTACTCGACTGGTCGCGATGCACCGCACCCGAGTGGGTCGCCGTGCAGGACGGCGCGGGACCGTGGACGCGAGTGACGGGAACCGGGAGCGTGTTCGGCGGCGCGGTGAGCTCGCCGGTCGGCGGTGTCGCTTGGGTCGAGAATGGGACCACGACCGTCGTGCGCTACATGACGCAGTCGGAGCTCACATCCGGCTCGGTCGACATGTGCGGTCAGGAATCGGGCAAGCGCGTCGTTCATGGGGTCGCAGTCCATGGTACGACGAATGAATTGGGCACGTACCAGTTTGGCGGCGCAACGGCAACGTCGAGCGCGGCACAACCGGCCTTTACGCTCACCAACGTGCGCGACGGGGTGCACGATTTGCTGGCCTACATCTCGTTCCAGACCAGCACGCCCACGCGAATCGTGCTACGTCGTGACATCAGCGTCGGTCCGGGGGCGGACTCGGTCGGAACGATCAACTTTCAGAGTCAAAACCCGGACGCATTCGCTCCGATCACGCTGTCTCCCGGAATCACGGTCGCCGGAACGGTCACGGCCGGCGAGACGTTCTCGAACTCGACGTCGTACCTCACGACCGCGGCCTGTACGGCCAACTTTTTGTACGCGAGTGCGCCATTCACGCTGTCGTCCGGACAGCTCAACTTCTCGCTCTCGACCCTTGGCCTTCCGGCTTCCGTCCAGCGTCCCGACGACTACCATCTTGTTACGGTGCTCATCACGAGCAGCGACGGGTTCAGGTCGTCGAGCATCGCCTTCCACGCGGCCGGCCTGCGGTCGCTTTCCCTCGCGCCGGCCGTGTCGGCTCCAACGGTCGCGGTACTGCCGGGGCCGTACAAGCGTCTTCGTGCGACGTTTGGTGCGCTGCCACCGGCCTACAACAGAGCGGTCGCGCTTCAGTACACCGATGGTCGCGAGTCGATGACGGTGAGCGGTTCGCCAGCATATCTCGCCGCGACCGGGGCGACGCTCGCGATGCCGGACCTGGCCGACGTGAGCGGTTGGCCGAGTGGGGCGGCCATTCCGGCAACGGCCACGGGTCAGTGGCGATTCGTGGTGGACGGCAGCACGTCCCCCGGCACGGCGTGTGTCGAGAACCGAGTCTCCTATTCGGGTGTGCGGACGGGCGTGTATTGAGGCAGGCGAGCCAGGCGACACCTGGCGGTGTGGACCACGCTGTCCGTGCTAAGTTGACACGTTGCGCCGACTTATCTACCTTTCCCAGTCTCCCCCGGCCACTTTCGGTCCGAGGGAAGTGCAGCCACGGGGCTATCCCGTTCGGGACCTCTTCCGTCTTACATGCCAACGATCAATCAGCTCGTTCGTCGCAGCCGACGCGACGTCCTCAAGAAGGAAAAGTCGCCGGCGCTCAAATCGAATCCGTTTCGCCGCGGCGTCTGCACCCGCGTCTACACGACGACGCCCAAGAAGCCGAACTCGGCGCTGCGCAAAGTGGCCAAGGTTCGTCTGACGAACGGCTTCGAGATCATCGCCTACATCCCCGGTGAAGGGCACAATCTGCAGGAGCACTCGATCGTGCTCGTGCGGGGCGGCCGCGTGAAGGACTTGCCGGGCGTTCGCTATCACATCGTTCGCGGATCGCTCGACGCCTCGGGCGTGAACGGCCGCAACCAGAGCCGCTCCAAGTACGGCACCAAGAAGCCCAAGGCCGGTGCGGGAGGTAAGAAGTGAGCCGCCGTAAGAGTTCGGTAAAGCGCCCCATCCTCGCCGACGCGCGCTACGACAGCCAGACCGTCTCGAAGTTCATCAACGCGATGATGCTCCAGGGGAAGAAGTCCACCGCCGAGCGCATCTTCTACGGCGCGATGGATCTCGTGGAGTCGCGGACCAGCCAGCCGGGCGTGAACATCTTCAAGCAGGCGCTGGCCAACCTCAAGCCCGTGGTCGAGGTGAAGAGCCGCCGCGTCGGCGGCGCCACGTACCAGGTGCCCGTCGAAGTGCGTCCGGAGCGCCGCACCGCGCTGGCGATGCGCTGGCTCATCTCGTACTCGCGCGACCGCAACGAGAAATCGATGCCGGAGAAGCTCGCGGCCGAGATCATTGCCGCGAGCAAAGGCGAAGGGAACGCGGTGAAGAAGAAGGAAGACACGCACCGCATGGCGGACGCGAACAAGGCCTTCGCGCACTATCGCTGGTAAGACCGACTACTTTCGAGCTAACTCGCTGCCCTACTGAAGCTTATGCCTTCGGTGGGGCTTCGTGTTTCCAGCTCCATCGTCATTTTGTGCCCGCGACTTGTGCCAGTTGGCCCGGTTTTCCTGCATTTAGAGCCGTTCCGGCAACCGGCAACCGACTCGACAGCAATGCGCGCTGGCTATCCTCATCGGCCACTTGATAGCAGGTAACGACGGTCATCCAGCTCTTCCAGCCGCCTAGTGAGAGGATCGTTTTCGGGTCCCCCCCACGAAGGCTTGTCGCGAACCGACGCCGCAGGGAGTGCCAGCCGTAGCGTTCTTTGACCGGCAGCCCGATGATCTTCGCGAGCCTTTGAAAGACATGGTTGGCCCCATGCGGGCTTAGGCACGTCGTAGGCTTACGTGGCGCGGGGAATATCCACGTCTCGCCAATACTGAGCGTCCTTGCCTGCGCCACCTTCAGAGCAGCCAACCCATTAGGTGTGAGCGGCGTTCTGTGCTCTAGCCCAATCTTGTCATTCTCAGCGCGCCAGCGGACTAGTCCTGATTCAAGGTCAACGTCGGACCAGCGAAGCTGACGAACCGACGCTATCCGGTGTCCCGTCTCAGCAACCAGCGTCACAAGTAGTTCCACTTGCGGCGACTTCTTTGCCGCCGCCTGTCGTAGCGCGGCGTACTGCGCGTCTGACAGAATTGCTCGACGCGGGCTTTCGTCTTTCGGTGGACGCAGGCCAGCGAGAGGATTCCGGTTTAGCAGCACTCCCCCTCTGCCATCCCCGGCCCGCGTTGCCCAGTTCAGAATGGCTAGCAATAGCCGTAGGTCCTGTTGCACGACTCTCGGACGAACCTTCTGTCCTTTGTCGAGTCCCTTCGGAAACAGTTTCCCGCTAGATCGTTCGCCAATGTATCGGTCCCACTCGCGCCGTGAGAGCGTGGACGGCTTGGTGTCTCGTCCGAAGGCTCGTAGAAACATTTCCATTGCTCGTGCATCGTGTGCCCTCGAGACGATGCCCTTCGTTGGTGTGACCTCTCGTTCATAGATGTCAAATAGCCCGGCCAACGTGAGAACAACCGGCAGGAACTTGACAGTGTTCCTGAACTGTGCTGCGATTTCATCGGCTTTGGCTTTCGCTTGGTTCCTGTCGTCGATTCCCAAGGGCGAGCGCTTGCGTTTCCCGCTCTCGTCGTCTTGGTAGTCAATCCAGATTCCCAAGCCCGGTCTCTCGTACACTCGGACGCGGTTGGTGCCTTTCTCACCTGCCTTGTACGACCAGCACGTTGCCTTTGCCGTTCGTCTCTTTGTCCGCATGGATATAAACCTCTCAACCAGTGCGGGCAGCGAGCACGATCCGCTTGCGGGGGGAATGAGTATTGCCTGAACTCTCATTGCGCAAGGGTAGAGTTTTTATCGGTACGTCGCCACGTCGGACCTTTGGTGCATGCTTTCGACCGACGTTGAGCAGCGTTCCGTTGCTAATCATGCGTCCGAGATGGTCAGCGGTGTAGCCGCCATACGTCGCGGCTTCTCGCAGGCCCATCGTCTCGTTCATGTCCACGTTGAAGGCGCTCTCTAGCTCGCTGATATGCGTCGTCGTTAACGCGGCCAGGGTAGACGCGGAGTATCGGACCGTCAATCGCTCTGCCTCTTCTCGCCAGCGTTCAAGCAAAGCCGTCACGCCTTGCAGTTGGCTTGAGTACATCGTGATGCGTGCTCTGGGATGAAATGAGAAAAGCGCCCACGATGGACGCTCTAAGAGGAGATGTTGTTGTCTTCGGTGTGTCGCCTGCCCCCGCGTCCGTCCTTGTCGTGCGGATCACAGTTGGAGAGGGCCTACGGGGGAACTGCCTGAGCCGACCAATGACGTATGCCAGCTCAGGTATCCATTAAAAAATTCTGACCAGCAATTTCAGTGTTCAGAGGCCCGGAACAGCTTTCGGCGTTCTCCGTGTCGCTGCTGCTGGCACCACTGGTTCTGCTGGTATGACTTCCTCCTTTCTCGCCTCACGACGCAGGATCATTTCCACTACGCCGGCTTGTGAGAGTCCGTAAAACGCGGCCAGTGTGCGAAGTGCAACAAAGCCTGTATCGGACAGGCGGCAATTGAATTGGCTTTTAGTTGATGGCATCAGTTGCTATCAGTGTCTATATAGGAAAGCATAAAACGCCCCCGTCACCAGTTAGGACACGGTAACGGGGGATGAGTTATGCGGGGGAAGAGGAGAGAAAAGGGAAAAAAGACGGGGTGTGCGTGCTACGGGTTTCTCGTCACACCGAACTGTTGTTCTACGGCTTGAACGCCTAGCTCCCCTGTGGTCATTGCGGCGCGCTTCATTCGCGTCGTCGCTTCCACTTGGTTCTTGAGCTTCGGGTATTCGTCTTGGACTGCTGCCCACGCTTCCGCTTCGTGGCGTGTCTTGATCCGGTTAATCCGCATCATGCGCTCTCCACCAGGAAAGCCGTCTGCGCCCGCGCCCATGTCCTTCCACGCGGGCGACTTGACAAGCTCCGTCACTTCGTCGCGAAGGTTGGGGCCGTACTTCGGCGCGTTCAGTAATTCCATGAAGCGACGGTACGGGGAGATAGGCTGGTCGAACTCGTCTCGCTTCCCGTTGTCGTAGGCTTGGCGGTCTGACAGGTCAATGCCGTTCTTATCCTTCGGGAACGGCTCCAGCTTTTCCCGCATGGCCAGTAGCTCTTGCTCGACCGGCGTTGGCGTCCCGTCCTTCCGGGTGACAAGAGAGACGTTCCTGTTCCACGTTCCCGGCGTCTTCAGAATCGGCTCACCAGACCACGAGAACAGCGGTTCAATCTTCTCGGAATATCCGGGGAGACGGCTGTAGATCGCATCGCGCATATTCTGCACGTCGCGATAGACTGGATCGCCGTTGAAGGATGTTGCGAGCGCAGGGACCGCGAGACTCCCGCCCAGATTCTCCAAATAGTTCTGAAGCTTCTGCGGGTTCTCACTGGCCCACACACCGCCAAATTCAGCCATGTTCTTCATGTACGTGGCGCTGGTCAGGTTGTTGATGATGGCCTGACCGCCCGCGTACAGCATGTGCTCGGCGTCCTTATGCTTGTCTCCCAGCTCAGACGAGATGACGTGATAGTCTGCGGCCAGTCCTAGCGTCTTCGCCAAAGGCTCGAACCGCTGGTAGCTATGCCACGGACTCTCCGCGTTCAATCGGAAGCTGTACGGCTGGTTGTCCTTCAGCCACATAGAGCGAAGCTGCGGGTCCGATGGTCCACGCCCTGTCAGGTTGCCCTGAACGGCTTGGCTGTATCCGTAGTAGTAGAGCCCACTCATGACCACAGATCGCGCGTGGAGCATCGCCGCGTCCTCACCGCCCGCGCGTATGATGTCCCGGTTCCGCTTGGCCAGCATGTTCAAGGCTGGTGTCGCGTCAAAGACGTAGTTGAAAATGTTGGATGAAATCTTGGCAAAGGGGACGACAAACTTTGCGATCAGCGCGTTGCTTGAGAACTGCAAGAGCGTATCGGTGAAGCTGCCGGGTCGGACCGGAGACGACATGGATACGGACTGCCCGTACTTGAGCGCCGCAGGAACGACAGCTACGCCGTCTTTGCTGAAGGCGGCTCGTAGGTTGTCCTCTGTGTAGATTGCCAGCTTATCTCCACTGAGCCCGATAGCGCGTCCCTCTCGGAGAGAACGTGCGTAGACCCACGAGCGATAGCCAGTCACCTTTCCAAACTCGTGCGCAGAACCAGCGACATTACCGGGAATGCGCACAACCTTTCCCAGCGTTCCGTCAATCGCAATGGTCTGTGGTGATGGGTCGAGGATTCCGCGCCCTTCTCGCAGCGACTGTGCCGCCACGATGGCGTTCTCTTTCGCAAACTTGAATGCGCCGGCCAACTGGTCTGCGCCCTCTTGGATCATGGCGCTGTTCAGTGAACCCGCGCCGGCGACCATGCGGACAACTGGCTCGACGACATTGAGCAATGCACCGCTAGAGAGTATAGTCTGTGCCGTCTTCGGTCCAGACAACAAGAAGTTGGTGAACAATTCCAGGGCCTGTCGAATCGGCTTCCCGTCGAGCACCACCTTCGCCGCCTTCGTGACTGCTTCGGCGTTCCGTGGCTCACCGCCAGACAACTTGAAGATGCGACCCAGGGCCTGCACTTCAGCAACAGAGGCCCCCTGAATGCTGAGTCCCCCGTAAACGGGTCCCATCGCGTTCAGGTCTGTCGCAGCAGTCTTGGCAACGGATGTCTTCACCTGCTTTCCGTTCACCGTCTCTGTCCCGAGGCCCTTGGTGTTCGCCGTCGCGCCATCGAGCGCATTCACCACGTCATCGACCTTTGACTTCAGGTCTGGGCCGGCAACGCCGCGCTCGACACCCAAGTCTTCAACTGGCTTCGTCGTCGGCTTGAGCAGGTTGGGCTCGTCCTTCGCCTGCTGCTTCACGTCTGCGAATGCGTCATCAAACGGCGTCGGCTGACGGGGGACCGTTGGCGTCTTTCGCGCCGGTAGCTTGGCCTTCGCCAGCTCATTGTCCAAACGGTTCTCTTGCGCGTCCAGTAGCTTCGACAATTCCTCAATCGGGTTCGTCGTGCTCGTCTTGACCGCCTTCGCCGCCGTGGCTTCCTCTGGCGTCAGTGTCTGCGGGTCCGCGCGCTGGGCATCGGCTTGCGTCTTGATGTCCGTCGCGTGTTCTACGGCCAGCTCCGGGTCATGCTCAAACTGAATGTCCCCGGTCGCGAGTTTCTTCCGCGCGGCTTCCACCAGCGTCCGTGCACGAGCGAGCGAGAAGTCTGCTGCCGTCACCGCGTTGGTATCCGTCGTATTCTTTCGGATGCCCTCAATTGCGCTTTCGGCGTCCTGCATTGCCCCCTTGACCGACGCACCGACCGCTTGAGTCTCTTCGACTGCCACCGTGTGTTTTGGTGATGGAGCGAACTTTACGTCTGCACCGTTCAGGTTCGGTCGTTCTTGGCCCAACCGGAGCCCACGCGCGGCGTCACTGTTCGCGGCCAGGAACTTGTCCTGCAAGTCGAAATAGTTCTGCATCGCCGTACGCAACTCGTCGGTCGCCACAACATCATGCGGTCTCGCTTCGACAACGCTATGGAGTCGCAGGATGTTGTCCTGGTACGACTTCATTACGTAGTCAGTCGCGAGCTTCCAGGTGGACTGTCCTTCAAGCTGCTGGAGTCCTTGCGTCATGACACTGTGTACCATGTCAGACGGGACTTCCCCCAGCCTGCTGTGAGCCCCAATTGGACGAGACAGTTTGGAAAGCGTAGGTTGGCTTTTCCACTGAGGATCGTTCGATGGAAACACAACGCCGGGGTTCGGATGGGCGGCGGCTGTTCAGCGCCGAGTT
>Ga0157370_10009480_pt1 | contig 10394 bp, 8 predicted proteins | sample C35metaG_FD_113463 | JGI IMG/M metagenome (GOLD analysis project Ga0157370, IMG submission 113463) | Corn rhizosphere microbial communities from Kellogg Biological Station, Michigan, USA - C3-5 metaG | ecosystem: Host-associated > Plants > Roots > Rhizosphere > Soil | place: USA: Michigan... | reverse complement strand
GGCCGTGTTGTCCGCATCCAGCACCACCGAGCCGGCGGAGCCCAGCGTCATCAGGACCTTGGTGAGGCCGCGGCCGGCAAAGGCGCCGGCGGCGGCCAGCCACTCGGGGAGGGGTGCGTCGGCGGACGGCATGTCCAGCCCGCCCAGGAACGCCGAGGCCTCGTGGGCGTTGACCAGCAGCACGTCGGTGAGGTGTGCCAGCGCATCCCCGACCGGGGCGTAAGGCGAGAGGTTCAACAGAACCGTTGCTCCGGCGTCGTGCCCGGCCTGGGCGGCGGCAAGGACTGTCTCCAGGGGGACTTCCAGGCACAGGCACACCACGCCGGCGCCGTCGAACAGGGCCGGGTCCATCGCCCCGGGGCCGAGCGTGCCGTTGGCCCCGGCGGAGATGATGATGCTGTTCTCGCCGCTGTCCTCCACGGAAATGACCGCCACGCCGGTGGGTTCGGGCACCCGCCGCACGTGGCTGACGTCGACTCCGGCACCGGCCGTGGACGCCACCAGCATGTCGCCGTTGGGGTCCGAACCCACGGCGCCGACCAGCGTGACGCGGCCGCCCAGGCGGGCCGCCGCCACGGCCTGGTTGGCGCTTTTGCCGCCGGGATTGACGGCAAAGCCGGTGCCGTGCAGGGTCTCGCCGGGCAGGGGCAGGCGTTCGCAATAGATGGTCAGGTCCGCGTTGAGCGAGCCCGCCACCACAATGCGTGCGCCCGGTTCCGCGGCGCTCATGGGGCAACCTCCGCGTCAACGGGCTGGGGCACCAGCAGCGACGCGGCCAGGGCGGCGACGGTGATGGCGAGGGAAACCACCACGACGGTCAGGTAGGAGCCCTGCCCGCCCAGGGGAGCCGTGGCTACCAGGATGGCGGGGAGCACCAGGAAGCTGAGGCCGGCGCCCAGGTTGAACGCGCCCGCGTTCATGCCGGGCAGGAAGCCGGGGTTTCCTTCGGGGGAGAGCACCACGCCAAGGCCGTTGAGCATGATGTTCACGGTACCGGCGTACATGATGCCCAGCAACACCGTGCCCGCAATCATGGCAGGCAGGCTGTGCAGCCCCAGGAAGCCGATGACGGCCAGTGCCGCCACGCTGCCAAGCAGCCCGATCCGCAGCATCTTCGTATAGCCCAGCACGGGTGCCAGGCGGCCGGTGATGGGTCCAAAGACCCAGCCCAGCAGCGCATAGGGGGTCAGGATCAGCAGGCTCATCTCGGTGGCGCCAATGTGGAAGCCGGGGTCTGCCGCCTGGACGTAGGCGGGCACAATGCCGTTGATGACGGCAAAGATGCCCGTCATGGTCAGCGTGGTGGTCAGCAGCGGCGCCCAGGTGGAGCGCTGGCGCAGGTGCACGATCTCCACCATGGGCTGCCGGGACCGCTGCTCCACGGCCCAGAACGCCATGAAGGCGGCAACTGCCACCACGGCCAGGCCCAGGGAGGCCACCAGCGGGCCCGCGGTGACTCCGCCCACCAGCTTGGTGGCCTCATTCAGGGCGGTCAGCAGCGCGCCCACGGCAACAACGATGAAGAGCACGCCCAGCCAGTCCATCCGGGTGCCCTCGCCGGGCTTGCTCTCCCCGGCCAGCAGGAACAGCAACAGCGTGGCGACGGCGGCGATGGCCACCATGAGCCAGAAGATGCTGCGGAAGCCAAAGTGTTCGGCGAAGTATCCGCCCACAAAGGAGTCAATGCCGGCGATGCCGCCGTTCACGGCAGTGATCAGGCCCATCAGGGCGCCGTACCGCTTGGGTTCCTTAACCGCGGAGCGCAGCATGATCAGGCACAGCGGCACCGTGGGGCCTGACACGCCCTGGATGATCCGGCCCACGAACAGCCAGGTGATGTCAGGGGCCATGGCCGAGACGACGGAGCCGATCCCCATCAGGGCCATCATGGCGATGAGCACCTTCTTGCGTCCGACGATGTCGCTGAGGCGGGGCAGGAACAGGGAGAAAACGGCGGCGGCCGTGAAGAACCAGGTCTGGGACAGGCCGATGGCCGCCTGGTTGGTGTGCAGTTCCTCGCCCATGGTGACCAGGGCGGGGCTGAGCATCGATGCGTTGAGCTGGAAGGCAATGCAGGCGGTCAGCAGGGCCACCATGAGTGCCGTGACATTGCCGGAACCCTTCCGCGCCCCGGCCAGGGCCTGGGTGGCGCTCATGCGTCCACCTCGCCAATGCGCACCAGGGCGTCGGTGACTAGGTTCCAGAATTTTTCGTGGTCAAGGTCCACGGCCACGGAAGTCTTGCAGTCCGCGGGGGCAGGGGCGCGGAAGTCGGCCACTGTCATGCCCAGCGTCAGCGTGCCTGTGAGCTCAATGTCCACGGGCACCTTGCGGGTGGTCATGACGGTGGGGTCGATGACGTAGGCCACGGCGCAGGGGTCGTGGACGGGCGGGTAGTCGAAGCCCTGGGCGTCCTTGTACGTCTTGGTGAAGAATTCCATCAGCTCCATGACGAACTTGGCCGGCTTGGTGCCCACGGCCTCGATCCTGGCCACCACGTCCGGGGTGGCCAGCGCCTGGTGGGTGAGGTCCAGGCCCACCATGACCACGGGCCAGCCGGCGTTGAACACAATGTGCGCCGCCTCCGGATCGATCTTGATGTTGAACTCGGCCACGGCGCTCCAGTTGCCCACGTGGTAGCCGCCGCCCATGAGGACAATCTCCTTCACGCGCTCCACAATCCGCGGCTCCTTGCGGGCGGCCATGGCAATGTTGGTCAACCCGGCCGTGGGCACCAGGGTCACGGTGCCTGGCTCATGGGCCATGACCGTTTCAATAATGAGGTCGACGGCGTGGCGCGGGTCCAGCTCGATCGTGGACTCGGGCTGCTCGGGGCCGTCCATGCCGCTGTCGCCGTGGATGTCGGGGGCGTTCTCGATGGTGCGCACCAGGGGGCGGTCGCAGCCGGCAGCGAACGGGACGCCGGTGATGCCGGCGATGGTGCCAACGGACAGGGCGTTGCGGGTGACCTTTTCCAGCGTCTGGTTGCCCACCACGGTGGTTACGGCCAGCAGCTCAATGTTCGGGTTGCCGTGGGCCAGCAGCAGGGCCACGGCGTCGTCATGGCCGGGATCGCAGTCCAGGATGATCTTGCGGGCAGGGGCGCCGGCGGGCTGAGGGGGCAGCGTCGTGCTCAATTTTTCTCCACGTCTTTGGGGCGGGCGGCCTGGGTGTGCGCCAGGGGCGTTCCCCGGCTGTCCCGGGGTTCCGAAAATCCAGTGTGACACCCTGCGGGGATTTACGTCAAACGCTTAACGTGATTTTCGTCAAGCGCTTGACGCGATGGGGGCGCCGCTGTGGCTTCCAGGGCCGGTACCATCGATGCATGCACCCCGCCTCAATGCCGCCGTCCGACGGCGCGCGCCCGCCCCGCATCACGGCGGCCATGGTGGCCGCCCGGGCGGGGGTTTCCACGGCCACGGTTTCCCTGGTCACCAGCGGCAAGACGGCAGGGCGTGTCTCCACCGACAACATTGCCAAGGTGGAGCAGGCGGTCAGCGAGCTTGGCTACGTTGTGGACGGTTTGGGCAGCTCACTGGCGCGGGGGCGAAGCAACATTGTGATCCTGGTGGCGCCCGACGTCTCAAACCCGTTTTTCGCCAGGGTGATCGACGGCGTCCGCTCCGAGATCGGCGCCGCCTTCCAGCTGCTGCTTTCCGTGACGGAGGCCGGCCAAATGCCAACGCCGGCCGAGGTGCGGACCCTCCTGTCCCTGCGGCCGGCCGGACTGCTGGTGGACGCCCCGAGCGCCGAATTCCTGGCGGCCCTGCCGGCCGCCGGGCCCATGGTGCTGCTGGACACTGCGGGGGTGGAGAGCGCCGCCCCGTCGGTCAACTTTGACGTTGCCGCCGGCGCCGTCCTGCTGGCTGACCACCTGGCCGGGCTGGGCCACACCACGGTGGCCTACCTGGACAGCACCACGGGCACTGAAACATTCCGCGTGCGCAGGGAGGCCTTTTGCCGGCATGCCCGCACCCTCGGAATGGAGGTCGCGGCGCAGGCAGGCACCACCATCGACGTCTCCGCGGCCGCGCAGGCCTTCGCGGGGGCGTGGCCGCAGTGGCAGCGCCAGGGCGTGACTGCCGTGGTGTGCTGCACCGACACGCACGCCTACGGGGTGCTGCAGGAGGCCCGGGTGGCCAGGCTGGACGTGCCGGGGCAGCTGGCCGTCACGGGGTTTGACGACCTGCCATATTCTGAAACGTCGAGCCCGGGCCTGACCACCGTCCGGCTCCCCGCAGCGGAGCTGGGCCGTGCGGCCGGGCGGCAGCTGCTGCGCCTGCTGGCAGGGGAGGAGCTGGACGGGCCCGGTGCTGCCGGCCGCTCGCTGACCCTGGACAGCGAGCTGGTGGTGCGCGGCTCCACCGCGAGTTCAGCTGCCCCGGGCCCGTAGCCGGCGCCGGGACACTTCCAGCCGGCTGTCGCCCTCCACGGAGGGTTCATTCAGATTCACCAACTAAACTATTGACTTGTGAGCGCAGAAAAAACCGTGACCCTCGAGCCCAGTGACGTTTCCGAGCAAATGCATGTCCGTTTGGAAAAGCGAGCCAAATTGCTGGAGCGGGGTGAAGAGGCATACCCCGTTGGGGTGGCACGGACCCACACGCTGGAGGAAATCCGGGAGAAATACCCCGAATTGGAGGCTGACTCCACCACGGGTGACATTGCCGGGGTGAGCGGCCGCGTGGTCTTTGTCCGCAACACCGGCAAATTGTGCTTTGCCACCCTGCAATCCGGTGCCGGCACCCGCCTGCAGGTCATGCTGTCGCTGGCCAATGTCGGGGAAGCCGCGCTGGCGGACTGGAAGGCGCTGGTAGACCTGGGCGACCATGTGTTTGTCAAGGGTGAGATCATCAGCTCCCGCCGCGGCGAGCTGTCCATCATGGCCGATTCCTGGCAGATGGCCTCCAAGGCCCTGCGCCCGCTGCCGGTGCTGCACGCAGAACTTTCCGAGGAAATGCGGGTGCGCCAGCGCTACGTGGACCTGATTGTCCGCGACACCGCCCGTGAGCAGGTGCGCAAGCGCTCCGCCATTGTCAAGGCTCTCCGGGACACCCTTCACGGCGAAGGCTACATTGAACTGGAGACCCCCATTCTCCAGCTGGTCCACGGTGGTGCCGCGGCCCGCCCGTTCAGCACGCACCTGAATGCCTTTGACCAGCCCATGACCCTTCGCATTGCCATTGAGCTGTACCTCAAGCGCGCCGTGGTGGGCGGCCTGGACAAGGTGTTTGAACTGGGGCGCATTTTCCGCAATGAGGGTGTTGATTCCACCCACAGCCCGGAATTCACCATGCTGGAACTATATGAGGCCTACGGCGACCAGTTCACCATGGCAAAGGTCATGCAACGGATGATCCTGGCCGCTGCCGACGCCGTCGGATCCCGCACCATCGAGACCGCCCGCGGGCCCATCAGCCTGGACGGTGAATGGCCCTGGCTGCCTGTTTACAAGGGGTTGTCAGATGCTGTCGGCGAGGAAATTACCCCCGCAACGACGGCGGCCCAATTGCGCACCGTTGCTGCCGCCCGCGAGATCAAAATTGACCCGGCCTGGGATGCGGAAAAGCTGGTCATTGAATTGTTCGGGGAAATCGTGGAACCCACGCTGATATCCCCCACCTTTGTTTGCGATTACCCGCCGTCGGCGCAGCCCCTGGCCCGCCCCCACCGGGACAAGCCGAATCTCATTGAAGCCTGGGATTTGATCATTGACGGCAAGGAAACCGGCACGGCCTTCTCGGAATTGATTGACCCGGTCATCCAGCGTGAACGCCTGACTGCCCAGTCACTCGCGGCAGCCGCGGGCGATCCCGAGGCCATGGCCCTTGATGAAGACTTCCTGCGCGCCCTGGAATATGGCGCCCCGCCCATGGGCGGCATTGGCCTGGGCGTTGACCGGCTGGTCATGCTCTTTACCGGCGTGGGAATTCGCGAGGCAATCCTCTTTCCATTGATGAAACCAGAGTAGAAGCGGCACCGTTATGGACTATGTTGCAGTTATTGTCCCCTCATTAGGCGTGGGAGTTCTTTTTTACTTCGCCATGAAGGCCATTTTTAATGCCGACCGTTCAGAGCGTGACGCCCTGGCGCAGGCCGAGCGTGAGGCCGAAGGCAGTGAAGAACGTCCCCTGTAATAAGCTTTAGGCGTTTCTCCTTTGACGGGGGCTCATTTACCGACCATAATTTGGTGTGAAGCAAAATGCTCCGATTATATGTGAGGCGACTATTCCCCATGGCACAGAAGATTCACGTAACACTCGTCGATGACATTGACCAAACTCCGGCTGATGAAAACATCACCTTTGGCCTGGATGGAATCAATTACGAGATTGACCTGTCCGCTGGCAATGCCGCAGCCCTGCGCGAGGCATTGGCCAAATACATTTCGGCCGGGCGCCGGGCAGGCGGGCGTGCAGTGCGCGGCCGCGGACCGGCGGTCGTCAAGGCCAAGAGCGATGTTGGGGACATCCGCGCCTGGGCCAAGGCCAATGGTTATGAAGTCCACGAACGCGGCCGCATCCAGGCCGAAATCCGCAACGCCTACCAGGCTGCGCAGGGCTGACCAACACGCAACAACGGCCCGGGACTGCCCTTGACGGCAGCGTCCGGACCGGCACGACGGCGGGGCACCCACCTGGGGAGGCCCCGCCGTCGTGCTTTAAACTGCGCGGGCGCAGGGCGCCCTTATTTCCCCTGTGGCGAACATGCCCCCACGGCGGGCCGGCACTGCGTAGCATCAAGGTACGCAGTAGCTAGGAGTGTGGCGAAATGTTTGAGCGATTTACTGATCGAGCCCGACGCGTTGTTGTGCTGGCCCAAGAAGAGGCCCGCATGCTCAACCACAATTACATCGGCACGGAGCACATTCTGCTCGGCCTCATCCACGAGGGTGAAGGTGTTGCCGCCAAGGCCCTGGAGTCCTTGAACATCTCGCTGGACGGTGTCCGGGAGCAGGTTCAGGAGATCATCGGCCAGGGGCAGCAGGCCCCCAGCGGGCACATCCCGTTCACTCCGCGCGCCAAGAAGGTGCTGGAGCTCTCGCTCCGGGAAGCACTCCAGCTGGGCCACAACTACATTGGCACCGAGCACATCCTGCTGGGCCTGATCCGCGAGGGTGAAGGCGTGGCGGCGCAGGTGCTGGTGAAGCTGGGTGCCGATCTGGGCCGTGTGCGCCAGCAGGTCATCCAGCTGCTCTCGGGCTACCAGGGCAAGGAGCCGGTTGCCAGCGGCGGCCAGCAGCAGGAGGGAACCCCTGCCGGATCCGTGGTGCTGGACCAGTTTGGCCGCAACCTGACCCAGGCTGCGCGCGAAAACAAGCTTGACCCCGTCATTGGGCGCGAGCACGAGATGGAACGCGTCATGCAGGTCCTCTCCCGACGAACAAAAAACAACCCAGTCCTCATTGGCGAGCCGGGCGTCGGCAAGACGGCCGTCGTCGAAGGCCTGGCCCAGGCCATTGTGCGTGGGGACGTCCCGGAAACCATCAAGGACAAGCAGCTGTACACGCTTGACCTCGGTTCCCTGGTGGCAGGCTCCCGCTACCGCGGCGACTTTGAGGAACGCCTGAAGAAGGTGCTGAAGGAAATCCGCACCCGCGGCGACATCATCCTCTTCATCGACGAGATCCACACGCTGGTGGGTGCCGGTGCGGCGGAGGGCGCCATCGACGCGGCCTCCATCCTCAAGCCCATGCTGGCGCGCGGGGAACTGCAGACCATCGGCGCCACCACGCTGGACGAGTACCGCAAGCACATTGAGAAGGACGCGGCCCTTGAGCGCCGCTTCCAGCCCATCCAGGTCCAGGAACCCACAGTTCCGCTGACCATTGAGATCCTCAAGGGCCTGCGCGACCGCTACGAGGCACACCACCGCGTGTCCATCACGGACGGTGCCCTGACGGCGGCCGCCACGCTGGCTGACCGCTACATCAGCGACCGTTTCCTGCCGGACAAGGCCATCGACCTGATCGACGAGGCCGGCGCCAGGCTGCGCATCCGCCGCATGACTGCCCCTCCGGAGCTCAAGGCCATGGACGGTGAAATTGCGGCGGTGAAGAAGCGCAAGGAAGACGCCATTGACGCCCAGGACTTTGAGGGTGCCGCGGCGCTGCGTGACGACGAGCAAAAGTTGATTTCCGCGCGTGCCGAAAAGGAACGCCAGTGGAAGTCCGGCGGGCTGGATGACATTTCCGAGGTGGATGAGGAACTCATCGCCGAGGTGCTGGCCAACTCCACCGGAATCCCCGTGTTCAAGCTGACCGAGGCGGAGTCCTCGCGCCTGCTGAAGATGGAAGACGAACTGCACAAGCGCGTCATCGGCCAGGACGAGGCCATCAAGTCGATCTCCCAGGCCATCCGGCGCACCCGTTCCGGACTGAAGGATCCCAAGCGTCCCGGCGGCTCGTTCATCTTCGCCGGCCCCACCGGCGTGGGCAAGACCGAGCTGGCCAAGGCACTGGCGGAATTCCTGTTCGGCGACGAGGACGCGCTCATCACGCTGGACATGTCCGAATACTCGGAGAAGCACACGGTCTCCCGCCTATTCGGTGCCCCTCCGGGCTACGTGGGCTACGAGGAAGGCGGGCAGCTGACCGAAAAGGTGCGCCGCCGCCCGTTCTCCGTGGTGCTGTTCGACGAAGTGGAAAAGGCCCATGCGGACCTGTTCAACTCGCTGCTGCAGATCCTGGAAGACGGCCGCCTGACGGACAGCCAGGGCCGGGTGGTGGACTTCAAGAACACCATCATCATCATGACCACGAACCTGGGCACCAGGGACATTTCCAAGACCGTGGCCACCGGCTTCCAGTCAGGTTCGGACACCCAGACCGGCTACAACCGGATGCGTGCCCGGGTCACGGAAGAGCTCAAGCAGCACTTCCGCCCCGAGTTCCTCAACCGTGTTGATGACGTGGTGGTGTTCCCGCAGCTGACCCAGGATGAAATCATCGAGATCGTGGACCTCATGGTGGCCCGCCTCGAGGGCCGCCTGGCCGACAAGGGAATGGGCATCGAGCTCACTCCCGCGGCCAAGGTGCTCCTGGCCACCCGCGGCTACGACCCCGCCATGGGCGCCCGGCCGCTGCGCCGCACCATCCAGCGCGAGATCGAGGACCACCTCTCCGAGAAGATCCTCTTCGGCGACATCAAGGCCGGCGACGTCATTGCAGTGGACGTCGAAGGCGAAGGCGACGACGCCCAGTTCACATTCGTGGGCACGGCCAAGCCGTCCATCCCGGATGCCATCACCGCTTCCGCCTAAATAAAGCACGACGCCGGTGACCCGCCTTCCCAAGGCGGGTCACCGGCGTCGTGCTTTAAGGGGCGCTTCAAGGTGCAGGGCCGGCTCCGTCATAGACTAAACACGTGACCGCTGAAGCTACCGCCCTTGACATTGCACTCCGCCCCGCCCGCACCTCCGACGTGCAGGCCATCAAGGAACTGGTGGCGCCGCTGGCCGAGAAGCGAATCCTGATTTCCAAGGAGTCAGTCACCTACTTCGAGTCCATCCAGGAGTTCCTGGTGGCAGAACTGGACGGGGAAGTCGTAGGCTGCGGCGCCCTGCACGTCATGTGGGAGGACCTGGCCGAAATCCGCACGCTGGCCAGTGCCGACGCCTGGCGGGGCAAGGGCGTGGGCCATGCGCTGGTGGAACGGCTCCTTGAAAAGGCGGTGGACCTTGGCGTCCGCCGCGTGTTTTGCCTGACGTTTGAGGTGGACTTTTTTGTCCGCCACGGCTTTGAGGTCATGGCGGACCAAAGCGCCGTGGATCCCGCGGTGTACTCGGAACTGCTGCGCTCCGCCGACGAAGGCATTGCCGAATTCCTTGACCTGGCCCGGGTCAAGCCCAACACCCTGGGCAACACCCGCATGATCCGCAACCTCTGAGCCGGCCCGTTTCGCTTTCCCACAGCTTCCACACATCCTGCGCTTAAGATGGCGGTACGAACACCAAGGAGGATGGGACCATGGCACAACCACAAGGCACAGATGCGTTTCTGGGCAAGCTGCGCACCCTTTCCCATCCCGACGGATCCCCCATCAGGGCACTGGTGGCCGACGACGACCCCCACCTTGCGGAGCTGATCGGCATCGGCCTGAGGATGGCCGGCTGGAGCGTGGAGCTGGCCTCGGACGGGCCGGAGGCCGTCAGCCTGGCCAAGGAATTCCGGCCCGACATCCTGGTCCTGGACGTCATGATGCCCACCTTTGACGGGCTGGAAGCCCTGCAGCGCATCCGCAGTTTCCAGCCCGGCGTCCTGGCCCTCTTCCTGACGGCCAAGGACTCTGCCGAGGACCGGGTGGGCGGGCTGGCGGCCGGAGGCGACGACTATGTCACCAAGCCGTTCAGCATGGAAGAGGTGCTCCTGCGCCTGTACCGGCTCATCAGCAGGTC
>Ga0157370_10009479_pt1 | contig 10394 bp, 8 predicted proteins | sample C35metaG_FD_113463 | JGI IMG/M metagenome (GOLD analysis project Ga0157370, IMG submission 113463) | Corn rhizosphere microbial communities from Kellogg Biological Station, Michigan, USA - C3-5 metaG | ecosystem: Host-associated > Plants > Roots > Rhizosphere > Soil | place: USA: Michigan... | reverse complement strand
TTCAAGCTCATCGTCACCGAGACCGAGACGCCGCTGGTGCCGAATTCGGTCTCCGATCTCGCGATCGGCCTCGGCTACTACAAGCGCGCCGGCGTCGATGTCGAGCTGGTGCGTGTGCAGCAGACGCCCTCGGCAGTTGCGGCGCTGCGCTCGGGTCAAGGCGATATGGCGAATATCTCGCTCGACACCGCGCTGCAGCTTGTCGGCCGCGATCAGATGAAGCTCAAAGGCGTGATCTCGCCCGACAAGGCGCTGCCTTTCATGATCGCCGCGAAGAAGGGCATCGCCGCGGTGAAGGATTTGAACGGCAAAGTGTTCGGTGTCGCTCGCGTCGGCAGCGCCGACTACACGCTGAGCCGCGTCGTGCTGGCCAAGCTCGGCGCCGATGCCGACAGCCTGCGCTATCTCGCCGTCGGCCAACCGCCGGTACGCGCGCGGGCCCTGGCCGCGGGGCAGATCGACGCGACCACGATCTCGATCGGCGTCTGGCTCTCGATGCCGGATAAGAGCGCCGTGCGGGACCTGGTCAATCAGGCGGATTTCTATAAAGCCGCGCCTTTCGTCTCGAAGCTCAATGTTGTCACGGAAGAGGTCGCCAAGAAGAAGGCGAAAGAGATCGCCGCCGTGGTGCGCGGCATCATCCTCGCTTCACGCGATTTCGCGAAGGATCCGAAGCGTTGGGTCGCGGCGATGGAGAAGGCGCGGCCCGATGTGAAGCCGGCCAATCTCGAAGCGCTGGGTGAAGCCTATCGCAAGGAATGGAGCGTCAACGGCGGTCTCAATCTCGAAGCGGTGAAGTTCACCACCGAGACGGATTATCACTCGCCCGACTTCAAGGACGTGCGCCCGGTCGAGCCGAAAGAATGGATCGACACCCACTATATCGATGGCGTTTTGAAGGATATCGGCACCGATCCGAGCATGGACCCGACGGGTCGGTGAGCGGCGGGCGATGAGCGAGGCCGGCATCTCCATCCGCAACGTCTCGAAGGCGTTTCGCCGCGCCAAGGAGACGGTGGGCGTCCAGGCGTTGCAGCAGGTCTCGCTCGATATCGAGCCCAACACCTTCGTGACGCTGGTCGGACCGTCGGGCTGCGGCAAGACGACGTTGCTGCGCATGCTGAACGGCCTTATCGCGCCCGATAGCGGCGAGATCACGGTCGGCGGGGCGCCGCCGCGTCCTGGTCCGCATATGGGCTTCGTCTTCCAGTCCTTCCGCCTCATGCCCTGGCGGACCATCCGCGACAACGTCTCTTTCCCCTGCGAGCTCGACGGGCTCGCGATGAAAGAGCGGGCCGACCGCGCCGATCGCTTGCTCGAGATGGTGGGCCTGCGGCGCTTCGCCGATTCCTATCCGAACGAGCTCTCGGGCGGCATGAAGCAACGCGCGGCGCTGGCGCGCGCGCTTATCGCCGAGCCGCGCTATCTGCTGATGGACGAGCCCTTCGCCAGTCTCGACGCGCAGACACGCGAATTCATGCAGCTCGAGCTGATGAAGATCTGGCAGCAGCATAAGAGCATCGTCGTCTTCGTGACGCATAGCGTCGATGAAGCGGTGATGCTCTCCGACAAGATCGTACTGCTGCGGCCGCGGCCGGGACAGGTGGCGGAAGTGCTCGACGTTCGCCTGCCGCATCCGCGCTGGGAATACGATGCGCGCGAGCGGCCGGAATTCGTGCATCTGCGCCATTATCTTTGGGAGCGGATCAAGGCGATGGTCGCCGCCGATCCGCAATCCGAATTCTATATGCGCGCGACCAAACCGTCGGGCGCGGTGCTGGGCGCCGGTACGTGACGGCACAGACCGCGCGCGGCCGGAACGGTGTCGTGTCGGCGGGGCATGGCCTCGCCAGCGAGGCCGCGATCACCGTGCTGCGCGCGGGCGGCAATGCGGTCGATGCCTCGATCGCCGCGGCGTTGGTGCTCGCCGTGGTTTGTCCCTACGCGGTGAGTCTCGCCGGCGATCTTTATGCGCTGGTCTATGAGCCGAAAAGCGGCACGGTCGCGGGGCTGAACGCGACCGGCGCCGCGCCGGCAGCGGCGACGCGTGAGCGCTTTGCGGACGGCATTCCCGGCACCGGCATTTTATCGGCGACGGTCCCCGGCATGCTGCGGGGGCTCGACGATTTAGCGCGTCGCTTCGGCACGTTGCCGCTGACGGCGCTGCTGCCGCCGGCGCTGCGCCTCGCCGAAGAAGGTTTCCCGGTGCATCGCCAGCTCGCGGCGAACACACGCGATCGGGCCGAGCTGCTCGCCAAGAACACCGCGGCGCGCGCGCTGTTTCTGCCGGGTGGCAAGCCGCTCGAAGAGCATATGCATTTCCGCCAGCCCGATCTCGCGGCCGTGTTGCGCACGGTCGCGAGCGAGGGAGTCGAGAGCTTCTATCGCGGCGAGATCGCGCGGCTGATGGTGCATGCGGCGCAAACGGCGGGCGCACTCTTCGGCGCCGACGATTTCGCCGCGCATCAATCGCTGTGGCAAGAGCCGATCGCCGCGCCCTTCTACGGCCATGACGTTCTGACCATGCCGCCGAATTCCTTCGGCGCGACGTTGCTCTGGCAATTGCTTGCGCTCGAAGCCGGCAAGATCGCTCGCGTCGATCCGGGCAGCGCCGATTTCGTGCTGCAAGGCTATGAGGCGCGGCGCAGCGCCTATCGCGCCGTGGCAAAGCTCATCGCCGATCCGCGGGGGACTGAGGCCAAGCTCCGCCGCGCGCTAATCGAAGCGGTGACGGGCGACACGCCACGCGGTGCGCAACCCGTGCCGGCGGAAGCGCGTGACCGCTGCACCACTTGCGTCACGGTGATCGATCGCGACGGCATGGCAGTCTCGTTGATCGAAAGCGTCTCGGCGCCCTATGGCGCGGGCGTGGTGCTCGACGGTACCGGCATCCTGCTCAACAACCGCATGGCCGGCTTCAACACCGATGAGGGCAGCGCCAATTGCGTCGGACCCGGCAAGCGGCCGGCAAACACGCTGGCGCCCTGTCTCGTCATGAAAGACGGCAAGCTCGTCATGAGCGTCGGCACGCCGGGCACGGTCGGCCAGACCTGCACCCTCGCGCAATTCCTCGCCCGCGTGCTGGCTTGCGGCGAAGATCCGGCAACGGCGGCGAGCGTGCCGCGTTGGTCGGTCGATTTCCAAGGCAAGCTCGTGGTCGAAGACACGATGGCGCCGGCGCTGCGCGAAGCGGTTCAAGCGCGTGCGCCCGAGACTCGGGCGATGCGCGAAGGCTGGATCAGCTTCGGCTCGATCAAGCTCACGGCGAACACATCCGACGGGCTGCTCAGCATCGCCGATCATCGCCGTGTTGCGGAAGCACGCGCATGGTAGGTCGGGGCATGCTGACCGCTCTTATAAGCGGCGGCTATGCCTCGATCCGCAATTCCATTTTGCAGCGCGCGGCGGCCCTCCTTACGATCCGCGCCAAATCCTGAATTCAGCGATGGAGAAAAATAATGCGTAACGGCTATCGGGTCATCGACGTGGACAGCCACGTCACGCCCTCGCTCGAAGTGCTGCATCGCTATGCGAGTTCCGCGACCAAGGATCGCTGGAGCGAGCTCGATTCTTATGTCCGCACGATGAAATCACCCGAAGGCCGCGGCCATCCGAAAGAGCCCTGGCACACGATCAAGGTCAATCCGATTCCCTATAACCGCATCGCCGGCCAGAAGGCGGGGGCGGAGAAGGCGGAGAAGGGCGGCGCCGGCGCGGTCGAAGGCCGCGTCGAGAACATCTCGAAAGAGGTTTGTCACGAGCGCATCCAGCACGACAATCCGACCGGCCGTCTCGAAGACATGACGCTCGAAGGCGTCGATGTGAATGTACTGATCCCCGGCACCTGGGCGCCGGCTTCGAGCGCGCTCGATCCGGGCATGACCACCGGCCTCTACGACGCCTATCACACCTATATGCGCGATTTCTGCAGCCCCGACACCAATCGCCTGAAGGGCCTCTTCCTCGCGCCGGGCAAAAACATCCCCTGGGCGGTCGAGCAGCTCAAGAAGATCGGCAAGGACAGCTGGATCTCCTGCGTGTGGCCCTCGCTGCCGGAAGGCATGCCGATCGACGATCCAGAACTCGAGCCGCTTTGGGCGGTGATGAACGATCTGCATCTGCCGATCATGCATCACAGCTTCTTCTACGAGCCGCCCTATTTCCCCGGCTATCGCGACATCTGGGGCAATTCGGCGATCGCGCGCACCGCAGCGCATCCCTGGGGCGCGCAGCGCTCGCTCGCTTATGTGATCTGCGGCGGCATCCTCGACCGCTATCCCAATATCAAGGTCGGCTATTCCGAGACCGGCCATGGCTGGCTGCCGAATTGGCTCCTGCGTCTCGACAGCCAGGTGCATTACGTGAAGGGCGTCATTCCGAAGCTCAAATACCTGCCGAGCGAATATGCCAAGCAAGGCCGCGTCTGCGTCTGCATCGAGGCGCATGAAGGCCCGCTGATGACCAAGGCGGTGAACGACATCCTCGGCGACAAATGCCTGATGTACGCCTCCGACTTCCCGCATCCGGAAAGCGACTGGCCGCATTCCGTCGACAACGTTCTCAAATGGGGTAACATCATTGGCGAGCCGGGCATGAAGAATCTCATGTCGGCCAACGCCGATCGCTATTTGCGGATGGCCTGATCGCTCGGGAGGCGATGATGATGGATTTCGAGAAGGCGATGAAGTTTCTCGAGACCGCGAAATCCATCGGTCGCGCCAAAGGCGTCGAGGTGTCGGTCGCGATCCTCGATGCCGCCGGCCATCCGGTGCTGGTGGCGCGCGGCAAGCCCGACAGCTGGCACGGCCCCTATATGGCGATGGGCAAGGCGCGGCTCGCCGCCGCGTTCAAGAAATCGACCGCGAAGCTGATGGAGCAGTGGGAAGGCCGGATGCATTATCCGATCAGCCTCACCGAGATCATCCCCGGCGGCGTCACGCTCAACCCTGGCGGCGTGCCGATCTACGAGAACGGCGAATGCATCGGCGCGATCGGTGTCGGCGGCTCCTCGCCGCAAGGCGATCACGAAGTCGCGCGCAAGACGGTCGAGGCGCTCAATGCGCATAAGCCCGGCACGGGCAAGGACAAGGAAGCAGCCGAATGAAGAAGCAAGCCATCCGCACCGAGAATGCGCCGGTCCCGACCGGTCCGTTCAACCAGGCGATCCGCATCGGCAACATGGTGTTCACCTCGGGCCAGGCCGGGCGCAATCGCGAGACCGGCAAGATGGGCGATATCCACGATCAGGCGCGGCGCTGCATCGGCAATCTCTCCGAGATTCTAAAGACTGCCGGCGCCTCGCTCGCCGATGTCGTGAAGGTAACGGTGTTCTTGAAGCATGCCAGCGACTGGAAGGGCTTCAACGAAGAATATGTGAAGCTGATGCCCGAGCCGCTGCCGGCGCGGACCTCGGCGATCGTCACGCTCAAGGGCGACGACATGCTCTGCGAAATGGAATGCATCGCCGTCATCCAGGATTGAGTTTTCGTCTCTGATAAGGAATTCCCGATGAAATTCGGCTTGTTCGATCACGTCGACCGGAACGACCGTCCGCTCGTCCAGCAATTCGACGAGCGGCTGCAATTCGCCGCGGCGGCGGACGAGGCCGGCTTCTACTGCCTGCTGCTGGCCGAGCATCACGGCACGCCGCTCAACATGGTGCCCAACCCGGGCGTCTATCTCGGCGCCGTCGCGCGCGCGACGAAGCGGATGCGCCTCGGCGCACTAGTCTTCCTGCTGCCGCTCTATTCGCCGCTGCGCCTGATCGAAGAGATCGCGATGCTCGATCATCTGAGCCATGGCAGGCTCGAGGTCGGCGTCGGCCGCGGCGTCTCGCCCTTCGAGCTCAATTTCCACAAGGTCAATCACGATCAATCGCGCGAGATCTTCATGGATGCCTATGACTGCATCCTCAAAGGCCTGACCAGCGACGAGCTCAACCACAACGGCCCGTTCTTCACCTACACGAAAGTGCCGATGGAGTTGAAGCCGCTGCAGCAGCCCTATCCGCCGATCTGGTACGCGTCATCGGCCGAATTCGGCTCGCGCTGGGCCGGCGAGCGCGGCCTTCATTTCGGCACGCTCGGCAATATGGAGACGGCGAAGAAGAACATCGACGCCTTCAAGGACGCGTTCGCCAAGGCCGGCAGCAAGCCGGCGCATCCGAAGCCCGAATATCCCGGCGGCGTGGTGATCGGCGTCAATCGCCAGGTCGTCGTCGCCGATACGGCGGAAGAGGCGCGGCGCATCGCCCAGCCGGCGCATGAGCAGCACCACGAGAAGATCACCTGGCTGCTGAAGCGCAATGTGAACAGCCTCAACTACACGCAGCACATCGTCGGCGGCTATGATTCGGCGGTGGCGGCGGGTACGACCATCGTCGGCACGCCCGATACCGTGCGCGCCGAGCTCGAGCGCCAGATCAAGGCGCTCGGCGTCAATCACATGAATCTGGCGATGTTCTTCGGCAATATGAAGCTCGAAGACGCGGTGCGCTCGCAGAAGCTTTTCGCCACCGAAGTGATGCCGAAGCTCGCCGCGCTCTAAGGCGCGGCTACCTCAGCCCGAGCCGCGTCGCCGCTTCTTTCACCGGCTCCAGCTCCGCGTAAGGCGCGACGGTGAGCTGCGTCTTGAGAAAGCCGAGCCGATAGGCGGTATCGGTGTTGCTCTGCAGCGCCTTGAGATCGGGCAGGCCGTTCGGGTCGCGGTAATAGTCGCCTCTCGGCGTGAAGAGATCGCCGAGCTGCGCCTTCGGCCGCTTGGTGAAATCGGCGACGATCGCGACGGCTTCGTCGTGATGCGCCGGGTCGGAGAACCAGCGGATCGCGCGCACCAGGTCTTCGAGATAATCGACCAGCGCGGCGCGGTTCTTCTCGATGAAGCCGTGCCGCGCGACCAGCATGCCGAGCTGCGTCGGCCCCATCGAATCCCGCTGATTGAACAGCGTGCGCCCCAATTCCTGCATCGCCGGATCGAGCGAGAAGGGCGGGATCGAGGTGATGAGATCGGCCTTCTTCTGTGCCAGCATCGCTTTCATCGTCGGAAACGCCGCTTCGACGATACTCACGTCCCGCTTAGGATCGAGCCCGTGCTTGCCGAGCATCACGCGCATCGCCATGTCGCCGGAGCTGCCGATGCCGTTGGTGGCGAGCACCTTGCCTTTCAGATCTTCGACCTTTTTGATCGGCCCATCGCGCAGCACGACATATTGATTGATGTCGTAATTGGCGACCCCGTCCTGGAACGAATCGGCGATCACGCGCAGATCGGTCATGCCGCCATTCTCGATGCCGAGCGCGAAGGTCGAATAGGCGAGGGACGCGATGTCGAGCTCATTGGCGCCGAGCGCGGCGAGTTGCTGCGGCGCGCCGGCGAAATGAATGAAATCGGCCGTGTAGCTTTTGCCGTTATGCGCGGCAAGCCCGTCCTTCGCCACCATCAGCGGCCCGATATTCGCCGGCACCACCGCCCAACCGACACGGATCTTCGGCGGCTCGGCCGCGCTCGCTATTGCCCAGCCCGCGACCAGCGCAACGATGACGACGACCGCGCGCCTCAACACCACTCGCGTCATCCCGGCATTTCCTCCACGCCAAACATCGCTAGCATATAGCGCGCGAGGCCGGCGCGGTAACGCCGGCCGCCGGTGTGTCCATCACGCCAAGCGGCGGCGCAGCCCCGTCGCGATGACCTCGAAGCCCTGGCCGCCACGGCGCTTGCGGCGCAGCAGCATCCAGCCGAGGAGACCGGTGCCGAAGAGCAGGTAGCTCGCCGGCTCGGGCACGGTCGCCAGAAGGATTTCGCCCGCGAAGCCGGTCGGATCGGCCGTCAGCATCTGGATATCGAAGCTGAAGTCGAAGGTGCCGGTGAGGCCCGCCGGGATGCCGCCGAGATCGAAGATCTGGTTGTTGACGAGCGCGTCCAACTGCGCGAGCGTCGTCACGCCGGCCGCGGCGACGCCGAGGCTGCTGATGGCGAAGTTCGGGAAGTTGGTGAGGATGGTGATGTGCACCGAGTCGTTCGCCGAGAACGCGCCGGGGTTGAAGTTGACCGGATCGTGCAGTGCCACGTCGAGATGCGCGCCGACGGCAAGCGACTCGAGCGTGCTGTAGGGCAGCTTGAAGTCGACCATCGTGTCGTAGGCCTGGAGCTGACCCGAGCTCGCGCGCGCCACACCCAGCGCCGCCGCGCCGAGGTAATGCGACATGCCGTTGTTCGGCAGCGTCGCATTGAAGAGCGGATGCGGGTTGAGCACGGCCGTCTGCACCGAGTTCGCATTCGGCAGGCCGGTGCTGAAGGCGAAGGACTGGATCGCGCCGGTGTTGAAGTTCGCCGGCACGGTCGGCACCGGGCCGCCCACCGTCGATTGCGACAAGGTGAGCGTTGGACTGCCGACCGAAGCGGTCGCGCGGCCACTGACGCTCGTCATGCCGCCGCCCGTCGTCATGCTGTTCGCCTGGCTCTGGCCGCTGAGCCCGTCGGCGAAGGCCGAGGACGAAGCGATGCCGCTCGCGATCGAGTTCGATGTCGCGGTCGCGTTGGCGATGCCGAGCGTGCCGGCCGTCGCGCCGCTGCCGCCGAGACCGGCGATCGCCGTCGCATTGGCTGTCGCATTCGCACCGGCCGTCGTGCTGGTCGCCGTCGCGCTGGCATCGGCGTTGCCGCCATTGGCGCCCGTCGCCGTGCCACTGCCGCCATTGCCGCCGGCGGCACCGGCATTCGCGGTGACCTGATTGCTGCCGGTCAGGGCGATGGTCGCGGTCGCGTTGCCGGCTGTCGCGCCGGCAAGCCCGCCATTCGTGGCATTGCCGCCATCGCCGCCCACCGCATTCGCCGTGCCGTTCAGCTGGCTCGCATGCGTGTCGGTATAGGCGAGGGTCGAGGACGCATCGCCGCCGGTGCCCGCCGTGGCATCGCCGTGGCCGCCGAAGCCGCCGAAGGCTTGCTGCACGAGGTTGAGAATGCCGGTGGTGAAGCCGCTCACGGCGTTGTTGAGCGTGGTGCTTGCGCCATTGCCGCCGGACGCGCCGTTGATGCCCGCGCCGCCATCGCCGCCAGCTTGGATCACGCCGACGCTGACCGTGCCGGTGCCAAGCCCGCTGGCAAGGCTGTGCGCCGTCGCGGTGGTGCTGGTCGCGGTGCCGCCATCGCCGCCGCGATTGCCAATGCCCGAGCCGGTGCCGCCATTGCCGCCGAACCCGGTCGCGGATGCGATGACGGAAGCGTTCGCGGTCGTGTTCGTCGCCGCGGCGCTCGTGGTGGTGGTGACGTTGCCGCCATTGCCGCCGCTGCCCGTGCCATCGGTGTTGTCGCCGCCATCGCCGCCGGCGGCGATGACTTGCGCGACGCTGACATTGCCGGTCAGCCCGATGAGCGCGCTCGCGTCGCCGCCATTCGCGCCTTTGACGCCATTGGTGCCGTTGCCGCCCAAGCCGCCGCCCGCGAAGACGAGACCGCTCAGATCGCTCGGATTGCTGTCGGCGAAGGTGAGCTGCGAGGTCGCAACGCCGCCGACACCGGCCGCGCTGCCGGCACCATCGCCAATGCTGCCGTCGCCGCCGAAGGCGATCTGGCTCAAGCTCAGGCTGCCGGTCGTATCGCCGCTCGCGATATTGGTAAGGGTCGCATCGCCGCCCTTGCCGCCGGAGGCACCGCCCGTGCCGGCATTACCGTTGCCACCGATACCGCCGGTCGCACCTGCCGTCACGAAGACGTCGCCGCTGCCGCTGGTGCCGCTCACGAGCATCGTCGGATTCGCATCGCCGCCGGCGCCGGCGGTATGGCCGGCACCGAAGGTCGAGCCGCCGGCGCCGCCGGTTGCGTCGAGCAGCAGCGAAACTCCGCCATTGCCGGTGCTCGCCGCCGAGGAGGCGAGGGTCGTCAGCGCGTCGCCGCCCTTGCCGCCATTGGCGCTGCCATCGGCGTTGTTGCCGCCGGCGCCGCCGGTGATGTTGGCCGTCGCAGTGACCGGCGCGTTGCCGATCGTCGCGAGCGCGATGCTGCCATCGGCATTGCCGCCGAGGCCGCCCGCCGTGCTGCCGGTGCCATTACCGCCCGCGCCACCAACCGAAGTCGACGTGCCAAAGAGCTGGCTCGCGCCGTTGATATCGGTGAAGGAGAAGTTCGACGCGCCGAGTCCGCCATGACCGCCGATCGTGCCGTCGTCGCCCGCACCGCCCGCGCCACCGATCGCATTCTGCGTCAGCGTCAGGATACCGCCGGTCGTGCTGCCGGTGACGAGATTGGTCAGCGTCGCCGCGCCGCCGGTGCCGCCGGCCGCGAGCGCGGCGCCGTTGCCGCCCGCCCCGCCGATGCCGGTGACCGAGACATTCACATCGCCGCCGGCGCTCTGGCCGTTGCTCGCGGTCGAGAAGCTCACCGCCGCGCCATTGCCG
>Ga0157370_10009476_pt1 | contig 10395 bp, 10 predicted proteins | sample C35metaG_FD_113463 | JGI IMG/M metagenome (GOLD analysis project Ga0157370, IMG submission 113463) | Corn rhizosphere microbial communities from Kellogg Biological Station, Michigan, USA - C3-5 metaG | ecosystem: Host-associated > Plants > Roots > Rhizosphere > Soil | place: USA: Michigan... | reverse complement strand
TGCAGACCTCGCGGCACACGCTGGAAGCGGTGACCCGGTTGTTGCCGGGCGGCCCGCAGCCGACCTTGCTGCCGGTGGCCGGCCAGCCCGATCAGCTGATGCTGCAGGCGCTGTGCGCCGGCGAGGTGAGCTGGCGGCAGCTGGAGGAAATCAAGAAGGCCGGAGCCCGCGAAATGTTCGTGCTTCCCGTCGAGAAGATGCTCGCATGAAGAGACTGGATTGGAATGCCCTGGATGAAACGGCCCGGCGCGAAGCGCTCGCGCGTCCGGCGCAATCGCGCGCGAATGCATTGCGCCACGGTGTCGGGCAGATCATCGCCGCCGTGCGCGATCGCGGTGACGCGGCGCTGCGGGAACTCAGCGCGAAGTACGATCGCTGCACGCTGGGCGCGATCGCCGTGGACGAGGCCGGGTTCGTTGCGGCCGAAGCCGCGCTCGATCCCGCGCTGAAAGCGGCAATCCGCGAAGCCGCCGCGCGCATCGAGCTGTTCCACCGCGCCAGCGCGCCGCAGCCGGTGGCGGTCGATACCGCACCCGGCGTGCGCGTCGAACGGATGCTGCGCCCGATCAGCCGGGTCGGCCTGTACGTGCCGGCCGGCAGCGCGCCGTTGCCGTCGACCGCCTTGATGCTGGGTGTGCCGGCGCAGATCGCCGGTTGTCGTGAGGTGGTGTTGTGCTCGCCGGCGCGCGCCGATGGCCGCTGCGACGAGGCCGTGCTGTATGCCGCGCGACTCACCGGCGTGCACCGGGTATTCAGGCTTGGCGGTGCGCAGGCGATCGCGGCGATGGCATACGGCACCGACAGCGTGCCCCGGTGCGACAAGCTGTTCGGTCCCGGCAACGCGTGGGTCACCGAGGCGAAATTGCAGGTTTCGTCCGATCCCGACGGCGCGGCGATCGACATGCCGGCCGGTCCGTCCGAGGTCCTGGTGATCGCCGATGCCGAGGCGAATCCGGTGTTCGTCGCCGCCGACCTGCTGGCGCAGGCCGAACACGGGCCGGATTCGCAGGTGATCCTGCTCGGCAATTCGGCGACCGTGCTGGACCGCGTGGCGGCGGAAGTGGAGCGCCAGTGCGCCAGCTTGCCGCGTGGCGACATCGTTCGCCAGGCGCTGGTGCATGGCCGCCTGATCGCGGTCGAGTCGCTGGCGCAGGCGGTCGAGGTCAGCAACCGCTACGCACCCGAACATCTGATCCTGCAGGTCGCCGCGCCCCGCGAACTGCTCGATGGCATCGACAGCGCCGGCTCGATCTTCCTCGGCCAGTGGACGCCCGAATCCGTCGGCGATTATTGCAGCGGCAGCAACCACGTGCTGCCGACCTACGGTTACGCGCGCAGCTACAGCGGCGTGTCGGTGGCCAGTTACCAGAAGCAGATCAGCGTGCAGGAAGTCTCCGCCGCCGGGCTGCGCAACATCGGTCCCTGCACGGCGACGCTGGCCGCGGCCGAGCAACTGGAGGCGCATCGCCGCGCGGTGACCTTGCGCCTGGCGGCGCTGGAGGCGACAGCATGAACGTGCTCGATCTGGCGCGGCCGGAGATCCGCGCGATGCAGCCGTATTCGTCCGCCCGCATGGAGGCCGGCGGCGGAGAGGTCTGGCTCAACGCGAACGAGTCGCCATGGGCACCTCCGGGCGACGATGGCACGGGCTGCAATCGTTATCCCGAGCCGCAGCCGGCGGAACTGGTTGAAGCCCTTGCCGCGCTGTATGGCGTGCAACAGGGGCAGGTACTGGTCACCCGCGGCAGCGACGAGGCGATCGACCTGCTGGTGCGCGCATTCTGCCGCGCCGGCGAGGACGCGATCCTGATCCAGCCGCCGACTTTCGGCATGTATGCCGTCTACGCACAGATCCAGAACGCCGCGGTGATCGAAGTGCCGCTGCCGCACGATTTCAGCGTGGACGTGGATACGCTGCTGGCCGCGGTCACTCCCGCGGTCAAGCTGACCTTCGTGTGCACGCCGAACAACCCGAGCGGGCAGCGCGTACTGCGGGCCAGCATCGAGCGGCTCGCGCAGGCACTGCAGGGCCGTTCGGTGCTGGTGGTCGACGAGGCGTATGTCGAGTTCGACGATGAGGCCAGCGTGGCCGACCTGATCGATCGCCACGACAACCTCGCTGTTTTGCGCACGCTGTCCAAGGCCTGGGCGCTGGCCGGTGCACGGGTCGGCTGCGTGCTGGCGAACGAGGCGGTGATCGGGCTGCTGCGCCGGATCATTGCGCCGTATCCATTGCCACGTCCTTGTGTCGCGGCGGCGCTTGCCGCGCTGTCCGCGGAAGGGCAGGCAGCGGCGCGAGCCCATCTCGAAACCATCCGCGTGCAGCGCGTTCGGATGCAGGAGGCTTTGCGCATGGCGCCCGGTGTACGCGAGGTTTTGCCCTCGTGGACCAACTTCCTCGCCGTACGCTTTGACGACGCCGGTGCCATCCATCAGCGCCTGCTCGCCGCCGGCATCGTGGTGCGCGACACCCGCCGCTACCCGAACCTCGGCGATGCGCTGCGCATCACCATTGGCACACCCGCGGAGAACGACAAGGTGCTGGCTGTTCTGATGAACGCGGCCACGGACGGCCAAGGTCTTGTCGAGGAATCGGCATGAACAAGCGCAAGCTTCTTTTTGTCGACCGCGATGGCTGCCTGATCGAGGAACCTGCCGATCAGCAGATCGACAGCTACGCCAAGCTGGCCCTGCTGCCGGGCGTGATCGGCGCGCTGCAGCGCTTCGTCGCGGCCGGCTATGAACTGGTGATGGTGACCAACCAGGACGGGCTGGGTACCGACAGCTTTCCGGAAGCGGACTTCAGCGGCCCCCACGACTTGCTGCTCGGCATCCTCGGCTCGCAAGGCATCCGCTTTCGCGAGGTGCTGATCGACCGCAGCTTCCCGCACGAAGGGCTGGACACGCGCAAACCCGGCACGGGCCTGGTGCGTCACTACCTCGGCGACGACAGCTGGAGTCGCGTGGCCTCGGCCATGGTCGGCGACCGCGAGACCGACCTGCAGTTCGCCGCCAACCTCGGCGTGCGCGGGCTCCGCGTGGGCCCGCAAGGCCTAGGCTGGAGTGAGCTGGCGCACCGGTTGCTGGACGCGCCGCGCACGGCGACGGTGGTGCGCCACACGAAGGAGACCCGGATCACGGTCAGCGTGGATCTCGACCGGGTGACCGAACCGAAGGCGCACACCGGCCTGGGCTTCTTCGACCACATGCTGGAGCAGATCGGCAAGCACGGCGGCTTCGCGCTGGAGCTGGACTGCGACGGCGATACCCACATCGACGAACACCACACCATCGAGGACTGCGCGCTGGCGCTGGGCCAGGCGCTGAAGCAGGCGCTGGGCGACAAGCGCGGCATCGGCCGCTACGGCTTCACCCTGCCGATGGACGAGTCGCAGGCCAGTGCGGCGCTGGATCTGTCCGGCCGGCCGTATTTCGTATTCGAGGGCAGCTTTCCGCGCGAGCGCGTAGGCGAGGTGCCGACCGAACTGGTGCCGCATTTCTTCCGCTCGCTGTGCGAGACGCTGGGCGCGAACCTGCACCTGAGCGTGCGCGGCGACAATGCGCATCACATGGTCGAGGCCTGCTTCAAGGTCGTCGCGCGTGCGCTGCGCCAGGCGATCCGTCGCGAAGGCAGCGAGTTGCCCAGCACCAAGGGCACGCTTTCATGAGCGTGGTTCTCGTCGATGCCGGCGGCACCAACATCGGTTCGGTGCGCTATGCCTTGCAGCGTCTCGGCGTGGAAGCCGCGTTGACTGCGGATGCTGCGGCCATCCGCGCCGCCGACAAGGTGATCCTGCCTGGCGTGGGTGCCGCCGGTCCGGGCATGGCGCGACTGCGTGAACTCGGCCTGGTCGAGCTCCTGCGGTCGCTGACCCAGCCGGTGCTCGGTGTCTGCCTCGGCATGCAGTTGTTGTGCGCGCATTCGGAAGAGGGCGATACCGCATGCCTGGGATTGATTCCCGCACCGGTGCGCCGCTTCACCGGTGCGCCCGGTCTGCGCGTGCCGCACATGGGCTGGAACCGCGTGACCGCGTGGCGCGAACATCCGCTGCTCGCCGGCCTGGGCGACGACGGGCAAGCCTATTTCGTGCACAGCTATGCGGTGCCGACGGGCGACTGGACGTTGGCCAGCAGCGATTACGGCGAGCCATTCTCCGCGGTGATCGCGCGCGACAACTTCCACGGCATGCAATTCCATCCCGAGCGTTCGGCCGCGGTAGGTGCCAGGCTCCTCAGGAATTTCCTCGATCCATGAATTTCCACGTCATCCCGGCAATCGACCTGCGTGGCGGCCAGGTGGTACGGCTGAAACAGGGCGACTACGCGCAACAGACCATTTACGCCGGCGATCCGCGTGCGCTGGCGTCGCGTTATGCCGACGCCGGCGCGCGCTGGCTGCATCTGGTTGATCTGGACGGTGCGCGCTCAGGCCGGCTCGGCAACCTCGCGGTGATCCAGTCGATCGCCGCCGATGGCATGGCGGTCCAGGCCGGCGGTGGGGTGCGCGAGGAAACCGATCTGCAACGCCTGTTCGATGCCGGCGTGCAGCGCGTGGTGCTGGGCAGCGTGGCGATCCGCGATCCCGAACGTGTCGCCGGCTGGCTGGCGACATATGGCGCCGACCGCCTGACCGTCGCCCTGGACACGCGTCGCATCGACGGCCGCTGGACCTTGCCCAGTGCCGGCTGGACCGAAATCGAGGCGCGCACGCTGGACGAACTGGCCCCGTGGTATGCCGCGCGCGGTGCCCGCCACCTGCTGTGCACCGACATCGACCGCGACGGCATGCTGGCCGGTTTCAATCTCGACCTGTATCGGCACCTCGCCGACAGCGTGCCGCAGCTGGCCGTGCAGGCTTCCGGTGGCGTGCGTTCGCTGGACGATATCCGCGCGGCGCGCGCGGCCGGTGCGCAAGGCGTGATCCTCGGGCGCGCGCTGCTGGAAGGACGCTTCAGCGTGGAAGAGGCACTCGCATGTTGAGCCGTCGCATCATTCCCTGCCTCGACGTGCGCGACGGCCGGGTAGTCAAGGGTGTGCGCTTTCGCGATCACGTGGTGATGGGCGAGATCGTCGAGCTGGCCCTGCGCTATCGCGATGAAGGCGCCGACGAACTGGTGTTCTACGACATCACCGCCAGCCCTGAAGGGCGCAGCGTGGATCGCGGCTGGGTGGCGAAGGTCGCCCGCGTGATCGACATCCCGTTCTGCGTCGCCGGCGGCATCCGCTCGGTCGATGAGGCGCGCGCCGTGCTGCATGCCGGCGCCGACAAGATCTCGGTGAACTCGCCCGCGCTGGAGCGTCCCGCGCTGATCGACGAACTCGCCGCCGCATTCGGCGTGCAGTGCGTGGTGGTCGGCATCGACTCGCTGCGCGACGAGGATGGCGAGTGGCGCGTGCGCCAGTACGCCGGCGATCCGTCCAAAACCCGGGCGCTGCCGCGCCGCACGTTGGACTGGACAATCGAGGCGCAACAACGCGGCGCCGGCGAAATCGTGCTCAACTGCATGGGCAGTGACGGCGTGCGCGCCGGTTACGATCTCGAACAGCTGTCTGCCGCCCGCGCGATCTGCCACGTGCCGTTGATTGCCTCCGGTGGTGCCGGCGAACCGGAACATTTCCGCGACGCCTTCGTCGAAGCCGACATGGACGGCGCGCTGGCCGCCGGTGTGTTCCACTCCGGTGCCATCGCGATTCCCGCACTCAAGCGCTACCTGCACGGGCAGGGCATTCCGGTGCGTTTGTGGGCCTCAAGAGAAGACAGACATGAGTGATGCCAATAGGGATGTCAGCCGCCTCGACTGGGCCAAGGGCGACGGCCTGCTGCCGGCGATCGTGCAGCACTGGCGCAGCGGCGAGGTGCTGATGCTCGGCTACATGAATGTCGAGGCGCTGGCGCAAACCCGGTCCAGCGGCCACGTCACCTTCTACAGCCGCGGCAAGCAGCGCCTGTGGACCAAGGGCGAAAGCTCCGGCCACGTGCTGGCGCTGAAGTCGATCCGCATCGACTGCGATGCCGACACCTTGCTGATCCTGGCCGACCCACACGGCCCGACCTGCCACACCGGCACCTCCAGCTGCTTCGGCGACAGCGCCGAGGTGCGTCCGCCGCTGGGTTTCCTCGCCGAACTCGATGCATTGGTAGCGCAACGCCATGCCGAGCGGCCCGAAGGCAGCTACACGACGAAGTTGTTCGATGGCGGCATCCGCCGCATCGCGCAGAAGGTGGGCGAGGAGGGCGTTGAGACCGCGCTGGCGGCGGTGGCGCAGGGCGACGAGGAATTGCTGGGCGAAGCGGCGGACCTGGTGTTTCATCTCATGGTGGCGTTAAGGGCGCGTGGGTTGTCGATGGGGGATGTGGTGAGGGTGTTGGCGGAGCGGCACTCCTGATGGCGAACCCATCGCCGTAGGCATTCCCCGGTACGTCGAGCCGGTCTGTCCCACCGCGGAAGTGAACCGGGTGTCGTTGCTGCCGAGCCGTGACGCAGTGGTGGATTGCAGCCTCAAGGCCGTCGGCCGCGTGGTGAAGGACGAAGCGGTGGCAACGCACCCGTGCGCGCCCCTGCACGGCTTTCGATGTGGTCCGAAGGGTTGCCGACGGTTCCACCCGCGACATCGTCAGGATGCAGCCAGCCGGTGCCGTGACAGCTTGTCGTAGTGCACCTGGCACTGTCCGGCCAGGCGGCGCTGGAACGCGTTGAGCCTGACCTCGCGCTCGCGCCACGGCGCGAAGCCGGTCGAGCGCTCCACCGCCGCGTACCAGTGCGGCGCCCACACGCCGTCGCTGGCGCGCGGGCCGCGTGGCCACCGCAGCATGCGCGGGCTGAAGGCGATGCCCAGGCGCCTGCACAGGTTGCCCAGGACGGCCGCGGGATTCTTCAGCACATCGCTGGCGTCGATCACCGGAGGTGTTTCGCCGAGCCGGTCGCTGACGCGGTCGAACAGGCGCGCCTGCTGCTCGAAGCCGAGTTCCCATGCGGCGGCGTCGGGACGCTGGATGGTGAACGAGGCGACCACCGCCGCCGGTTCGCGGATCAGGAAGCAGTTGCTGACCCGGTCGAGCCAGTCCAGCGGCATCTCCGGCAGCATGTGCTGGGTCATGTGCTTCTGGTACCAGATCGGGCGGTCGCCCGGGATCGGGCCGGTCAGCATGGCGGCGACATCGGACGCGTCGTTGTCCTGCGCGGCGATCACGTCGTCGCGCCCGGGATGCTGCACGCCGGTGGCAAGCAGGTAGTGCGCGTAGAACGGCTCGTCGATGACGGCGGTGTCCTCGCGGTTTTCCCACGCGCGCATCATCGCGGTGGAGATGTTGCGTGGCCCCGACCACATCGCGATGCGCAGGCCATCGCGCGGCAAGCTCATACGCGTGGTTCCGACCTGCTTTCCGTCTTTACCAGTTCCATGTAGAGCTGCTGCAGCCGCTCGACCATCGGGCCGCGCCCGCCATCGCCCATGCACCGGCCATCGATCTCGCTGGCCGGCACCACGCCGGCGAAGGTGCCGGTGACGAAGGCTTCGTCGGCACCATGGACCTCGGTGAGGCTGAAGTTTTTCTCGAATACCGGAATGCCGTTGGCATGGCACAACCGGATCACGTTGGCGCGGGTGATGCCGCCCAGGCAGTAGTCGCCGCTGGAGGTCCACACCTCGCCGCGCCGCACGATGAAGAAATGGGTGGAGTTGCAGGTGGCCACGAAGCCGTGCGGGTCGAGCATCAGCGCCTCGTCGTAGCCCGCCTTCTGCGCCTGGATGCAGGCGAGGATGCAGTTGAGCTTGGAGTGGCTGTTGAGTTTCGGATCCTGCACGTCGGGGGCGCCGCGGCGCACGTGCACGGTGAACAGGCGGATGCCTTGCTCGACCGTGGCCGGCAGCGGTTGCTTGTACTCGGGGATGATGACCACGGTCGCATCGCCGATCACGAAGCGCGGGTCCTGGTGCGGCGTGGCCTTGATGCCGCGTGTCACCATCAGCCGGATATGCACGTCCGAATGCATGCCGTTGGCACGCAGCGTGTCGACGATGCGTTGGGTCAACTGTCCGCGATCGAGTCCGATATCCAGGTCGATCGCCCGAGCGCCTTCGTACAGACGGTCCAGGTGCTGGCCGAGAAAGGGCAGGCCGCCGTCATGCAGGCGCAGCCCCTCCCACACGCCGTCGCCGAGCACGAAGCCGCTGTCGAATACCGACACGCGTGCTTCGTGGCGCGGGAACAGTTCGCCGTTGACGCTGATCCGGATCGTTTCGTTGCGCGGATCGCTGGTGTAGTCGTGGGTGCCTTTGCTCATCGGTATGTCTCGCCGGGACAGCGTTCAGCGTAACCGTTCCGGCAGGCGGCCGCCGCACCGCGTCGGGCCAGCGGGGGATGCGCAAGGCGCCGCAGCCCGCCGGCTCCGGCCTGGCGTGAATCCTGCGGACTGCCGTTCAGCCCAGCGGCAGCTGGCTGTCGGCCCGATCCGGCGAAACCACCAGCCGGGTATATTCCGGATGCGTGAAGTCGTGGAAGACGAACATCCGGCCCTGCCACTTTTCCCAGCGATGCCGATGCACCCGCAGCTGTTCGACGACGCAGAGCTTGCGCTCGGCCGAGCGCTTGTTGAACTCGCGGATCGCCAGCAATTCGCCGACATAGGGGTTCATGCAGCCGAGGTCGTTGGTGGTGACGTCGTCGAAATAGCAGTGGACGCGCGGCAAATGGGTGGACGCCGTACCGCTGAAAATCTGCAGCGCGGCAACGGTGGCGCTGTAGTAATCCAGGTCGAACGCCACGAAGCCGACCGGCGCGTGCGGCTGGCCGATCCACGCGGCGGTCGTGTCGCGCACGTCGCCCAGCACCAGTTCGGCGCTGGACAGCTTCCCGCGCAGCTTGTCCACGTCCATGCGATAGAAGCCCGGACCCCAGATATGCGGCAGATCGCGGTAGTCCACCGGCGCGGGCATGCCCGCGCCGCTGTCGAAGCCGAACACATCGATGGCCACGCCGGTCTCGCGGGAGATTTCGCTGGCGGCCCGTTCCAGCGCAACCAGCCCACGGCCGCCGGCGACGCCGAACTCGATCGCCGAGATGCGCCCGATGTCCAGCGCGGCGGCAAGTGTCGCAGCCCAGAACAGCCCGTAGGCATAGTGCGGATAGGGAAAGATGCCGTAGTCGACGCGGGTACGCAGCGACCCGAGCGGCATGCGGTTCCAGAGCTTGAGAAAGAACGGAAGTCGCGTCAGCTGCAGCAGCATCTGGTTCCGGACACTCATGTCACAGACCCCCTGGCAGAGGAGGCGAACGCAAAAGCCGCTGTCGGCAGGCAGGGCGTGACGTTGCGCCACGAGGGCATACTACAACCACGCCCGAGGCGTCCGGCAACAGGTACACGGCCGGTCCGTCACCGCCCGATGCAGGACGACGTCATCCGCGCAGGGCGATGGCCCGATTCCCCGGCAGCCGCTTTTCCCTGTCTCCGCGGGTGGCTCAGTCGAGCGGCCATGGCAATGATCCGGCGAGGTGATCGGCTGTCGATGCCTCGACCGGATCGGGTTCGATCCCTCGGGTCCGGGCGATCTTTTCGTCACCGCGCCACCAAGGCGCGACTGGCCGCTGCTGCACCGGCTCGACAGCCTCGCCGAGCCGTGGCAGCAGCAGGGGCGTCCGCTGCGGATCGGCCAGCGAGAGCAGCGTTTCCACGGGCTCGTCCCAGGCGTGGGTGGACAGGGCGAACGTGCCCCAGTGCACCGGCATCAGGATCCCGCCGCCGAGCATCTCATGCGCCGTCAGTGCATTGGCCGGACCCAAATGGATGTCGCCCCAGGAGGGATGGAACGCACCGACTTCCAGCATCACCAGATCGAACGGGCCGAGTCGATCGCGAATGGTCTGATACTCGCTGGTGAGGCCGGTGTCGCCGCTGAAGAAGACGCTGTGCCGTTCGCCCTGCATGATCAGGGACGACCACAAGGTGAGGTTGCGGTCCTTCAGGCCGCGCCCGGAAAAATGCTGCGACGGCGCGGCCGTGATGCTCAAGCCGGTGCCCGGCACGCGATGGGTCTGCCACCAGGCCAGCTCGGTGATGCGCGCGGGCGCAATGCCCCAGGCTTCCAGATGGGCACCGACGCCGAGCGAGGTGACGAAGGGAACCTCCGACTTCGCCAGCGCACGGATGGTCGGGTAGTCCAGGTGATCGTAGTGGTCGTGCGAGATCACCACGGCATCGACGGCAGGCAGCTCGCGCAGGCTGACCGGTACCGGCTGGAAGCGCTTCGGTCCGAGCAGGGTGAATGGCGAGGCGCGCTGGCCCCACACCGGGTCGGTCAGCACGCGCCAGCCATCGATCTCCAGCAGCACGGTGGAATGGCCCAGCCAGGTGACGCGCAGTCCGCTGGCCGGGGCTTTCAACCATGCGCCGCGAG
>Ga0157370_10009474_pt1 | contig 10397 bp, 7 predicted proteins | sample C35metaG_FD_113463 | JGI IMG/M metagenome (GOLD analysis project Ga0157370, IMG submission 113463) | Corn rhizosphere microbial communities from Kellogg Biological Station, Michigan, USA - C3-5 metaG | ecosystem: Host-associated > Plants > Roots > Rhizosphere > Soil | place: USA: Michigan... | reverse complement strand
TCGACTTTGCCGGCACGGCAGATGCCGGCACGGCGAGCTGAACGATCCCTTCGAAGGCTGCAGAACGCCCGGACAGGTACCCCATTCGGGTGTTTTTGCGGGCGGTCGATCGACGCCGATCGATTCGGCATCGCCAGCCACCGCAGGGTGCAGCCGTCCGGCACACGCGACGCTTGTCCACCCGCAAGGCTCAGGCGATGCCGAGCCCGGTGATTTCGCCGATCGTGTCGCCATCGAAACCCGCGAGCCGCGCGAACGCGCGGCCGCGTTCGGCATAATCCCGGAACTGGTCGAAGCTGGGTGCGCCGGGCGATAGCAGCACCACCCCGCCCGATTGCGTCGATGCTTCTGCGTGCGCGACGGCAGCGGCGAGGTCAGCGACCTGCTCGATCGTGCTTTCAATTCCCGCATCGCGCAAGGTCGCCGCGATGCGCGGTCCGGCCGCGCCTTGCACGATCACCGCGTGCACGGGTCGCACACGCAATGTCTGCGCCAGGCCGGTCCAGTCGAGACCGCGATCATGGCCACCCAGGATCAAGGTCACGGCGCGGCCGCGCAGGCTCTCCAATGCCGCCAGCGCGGCATCGGGCGTGGTGCTGATGGAATCGTCGACCCATTCGGCGCCGTCGCGCACACCCAGCGAAGTGAGCCGATGCGGCAGCGGCTTGAACACGGGAAGCGCGCGCGCCGCGGCGTGCGCGTCCATGCCCAGCAGTTCGATCGCGGCCAGCGCCGCGCAGGCATTGCGCGCGTTGTGCGCGCCGTGCAGTGGAAGTTGGTCCAGCGCCACCACTTTGTCACCACCGTCGCAAATGAAGCCGTTCGCAACATGCCAGCCGCGCACGTCGTCGAAGGTGCGCCGCTGCACGTGCGCAGCGGTGCGCTCCATCAGCAGCGGCGACCCGGCGTCCGCCAGCAGCGTGCGCGAGACCTCGGCGAGTTTCAGTTTGTCGCTGACGTAGCGCTCGCGCGTACCGTGCCAGTCGAGATGTTCCTCGCCAAGACTGACGATGACGCCCAGATCGACCGGTCCGGCATCGCCGGTCTGGAAGCTGGAAAGCTCGATCGCCCACAGGTCCGCCTTCCGGCCATCCAGGTCCAGCAGGGGTAATCCGATATTGCCGGCCAGCGCAGTACGAACTCCCAATGCGCGCGCACAATGCGCGATCAATGCGGTGGTGGTGCTTTTGCCCTTGGTGCCGGTCACCGCGACGATGCGCGCATCGGGATTTTCCGAGAACCACAATGCCGTGCCGGAGGTGAAGCGCGTGCCGCGTGCCTGCGCGGCTGTGATCTCCGGCTTGTACGCGCTGATGCCGGGTGACTTGATCACGATGGCGTGTGCCGATAAGGCGTCTGCATCCGGCGGCGAATCGACCACCCGCAAAAAACCGTCGTTCCGCTGGCGCGCGACGTCGGCCTCATCGGGTTTGCAGTAGAGGATCAGCGGCTGCTCCGGACAGCGTCGGCGCAACGCCGCCAGCACGCTGCGGCCCTCGCGGCCGTAGCCCCAGACCGCGACCTTGGCATTGGCAAGTTCTTTGCAGCGCATATGGCGAGCGCAGTATCTCGTCCCTACCCGCCAAGCGCCATGTGCCGCGCGCGTGGGGGCATCAACCTGCGATCCACTTCAAGGCCGCGGCAAATCGCCCAGGCACACCATGTTCATCCGAGGGTGCCAGCCACGGTTCCAATGGCAACTGCGACGCATCGAGTTGGGGGGCGATTTCTTCGCGAAAGCGCGCCACCAGCGCATCCTCGCGCCATTCAGGCCGCGCCGCCAGCGCTGCGAACGCGGCGCGCGCCTCCGCGCCCTCACCCACGCATTCGAACGGCTTGTGGTTGCGATATTCGATCAATGCATCGAAGCCCGCCGCCTGCGATTCCTCGTCCAGCAGGTTGTCGCCGAAAGTCTGCAGCAGGCGCGGCTTGGGCACGAATGGCGCCAGTGCCAGGAACACGAAATGGCATTTGGGACAGTGGCCGCACCAGCGATCGGCCGGCTTCGGCCCGAGTATCCTGAAGTTGCGATTGCAACTGGAAAACGCTTCGAAATACGCCGCGCCGGATCTGGCGAATGCGCGCGTCACCGCAATTTCGAAAAACGGCCGCAACAACGAAAAGTAGTCGAGATCGGCGGCGACGTGCGTGTGCAGCCATGCCGCGAACGCATGCTCGAACGCCCAGCCCTTGCTCCACTGATGATTGATCTGTGTGCCCGCGTACTCCAGCGTCGCGGCCGACGCGGAGCGTTCGTTTGCGAATGCGATCGCACTGAAACCGTACAGGACCGCGGCGCAAGCGAGGATCGCCGAATTGATCGCGGTAACCGGAATGTGCCCGTTCCAAGCGCCCATGCGGTTGTACTCGAACAGCACCGGCGACAGGTCGCGACCGATGTTGAGCATCGGCAGGCCGGTGCGCGCAGCAACCGTCGCGATCAGCGGCGACGCGCCGACCCACACCGCGGTGGCGTCGGCGCCAATGGCCTTCAAGGCCTCGACCACCACCAGCGAATCCTTGCCGCCGCCGATGGGAACCAGCGTGCGATGCGGCAAATCGAGCACAACGAATTCCCCGTCATCCCGGCCACGGATTGCCCGGGACCCAGTACCAGGGACGGAAGAAATCCGCGTAAACGCAATCTTCCCGCCCAGGTCCAATCCGTTCCGGTACGCGAACTCACCGAGTCCGTGCAGGTACAAGGCCTCCAGCAAGTCGGCCGCGGAGTCGTCCAGCGCACCCGCCTGGATCGCGATGCGCGGCGGAAGACCGGCCTTGTAGTAGCTGATGCCGGCAACGAGATGCAGCATGCGCAGCGCAGCGTCGAACGCGGCCATGCGCTCCGGCGGCAGAAGGGGCGCATCGGGAAAACGGATGCGTTCGATGAGTTCCGGACCGTCGTCGAACGCGTACACCAGTTCGGTGATGCCGTCCGCGTAACCGCAACGCACGAAGCGAAAGACTTGCGACCGGCGTGGATCGACGAGCTTGTTCATTCCGCGATCACCACTGATTCCGCCAGCGGCCGCAGGTTGTATTTCGATGACATGGACTCGCCGTACGCACCCGTTTGCGCGACCAGCAACACGTCGCCTTCCTCGCTGCGCGGCAGGTGGCGGTCAGCGCCCAGCACGTCGCCGGACTCGCAGATCGGTCCCACCACTTGATAGAGGATTTCCGCAGGTGCATCCAACCGCGACAGGTTCACGATTTCGTGCCAGGCATCGTACAGCGCTGGGCGAATCAACGCGTGCATGCCTGCATCGCATCCCAGATAGCCTATCGCGCCCTTGCGTTTGGTCTGGGTGACCCGTGCCAGCAGCACGCCGGCATCCGCGACCAGCCAGCGGCCGGGTTCCAGCCAGAGTTCGTATTGCGGATACGCGCGCTTCACTTCGCCGAGCGCCGCATCCACCGCTGCGAGATCGAGCTCCGCCTCGCCGGGATGCGAGGGCACACCCAGCCCGCCGCCGAGGTTCAACACGCGCACACTGCCAATGCGGTCGGCGAGGCTGGCAAGTTGACCGCACACGGCCGGCCAGTGCGACGCATCCAGGATTCCTGAACCCAGGTGCGCGTGCAATCCAGTGACGCGCACCTCGTGCGTGCGCGCCAGATCCAGGAAGGCGCCGAGTTGTTCCAGCGGCAGGCCGAATTTGCTGGTGGCGCCGCCGGTGCGCACCTTGTCGTGATGGCCGATGCCGCGTCCCAGGTCCACACGCAACATGATCTCGCGTCCCGCGAACAAGTCCGGCCAGTGCTGCAACGGATGCAAGGCGTCCAGCGTCACCGGCACACAGCGCTGCAATGCGCGTTCGTAGTCTCCGCGCGGCGCGAAGTTGGGCGTGAAAAGGCGCGGCGACCCGCGCGCTTCCGCGATCGCATCGACCGCGTCCAGTTCGCCCGGCGACACGCATTCCAGCCCCAGGCCTTCCTGCGCCAGCGCGCGCAGGATCGCGGGGTGCGCGTTGGCCTTGATCGCGTAGTACACGCGGTCGATGGATTGCATCGCGCGCAAGGCGCGCGCGCGTGCGCAAATGGTCGGCAGGTGGTAGATGTAACGCGGCGTTGCCTGCGCGAGCTCCAGCAACCGCTCGCGTGCATCGCGCCACCACGGCGTGCGCATGTGCGTTTCGGCTGTCCCGTACAGCGCCTGCCAACTCGGGCCGAACAGCGTCGCGTCATCGGTGCGCAACGCGCCGGCGCGGATCAACAATTCATGCAGGCGTGGCAACAGGCCGTCCAGCATGCCCTCGTCGACCACGAAGGTGAGATTCAGGTTGTTGGACGATTGCGAAATCAGGTGCACGCGCATCCGCCCGAACTCGGCCAGCACGCCGGACAACCGATGCAACATCGAGCGCATGCCGCGTCCCACCAGCGTAACCGCCGCGCACGGCGCGATCACCTTCACCCGGCATACCTTGGCGAGATCGGCGGCGAGCGCGGCGATGACGTCGGAATCGAGCAGGTTTTCGGTAGGGTCGAGCGACACGGTGACGTTGGTTTCGGCCGAACCGATCAGGTCCACCGACAAACCATGCTTCTTGAACAGGGTGAACACGTCGGCAAGGAAGCCCACCTGCTGCCACATGCCGGAGGTTTCCATCGACACCAGCGTGATGCCGCGGCGCGAACTGATCGCCTTGACGCTGGGCGCCGCCTCCGCCGGTTGCGGTGCGACCACGGTCCCGTCGAGATCCGGGTGCCGGGTGTCCTTGACCCACAACGGCACGCGCGCGCGCCGGCACGGCGACAGGCAGCGCGCGTGCAGCACCTTGGCGCCCGTGGTCGCGATTTCCTGCGCCTCGTCGTAATCGAGGTGCTGCAACAAGCGTGCGCCCGGCACCTGGCGCGGATCGGCCGTGAACATGCCGGCTACATCGGTCCAGATTTCCACCCGCGCCGCGCGGAGCAGCGCGCCGAGGTAGGCGGCCGAGGTATCCGAACCACCGCGTCCCAGCAACACGGTTTCGCCATTGCCGTTGCGTGCGATGAAACCCTGCGAGATGAACACCTCGCCGCGGGCGGCGAGTTGCGCAGCAAATATGGAGTCAGGTTCGACCTGCACCTGCGCCGACAGCGCGCGCGCGCGTTCGTTGAGGAACGGCAGTTCGCGCGCCAGCAGCGCCTCGCGCGCATCCAGCCATTCCGTCGGCAAGCCGCTCGCGCTCATGAACGCCGCGCCGATCGAACTTGAAAGCAATTCACCATGCGCCTGCACCGCCGCGTGCCAGATCAACTGCCCGGGCGCCGCCGCGGCGGCCAGTGCCTGCAACGACGCCAGCCAGCGTTCCATCCCCGCGGCATCGCGCAACTGCATCTGCGCCGCGAGTTCGCGGTGCCGCGCGACCAGTTCCGCCAGCGCGCCTTCGCGTTCCGCGGCGGCGCAAGTGCACAGCGCCTTCAGCGCGTCGGTGACCCCGGAGAGCGCCGAAACCACCACCAGCACGCGCATGCCTTCCGCGCGGCGGGTAGCAGCGAGGTGCAGGATCGTGCGCCAGCGTTCGACGGTGGCGACGCTGGTGCCGCCGAACTTCAGCACGACCCAGGGCGCATCGGGCGCAAGCGGCGTGGAAGCGGACGCTGTCATCGATTGGCGGATTCGCGGGGCGCGCGGCAGCGCGGACAAGGCCCGCAAGTGTTGCGTGCGGCTCGGCAAAAGGCAATCGCGCGGGTAGCTGATAACGACTCGTCATGACCTTCCTGAGTGCGCCGGCGGAGCCGCCGACCCGATGCCGGCTGAACGCCGCGCGCAATCCCGCCGTCCCGGCGCGTGAGCCTTGCAAAGCTACCCAATACAATCGCCGGATGATGCCCCAAGTCCCGCAGACCCCGCCCGCCGAGATCGTCCCGCAGCCGATCCGCAAAGGTATCGACGTTTCGATCAATGACAAGCACTACCGCCATACCGGCGATCCCGATTTGCCGCTGTTGTGGTATCTGCGCGACGTGCTGCGTCTGACCGGTTGCAAGTACGCCTGCGACGATGAAAGTTGCGGCGCGTGCAGCGTGCTGGTCAACGGCAAATTGAAGCGCGCGTGCATGCTGGCGATGCAGGATCTCGCCGACCAGCACATCACGACGGTCGAAGGACTGGTCGACTCCGACGGCAAGCTGCATCCGGTGCAGCAGGCGTGGATCGACGAAGACGCCATCCTGTGTGGCTACTGCCAGTCCGGGCAGATCATGGCGGCCGTCGCATTGCTGGCGCGCAAGCCCCAGCCGTCCGACGCCGACATTGATTCGATCGGCAACCTGTGCCGCTGCGGCAGCTATCCGCGCATCCGCCGCGCGATCCAGCGCGCTGCGAAGACGATGCAGGGCAAGGCCAAGTGAGTCGCGTCCACGACGCCAGTCGCCGACGCTTCCTGAAGGTGTTCGGCACCGCGACCGGTGCGCTCGTGGTCGGCCTGCCAGCGCTGGCTTGGACGCCGGACGAACTGCTCGGCCGGAACCTCTATCAGCTCGGCGCTTACGTGCGGATCGAACCGGACGGCACGACCGTGGTCGGCGCGCGCGATCCCGAGATCGGCCAAGGCATCCGCACCGCCGAGGCCCGCATCATTGCAGAGGAACTGGATGCCGACTGGACCCGAGTGATCGTCGAGCCGCTGGATCTCGGGGTCACCAACGCCAACGGCGAACCGCACTGGACCTACGGGCACCAGATGGCGTCGGGCAGCACCAGCGTGCCGGCGGCCTGGAACGATTTGCGCAGCGTGGGCGCCGCCGCGCGCGAACTGCTGCTGCAGGCCGCGGCGGTGCAATGGAAAACCGGCGTCGCCACCCTGCGCACCGCGCATGGCATGGTGATCGCGGCCAACGGGCGCAAGCTCGGCTACGGCGAACTCGCCGAGGCGGCGTCGAAACTGAAACCCGCGGGTGCGCCGCCCAGACTCAAGACCGCCGCGCAATACGCGCTGGTGGGACAGGACGCGGGCGACGTGGACGCGCGCGACATCGTCACCGGCCGCCAACATTTCGCGATCGACGAATGGTTCGGCGACACCCTGGCCGCGGCGATCGTGCATTGTCCGTGGCCCGGCGGCACACTCGCGCATCTCGACGACGCCGCGGCGCTGAAAATGAAAGGCGTCGAGAAAGTGATGACGATTCCCGCGCCCGATTCCGCCCGCCCGCTGGGTACCCAGCAATTGGCCGCGGCCGTCGCGGTGCTGGCGCACGACACCTGGACGGCGCTGCAGGCCATCGCGAAATTCGACGTCCGCTGGCAGCCGGGCGCGCGCCCGGCGCAAGGCGACGACGCGTTGGCCGCAGCGGCCGGGACGGCATTCCAGGGCGACCCCGCCAAGGCCGTTCGCACCGACGGGGATTTCGCGGAAACAAGCAAACGCGCGCCGCACAAGTTCAAGGCCGACTACCGCTTCGCCACGATCGCGCACGCGGATCTGGAACCCCCCAGCGCACTGGTGAAGGTGGACAACCAGCAAGCCATGATCGTCGCGCCCGTGCAGAACCCGCGCGCGACATTCGATACCGTGCGCCGACTGACCGGCCTCGCGCCCGAAAAGATCACCATCAGGCTGCCGCGCGCGGGCGGCGGCTTCGGGCGCTTCCTCGAAACCGACTACGTGGCCGAAGCGGTGATGCTGGCCAAGGCTGTGGGCAAGCCGATCAAGCTGATGTGGACGCGCGCCGATGCATTCGCCCACGACACCTATCGGCCGTTTTCCGTGCACAAACTGGAAGCCTGCGCCGACCGCAAGCGCAAGTTGACCGGCTGGACGCACCGCATCGCAAGCACCTCGCGGCTTGCCGATCGCGAACCGCGCGCGCGCCAGTGGCTTTCGGAAATGCATCCCGACGACCTGCCCGCCGGTCTGGTCGACAATCTGCAATACGCATGGTACTCGCTGGAATCCGTGCTGCCGCGCGGCAGCTATCGCGCCAGTTCGCACGCGGTCAACGCGTTCGCCACGGAATGCTTTCTCGACGAAATCGCCCACAACCTCAAGCAGGACGCGCTGGAATTCCGCCTTGCGCTGCTGGGCGAACCGCGCAAACTGTCCTATCGTGGGCATGGCGGCCCGACGCTCGACACCGGCCGGCTTGCATGGGTACTGCAGCTTGCGGCCGACGCGATCGGCTGGAACAAGCCGCATACGCAGGGCCACGGTTTCGGGCTGGCCTGCCATTTCACGTTCGGCGGCTACGTCGCGCACGCGGTCGAGGTGTCGATGGAAAAAACGCGCCTCGTGATCCACAACGTGGTTTGCGCCGCCGATCTCGGCCGCGTGGTGAACCCGCTGGGTGCGCGCGCGGCGCTGACGGGCGCGACGCTGGATGGCTTCTCGACCGCCTTGCGCGAGCGCATCACGGTCAAGGACGGGCGCATCACACAAAGCGGCTTCAAGGATTACCCGCTCGCCACGATGGCGCAAATGCCGCATGCAGTGCAAGTAATCCTGGTGCCGTCGCAGGAAAATCCCGCCGGCGCCTTTGACATGGGGTTTCCGTCCGCCGCGCCCGCGCTGGCGAACGCGATCTTCGCGGGCACTACCGTGCGCGTGCGCCAATTGCCGCTGTGGACGGAGTTGATGCGGTTGTTGTGAACGGTCGTAGGTTGGGCTGACGAAGGATTTATTCCGGCTGAAGCCCGACGCATCGGTCCGATTCAACGCGTTGGGCTTCCCGCGATGAAGCCGCGGTCAGCCCAACCTACGTTCGCCGGCAAAACCGCGCAGCACCTTGAATATGCCAGTCGCATCGACTTCGCCGATCGCCAGCAGTTGACCAGATGGCGCCTGCGCGCGATAGCGGCCAGACGCGGCGGGGATACGCAACCCTCGCCCGTGCGCGACATCGTCAGCGGCGCGTTCGTCGAGCACCAACACGGGCCAATCGGCGAGCCCGGCTTCGATGGGCAGCAGGCGCGCGAGCAACGCGGATGCGTCCTGCTCGCGCAGGCGCGCAATTTCGTCGAGCGTGACCATGCACGGGTCGCGAAACGGTTCCACCCAGAGGCGCCGCAGCGCCGTCAGGTGCGCCCCGCAACCCAGTGCTTCACCGAGGTCGCGCGCGAGACTGCGCACATAGGTGCCGGAACCGCACTCGACGTACAGGTGCAGCGTGTCGACATCGCGCTCGAGCAACTCGAACCGGAATACTTCGATCTCGCGCGGCGGTGCTTCCACCGCTTCGCCGCGGCGCGCACGTTTGTACAGTGGCACGCCACCCTGCTTCAGCGCGGAATAAACCGGCGGAACTTGCGTGATGCGCCCGGTGAACCCCGTCAACGCGTCGCGGATGGCCGCATCATCCAGCGCCGGCACTGGCCGCTCGGCCAACACCGCACCGTCGCTGTCGCAGGTGTCGGTGGTGATACCGAGCCGACACTCGGCGGCGTATGCCTTGCGGGCGCCCAGCAGGTAACCCGCGATCTTGGTGGCTTCGCCGAAACAGACCGGCAGCAACCCGGTTGCCAACGGATCAAGGCTGCCCGTGTGCCCGGCCTTGGCCGCGCCGAACAGGCGCTTGGCCTGCTGCAGTGCGCGGTTGGACGAGATGCCTTGTGGCTTGTCGAGCAACAGGATGCCCGAAATGCCACGAAATGAAGGGCGAGGAATCGGAAGTTCGGACTGTGGCATAACTCACATATTCGCCATTCCGGCGCAAGCCGGAATCCAGTGACTTTGAGACAAGGCGCTGGGCCCCGGCTATCGCCGGGGTGACGACCAAAGCGCAATCACGGATTACTGCTCTTGCGAGTCTCCAGCCCCTGGTTGTGAGTCCCGGTCTTCGCGCAGCAACTGCTCGATCCGCTCGCCCTTGTCCACCGATTCGTCGTACTTGAAACGCAATTCCGGCACCCGGCGCATGCGCATGCTGTGCGCGAGCTGGTGGCGGAATTCCTTCGCGAGCGATTTCAGCGCCTTCACGACTTCGGCGGAGCGTTCCGGCTGCAGCGCAGTGACCCACACGGTCGCGACATCAAGCTCGCGGCTGGTTTCCACGTCCACCACGCTTGCCTGCGGCAACGCGTGATCGCGCACCGCGGCGTGCACCAGGGCTCCCACTTCGCGACGGAGTTCGGCGTTGACGCGATCAGTGCGGTGATAGGAGCGCTGGGGCATCTTCGTAAATCAACCATTCCGTCGCCCTCCCGCAAGCGGGAGAGGCGATCAGATCACAGCGTGCGCGCCACTTCGATGCGCTCGAAGCACTCGATGCGGTCGCCCGGCTTGACGTCATTGTATTGCTTGACGCCGATGCCGCACTCGCTGCCGCTCTTCACTTCGTCCACGTTGTCCTTGTAGTGGCGCAGCGATTCCAGTTCGCCTTCGAAGACCACCACGTCGTCGCGCAGCACGCGGATCGGCTTGCTTCGCTTGACCGAACCCTCCACCACCTGACAGCCCGCGATCGCACCG
>Ga0157370_10009473_pt1 | contig 10398 bp, 11 predicted proteins | sample C35metaG_FD_113463 | JGI IMG/M metagenome (GOLD analysis project Ga0157370, IMG submission 113463) | Corn rhizosphere microbial communities from Kellogg Biological Station, Michigan, USA - C3-5 metaG | ecosystem: Host-associated > Plants > Roots > Rhizosphere > Soil | place: USA: Michigan... | reverse complement strand
TGGCGACCCTCGCAGAAGATCGCGAACAAGTTTGGAGAGATGGCCGAGCGGTTTAAGGCAGCAGTCTTGAAAACTGCCGTAGTGGTAACACTACCGTGGGTTCGAATCCCACTCTCTCCGCCAATGTACTAATAAAATCAGTAAGTTACGCGAGTAAATCTGATTTTCCCAACATCCCGCCCACCGTGGCGGGATGTTCTGTTTCAGGGTCACCTTGGGTCTCTAGACTCTCGTAGGCTTTGACCCGGCCATTTGCAGTGTGACAGTACATCTCCAGCGCAATCTGCTATGCCCCTCGGCAAATATTCAAAAAGTCATTGACACCCCGTGCATGTGGCACTATCTTCCAATCCGCGTCTGGGTTGAGTCGCTAAGCGCCTCAACTCGCGGCTTTAAGCCGCGATCCCAGTCGCTTTTTTTTGCCTGCCGTTTGGGGAAGCGAGCATGCACCTTTGCTACATCGACGAATCCGGCACATCAGCTGTGCCAGGCAACAGCTCTCACTTCGTGCTCGCCGGCATCGCCCTTCCCATCGACTTTTGGAAGGAGGCAGATTCGAGAATATCCGCCATCATGGTGAGATATAGATTAGGCGGCGCAGAGCTTCATACAGCATGGGTTCTAAGACCCTATCTGGAACAGAGTCGAATCCCTCACTTTGAAAATCTCGTCGATGCAGATCGCATCAGACAAGTTTCAATGGCTCGAAACGCGCACTTGCTAGCTTTACAGCGCGCAGGAAACAGTAAGCATTACAGGCAAATCAAGAAGAATTACGAAAAAACAAAGGCGTATATCCATCTCACTTTTGACGAAAGAAAAGCTTTTGTCGAGGCCATCGCAGATGAAGTGTCAACTTGGGCCGAGGCCAAACTTTTCTTCGAGTCCATAGATAAGATATATCAAGATTCGAATAAAACTGGGCGAACAATCGACGAACAAGCCTTCGAACAAGTAATCTCTCGGTTTGAGCAATACCTGCAAAGGCTATCTCAGAGCACCGGGGTCAAGGATCATGGACTCTTAGTCCATGATAACAATCAGACCGTGGCCACTAAGCATACTGACTTGATGAGATCGTTCCATGCAAATGGAACTCTATGGCATAAGATAAACTACATCATCGAAACGCCACTTTTCGTGGATAGCCGCCTCACAAGCATGGTGCAAATTGCGGACCTGTGCAGTTATGCAATTCGCCGTTATATTGAGAATGGCGAAGATACTTTGTTCAATAAGATTTTCAAAATTGCTGACAAATCTGGTAACTATGTAGTGGGTGCGCGACATTTTACGAATCACTCTTGCAAGTGCACCATATGCAAGAGCCATCGTAAACCTCACTACCGGAAGAAAATCGCGACACCGAATACTTGAAGCTTGCCTTCTGGCGTGAGCGCCATGGCACGAAAAGCGTCAATAATTTGATCTGCACCGCATAATAAAAAAAGCCCCCGACGATTGCCGGGGGCTTTGCAGTTTCGCGGGACTCTACTCCGTTTCTGCTGGTGCGGTTATTTTCTCGGCAGCACTCACACCTAATCCGCCAGCGGTCGGGGTTACCATCACGCGCGGCCCGATCCGCTCGTTTCCGCGCACTATTCAACAATGCGCAACTGTGGCGGCGCGCCCTTCGGTGCAAACTTCGGCTTGCCGACAATTTCACGCGCGCGATCCTTGGCTGTTTCCTTCTTTCCCTTTTCGCCCAGGCGCGCGTGCTGATACGGCAGCAACGCCTTGGCTGCTTCAAAGCGCATCGCCACCGGCATCTGCGGACTGTTCATTGTGTCAACCATGAACTGCAGCGCGTCGGCGTAATGCTTGCGCGGCATCGCGTGCTTGTCAGGCGTGATGGTCACGCCTGCAGCCTTGATTGCCGTTTTTATGTCAGGCCGGCGCATCAGCTCAGACGCGCGGACGTTGGCGGATGCCATCGTGTAACCTGCAGCTATCGCCGCGTCACGGTGCGTTGCGCCTGCAGCCTTGCTGTCAATGAACGCCTGCTGTTTTTCGGTAAATTTTGTCATGGCCGTGAGTAACCTATACAGGGACTAATCTCCCTTCGTGCGGAAGTGGGCGGTCTAGGTGTCAACCAGCTGCCAGCGATTTGCCGTCAACTTCACGTTGCGGCAAGTTCTCAAGCCGTCGCACTTCGGCAACGTCAAGCCAGCCAGCGTCAATGCCGGATTTGTAGAACTCTGCGCGTTCTTTCGGCTGCGCACGCAGCAGCCCTTCCAAACTGTGTTCCGCGTAGTAGCGCCCACGCGCGATCGGGCCTAGCAGCTGGTGAGTGACAGCTTCCTCCCAGCAGGTCAGCCAACGTTGCAGACTGAAACGTGCGAACTGCAAACCAAGTTCCGTGATGTTGCTAAACGTCGCATGTGTCAGCTCGGCAACCAACGTTGGCGGTACACGGAACAGCCTGCAAACTTCCGTCACGCCAAACTGCATTGCCTGCAACCATTCGGCATCTTCGTTACTCAATCCGACCGTGTGATACGTCAGGCCACGCGGCATAACCAACGTCTTGCCGGCGTTTGCTGGCGTCGCGTACTGTTCCAAGCGTGCCTGTACCGCGTTCAACTGTTCCGTTGTCAGATCATGCTTACCTTCATTGGTGATGACGGATGCAGGGCGCGCACCGCGGCCAAACACGCCAGCACCGTGCGCACGTAGCGACAGCGACAGGCCCAGCGTTTCGCGTGCAATGGCAATGCGCGACTTGCCCACGATGCTGCCCGGTTCGGTGCGGTCGCGCAGATGCAGGACTTCCTCCGGCAGCAGACGCACCATCTTTCCGTCGTCCGCCGTGTAGTCGTATCGGTAGCGTCCACCGTCCAGGCGCACGATGGCCACGCGCTGCGGGTGCAACGGATGCAATGCGGTAACTTCACCGGCGCTGTTGAACTCCTTGCGTGCGTACGCGTTGCCGTGCAACAGGATTGCCGCCGTTTGCGACTCGCGAAACTCCATTCCGGACTGCCAGGCGTTCGGCCGATCCAGCAGGCGAGACAACCAATGACCATCCGCGCGCTCACGGTCGCCTGTGTCGGTGCGCCGGTAGACGTGTAACGGCAGGCATGCCGTCGATTCACTCAGGGCTTGAACACAGGCATACACGGCAGAAATGGACTCGGCCGATTTGGCGTCAACGTACGCGCCTGCGGTGCTGGCGGTGCCACCGGCCAGCGCTGACCATGACGGGTCAGCGTCGCGCCGTTCAGCACGCCCCCGCAGCATGTCGAAAATTTTCATCGGCAAGTCTCCAGCCAAAGACGCAGCACGGCCAATTGATTGGCGGGTTGCAATGAGCGCAGGTGAACTTCTGTGTCGGGATACGCCGGCCAGCTTTGGACGATTGACACTTCCTGCAATTCCACGCTGCGCAGTTCGCGTGTGTCGCCGTTCCACTGGTCGCCCCCTTCCGGCACCGTGAACGCAAATGAGCAACCGCCAAGGTCGCCACGTTCGGCCAGGGCAACCAGGTCGCGGCCCGCCTGCGTGTCGGGCATCTGCAACGTGAAAGCCAGCCCTTCGGCATCCTCCCGCAGTTCCAGCGTGCCGCTACGCGTGCGGCCTAGAACGCGCGATGGGTCATGGTCGGCAAGCGCCAGAACGTCCCGACCGGACGCAAGCGACGCGGCAAACGCACCGCGCCGGATCACTTCGGTAAATCCACCAATGCGCGTGGCGTTGTCATATTTGGCGATGTAGCCCGTCAGCTTGCGGCCGTTGGCGGTCACGCCGGCTGTTGCGCGTTTTTCGATCATGGCGAGCACTCCAAAGACGCACCCCGCCACTTATGCGGGGTGCGCTGTTGCGGACGTTCAGACAAGCGGAACGTCGTCTGCGTACTGGAACGCTTCGATGTGGCGCATGGCGATGTCACACGTTGCCATTGCCCGCACCATCACGCCGCCGCGTGCATACGCCGTGGAGTCGTACGGGTTCACCAGAACATCCAGCTCTGACCAGATGCCAAGCAGCACCTGCGACCAGTCGCCGAAGATGGCACCCGCTGCAGCAGCGGCCGGCACTTGATTGGTGGAATAGGCCGCGTGGTCGCCGATCTTGCCGCCTTCCAACAGGAAGCCCGCGCCTGCATCGCCGGTTACCTTCAACGTGCCGGAAAGCTTTGCTTTTGCAGCCGGATTCAACAACCACGAATGCACGCCCAGCGCGTTGGCAACTTCCACGTCTTTGACGATTTCCAGCACTTCCGCCCAGGTCGGAGTTGCCAGCGTGGCGTTGGCAGCGCCAAGGGTGGCAATGATGCCGGCCGGTTCATTCGCGCCGCCGCCCCCGATGGTCACGCGGTCCAGCGCGGTCGCAAGCCCGGCAGCCATGTCCTCGCGCAAAAGCTGCTCGATATCAGGGCTGCTTTGCATGATGAGCGAACGCGACATTTCCGACAGCGAACCGGCGTGCTTCGGCGAAAGTGTCACGCTGCCGTGCGTCATGTCGCTGGCATTCAAGCTGGAATTATCGGCAACCCACCCCGTTGTAACGCCGGAACCGTATTTCGGGATCGACACATTGCCACTCAGGCCGGACAGCACGCGCACGCCAAGGCGACGCGTCAGCAGGCTATTACGCAGCGCTCCAATGTACTGGTCCGCGCGGTGGTCAGTCGGGATGATCGCGCCGGAGTTGGCGGCCGTGTTGACACGTTGCTCAATCGTGCGCAACGGCATGAATACGCCCTGCGCCTTGCGGCCGTTGCGTCGCTCCATTTCAGCGTTGTACTCGGCTTCCGCACCGTCCAGGCTGCGGCCCTCCACTCCGGCCTGCAGCACGCGAAGCAGTGACACGCGGGTTTCCAGCTCGCCCAAACCATGCTCACCATTGCCGGAAATGACAGTGCCAGCCTGCCGGCGCTCGGCATCATCCAGAAACTGCTGGCGAGCTTCCTGCGTTTCCAGTCCGATGATTTCAGCTTTGATCGTGTCGAACGTGGCCGATTCGTCACTGGTCAGCGAACGCTTCTCGCTGTCAGCCTTGTTGACGATGGCGCGTGCTTCCGCCGCTTTTGCTGTGCGGCGCTCGCGGATTTCTTGAAGGGTCATAATGGCTTTCTCCGGGTGTTGGGGAACGTTCCCGGTTCGCACAATTACGGTTGCGGGATGTGAAGTAAATCCTTAAACAGCATGATTCAAAATGAGACAATCGCTGTTCTTTAAATCCTGAAAATTGCAGCGTCGAACGGGTGATCCTCTCTAATACCCTGTCCAAGGTGTCCAACCTGTCCAAAGCGTCCACGGTTAATTTAAAAGTTGGACAACTTGGACACCTTGGACAGGACAATCGTGTGTGTATCACAGGGGCAATTTCACGCTGCTAGGTAACGGCGGCAATTTAAGATTGTTTTCCTTAATTGACAGCAACGTGAACAGTTTTCCAGATTTCATGATCTCCCCAGCTTTCGCCATGCGCTGTAACCGCTTGTAAAGCGTTGGGTGCGTCACGGGGTTCTCAAGCTCGCCGTGTATCTCCCTTGACGTGCCAACGCCGCCCAGGCTCGCCAACGCCTTCAGAACGTCTCCGCGCTCATCGGTGCGTTTAACGTCGGCGATATTTCCAACGCATACCCAGCCGCCATCTTTCAACGTACGCAACGCCAATTCCTGCGGTTCGCGAATGTCGCGGCCGTTCACGATCAATTCGGCGTCCATATTTCCAGCAGCACGGGACAGGATCATGTAATTGTCCACGCCGCCCACAAGCCCCTGCGTTCCGCTGATTTTGTCCATTACATCAGTGGCGCCCATTTTGCGCGTGTGCGTAACAATGACAATTGCCACCGGAAATTCACGCGTCAACGGCTTGAGCATTTCGCCAACGCGGTAATCATTTTGATATGCGGACATCCGGCCAGGGTCTGGATCGCGCCAGCTCGCCAGCGTGTCAATGACGACAAGGCGCGCTTTGGGGTGTTCGGCCAACCATTCGCGCAACTTGGCTGCGCCAGCTTCGGCGCGTGGCCATTCGGTTTCGTAGAAAAATTGATCTAGCGATATGCCACGCGGAAACGATTTAAGCAGGCCCGCAATGCGTTCCTGCAATCGGCGGTCGTTGCCTTCAAGGTCAAGATAGAGCGTGTCGCCTTGCGCTTCGGGTTCGCGGCCGGGCCACAACGGAACACCAGCGGCAACAGCCATGCACGCCTGCAGCACAAGCCAACTTTTGCCGGCCTTCGGCGGCGCCGACAGAATTTCCGTTCCTTGCGGAATCAGACCGTGCAACGCCCACTGTACTGGCGCGAATCTCCGCTGCATCAACGCTGCGCCGCTGCGCACGTTCGGCTCTACAGCCGGCAATGGCAGCGGCAACGGTTCCCGTTCAACGTATACGTTTGTACACGCAGCACACGCGTTGGCAATCGTCGTCTGCAGATAGGTGCGATGGGTGCGCCACTTGTCCCGCACCAGTCCACTGCGCAGCATCAACCGAGTGATACGTTCGGCATCGCAGCCCGTCCAGAACGCCAAGTGCGATGCCAGGGCCATATCGGATGTGCTGTCCTTCGTGCATTCGCCGCGCCACAACTGCGGCAGCGATACCTTGCCACCGAAGGCAGCGGCAGCACTTACACGCGCGGCCAGCATGCGTTCAATCAGTGCGTCATCGTCGGTAGGCCCGCACCACTCCGGCCGACGCTCGCCACTTTTGGCAGCAACATCACGCGGCGGGAAGAATTGCGCCACAAGTGCGTGCACATCGTGCAGGTTGTCCATGCTGCCGGTAGGTGCGGCGTCAATGTTTAAGGCTATACCGCGCTCGGCCGTGTAGAACTCAAGATGCAACGCATCATTGCGGCTGCTGTGCGGAACGGGCATGGTCATCCTGCCCACGATATGCAGGCCGCGCTTGCCGGTTGACCATTCCACAAATGCACCGGGGAACATTGCCAACAACTGTTGCGCGCGTGCGTCCGGCGTGTAGTCTGCTGGCAATGCGTCAATGTCCAGAAAAAACAGCCCGCTATCAGGCGTGATCCACAACCCCACGGTCGCCTGTTGACCAGTGTCACGCACGCGCATAGTTTCCGCGTACGCCTGCGCATAGGTCATGTTGGCGGCAGCAGGTGGGCCAATAGGCTTCTTGTCGTATTTGCCGCGCGCCGCGTTCCACGTCAGCAGGTACACAAAGAACCGGCAACACTCACCCATCCTGCCCATAGCAGGAAGCATTGCATTGGGCATGGGGGTACTCCTTAATTCACCGCCGCATAGGGCGACAGCAATTCCACGGCGGCATACATCAGCGCTTGCTTCGCTTGCGGGTTGTTTACCGTGCAGATGGCTTGAACGCGTAACAGTGCGGCGGACTCAAAAGCTGCGGGGACGTTGCCGGGGGTCAGGTGTTGCGGCTTCACTTGATCTTCGACCCAAGCGCACGCAATCGCCCACATCACCGGCAACCCTTCGCGCCGCACGCCGGGGAAACGTTCAAGGAAGTACATCCCTAAGTCAGGGTTTAGCGTTCGCATTGATCGCCTCTCCCATTTCTATCAGCTTATCAATGGCAATGCGGATCAGTTGTTTCTCGCCGGGGTCACTCTGCAACGTGTACCGGAAATGCAGCTGTGCAATAGCGCTCTTGATCGACGGCAGCGCACGGGGTGCGCAGCGCTCGGCGTACTCGTCCGCACAATTCAACGCGTATTGCAGCGTGGCGTCCGGATTGACATGGCGATAGCGGGCGCGAAACCATTTCAGTTCATGGTCAGTGATGAACGTCATCTAGTGCGCTCCTTTGCGAAGTGCAGCCAGCTGTTTGGCTATCTCTATGTCGATCTTTTCCGCTTGCGCGGGGGTGGCACCAGGTCGGATAAAAGACAGGAATGCGAATGCGCGAACTTCATCCGGCACGTTGTCGGCGTCGGCTTCAATGCCTAAATGTTCCAAGACGAACGCTTCCGTTGCAGCAATGCGCATGATCGCGATGTGCGCTTCGCTGCGCAGGTGATTGTCACGAAACGTGGCGATGTCGCTGGGCCAAATGCTCATGCTTGACCTTCCAGCCACTTGCGTACGTCGCCATAGCGCCATGAAGTGATTGCGCCGTCCTTTTTGGGACGGGGAAAGGTGCCCTTGCGAACGTCACGCCACAGGGACGCACGGCTTCGGCCGATCAGGGGGATGACATGTTTCTCGCGCAGCCTTGCCGCATCGGGCAGGCTTCGATAATCAATGGGTGTTGCGTTGCTTTTCTGCACGTCTGCGTTCCTGTTGTGAGCCAACAGGGCACAGCGTCGGACAGGTAGGCTAGTCGCCGTGAGGGGCAATTGCGACGTTGTTTTTGCTCAATTCCCCCTCACGATCTTTCGCAACTCTGTGGAGTCAGTGGGGCAGGCAATGCCGATACTATCCTGCACCAGTTGCGCAGCAAGGCTGCGAGCGTCGCCGATTCCCATTGTCGGCGTGCTGTGCTTTTGCAGTGCGTGAAATACCGCTCGGATAGCGTTATTACGGGTTTCATTATTTGGCCCAGTGCGCACGGGTGACAGCTGTTCACCAGCATTCCTCACACACGCCGCCAGCCTTGCAAATTCCGGCATAGCTAAGCCCAAGTGCCGCATATTTTCTCCGACATGCGCGCGTAGGTTGGGCGTCATGCCCAGCGGGTTTTCCATTCTTTCGTGCAGAGCTAACAGCATTTCCGCGATGGCCTCCGCTTCGCTGCGTTGCTCCTTCGGGGGTTTCGTTTCTGCGGTTTCCTTGCGATACCAGCCGACCCAGCGTGTCAACTCTGCCCTAACCGCGGCCGGGTCGATCTTCACGCCGTTGTAGGATTTGGGGATGCACACCGACTTGGGCAACGTGTCATCGAACGTGTTGTTCACTTCCCACCCCCTGCGAACTTCGCCCAATCGCTCATCATCTTGGTGCGTTTGGTGAACAGGTCACCGCGCCGATATGCCGCCTCTACCTTGTCACCGATGGTGTGCGCCAACGCCATTTCCGCAACGTCACGCGGGTAATTCGTGCGTTCGCTCGCCCAATCGCGGAACGTGCTGCGGAAGCCGTGTGGCACCGCGTCCACCTCCATGCGCCGCATAACGGCAGACAGCGCCATATCTGACAATTGATCGCCACGCGCAGCGGAGAACAGCAACTCACTGCCGGCCATGCGTGGCAATCCTTTCAGCAGTTCCAGTGCACGCGGCGACAATGGCACGCGATGTTCTTTGCCGGCCTTCATGCGCTCGGCGGGGATTGTCCACACGTTGCCGTCTATTTCATCCCACGATGCGCCGCGCACTTCGCCACTGCGCGCAGCGGTCAGGATCAGGAATTCCAGTGCACGCGGTGCGATGCCATCGCGGCCACGCAATGCCGTAAAGAAGTCCGGCAGGGCGTCAATGCTTAGCGCCCTATGGTGCTTGACCTTGGCAACCTTCCCCGGCTTTGCCAGCACCGCGTCCAGATTGCCGCGCCAGCGTGCCGGATTGTCACCCTTGCGAAAGCCGCTCGCCGTTGCCCACGCTAGTACCGCTTCAATGCGCATGCGCAGCCGTGACGCCGTTTCGGTTTTGGTTGTCCAGATGGGCGCGAGTATGTCCACCACGTGCGACAACTCGACTTGATCCACCGGCATTTTGCCAATGGTGGGTTTGGCGTAAGTGTCCAGCGTGTTAGTCCACTGGTCGGCATGCTTCGCGTTCTTCCATTCCGGCCGTTTGGCGTCAATAGTGCGTTTGGCGCACTCGGCGAATGACGGCGTTTCTCGCAGCGTGGTCATGCTGGCCCGGCGCGATTCGATGGGGTCTATACCTTCCTCGATCTTTCGGCGCGCCTGCCTTGCACGGTCGCGTGCTTCGCCTAGCGGCACATCCGGCCAGCCGCCCAGGCCCATATCCCGGCGACGTGCGCCGATGACCACGCGCAGAATCCAGTTACGTGCGCCGGTCGGTGCAACGCGCAGGTAAAGGCCGGTAGCGCCACCGGCAGCATGCAGGCCAACGGGCAAGCGTGGCAATTGCACCGCTGCCAGTTCTTTGCTTTGCTTCGCCATAGTTCGAATCCCACTTCACCAATTGTTGCCCCCGATGTTGGGCGGGATGTCGGGTGGGATGATGGGAAGATCACGACTTCAACGGAGTACCGTTTTTTTCCTCCGCCGAACTCACCTTTCCCAACATCCAAGCCAACAACCGAGGGTGCGATTGGATGCTATAGAAGGCGACCAGATGAGACAAGCAAATTATTGAAATTCAGCCATTTAGGCTATGGGTGGCACAGTATGAAACGGCATGAAACATGGCGGACACAGCCACTCTCTCCGCCAGAAATGCAAAACGCCCCCGTGTGGGGCGTTTTGCATTTCTGATGGTGACGAGTGGGTGAGAACCCACCCGGGTTCGACGAATTCGTCTGGAACGAATTCGGACAGCCG
>Ga0157370_10009469_pt1 | contig 10400 bp, 8 predicted proteins | sample C35metaG_FD_113463 | JGI IMG/M metagenome (GOLD analysis project Ga0157370, IMG submission 113463) | Corn rhizosphere microbial communities from Kellogg Biological Station, Michigan, USA - C3-5 metaG | ecosystem: Host-associated > Plants > Roots > Rhizosphere > Soil | place: USA: Michigan... | reverse complement strand
TCACGTACGTTTGGCCAGGTATATTGCTGCACGGACTCAAGTCCCGCTTTCCTCATCCGCTGCGCCTTGGCGGGATCATTCAGCAATGTCAGAATGGCATCCGCCATGGCTTGCGGATATTGTGCGGATACAAGCAAAGCAGTGCGTTCGTGCTCCACCAGATACGGTACCCCTCCAACATCCGTACTGACTACCGGAACACCACTGGCCAATGCTTCCAGCACCGAGATGGGCATATTGTCGACCAGGCTGGGATTTACCATGATATCGGCACTATGGTAGAGAGTGGCCATGACTTCATTATCTACGCGACCTGTGAAAGTAACTGCATCCGCTATATCAAGGCCGGCAGCAAGTTGCTCCAGCGCCTGCCGCTCTGGACCGGAGCCGGCGAGAATAAGTTTTGCTGCGGGAAACGTGCATCTGACGATACTGAAAGCGCGTACAGCAGTGGCATTGTCGTAAATCGGCTCCAGGTTGCGCGTAACGATTATGTGCGGAAAATCTGCTTTTGATAATGCTTCGAAATTGCTCTCAGCCTTAAAACGGCTCAGATCGATGATGTTGGGCACGATACGAGTAGAGAAGCCATGCTTAGCGAATACAGCTTCGAGAAAGCCGGAAGGAACAATAATCGCATCCGCTCTGGAGAGGCTTGGTTTAATCCAGGAAGAGGCTTTATCAAAGAAAGAGTCCGCCTCCCCCCCTCGGTAGTTAACAATAACTGGTTTCCCCCGAATGCTGGCAAGCCAGATGGCGGGGGCGGCAAAGAGATGCCATGACCAGCCGGAATTCGCCATTATGTGAAATAACTGAACTTCGTTTGCAGACCGCCAGAGATGAAGCAAGTATGGAAAAAGACGGAATACCGCTCTTATTCCTTTGAGTCTCCCGATCCAATGAGGACTATAGGGGCGGTTAACCTGAATCAGATCCACCGTTGCACCCTCTTCACGCAACAAACTCGCGAGTTGCAGCGTTTGGTTTGCCATTCCTCCGGAAGGAGGAGGTAAAGGTCCAACCAGCGCGATGCGCAAACCCGTCGCTTTCACTAGGATATTTTCCCGGAGAGGAGAGAACCATAGACTTTTTTGTAGCGACTCACGCTGATGGGCCAGTTGCGTTGCGTCTCCACAAACCTGCGAGCTGCGGCACGCAGACTAGACCACAGGTCTGGTCTGGCGAGGAGTTCCAACACTTTGGATGCCAGGGCATCCGGATTGCCTGCCCTGAAAAGAATCCCGGTTTCTCCATCCCGAATAAGTTCAAGATGCCCACCGACATCCGATGCGACAATTAGCCGCCCTTGCGCCATGGCTTCAAGAGGCTTGAGCGGTGTTACTAGATCAGTAAGCCGCATTTGGAGCCTCGGATAAACGAGAATATCGATTAAATTGTAATAGTGCTGCACCTGATCATGAGGAACGCGACCGGTAAAAGTTACCTTGTCTTCTATGCCTAACTGCGCTGCAAGTGCCCTGAGTTCTTCTGACTGCGGGCCGCCGCCGACAAGCAGGATTCGAATATCGGGATTCCCGGACAGCATTTTTGGTAATGCCCGTAGTAGGATGCTCAAGCCTTCATACGCATAAAAGGACCCGATGAAGCCGAGCAAAAACTTGCCTTCAAGGCCCAGATTCCTAGCAAGGCACAAATCGGGAAGCTGACCCAGGTTGAAGTTTTCAATGTTTACGGCATTGGGAATAACGGTTACTTTTTCCGCCGCGATGCCCCGACCGAGAATATCCCCTCGCAGTCCTTCGCAAATCGTTGTTATCGCATCAGCTCGTCGCAGCGCGTAACTCTCCAGCCCACGGGTAATTCGATACCGGATTCCCCACTCGCGACTGGTGCCGTGATCTACCGCTGCGTCTTCCCAGAATGCCCGGACTTCGTAGACAACCGGAATGCCCAGTCTGCGGCCCACGCGCAAAGCGGGCAAGGCGTTCAGGACTGGCGAATGGGCGTGCAGGATATCTGGCTTGACAATTCTAGCCACCTCGTCCAAACGCCGGGCAAGGCCATCGATAACAGCGGTTTGGTTAAAGACAGGTAGCCTCGACATTGCATCCTGGGCAACTGGCGTACGATAAAAATGCCATCCATCGACATCCTCCTCAAGCACTTGGCAATTCTCCTGCTTTGATCCAGTCAGGTGGATAGTTTCCCATCCCAGAACACGCTGTTCTTTGAGAATCGCAAGCGTACGGAACGTATATCCGCTATGCAGGGGAATGGAATGATCGAGAATGTGCAGGATTCGCATTAATTTTCTACGAGAAAATATGTCATGGACACTTGGTCCATCTACCATCTACGGTGAAATCAATGGGTTGTTTCACTTCAATTTCTTGCTTGCGGAGCGCTTCCCATCCGATCAAAAGCCTTCAGAAACCCTCATCAACAGTATTGAACGCATATTGCGATCAGGGAGAAGCACTTCCCCGCGGCTTCAGCTTGATCTCCATCCCCATATGAGGTAGCGGAATAACCAGATCACCCGCTTGTTCCTTCTTCTCCAGATAACGATACACCCGGATGGACAGGTCAGAAAATTCTGGTACGTTGGTCAGTACGGGGATTTCTTGAATCATCTGGAACCGCGGGTCATCCAAAGCCTGCGCTAATAGCTTGAATTCGGGTAGATCCACCACATCACGACTTTCAATAACAATAATGCCGATACCAAAACGGTCGATCAGCCGAACGACATCTTCCGTGGATTGCACATAGGAGACGGTGCCGAAGGATTTATGCACCGCCATGGATACCAGGATTTTATCGGCTCTTAATACAGCTTTTTCTTTTTTGGGATCGAGAGCACGCAAGTTGAAAATAAAATTGCCATCATGTTTTCCGGCAAATAATATCAAGCCGGTATTTTCCTGCCCCACCACAAACTCAGCAGCCTGTTTGTATCCGGTCACATAGGGATGCGGCTTACTCCAGGCAACATACGAATTCCATCCCGCAAGCATAACAAGCAACATGAATACAACTCTGCGGATATTGGCATTCCCTATGACCGCAGGACTCAATGGCATGCAGGCAAGCAGCGTCAGTGCCGGCAATGCGTACAATGTATAGCGCGGGACGTTTCCGGGACCACCGCCAATTACCACTGTAGTAAATAGATACGAAGCTCCCAGCCAGAAAAATATTAAAAGATCTTGCGGCGTCCCCTTGGCACTTATCCTTAAAAGAAAGCCGCCAAAAATAGCCAAGCTGAGCGGCAGTCCGGACACATCCCATAGCGCTGACCAGAACTGCCCCCAGCGAGCAGGATTGAACAGTTCTGAGGAGTTTGACCCAAATAAGCTGACGAAGGAATTGACCGGCACACTACCAAATTTCAGCGCATGGAGCGCCAAGAGAGCAATGGCAGCGCTCACCATTGCGTATGCCAACAGGGCTTCCCGCCGCCATAGCAAGCGCCAGCGTCCTGTCAAAATCACGTAGGCCAGCAACGCCGGCAATATGAAGACTGTAGTCTGCTTGAGCAGTAAAGTGCAGCTCAGCGCAAGACCGGTGATCCCCGCTCTCCTGAAGTTTGGGTTTGCCAGATAGCGATCAAATGCCAGGATCGAAACAATGATCATCGCAATCGCAGGGGCTTCCAGCATGACAGAACGAGTCCAATCGAGCACTCCAGGGGCAGAAAGATAGAGCAGGCAGGACAATATTGCCGCTTCACGCCCCCAGATCGGCCGCGCCCAGGCATACCAGGCGGTTACGCCGACGAGAACAAAGCTCAGGATTGCCAGGCGTGCACTGGATTCTGTGATACCGAATGCGGCAAAGAAAATAGATTCCACCACGGGGAAGAAAGGCGGGTACCAATTTAGCGCAAGGGCAGGATATTGAGCGAAATATTGCAACGCGTATTCATAGGGTGCCCGCAAAGGCATATCCTGCCAAAGATCAAAAAAGAAAACCCCATTCATGGCATGACGGGATTCATCCGTCCACCAGAATTCGCCGACGCAGAGAGTCTTCCAGAAAAGAAGGCCAACGGCCCCCCAAAGCATCAGCAACCATAACATGTCGCCAATATCCAACCGTTGGCGCAATGAGCTGTTCGCCGGAGGAACCTGCGCAGGATATTGACCTTCGGTGATGCTTGTTTTCACAACTGGGCAACGATGTGCTGGATCACTTCGCTCTGGGATTCTTCCAATCCAAGCCACAGCGGCAGTCTCACCAACTGGTCGCTGAGCAGATGTGTTTGCGTTAACGTTCCGGACTTGCGGCCGCATTTCTCCCCCATGGGAGAACTGTCAAGCGGAACGTAGTGGAAGACCGTCCCTATTCCGTTTTCCCTGAGGGCGGAAATAAAGTCGGTACGCTTATCCAAGTCTGGCAACAATAGGTAATACATATGCGCATTATGGGTGCAATCGGGTGGAATTATCGGTCGGCGAATTTTTTCTCGCTGTTCCAGGATTTCGAGATCTTTATGATATACGTCCCAGATATCAAGACGCCTTTTCGTGATGTAATCGGCATCTTCCATTTGAGCCCATAGGAAAGCGGCAATCAACTCACTCGGAAGGTAAGAGGAACCAAAATCTACCCAGGTATACTTATCAACCTGCCCACGAAAAAAAAGACTGCGATTGGTACCTTTTTCCCTGATAATTTCTGCCTTCTCCGCGTAGGATGGGTCATTCACCAATAGAGCGCCCCCTTCTCCGGAAATGATGTTCTTGGTTTCATGAAAGCTTAATGCTGCGAGGTGTCCGATGCTCCCCAGTGGCCGGCCTTTGTAGGTGGACATAATCCCTTGCGCGGCATCTTCGACGACCAGCAAACCGTGTCTCTCCGCGATTGCCATGATGGTATCCATCTCGCAACTTACGCCCGCGTAGTGTACGGCCACAATTGCCCTGGTTTTAGGTGTAATTGCAGCTTCGATCAGCGTTTCATCAATATTGAGCGTGTCGTGCCGAATATCGACGAATACCGGTACGCCGCCACGGAGCACGAAAGCATTGGCCGTCGAGACGAATGTGTACGATGGCATAATCACCTCGTCCCCGGGCTGAATGTGAATCAGGATAGCTGCCATTTCTAAAGCGGCCGTGCAGGAATGAGTGAGCAACGCCTTGCGGCATCCAATGCGATGCTCGAGCCAAGTGCTGCATTTTTTCGTAAAAATGCCGTCTCCCGCCAGATGCCCATTGGCGTGCGCCTGACTCACGTACCACAATTCTTTCCCTGTCATATAGGGTTTATTAAATGGAATCACGGCTGTGCTCATTCTGGTTGAAATCGAGGATAAATATGTCACGCGCGGGCAATAACGATCAAGCCGGAAACGACCATGACCGTACCAAGAACGCTTTGCAGCGTAAGAGACTCGTTAAGAAAAAATACGGAAAAAAACATGACAATGATGAATGCCAGGCTCATGAAAGGATAAGCATAGTTGAGATCAAAACGCGTCATGGCGGCCATCCAGGCCAGGGACGCAAGAAAGGCAGAAAAGAAACCGGACATAATCCATGGATTCAGGAACTGCTGGAGGAGAAAGAATATCTTATCAATACCTCCTTCCGGCATGCTGCGCGCTTGCCCCATCTGCCACTTTAGAACCAATTGGCCATACACGGTGAATAGCAGGGTTAGCAGAATATAAAAATGCCCCGCCATATCGAATCGTCCGTTCATCTCTACCCTCCTGGAACCAATACCGAGGACAAGCTCCTCTCAAATCCGGCGGCCGCAAAACGGGCGTGCCAAAATTTCTACATAACTTTACACTCAAGTGTCGTTCTATCATCTTTAGAAAAACACCCTAAAAGCATTCCAATTTTGGGAAACATATTCTGGGAATCACCGGACGGCGACAAGCTGCTCGAGGCTCTCCAAAAGATAGAGCGCCGTTAACGTCGTATCCGAGCACATACTGGAATTTATAGCAAGCCTGTCAACAGTATATTATCAGTTTGCTTGTCCGATTTGCTGATGCTAATAACGGCTCTTCAGCCTTCTCGTCATCCCCATATATAATCTGGGGCCTCGGGCCCTGTATGAAACAGCAAATCCAGAATAGTGACACCATGTTCAAAAGGGGGGTGAGACTGAGGGTACTCGGGATAGCCGCCATAATCTTTCCATACCAGTTCGATACCAGTCTGGGCGAACCTTGTCTCGTCGATGTAATTTTTGGCAGATGGGCCGGAGACATACAGCGTAGCCTCGGCCTTGGTCAGCAATTCAATTATGCGCTCCTGCTTTGCCTCAACGGCTTGGTACTGACGGGCATCCACAAACTTTGTGGCAATACCCAGGAATTGGCGCGATATTTGTTCGATGAGGTATTGATTCAACTCGAAAAGATACTTCCACTTCCGACCCAGATAGATATCTTCCAGAAACGGACGATAGCGTTCAAAGTGAGGGGCCTTTGCATAATTGTGCCGCAGAGTTTGCCAATGATTTGACTGCCACCTTGTTTCTGCAATCTCTACCTCATGGATCAAATGTTGCTGGGTGCCGTTGGTAGGCACCGTGAGCCATTCGGTGCCGCGGGCCGTCTTGATTTTATTTCGATTTCTCCAATCCCTGGGGGTGTACTGTACGTCATCATAGAAAATAAATAAATCGACGTCGTGGATAATATCGAAATAACCCTTCCACGGGATATAATTGGTCTGGAGTATGGCCGCCCGCAAAGGGGGCCTATCTAATTGTTGTATCACGGTTCCATGACTCCCGTCAGATGCCAGAACAACTCACTCAAGGTGGTAATCGGCGTGCATGCCGGCGCGACTTCGCTGACACGTCGCGCCAAATCTAAATTGAAATTGAAGAAAGCGCCCGCTCTCTGTATGTGAAAGGCGTGCCGATAGCCCGCATCAAAGGAACCTCGCATATCTCTGAACAGGTTATCACCCACCATGACAAGCCGATCGGGCGACAAGCCGAGCAAACGTGCGCATTCCCCGAAGACTTCTGGGTCCGGTTTTTGCGTTCCCAGTTCCTCCGTCAGGACCAGCGTATCAATCAGCGGAAACAAGCCGCAAACATCCAGTTTTTGACGTTGGGAAGCGGGCGGATTGTCGGTTAATATGCCAATACGATAACCCAGAGACCGAAACCGATCCAAGCTATGGAGCACGTCGCGATAAAGAGGGCAATCTGCAGGCTGGGCCTTGCGATAGACTTGGATCAACCGTAAACGTCTCGTCTCATCCAGATCAAATTTCGAGCATAGCGCATCAAAAAGACGCGTGCGATTTCCCTCTTCAATGATCTGTAAGGCTGTGGAAAGAAATAAAGTCCGCTCGGGCAGAATGGCTTTTTCCTCGTCCCAGGTCAGTTCCAGCTTACTGACCATCCAGCTTTTCTGGTCAAGGAGCGTATCGTCCAGGTCAAATACTATACCCCGTATGCCATTTAGACGAAAATCAGGGATGACGCGCTCTTCCAGGTATCGAAAAGTCCTCGCGCGAGAACCCGTTGCGTACAAATCGTCGGCACCACCGATCTCACCAGTCAACAAAAAAGCTAAAGGATTGAGGCCGACAGTAAGGCTTAATGGCATGGAAGTGCCCGCCCGGGGATTGAGGTCAGATACCCAACAGGCATCCCCAACTCGTAAAATTTGCAAATTCAGGGGTCCGCGTGCGCCCAGCGGGAGCAGACGCTCGATAGTAAGCTGGGCAACGTTCCGGACATTTTCCGGTGCGCCAGGCTCACAAAGAATCGCAAACCCACCCAGCGAGCGTATCCTGCGCCGGAATGCCAGCGGAGAAATGTTGCCTGCAGTATTAACTGAAAAATCAACGGAGTATTCATCAAATGCCGATAGACAAGGCTGCCATACCAAGTCTTCATTTTCCTCGATTGACAGTGTCAATGAAGCTTCTATATCCTGAAAGATGCGCATGCCGCGTCCACCCGAGCCACGCCGGGGCTTCCCAATCAAGGGAAATGCCGTGTTTGAATTATGCGGCGCAGTGTAGCAAGGCAGGGACGGTAGACCCTCACTTAGCAACCAGCGATAAAAAAGTAGTTTGTCGCCTGCCAGTTCGAGTAATGGGATATCGGAAACATAAACGGTAGTATCTAAAGCATGGAAAGCATCCCGATGTCGCGCTAGCAGCTCCAACTCATAGTTTGTGGATGCAAAGATCGCATTCACATTTTCACGCTTGCACAGATCAAGAATGAACTTAAGGAAGGCCTGCTCATCTTTCAAGAGAGGCGCCAGGAAGAAAGCATCGGCAAAATAGCGCGATACGTTTTCCGCATGACAGTCTGCTAGCAGCACACGTGTTCCAATCACGGCGCGTAGCGCTTTTATCAAGCCTAGTCCTTGAAATCCTCCACCAGAAACTATGAGGACGCTACTCAATCTCATGCAGTGACTTCGATATAGATGGCGTTGGAAATCTCTGGGTAACCAGCGGAAACTTCAAGCAATGCCTGCCAGATAGCCGGCGAGAGATCCAGGCTGCTCAATTGGCTCGTGGTGAAGGGCTTCAGAAAAAGGCCTTCCACCTTGCCGATCTTGAAGCCCGCATCGCGGACCAATACCGACAGGGTTTGCAGGTCGAAATAGCGTTTGTGCCCAAGAGCCAGATCGGAGGGGCTCAAGGCATACATGTCTTCCAACAGCCCGGCCTTATGACCAATCAGACGGTGCAGCGAACGTGCATTGGGCACAGCGATGAAGATACGCCCACCAGGAGCAAGAAACTGATGCAATCTGTTGAGTACAAAGGAAGGATCATCTACATGCTCCAGGATGAAACCTGCCTCGATGACATCGAAGCATCCCGGAGCAGTGAATGTCTCAAAATATCCTTCGATCAGCTCCAACCCATCCGGCATGATGTCAATTGAACGACGGAAGTCCCCAATAATCTGTGGCGCGCCATCCACGACCACATAGCGCTCCAGCACACCGCTGGCCAGCTCCGCAAGTAAACGCCGTGCCACTTCCACATAGCCGATACCCAAACTGAGCGCTGAGCCCACCTCATGCTTTTGAATGTATTGAGCAAGACGCTCGCCATAGGTCGCCAGCATCAGGTAGTTTTCCTCCGAATAAGGAAACTCACTTGTGTATGATTTTACATAGTTGTCCAGTTGTTCTACTTCTTGCATGTTTCCCCCTATCGGTGAATATCTTTGACTATGTAGTTCGGCCGGTTCTGCACCTGGTTGAATACCTTGCCGAGATAGATGCCGACTACCCCCAGTGCGGTGGTCAGAATGCCAAGACTGAGGGTGATGACGGCCATTACGGAAGTAAAGCCCATCAGCGTATCATCAAACAATAACTTTCTTATAATCAGATAAAAGGCAAAGGAAAAACTAAGCAGAGTAATAGTGACCCCTGTGTTGAACAGCCAGATCAGCGGTTGGGCCGAAAATGAACTTACCGCGTTGACCATCAGGCCGATGCGCCGCATAAGCGTGTAAGAGCTTCGCCCATCGCGCTGTTTCTTGACGACAGGCAGACCGATCTGATGGAACCCGGTCCAGCTCATCATCCCTGCAAGGAACAGATTATGATCCCCCATCTGCAGCAGCGCCTCGACGAAGCGGCGTGTCATGATCCGCTCGGTAACGATATTTTCCGGGATTTTAACGTCGCTGAGAAAATTGAATCCCTTCCAGAACAAGCTGCCACTGATCCGCTCGAATCTCCCACCTTTACGCGCTTCCTGATAGCCAAAAACCATATCGCAACCCGATTCACCGAGTTTGCGGTAAAACTCTGCCAATACTAGAGGCGAGACTTCCAGATCACAATCAATGAGAAAGATTAGCTCCCCGCGAGCATGCTGCAATCCTGCCTGAGCAGCGTGATGATGGCCAAAGTTGCGGGAAAGATCCACCACCACCAATTGGGGAATATCTGACTTGCGCTTCAAGGCATAAGCCAGGGAATCATCCGGTGAACCATCATTGACGAGCAATATCTCGAAATGAAGGCACTCCATATCGGAAAGAACCTTTAGGCATTCGACCAAAAAACGTTCAAGAAATGGACCGGAACGGTACATCGTCGAGACAATACTGATCTCGGGTCCGCCAAGCTCTCTTTCCACAATTCTCTCAGAGTTGCCCAATGAATGTTCTCCGCGAATCTCCTGCCAATCGATGAAATTTATCTACTTTAACTTTATTAAGCGGGACCCCAGACGATGGGAACCAGCTTCTCAAGAATATTTCTTACGGTATTGCCTGAGCCTTCAAAAACTGAATATTATTGCTCATTGTCGTCCTGTATCAATGGATTCAGTCCTGATCGATCTTGAAAGTACTCGCTTCTACAGTATGACGCGCTCCAGGCTGCATACATGATAACCCAGGGCATAGCTGGAAAATGGAATCTCGGCTGCCCCGAAAATACGATCGATATTGCGGTCAGGTAAAACATG
>Ga0157370_10009468_pt1 | contig 10401 bp, 5 predicted proteins | sample C35metaG_FD_113463 | JGI IMG/M metagenome (GOLD analysis project Ga0157370, IMG submission 113463) | Corn rhizosphere microbial communities from Kellogg Biological Station, Michigan, USA - C3-5 metaG | ecosystem: Host-associated > Plants > Roots > Rhizosphere > Soil | place: USA: Michigan... | reverse complement strand
GTAGTAACGGAAAAGATTGTAGTGTAGGCTGGTTGTAAAGCTCTAATACTAACTCAAGCCCGATCAACTTCGCCCAATCAAAGACCTCAGGTGTTTAAGGACTATTCCCAGTGCCATCTTCCTTGGCGGCCTGATGCTCATCGCCTACGCATGGATGGTATTATGTTCTACTTTCATCCTTCGAGACTTAGAACGCGCTGCGCCATATAAATGGCCAGAAGAGAGAAACCCTCAAGCTATTTTTCTGGGGTTCTTTTTTATTTACTCTAAGGGCTAAAGTTAAGTAGAGTATTTGATGAGAAAAAAATTAAAATTGAATTATTGACTATTATTTTTTGTGAAATGACACAATCGAAAGGATCACAGAATAACCCTTTCGACGTTTAATCATGGTAGCTTTTTAAGTAATTTCTTAACTGCGGGGGCTTTCCAACATATTAATACCCCAGATTCACCAAGATATTTATTTACCGCATCAAGCTCATTTTCTCGAACAGTCCATAACCATAAGCCATCGCTTAACTGCACTAATTTACCGTTATTCTCGCGACTTAATATCCATGATTTTAATTCTATATTTTTAACCATAATATCTAAGTGATAATCGTTAATTATATTAAGTGGATAAACCATTCTCAACATAGTTTTTCTATAACGTTCCTCACCTCTAAATCTACCTGGGCACTCCCTTTTGAACAAAGATGCATTTTCATATTGATATACGTTAACCATATTATCGCCAGTTGCATAGTATAGCGCTTTGGTAACCTTATCAGCATGATATTTAATACCATAAGAAAATGTTATTTTTTCTGACAACACTTTCAAGAAGTTAGATATAACTTCAGAGTCATTGCTCATATATGGGTATTGTATGTCAATATAATTAAAGCCGCCAAACTCTTTGGTCATATAGCCAAAAGATGCATACCATGGCTGCTGTTCCATCTGTTCTGAATATATCCTAAACGCACTAACCTCTTTGTTTTTTATTTTTTCCTTCAAATCGGTTAATGTTGTTTCTATAATTTCATGATCACCTGAATGATCACCACCTTTTAGCATCTTATAATAACCTGCTCCATTGATCTGGATATTAACACCGGAAAAAAAAAGCTCCGCTAGTGTGCATACTGTTTCTGCTTCTATATTTTCGATGTTATACATAGCTATACCAGAATACATGCTCACTCCTTATATCCCTGAAATTAAATTGTCAAGTGTTGATTTGATATCAATTGCATTAAATGGATGTTCGAGAACAATAATTTCACCTTGCTGATTCAATGGTAAATTCCTCATCGCGGTATCATTACGGCTAGTAAGAGATGGGAGTTTTCTGCCCATATCCGTTTTGGATGCCAATTCTATGGCATGAACCTTTCCATCCATATCAATAGCCATAACATCCGGTCGCCGTGCTGAAACCCCTTTACCATTAGCGAAACTATATGATCTGTTTAAATAAATCTCTTTAAACTTACCACTCATAGCTAATTTATTTGCTATTACTTCAGAGAACTGGTCGTGACCAGGAGTTCCGTCCCTCTGTCCTTTACCGAATATTTTTGTTCCATTCACTTCACGAATTTTACAAGGTTTAAGCCCTAAAGGATCTATCCATGACAACGGATTAGGTGCGTAATCATACGTATTCAACCCACCCGCCAGCCCTATCGGATCCGGCTGGGTAAATCGCCCTGCTACGGGGTCGTAGTAACGGAAAAGATTGTAGTGTAGGCCTGTTTCCCTGTCCAGATACTGGCCTTGGAAGCGCAGGTTCTGCGGCACGGCGAGGTGGCTGGCGTGGGTTTCGTGCTCGGTTTCTCCCCAACTGCTGAAGCGGCCTTGCCACACGATTTCACCGCGTTCATCGGTCATTCGCTCGGGCAGGCCATTCAGGTCGGTGTGATACCAAAACGTCTGCTGGCTATCTCCGGCGATGTCCACTCGAGCCACCGGCTCCCAGCTTCCTTCGCTATACAGATATTGCACACTGCGGTCCGGCGTGCGGCTGCTCTGCTCGCCTACCATCTGCAAACCTTGCCAGTGGAAGGTGATGATTTCCGCATTGGCTTCCGGCTGGCCGTGGCGATGCAGAACTTTATGCGTTCGCCGCCCCAGCGCGTCATAGCGATACTGCACTCGCTGGAATTCCCGGTGCCCGGTTAGCCGCACCTCTGTCACCTGATGCTCGGCGTTATAGCTGAAGTGCTGCTCGACCGTGCTCTGATCGGCCTTGCGCCACAGCAGGCGTCCAAAACCGTCATACTCCCAGCGCGCGCCTTTGAGTCGGCGCAGCAGGTTGTGCCAGACCACCTGCCCCGGCGTGTCTGTGCGGTTGCCCGCCGGGTCGTAGTGGAAGCGCTCTTCACGCTCCACGCCGATGCGGTGAGTCACCTGCCCTGCTGCGTCATAGCCAAAACGCTGCTGGCTGAAGCTTGGTCTTGTGTCACTTTTTCCCACTGACATCAGCATCTGCTGCGCCACCTGATCCAAGCGATCCCACTGGTAGCGGCGTTCCAGCACCGCGCTGCGCCGCTTGATAATCCTTCCTGCCGGATCATAGGCCGTCTCCAGCGTCAGCGGACCTTGGCTGCGGCTTATCTCGCGATGCAGGCGATCCCGCTCGTAATCGGCAATCTCAGCCTTTTGCCCATCCAGCTGCCAGAGGCGCTGCAACAGATGCCCGCTGCCGTAGCGCAGAAACTTCTGAGTTGCTCCGTCCGGCCCCTGACTTTGCTGCAAATTGCCCAGCGCGTCGTACTGATATTGCCAGCGGCCGCCGTGGTTCTGCTCACTTTGTAGGTTGCCGAGCGCATCCAGCGTAAAGCTCAGTTGCTCGTCCCACTCGGGTTCTACGCCCTGCAGCTGCGCGGCGCTGAATTTGCCGTGCGCGGTGCGCTGTACGGTGACGTTGCGCGCCGCGTATTGGTAGCGAGTGTAAGTCTCGGCGTTGCTTTTGGCGCTAAGCCTGCCCAGCAGGTCATATTCGAGATGTGAAACCAGTGGCTCCAGCGGTTCGCCGTACTGCGCCAGAGGTTGTTGAGTGATAGAGGTGACCTGCCCGCGGTCGTCATAGCCGTAGCTTTTACGGCGTCCGGCGTAGTCGGTCTGCGCTAGCAGGCGTTCGCCGCTATCATAATCAAACAGCCAGCTGTCATTGTTTGGGTTAATCAGCCGAGTCAGGCGACCAAAGCGATCATAGTCGAAACGGGTCTGATGCCCCGCCGGATCGGTCTGGCAAATCACCTGTCCGCGCACGTTGCGCTGCAGTTTACGCTCGGAGAAACCGTCGATGTTCTCGCCGATCAGCTGCCCGTAAGCATCATATTCGTAGTGAGTCTCGCGGTTGTCGGCGCGGATGATAGCTTCAATGCGCCCCGCGCGGCTCCAGCGACAAGAGGTGGTATTGCCCTCGGCGTCGGTGGCGCTCAGCAGTCTGCCAGTTGCGTCATAGTGTTGATGGCTGCGGTAGCCCGAGCAGTCTTCATCGCTGATCATCTGGCCGCGCTCGTTCCACCAGAAGCGATGGGTGTTGCCCAGCGCATCGGTCTCGCACACCAAGTCACCCTGCGGGTTCCACTCCAACTGGGTGACGCCGCCCTGCGGGTCAGTGACCTTCACCACGTCGCCGAGCAGGTTGTGCTCATAACGCCAGCTCGCGCCGTCGGCTAATACTTCTTGCTCGGGCTGTGACCACACCGGGTGCCAGACGGTCAGACGAGTGTCGCCCAGCGGGTTACGCACCGCGCTCAGGTTGCCGCGCTGGTCGTAGCCATACTCCCAGCGTTCCCCCTCAGGGCCGATGGTGGCTTGCAGCAGCTCACCCTGATCCACCCACTCATACTGCCACTCGGCACCGTACATATCCGTCCAGCGGGTGATGCGATACAGCTCGTCCCACTGGTGGAAGCTGCTGCCGCTGGAAAGGCAGGTCACGGTGGCGTTGCGGGCCTGCTCGTCACTATCAATGATCCAGCTCTCGAGGATCTGCTGCTGGGCGTCGAGCACCTGATAGGCGTTAACCCGCCAGTAACGGCTATCGGCTGCCGGTTGCCAGTCGTAATGAACGGTCAGGCCAGTAGCGTAGCTGTGGGTAGCCAGCATGTCACTGGCGCGATCCCAACTGAAACGTCGGGTGACCACCTCATCGGCATCGCTGACACTAACCAGCTGGCCCTCGTCGTTATACCCGTAGCGCACCAGCAGATAGCGCTCGCCTGCTGCAATCTGGTGTACCGCCGCCAGCCGTCCGTGTTCGGACTCATAGCTCAGCTCGACCGACATCGCTTCATTATCACCGGCAATGGCAATCAGCTGACCGGCGTCATTCCAGGTCAGATGCTGGCAATTGTCGTGGCGGTCATAGAGGCGGGCGATGCGCCATTCGCCTTCATGAGCCGGGTCCGGCTCATACAGCTGGTGCTCGCCTTCGCTGGTTTGCAACACCACCACGCCGTCCAGCGTGCAGTAAAGAGTCAGGCCATCTTCGGTGAATTGAACAATATCCCCAGGACGAACCTCGCCCATATCCAGCTCGCGGCCAGAGATATCACGCCAGAGGAAGTGCAGCGCGCCATTTGCCGCGCGATAGCGAATCAGGCGGGTCTCAAACGGCAGCGTCCACCCCTGCCCCAGCATGCCAGTCGCCAGATTGCGGCTATGGTAAACACGCTGCCAGTAAAGCGGGATGCGATCTTTGAGCATGAAATCGAGGTCTTCAGCACCGGCGAGGATCTTCGCGCCGGTGGCGATATTGACTGGCAATGCTGTTTGCACTGCGCGCGGTGCCACCTCTGCCGCCAATTTTCCTGCCGCGCCGAAGATAATCGGGCAAGGAGCCGTGCGCAGCAGCCTGCGCGCCGCCATGCGATCAAAGGCTCTGCCCATGAATTGCAACAGCTGCTTCAGTTCACCACCGCCAACCAGCCCGCCGATAAACCAGGCGAGGAAGTTTTTGCCGCTGCGAATATCCTGCACCACGATATTTTCGCCGCCGATGCGCACCCGCGGGTCTTCGGCCACTTCGATTTTGGCTTCACAGGTACTGCGGTCGCCGTCGCGCGCTGCTGGTTGGCCGTTAATCAGCACCTTCTTTGAGCCTTCGGCGAGGAAAATCGGCCCGCTGTGCTTGGTACAATCCACTTCGTCTTTGGTGGCGGCCGAGCTATGAGGACTGGCGGACGCGACGGTCGGCTGGGTGATGTCTTTCCATAGGTTGCTGAAGAATCCCCCCACGTCCGATGCCGTGGTACTGCTGATTTTCTCCCCCAGCGCGCTGAAGAAGGCTCCCGGATGCGCCACGGTTGAGGCAATGCCTGCCGCCATACCCGCTGCGATCTCCCATGCGGATGGGCCTTCTTCTTCGCCACCGGCAGGCGCGTTGAGAAACTGGTGATCGACCGTGCCTGCCGCGCGGGCCGCAGGTTTGCCCATGATATGCACATTGTCTGAGCCGCTGGAGATCTTGGCGTCCGGCGGCCCCCGCAGACCCAGCGAACCGAGCAGGTCATCTACCGCCCCGCCGACAGCATTGCCCCAGCGTTCAGGAAAACCGTTGGCGATGGCCCCGATGGTCAGGCCGATACCCAGCGCGACACCGAAGCCACTCGCCACCATGGCGGTACTTGCCATAAAAATCCCGGCGTAAATGGCCCCTTCCACCACGCCGCTGACAAAGTCACTGATCAGCGAACTATGAACCAACGGATCGTCGATTCTCGCTGCAACCTTATCTGCCATGGATCACGCCTCCGCCACGCAAGGAGCGAACTCCTGCCGGATAGCCTGCCACGCCTGCGTTTGCTGCTCAGTAAACTGGCCTGCGGCACTGAAGGTTAAAGCCAGCAGATGGTCTTTCGCCCACGCCACCAGCAGCTTCTGTTCTACTGCAACGCCCTGATTTTCAAAGCGCATCGCCACCTGCTGTGCGGGCCACGGGCCCAGCGTCGTTGGCTCGGGAGACTGCGCGCTGAACTTCTTCATGTCGCGTTTTACCTTTTGCAGTTGTTGCTGCAAAAAAGAGTCCACCTCGTCCTCGGTGATTTTCCAGTCGCGAGTCGCCACCAGCGTGGCGCGCAAATCGGCCAAGCTCAGCACCGTGATACTTTGGTCCTGTACCGCGCCCGGCAAATTTAGTGTGCCTTCGGATAAGACGAACTGTACTGGCTGGCTCATGAACTGCTCCCTGCATCTTTATTAGCAAAAACGTTACTGACTTCCGCCGCGATCTCGCCCGGCGTAGGTGATACCGCAGGGGCTTGCGCTGGCTTGTTGATATTCAAATCAAGGGTGCCGCCGGTGTTGATCTCTCCCTGCCCAGAGGCGTTGATTTGGAAGTTTTTACACTGGAGCGAAATGGTGCCGTTGGGGTTCATGGTCAGCACGCTGTCGCCGGTAACGAAGGTGATGCCACTGCTGGCGGCGAGCACCACGTTGGCGTTGGACTTCAGCATGTAATCGGTGCCGACCAACTCGCTGCGGGCGTATTGCGTCTGCTGGGCGTACTCCCCGCTGACTTTGCTTTCGAAGCTTTTTTCAATGCTGATGGTGTGATTGCCGCCGACAGAATGGGTTTCGTCATTCTTAACATTGGTATCCATGTTGCGCTCGGCTTGGATCCACAACTGCTCGGAACCACTTTTGTCTTCGAAGCGCAGGGCGTTGGCGTTGTCTGGCGTGCCGTCTTTACTGCGGCTCATAAAGCCCATCTGGGTTGCGGCGGCGGGCAGCACCCACGGCGGCATACTGGCTTCGTTATAGACGCGCCCGGTGATGATCGGGCGATCCGGATCGCCATTGATGAAGTCGATCACCACTTCATCGCCCACGCGCGGGATCTGCACTCCGCCGAAGCCCTGCCCGGCCCATGCGCTGGAAACGCGCACCCAGCACGAGCTGGTGTCGTCGCCCTTCGCCAGACGGTCCCAGTGGAACTTCACCTTGACCCGGCCATATTTATCGGTCCAGATTGACTCCCCTTTTGGCCCCACCACGCGCGCGGTCTGCGGCCCATGAGTGCGCGGCCATTCGGTACGCTGAGCCGAGCGGAAGGTGGTCTCAGCCGGGATCACCACGAAGTTTATGTTATGAATGCTTTCGGCACCGCTGCCGCTGGCATAGGTGTTTTCCTGCAAGGTGTAGGCGGCGCTGACCACCAAATAGTCGCCGCTGTCGCTGGCATAAGGCGGGTTGCCGAGGGTGAAGGTATGGCCCGGCACAATGCCTAATGCCGTGCCGACGGCGTCAATGCGCTGATGCTCGGCCTGCCACTCTTCCTGACGAATACGGGCATAGAACTCGCCATGGCTGTGGTCGACAAAACGCCCCGGCCATTCGTAGTAATCAATTTGGCCCGGTGACGGTGAAGCCGGGTTTTGCCGCGCCTGAAACAGCCAAGCGTTGGGTTTGCGGAAGTCGTAATCGTCGATGCTGTAAATGCCCGGCGTCACGCGCTCGCTGATTGCCCACTTGCTGATCCCCTCTTCGCTGGTGCTGCCGCCGGACTCGCTGACGTGATAAGGGATCTCCTCATAGCCTGGATACGGCTGGTGCTGCGACGCGGCATCCATCAAAACCAGCGTGTGTTTGTCCGCCTCATGGTTGAAGAAGAAGTAGATCCCCTCCAGCTCCATCAGTCGTGAGATGAAATCGTAGCTATTCTCTTGATACTGAACGCAATACTCCCAGCTGCGATACTCGCCGGTCAGCTTATCTTCGACATGCACGCCGTACTCGCTCAACACCGTTTTGATGATGTCCGGCACCCGCTGGTTCTGGAAAATACGCTGGTTACGGTCGCGCAGCATCGGCCACAGATCCGACTCCATCTTCAGGGTATAAATGGCGTAGCGCGTGCCGTTAACTTCGGTGCTGCTCTGCACGTTTACCGCCGTGATTTTGCCGTTGAGATAGCGTGGCGCCGCCGTCAGCCCCTGAGTCGGGATGTTGATGGTGATCGGCTGTCCGAGCATCGCTTTGCGATCAAGGCGAGCATCGGTACTTAACAGGCCAACATCCAGCGCAAAGGAGCGGGATACCACTTCCATCCCGGAAAGTTTCCAGAACATCAGTGCGCCGTCACCCGCCGGGGTGGTTACGGTAATACGGTCAAACATAGAGAGCCTCTTAAAGCGAGCCGCAAACGCCAGAACGGCGTCTGCGGAGAAGAACGGGGGATTACTGCGGGTTGATGATCCAAACCCCTTCGTCGCCAACAGTAATTTTTTGCTGACGCTGCTGGCCATTGTTGGAAATGACAATCTGGTAGTCGCCCGCAGGCAGTTTCAGGCTGGCAAAACCGTTGGCCGAAGGCACTGCTGCGCGCTCCTGACCATTCAGGGTCAGTTTGTCGCCCTGACGCAGTTTGAGATAAACCTGCGCAACCGGCTCAGGGGCGGGAGCAACAGGCGCCTGCGCCGCCGGGGCTTCGTTAGTCGCTGGTGCGCTAGTCGCCGCCGCAGGTTCAGCGGCGGGGGCAGTGCTGGCGCTGGAAGCCGACTCACCGTCGCCGCTCTTTAGTAGCGCGCCGATAGCAATACCGACCAACACCCCTGCCGCCACCAGCGCGGGCAGCAGCCAGCGTCGCGCCGTCACTGGTTTTTCAGCTTCTTCTTCCGCTTTCACCGGCACCAGCATGGTGCCCGGCCCGCTACGTGCCAGCATCGACTCCTCTGAGTCGGCGTCGCCCAGTTGCAGCAGCGCAACCAGCTGGTCCATATTCTGAGGACGGTCAGCCGGGTAGAGCGACAGCATCTGGTCTATAGCCTGAAGCAGGGGCAACGAGTAGCCCGCCGGACGGCGCTGCGCCAGCGGCACGTAGCTGTCTTCAATACTGCGCACCACACTGACGGCAGGCGGCGCGCCGGTGATCAGCGTATGCAACACCGCGCCCAGCGCGTAGATATCGGTCCACGCGCCCTGCTCGTTTTCGTCGCCGTCGCTGTACTGCTCGATAGGCGCAAAGCCCGGCTTGAGCATGGTTTCCGTTTCATCAGACATGTTGCCGATGGCTTTGCGCGCCGAGCCGAAATCAAGCAGCACCGGACGCATGTTGGCCTGAATCTGAATGTTATCCAGCGAGATGTCGCGATGCAGGTAGCCTTCGTTATGGATCAGGCGAATAGCGCCAATCAGCGGCGGCAGAAGGTCGCGCAGAATAAAGGATTCGTTGATCACTTCCGGGTGCTGCGCGGCCATGTTGGAGAGCGTGGTGCCGCTGTAGAACTGGGTACACATATAAGCCGTGTCGTTTTGCACCCAGAAGCGCAGCACGTGCAGCATGTTCGGGTGGTTAAAACGCGCCAGCAGCCGCGCTTCCTGAATAAAGCTGTTTAGCCCGGCGTGAAAGGTTTTGCTGAAACGCTCACTGCGCAGCGCCAGATTGAGGTCGTCGCTGCGCACCGCCAGCGAAGAAGGCATAAATTCCTTGATGGCGATGGTGCGCTCTAACTGGTGATCCCAGGCTCGGTAGACAATACCGAAGCCGCCGCCACCAATAACCTCTTTGATTTCAAACTCATTAAAGCGATAACCCACCGGCAAGGCGTTGGGCATTGATTTTTTGTTATCCATTTCCGACATAGTAGACAACTCTCTCGTGACTGACGGCATCATGCCTTAAACTGACAGTGAAACTCGCCCTGCTGTAGGCTGACGCGCAGCTGGCGGAATTTCTCATCGCGTGCCGAGGCCGACAGCAAAATCTGGCTCATCTGCGGCAGCAGGGTATTGGTTAAAATGGCGTCGACCATGCGACCGCCCGATTCGACTTCGGTACAACGTTTAACAATCTGCGCAATTACCTCATCATCAAAACTGGCCTCAATGCCTTGGTTCTCCAGCAGGCGGCGTTTAACGCGCCCCAACTGCAACTGCACGATCATCGCCAGCATGTCGTCGCTTAACGGGTAATACGGCACCACCAGCAGTCGGCCAAGCAACGCGGGCGGGAAGACTTCCAGCAGCGGCGCACGCAGCGCGGTGGTCAGCGCCTCGGGTTCCGGCATCAGTTCTGGGTCGGCACACAGGCCACTAATAAGCTGGGTACCGACGTTAGATGTGAGGATAATCAGGGTGTTGCGAAAATCGATCAGCCGTCCTTCGCCATCTTCCATCCAGCCTTTATCAAACACTTGGAAGAAGATTTCATGGACATCGGGGTGGGCTTTTTCAATTTCATCCAGCAGCACCACGCTGTAAGGGCGGCGGCGAACGGCCTCGGTCAGCACGCCCCCTTCGCCATAGCCAACATAGCCCGGAGGCGCGCCTTTCAGAGTCGAAACGGTATGCGCCTCCTGAAACTCGCTCATGTTGATGGTGATAATGTTCTGCTCGCCGCCGTACAGGGTTTCTGCCAGCGCCAGCGCGGTTTCGGTTTTACCGACGCCCGACGGGCCG
>Ga0157370_10009467_pt1 | contig 10402 bp, 16 predicted proteins | sample C35metaG_FD_113463 | JGI IMG/M metagenome (GOLD analysis project Ga0157370, IMG submission 113463) | Corn rhizosphere microbial communities from Kellogg Biological Station, Michigan, USA - C3-5 metaG | ecosystem: Host-associated > Plants > Roots > Rhizosphere > Soil | place: USA: Michigan... | reverse complement strand
TGCCCGCCTCTATCAGGTGATTCTCGTGAGCACGTCCAAGGAATCCGTCACGAGCAAAGATGCAGAGAAGTTTCTCGACTCGTTTAAGCTGGCGGACAAGTGATTACCGGGGAGATTAAAATGGTAGGGGCGCCTTTCGGCGGCTCTGTCCCCTCTTTGCGACGGGCCTGAACACGGTAGAGCTTCCGTATCGTCCAGCGTTTCGCCGACGCAAGCTTACGCATGATGCAGGCCGCAATCTAGCAAGCTCATCGCGCGTTAGGCCGCCTTGACATCGCCTGTCCATCGCATATTGTTACCCGACCAACGCGCCATTAGCTCAATTGGCAGAGCAGCTGACTCTTAATCAGCGGGTTTTAGGTTCAAGTCCTAAATGGCGCACTGAAAGGCTACCCTCAACGGGTGGCCTTTTTTCTTGCATATCTGCCATATTTCCCGGAAAAAACACGCCATTATGCTGAAATCGCAGTTGGCACTGACCGGCATCAACCGGCACGAATACGGGGGTTAAATGGCACTGAGCGCTTAGCAAGGGATTAGCAAGGTCGATTAGCAATCGCCATTCGACTCAACGCGATAATGGGCAGAAAGGGAACACAATGATTAAGGCAACGCACCGTTTTCTGGACCGGCTTGGCGGCTTTGTTCTCTCGCTTCTGGCGGTGGGATTCCTGTTGACCGGGCTGGCGTGTCTGTCGCTGTTCTACATCGACCCGGCACTGGGTGCGTCGAGATGGCCACTGGGCATTGGATTGCTGCTGGCTTCAATCGCTTGCGGGGTCATGCGGAAGGGGTGATTTCTATGCAAATGTAATTTACGTGTGGGTGCCTCGATTCGGGCCTAAAATATGGCCATGAAAGAAAGAAAACTTCACTTCATCCTGACAACCGATAAGCCGCAACAAGTCCACTCTCACTTTCATTCAGGCGGCAAAATGGTTCTCAACCGTACGGAATGGCGCGGCAAGGAACCGCGTTCCTGTGGGGTCACAAGCATCAAGAGTGAAGGTTATCCCGCTAACCACAAAGGTTCGGTGAAATTCAATATTGAAGTAGCTTACCGCCCAAAGGGATTCATAAACTATGTTGGTGACACCAGGTATGACGGCTGGACCCTGACGCCACTGGACCAAAAGAACGATGGGACGCTGCTGGACGGAAAGGGGCAAGCACTAACAGATGGCCACTCGCCTGTATGGCTGGAATACCAACTTCACCGGGATGTCGATTTCAATGAAATAGACTTCGGTCATTTCGTAAGTGAATCCGAAGTTGAGGGCGTTAAGCAAGTCGCGCACGACGAGGTAATGCGGGAAATCTCGGGCGCTACCCGCGTTTCGGCTGGCGGCTCCATTGGCTTCACCGCGCCGAGGCGGTCACGGCCCGAAACAAAAATCATTTTGTCCAATCAACCCTCCGGGACGATGCACGGTCCCTTTGGCGAAACGGTGATTAACATTTGCAACAGCACGCCGCATCTTGACCACGTTCTGCTGAAATCTCTTACAGGATTAATGCAGGACTACCTTGAAGGCCGCGCGATGGTGAAGAGTATTGAGACGCCCGATTTTGTTTTCGTCGAACTTTCCAATTCACTGGTGGACTGCACGCCGAACGAAGAAGGGCTGGATTCTTGGTTCGACGTTCTGAAGATGTATACGCCCATCACTTTTCTTAATGAGTTGGCGCAAAAACTGACGGCAATTTACGATATTGATATTTCGGTGGTGGAAGGTGGAAAGGGCGGACTTCTATTCAGACGGACGCGCAAAGTCTGACGAAATTGCAATCACCGTCTAAGTCAACATGAGCGGAAGCGAACTAGATTTCATAATCCGCGCCGCGGAATGTGGAAGTCCGTCAGCGGTCTACGCGGCTGGCGCAGTCAGCGTAATGCTTGTCGAGAAGGCGAAGGAAAATTTATTGCGCTGCCGGCGGCCCACTAAATCTATCGGCCGGCAGCGCGTTTCGCGTTCCCGCTCATCAAAGTCCTCGCAAGATTAGCGAGACGTTTCGCCCTTTCCTCGGGTTTCGAGTCAATCGCCCGTCCTTCCTTCACGGCAGAAACAGCTTCGCTTCCTTCGCCGTCTTTAAGAAGTTCAAACGCAATCGTCAGCGCCGTGCTGTAAGAATCCGGCTGCTTCCGCTTTTTGTCTGCTTTCTTGCCCATAGGGAAATTCATCCTTTCTCTTTGGTTCAATTAATCTGTACTCCGGCTGAAATAGCTGAGTTGTTTGTCACGTCGCTTTCATTCAGTGTATTGGCCTGGTCAATCAGCGAGCCGACATTGTACGTGCCGGTCGGAATCGACTTTGGCCACTTGAAGTGAACCTTGAATAGCTTGCTGGTTGCTGGCCCCAAGTTGACCTGAACGTGCGTGTTGGCCAATGTCGTGACAACCGTTCCATCTTGAGTTTCGAGCGACAAGACCACGGCACAATTCCCCTTCGCCTTTCCGCTTCCAGCGTTGGTTATCGTGATGGCGGCTATGCCAGACTTTCCCGGATTCCCGACAGGCGGGACCAGTATCGAGCAAGTCAAGTCGCTTGGCAGAGTCGTGTTGGCCCCGAAGGTAAACGTGCCGGTGCTGGTGAGGATTCCTGCATCGCTGTCTTCACTCTCTGTATAACTGCCCGCCGTCTTCGTCGTGAAACTCAGAGCGAACGTCTGGTGGTAGTACCCGAGCGTGACTATATCCAGCGATGCGCCGTTCCCTCCTAGCTTCTGATATGTGAAGGTGCCCGTGCTATCTTCGATATAGGAAAATGGACCCGCGAACGAAAACGTCCTGTTGCGATTCAACTGAAGCGACCAGTTATCGCCCCACTGGGATGTTGCAATCAGCGGATGCGCGTATAGGTTCGCCGGTGCGTTGCCCGACAGCAACGTTCGCGATTCAAGCCGTTCGATTAGCATGCCTTGGCCCTTGTTGAGGTGTGGCGGGCATTTCATCAAGAGCGATGTGGAAACACAAGGAAAACTTGACGCCGCAACCTGCCAATTCCGCGCCTATAATCGCATCAACTCTAGCCAAGGATTGGCATGGACAGCTTTGAGATTCGTTGCCCATCGTGCGGAAGCGCCAACATAACGTCACTGGGCCAGCCGTTAGTTCAGCCATTGGTGATTGCTGACTTAGTGGCCGAAGGCCAGCCCGTACACGTTCCGTCGTTCTGTGACTTTCGGTGCGAATGCGGGCATCGATTCACGCGGGACGTGGCACGACTCAACCCGCAATAAGATTCCACTCATTCATCGAAATCGTGGAGCATACCCCTTCTTCGCTTTAATAAGCGTGCGTATCGCATCTTGAATGCGCTGAAGTTGTTCCTGTTCTATCTGGCTGTATTGAAGCCTTTGAATGTCATTCTTCGGATGTAGTGACTTTTGTTCCAACTCTAGCCGCTTAATCTGTTCGCCAGTTTCCTTGTCCTCCGCCTCTAAGAACGGGAACACATCCCCCCAAGTAACCAAGCTATGCCCTTGTCCCATTTGAATCCCTTTCTTTCAAAGTGACGACAAACCCGGAAGTAACAATCAGCCCTTTGCATTCTGCATTTCCACCATTTGCTTTTTCAGCGATTCAATCTCGCCCTGCTGGCGCTCAATCTCGTTGATGACCGCCTTAACGAGGTGAATTGAAACGGGGCCGCTCTCGCTGGCCACGACCAAATGGCCGCTACTTTTAGCCAAGTGTTTCTCTGCGGTATCCAACATCGCTTTCAATTCCTCAAGCATTGGGCAGCCTTTCTATACGGATGATGTGCTGGTAAGCCAACCGATAGTTACGGTTCGATGATGCATCATGTTTTCTCGCCGACCACCTTTGCTTTTTGCCGTTTCAACTGATGGCTTATAAGCAGGTCGCTTAGCTTGGCCATCTGTTCACGTCCCACACCGGAAATCCGCTGGTATGACCGCGCCCTTAGCCATGCGCCGAGCTGGCCGGCGGTGTAGACCTGAGAGCTCAGCATCTTCTCAAGAAGTGCGCCTTTCACGCCAATGTCACTGATTGGCGTTGTGTCAGCGTCTTCGATTTCCATATAGGTCCTCTCGGTTAGTGCGGTTGTTCACTTATACGGATTATGATTTGACCATCGTTCGCTTGACGGCCTCGCGGGCCGCATCGGATAGCGAGGGCAATCCGTGTTCGGCCTGAAACCTCTTTAGCCACTCGGCCATTTCCTGAGTCACGGCAAAGCGAAGATACCCACCGCTATAGATGCCGGTTCCAGTTGGACGCCCCCTCGATTTCCTAGCCCTGTCCGCAGATTTTGCCATACAAGCACCTTACCTTAGACAACAATTCTTGTGAAATAAAAAATTAAGAGAATTTCTATTGACATGCCGACTCATTTAATGGTAAATAATAATTGCACGTTAAATGAAAGGCACTGCAATGACCATTCAATCCACAACACCGCGAACTTTCGATATCCCGACCGGCCTTCGCAACAGCAACACCGGCACGATTCTTTGGCTTCGTTCACCCAAGACCGGCACCACGATTACCGTATCCGGCAACAAGTTCAATTTCCTACCCAACCGCCTCTTGTCCCGTGTGGCGTCCGCTGTCGCTGTGGGCCGTCACTCGATTGCCATGACCCGCGACGAACTGTTGGCCGTCGTGTCCCTACAGCCCGCTAAGCCCGTCGAGCGTGTTGCCCGCCTTGGCGACAAGTTCCCACGCACCCGGACGCATTTCATCCGCCGCTAACCCGCAAAGCGCTAAGCCGGCTTCGCAACCGGCAGCGGGTTTCATCGCTGGCAATGGGCTGGCGAAAAAGTTGTGCCGCAAGCGTGGTTCAGACGCCTACGGCACGGATGCCAAACCTTGGAGGCTGGCATGTCTACTCTACTCTCTCGTATCGCTTCCTGTAACTGTGGCCGGGTGGTCCGCACTGGCGTTTCGTTCCCTGGCCCGGTCCAGTGCGAATACTGCCGCACGACCGATGCCCGGCGAATCCTAAGCGATGTAAAGGCCCTTATCGTCGGTGCTGCACCGTTCAACGGCCTGTCGATTGATGAACGGGCTGAACACCTGGCGCGCCTGCTGTATCCGGAATCACGTCCACTGCCGATGCCCAACGTCGCTGGCCTGTCCGACGATGCGTTGATTGCCATTGTCGATGATGGTCGGTCCACGGAAAGCGAGGTAGAGGCAGCAACCGCCGAACTGGCCTACCGCCTTGCTAGCCCATCACCGGAAGAGCGAGACGACATCGAAATGCGGATAGAGGCCGATTCGGTCGAACCCTACCCGGCAGCGTGAATCACCACTCGCTTAGTCTTGCTCTCGAAAGGACCACACGATGTATACCGCAGCAAGCATTGACGCATCGGCGGAACGGGAAGCCCTGGCCCTTTCCCGCTTCTACATAATCACCGAATCGCCGACACCCATCGACCCACGCGTTGAACTGGCCCGGCAAATCGAAACCGCCATGTATCTCGGCATCAAGCCGCGTCCGACGCCGCGATATCCCCGACAAAAGTTCATCAAGTGGTGGGAATCACTGTGCGAGGCAATCGAACGTGGGCAGCCGGTTCCCAAGCGCTCGATTGAACTGCCGCTCACACTGGACGACCGCAACCGCCGACAGGCGAAGCGAAGAAAGCGAGTAGCGAAGTTGCAGGCCATATCTCGCTTATCACCCCGCAAGCCCATCACGCTGGCTGAGGCGTCTAATCTGACGGCCATAAGCCTTCGGCGCTTGCAGCGACTTGCACAACTCGGGCGCATCCCGGCGAAAAAGCGTTTCGTTCCGACCAGAAAGAACATGCCGGGCCGTGGCCAATTCATGACCACCGTTGGCGACGTTCGGCGATATCTCGCTACCCGATGCGCAGCCGCTTAATCGTTGCCCGGTTGCGCCAAATGCCCTGGCGTGGCCGGGCTTTCTTTTCTCTCGATAGTCCGTTTATCCGAATGATATCATCTACAACTTTTGCAATGAAAGTAGGTTCATCATGTTGAAAATTGACGGCCTTGTTCTGGCCACCCCGTACTGGGAAATCATCGCGAACTTTTCCAAACTGAAAACATTGTGCGGTGAATTGCCCGTCAAATATCACCTTCCAAACTACATCGAGGCAGGCGTTGCGGCACTTGCTGAATTACCGCCGGAAAGGCAGGCCGACCTTGTGATAGAGGCGTTCGTCAAGCATGCGAAAGAGTATGGCAGCGATGACAAGAAATTCATGGAACTGATTGACAAGTTAGAGAAGCGATTGAAATTCACGTAACTCGCAAAGCGACAAAAATCAGCGTCACTCAGCCGCCGGGACATCCACCGGCGGTTTTCCTGTCGGCGGAATGTTTTGGACTTGTTAGAACGTCAATCCTACAATCCAAACGAGTCGGCGGTTCCCCCGGTGAAAGTTCCCCCCCTCTTTCGCCACCCGCCGACTTTTTTTAGCCACTTACAATAGAGTGTGACCTATGGCAGAGATGCCAGACCTGAGGCCATTCGATAAAGCGACGCTTACTCAGCTATTGGGCGAGTCACATAGGCTACGCGAGCAATGCGAGGACCTGGCAAGAGAGTCTGCGGAAGTCGAGCTGGAAATATCGAAACGCTTCAGGCAATCACGTGATGCGGATAGAAGGCGGCCCAGCGTAGTGACGCCACATTCTATGGCGAAAGATTAACCTTCTGACAAAGTTTCTCTATGACTCAGCCGCCGGGACATCCACCGGCGGTTTTCTTTTGCACCGCCAGCGCGGCATCACCAGCTACATTGGTAAATCACGAACGCGGCCATCGCGAGCGCGGCTACGGCGCTATGGAAAATAAGATGATATCGATGCGCCAGTCCGAAAGCGTCACGCCAGCCACCATAGCGGCCCGCCATCCCTGTTGCCCCTAAGGGTTTTCGTCGCTTTCACTTGATGACGGATTTAATCTATGTTTCCTGTCACCCGCAGCGTAGTGTTCGTGGAGGCAGCCTTCGCCCAGATACCGATTTCCGCCACAGCGAGGCACTTGCCAAGTTTCATTTGTCCGATACCGTTTGTTACGAGCTGGTAGATATTGGGCGGCGAACTTCCCGGAACGCGGCAATCCTGCAATTCGTCTGTGGACGTATTGAAATCGGTGTCCACCAGCCAATCGACATGAAGGCCCCCAATCGCACTCGCTCGGGTCAACTTGAAATGGCCAAGAGCGCCGCCGCTTCCAACCATCAGGGTTAGCAACCCGCCACGCTTCCATCCGCCAAGTTGCAGAATTCCAATTTGAACCCAAGATGTGCTGTTGATTGCGACTACGCCCGTATCGAGTGGCGAGGGGCCGTAGCCCTCGCAATTGATGATGTTACTTGGCGCAGGTGCCTGCTGTGCGCGAACGGCAATCGCTGCCACTGCTGGCGGAATGCTGTCGCTTGTCGTCCAACTGACTGGATAGGTTCCCGCTGCCCCAACCGTAGCGACTTCGCAGCAGAATTCACCGCTTCCAGTCCCGCCAATTTCAATGGTGAATCCGCTGGCGGCGGTGTACTGGACGTTCTGGTAATTCTGAAAGAGGTATCCGAATAGCAAATCGCCGTCGCTGGTTGTGGTCAGGCTTCCCGGAGAAGGCGTAGCAGTCAGGCCGGTGTTGAACACCATCGCGAAAGCATCAACTGGTGATGAGCTATCTGCACCAGTGAATTCCGATATAGCCAAGCCACATTTGTCGGAAGGATTGTCCGGCGTAAGCGTGATGGTCGTCGAACCACTCGCAGCACTTGGACAAACCCACAGCGAAATGACCGCTGCGAATGACTGGGTTGATGTTCCGACTAGGGTCCAAGTGTTCCCCTTATTGTCCGTCAGGTTCCCGGAACTGAGAGCGCCGCCAGAGTCGGCCCACCCGCAAGCGACAAGACCGCTTCCAGATGCGACGGTGCGAGCGATGGCCGCCGATGTAGTACCGGGCTGGTATTGCGATACGCCGACTTCAGTGGGCATGTCAACTCAGACATCATCCCACCGCCCGGTTCACGCGGCTCCCCATCCCGCAAGATTCCACTCACGGAAGACACAGAACTGCCGCATAGCATCGGCAGAAAATTGGTGGCGATGAATGTTGGAGAGATTTAGGCCGGTGTCCCGATAAGAGCGGTCCTATGAAAGTGACAGGGCTTCACGTCGCTATCGCTCTATTGCTCTTAGCTGGTTCGGCATGGGCTACGTGGGTTGTCTTTACGATATGCCGTGGGTGCGAATGATAAAGCTGCCGATGCTTTACTGCCGATGATTGCATTGTCGGCGGATTCAACTGCGAGGTCATGTGACTTCGCATCCACCAGTGTCCCGCCGACCTTTTTATTGCGCGAAATGAAGTGGTGGCCGGGCGAGTTGACCTGAAGCAACAACCCATGTGCCCCGACAAGCCCTGACCACCACGCAAAGTTTTAGCGATACCGCAACGCCAAAGCAAAGGCGCGACATTCATTTCGCAGGCGCAGACGCTTCGCCTTGTTCCAGTTTGATTGGCAGCCGGTAGTGTTCTGGACTCAGCGCAATCATGGCTTTCTTGAATGCCTCGCTGTGGTTGTCGGCATCAATGCGGCACTGAAGCGTCCACACGCCGTCGATTTTCACATACAGACCATAACTGTTCATCGGGCCTTCCCTGCCCGCACAAACCCATAGCGACGGGAAAGGTTACGCGTGACACGCGCCTTTGCAAGGGCGGATAGAAGCGGTAAGGCGACCGAAAATCGAATCTGAAAATTCCGGCGAAAAAATAAATGAACTGGCACCCATCGCGGGCATTCCAAGGTGACATCGTTTTCCCGGAAATCGAAAACCTAGTCGGTATCTCACATGGATGAGTCGATGGTCGTATATAAGCGATTCTGGATTCCCGGATAAGGTTCTTCCGCATATAGGATGGGCAATCGCCACCATCCTAGGGAATCCGACCATGGCTTATCGTCCGCCGCCACGTTGGACCGCGCGATAGGTTGACCCGCCGTTCAAAAGGTCGCGAGATATGATATTCACCACATCCTGATGCGTGAGTCCCTGATTTGCGGCGTGCGAGTGTGCTTCTACTTCGCTAGCAACCACATAGTTTAGTACGCGAGGCCCGCCGCCCGAAGCGCCACTGTTTACATGACCCAAGATTCCGCCCTGCGCGTACCCCATCATCCCGCCGACAAATGAACCCGGTATTCTCTGGCCGGATGGTAGTATTGCATGTGGACCGTCCGGCCCCATCCCCATTGGAATCCTACCACCAGCGGTCATTGGAATTATCGCTTCTGGTATGCGGTCGCTTCTTTCGCCGACAAGGATAGTCGGACTTCTTGCGACACCACCAGTCGAATAGCCGGGAATCCAGACGGCACCGTTCGCAGCAGAAGCGCCACCCGAAGGCGATTCAGACCACACCGAAGCGCCACCCCCAAGGTTGGGCAAGTTGCCCTTTGAATCACCACTTGCACCGCCAAGGCCATGAAGGAAACTGACGAGGCCACCGAGCCATCCGCCGCCCATTGGCGTGGGATTGCCAGAGCTTCCCGGCATTTGGCTGAACGCTGCATGCACCGCCATTTGGTCGAACGAGCGCAGGATATCCATCGCCATCGCTCGGAATGCTACTGATACCTTTTGCGTCCCTGTCTCGACATCGGCAAGCGCGTTGCCAAGGCCATTTTCCACGGCATCAGTTCCAGCTTTGCCGAAATCGAGGAAGGACTTGAGCGCGGAGTTACTTGACACTTCAAGTTCGGTCATCTCATTTCGTACCTTCGCTATTGCAGCCGCCATGCGTTCGGCGTCAATCCCGGTCATCCCGCTGGCCTGGCCTTCCATGCCGGGCAGCATCGACCGGAGGTACGCTGCTTGCTGTCCCGCCACACCTGGCCCAAAGATTGAATTGGCCTGAGTGGTGTTGGTGTAAAGCCCTTGCTGTTTCAGGAAAGCGAGGTGCGATTCGATTTCATCCAGCGATGCGCGGGCCTGTTCATTGTTTGGAATCGTGCCCGCGCCACCATACTGCCGTAGTTGCTCGGGAGTGAGATTGGTAGTGCCCAAACGCGCCGCTGCCACGCGTCGGCCAACGTCTGTATTGCCGGACATTACGCGGGATATTTCGGCATCGCGTACGGCAGGGTCCTCGCCCTTCAATGCTTCGATGTACGAGACATTCCAATTGCCTGCCCCCTGGCCAAGTTTATCCATCGCCGCCTTTAGGGTCGGTGTCAGTTGAGTGGTTAAGCGAGATTCAATCGCGTCAATCTTGTCCAGAAGCGCCTGCGCCTGTGAGCCATACTCACTGTTCTTCCCATAATGATTCACCAGCTCAAGCAATCCCCCGCGCTTATCCTCAAGACGATTGAGCTCACTGCTCTGGTAAGACTTGATTTTATCGAAGAAAGAGCCGGGAACTTCGTTGGGATTGGTGGTGAG
>Ga0157370_10009465_pt1 | contig 10404 bp, 10 predicted proteins | sample C35metaG_FD_113463 | JGI IMG/M metagenome (GOLD analysis project Ga0157370, IMG submission 113463) | Corn rhizosphere microbial communities from Kellogg Biological Station, Michigan, USA - C3-5 metaG | ecosystem: Host-associated > Plants > Roots > Rhizosphere > Soil | place: USA: Michigan... | reverse complement strand
TAATTTAGAAATCTACGATTGGTCAAATTAAACTAAATGGCCCGTTCGTCTAGGGGTGAGGACGCCAGATTTTCATTCTGGAAACAGGGGTTCGATTCCCCTACGGGCTACTTAAGGAAACACCAGATAATGGTTGTTTCCTTTTTTTATGGGCATAAAAATCTACAGGCCAACTAGTTAAATTGCTAGCTTTTTAGTTCGAAATCCGAGACAAAAAAACTTTCAAGTTTTATTCTCGTAATCTATAAATTGTCTTTTTGAGTGCATTTAGTGAGTTCTTTCATGGTTCGAATTTTCCATAAGGTTAGTTGAAGTTAGCCCAACATTATTCCTATTGTATGTTCTTGCAATCAGATACAAAAAATCCAGTATGGTATTAGCCTCACTCTCGTTTACCGAAACACCATTCCTTGCTAGCATTTGAATGGCTTGCCTAGTTGAAATCTTATTGTCTGTATAATTCATATCAAATCAATATTTTAGTTAAAGCATTGTTCAAATCCAACGAAACATCGCCTGTTTTGAAGTTCGGCATGACTGGCGGAATTAGATTTGAGACATGTCTCATGTCTGCTACGTCTAGTTGACAATAATGCTCAAATATATTTGGTATTGATTTGGCCGTTAAACCAAGCTGCTGGTCCATACTTTTCAACTTTGTTGTATTAGAGTCGAGTTCCATTGTTAGGTATTGACGACCAGCTTTGTACTCTTTTTTCATTTCCCTGAAGTCATCAAATTCTAGAAGATTACCAACAAATAGCCTTCTGGCCTTTGAAAGCAAATTTTCCTGTTCCTCCAGCTGTTTCAATATTTGGATTCTTTCCCTTTGGTATTCTATCCTTTGTGTACCAAGATTCCAATTCTCCAAAATATGAATAAATAATTCGACTGCCTCGTTTTTAAGCTTAAGTTGTTGGAGCTTGCGCCTATAGCTGTCATTGATTAACGAGGCATTTACCCTGGTTTTGCATTTAGAGTTGCAATGGTAATATGGATATCTTTTTGTTGAACCACGTGAAAAACTTCCATAAATCCTGCCTTTGCAAATTGGACAGACCAAATGACCCGTCAAAAAGAACATAGTCCTTAATTCTTCTGTTTTTCTGGTGTTCTTCCTTTTTACACCTATTATCTCTTGCACTTCGTTGAATAAAGCTTCGGAAACTAATTGCTGATGAATCCCTTTGACCATTTGGCATTCCTGGGTATTTCTATCCAATATAATTAGACCGCAATAGACTGGATTGCGGATAAGTTTTGAGAAATTGGAGCGCGAACATCCAAGCCCCTTGACGTTGGCCATTTTTCTTATTTCTTCGTGCTTATAAATATTTTTCGCAAGCTGATGAAATACCCATTTTATGATTTTGGCTTCGGGTTGTTTTGGGACAATGAATTTTTTTCCATCAGTTGCTGTTAGGTTGATAAATCCTAAGGGTGCTTTATTAGGATATCTGCCCATTTGTTTCGCCCTTCGCATGCCGTTGACCGTGTTTAGTGCCCGCCTAGTGTTTTCTGCTTCGGGTACTGATAAGTAAACTGCAAGCATTACCGAGCTTTCCGGAATGGTAAGATCAATTGGTTGATCTATCGCCATTGGAATTGTATTGTACTTTTTCAGAATCCCAATCATCTCGTAGGCGTTTTGAATATTTCGACTAAAACGATCCCATTTAATAAACAGAATGTTGTTTTCGCCGGAACGCCGCTCCTTTTTAATTGTTGTGACCAATTTCTTCCATTCCGGACGATTGAAGGTTTTAGCCGAAAAATCTTCCCTGAAAATATCTTTGACTTTTATTCCATTGTATTCACAATATCTTAGTAGGCGATCTTCCTGTTCTGGCAGAGAATAGCCTCTTCTCTTTTGTTCATCTGTGCTGACGCGAACATATAAATAGGCTGAGGTCATATTATTTCTTTTAGTTTCCAATTAATAACGTTCAAAAACTGATAAATAATTGCTTATCATTCGCTTATATCTGGAAATATTTACTAGAGATTACGGATTACCGTATTCCCATACATTTTAATTAATTTTATTTTGCAGTGAGGACCATATTTTTCGCTGTATCAAATGTTAACCAAATAAAACTAATTAATGAGTATATTAAATGATATCGTCGATTGGATTGATGGAAAACCACAATTCTGGCAGACAACTATGGATAAGCTGATTCGTCAGGGAACTTTGATGCCTGGAGACTTGAATGATCTCGTTGCAATTTGCAAATCAGAATGCGGATTATCTAATGCAACAATTACCCCGGTCGATTTAGCATCTTTACGCACCTATGTATCCCATACAACAAGTGCAGATAATCTGTTTCTTTCAAAGATACATAGCCTGCAAAATATAAATGCACTATCTGGATCAAGTGTTTTAGAATTTGGACACTCTGGTCTAACAGTGATATATGGAGATAACGGAGCCGGGAAATCGAGTTACGTTGGCATCCTTAAACATGTATGTAATACCAGAGGACAAAAGCCTACAATTAATGGCAATGTCTATAATGCGGCAAGTTCAAGTATAGATAGGAAAGCAGAAGTGGAGTATTCTATCGACGGTACTGTATTTCATTCTGTCACGTTAAACAACCTTACAGTTTCCGATGTAGCACTAAAAGGTGTTGATGTCTTTGATTCGCTAAGTGCTACACATTATATAAATGGCGAAGATGAAATTGCTTTTATACCACATGGTTTAGCACTGATTGAAAAATTTGCAATTGCACTTGGTCAAGTCGAGACAACATTGAATAACGAATTACAGGCTCTTAACCTCTCGAAACTCGATTTGTCAATATTACAGGTTGAAGAGGGGACGACAGCAAAGTCCTTTATCGATAGCTTAAATGGAAATTCAACACGTGATCAAGTAAGAGCAGGTTCTCGGTGGGATGAAATAAAAGAGAAACGTGTAATAGAGCTAAAGAGGCTGATCACAGATTTGAGAGCGTCCGATCCTACTAAGACTATATTATCGAACAATGGAAAGATAGCTCGCTTTCGGACTTTGAGTGCTAAATTTGAATTACTGGAGAAGTCGCTTATTACTGTTGAAGCCTTAGCTTTGATAAAGCAGCATATTGAAGACTATGTTGTTACTTCAGATGCCTTAAAAGCCAGTTCAGCAAGTAATTTCGCTGATTTGCCCTTAAGTGCGATTGGCGGGGCAGCATGGAAGCAGCTTTGGGAAAGCGCTCGTAAATTTTATAACGAAAGCAAAAACGAGGAGCTATTTCCAGAAACATTGGGCGACTCCCGTTGTCCGCTATGCTTACAACATCTTGATCAGGATGCCGCAAAAAGGTTTCTCGATTTTGAGTCATTTGTTAGCCATGACTCTCAACAAAAGTACGATACCGCCGTAGCAAAACACTTGAAACTAGTCCAAACCTTAAATGCTTTATCGTTCGATTTTAGTGATTTCGAAACTACACTTTCAGAGATAGAAGTTTATGAAACTGATTATAGTCAAAAGCAAACCAAATATCTTGAAGAACTTAACGCTCAAAGAAGAGTGTTAATAGAAAAACTTGAAGCAAAATCTTTTGTCGACAAAATAAATCCTCCTAGTCTGACAACGAATGCTAAAGAAGTCCTAGATCTTGTCATTAAAAAAATTGAGACTGAGAATGAAGAGCTTCAAAAAACTTCCATCAATGAAAAGGTACTTCCGCTTGAAAATGAACAGAGGGAATTGGTTAACGAAAAAAAGGTACATGACTTCAAGCCGAAAATAACTAGGGAGGTATTTCGTCAAAAAAAGTATAATCTTCTAATGTCTGGAGTAGGGAATTGCGCCACAAGGTCAGTTACATTATTCAGCAATCAACTTACTGCAAGATATATAACACAGAACCTTCAGAATGCCTTCAAAGCCGAGCTTTCAAAATTCGGCTTTCAAAATATTCTTATAGAAACTGGCACAAAAGGTGTACGTGGAAAACAGCATCACTATTTAAAACTGAGTGAACCTCATGCAGGAAATGCTTCTCTGAAAGATATTCTTAGTGAGGGTGAACATCGCTGTATTGCTATTTCAACTTTTTTATCAGAGTTAACGTTGTCAGATCATAAAAGTACAATTGTATTTGATGATCCAGTTTCATCGCTTGATCATAAGTGGCGGAATAAGATTGCAAAGAGAATTGCTGAAGAATCAGAGTTTAGGCAAGTCATTGTTTTTACCCATGATATTGCATTTCTGCTTATGCTAGAGGAACATTGTATGCAACAAGGGCGCACTATCGCTGTTAAAGGCCTTACGCGTAAAGCAAAGGAAACCGGTATAATTGCGGTGAATCCTCCATGGGATACTTTATCGGTTAGTAAACGGCTTGGCTTGCTGAAAGATGCTTGCCAGAAACTTGACAAAATTGAGCGAACACAAACTGAAGAAGTATATAAAGTCCAAGCTCAGCATCTATATGGAAGGTTACGTGAAACCTGGGAACGCTGTGTTGAAGAACTAGTGTTAAATGGTGCCATTCAGCGTTTTGGTAGAGCGGTTCAGACCCAAAGGTTGTCGAAAGTTGTTGATTTAACTGATGCTGATTATAAAGCAATTGAAGAAAACATGGCGAAGTGTTCGACATATTTTTTAGGCCACGATAGTTCTGGGGCTCTAGGTGAAACAATACCTAATGCCGCAGAAGTTCTTTCAGATGTTCAAGCCCTCGAAAAATATGTTAGCGACATGCGCAAAAGAAGATAAGCAGAATGTATTGATTTAAATAAGCATAGCATTGATGGCGCTTACATTTGATTTTAATAGGTAAATAAATGATGCCTAGTATTGGCTAACTATGTCTAACTAGAATTTTGATATAGCCGAACTTAGTGTTAAAAGAATAAGTTATGACAGGATTAACAATAGAACAAGGGATTAACCAAGTGATGGGTGGAAGACACGTTGTCATCTTGGGCGCTGGTGCTAGTATAGCTGCAACCAGAAGAAATAAGGAGCGCAGTGGCAAAATTTTGCCTTCAATGCTGAACTTTATAGAAGTAGTGGGCTTACAAGATCTTTTATCAGAAGTTCCATATGAATTAAGAAGTGAAAATTTTGAAACCTTATATGGTAATATATATGCGAGTGACCCAGAATCGCAATTGTTAGTTGCAATTCAAATGCGTATTCAAGAATATTTTGGGGGTATGCAATTGCCTGATGAGCCAACAATTTATGACTACATGGTTTTGTCCTTGCGCTCTAAAGACCATATAGCAACCTTTAACTGGGACCCATTTTTATATCAGGCATGGGTCAGAAACTATGAATTCACTAAAAACCTACCGTATATGTCGTTTTTACATGGTACAGTAGGAATGGGCTATAGTAAGGAGGATAAACGCTCAGGACCATTAGGTTATCAATGTCGTAAGGATGGTGGTGTTTTCGAGCCCATACCTTTATTATATCCCATTAATCAAAAAAAATACAATGAAGACGAATTTATTGTAGAAGCATGGCAGTCGCTTGAAGCCATGCTGGCTAAGAATAGTGGTTCAGTCCGTGCCACAATTTTTGGCTATGGTGCCCCAGTTTCTGATGTTGAGGCAGTGGGATTACTCAACAAAGCATGGGGTAAACCTGATGATAGGCCAATGGAGCAATTTGAGATTATAGACATTGTACCTGAAGAAGAATTGCGGGAACGGTGGAAAGGCTTTATTCATTCACATCACTATGATATTGGCAACTCTTATTTCGATTCATCATTAGCTAAAAATCCCCGTAGAACTTGCGAAAGTTATTTTAGCCATTATCAAGCAATGACGCCTGACGAAGCTTTTCGCAGGAATAATCCTGTCCCTCAAAACTTCCAAACACTTGAAGAACTTTGGCATTGGCATCAACCTCTGATTGATGCAGAAATCAGACAGGGTGATGGAGTCTGAAATTTTTTAAATTAAGGTTGCACTGAGAGTGATAGGTACTTATAAAGGTTGAGTTATGTGTTATATTTGAAATATGAAAGATAGTGAATACGTCACGCTAACTTTACCACAGTTAATTGATCGGCTAAAAGAACTAAGCCCTAGAATCTTAGATGCCACCATGAAGATTTTAAGCTCGGATGAAGGAAAAATGTATGCGCTAGATCTTTTAGCTGCAAGTGTTTCGAAGAGATCAATGTCCTTAGTTTCGGGTTTTATTTTAATGATTGAAAATGAAAATTTCATTTGTGGCGCTCCATTGTTAAGATTACAGCTTGATAATTCACTCCGCTTTTTTGCTTCTTTTTTAGTGGCTGATCCGCATAAACTTGCCAAAGATTGCATCTCAGGAATTCCGATTAACAAATCTAAGGATAGAAAAACAAACCTGCATCTTACAGATAGTTACTTGGTAAAGAGATTAAGTGAGCATCATGATTGGATTGGAGAAATTTATAAGCAGACTTCGGGTTACGTCCATCTAAGTGAGAAGCATTTCTTTAATGCATTCGGCAAAAATCAGAATGATAAGAACCTATCATTTGTAGCCGGTGAGAAAGATCATTTTATCACTGAGAAAGACCGTCTTGATGCTGTATTCGCTATGTTTCAGTTAACAAACCTAGTGTTATGGGTGTTGAACTCTTGGGCTTTAACAAAGGAAACCTCTGACCCTGAAGAATGGTTAAAAAAGCATGGGAAGAACAACAAGAATGCAAATTGGGGCAGGTAAATTCTTCGCTATAGTTCAGCTACCCATTCAATTAATAAGTGTTGCTAATCAACGCTTATGCTTGCCAATTGGCTTTTAAGATAGAGGTTCAAAGCCTACAAATCCCTGAGCTTTCAAGATTGCTGCAGTTTCTTCGTTGAACCTTTTGACGGCTTCTGGGTTAGCGTAGCGAGTCTCTACACAGCTTCCGTTTTCCCGGCTTGTCGATCCTATGCAATGGAGGCTGGACAATACATGTGGCTGGTACGTGCCTTTCAATAAGGCGAGAATGTCAAATGCAAATTCTGAGAAATACGTTTCCGAATAGTTCAACAAAAGGCTGAAATAGCAATCATCTGTATATTTGAGACACTTTGAAGCGGCCCAAAAGGATAACCGGGTATTATTGTTTGGCCCGTTATCAACATTTTCATTTCTGAAAAATATTTTTCCCGCATCTCTCTTGTATTCCGTTTCTGCGCGGAGTATCATTCCGCCGAAGAATCTTCGGATCATTGTAGCTTCAACCAATTCATCCAATGCCACGAAATCCATTTCATCTTCTTTTCGTAGCTCAAAAAATACCGTTGCACAGAAAAAAATAGCGGGCAGATATAGCTTACTTCGACTATTTGGAGGATCTACTCGCGCCAGTAATGGCTTTAGCTTTGACAGCTGTTGGACTGCTTGCTTAGCGGACTTCCTGTTAAATGCGGATTTTACTTCGATTACCGCGCAGACATATTCCACAGGGATGGCAAGGGACTTTCCCTGATCCGAAGAATCGGGATTGTCCTCAATCCATAATACAGGGGATTCCAACTGATCATATATGATCACATCGTAATGTACGATGTACTCGGAACTTGAAATGCCAGGCGAAATGATAAAGCCTGAGGTCACTCCATATCGCTTGGGCAAGAATTCGCTCAGCCACTTTCTAAATTCAGCTTCTGCGACAAGGCCGTGCTTGGTTTTCACCTGTCTATTGATTTCCTGATCTTTTGCGATGTCATAGGCCGCAAGCATTCTGGTTCTTGCGGTTAGAAACTGTTTCCAGCCTTGGCTTGGCATCTGTATAGTAAGTGATGGTTCACGTTCTTTCATCATTAAAATTAAAAAATCTAGGAGTTAAATGGAAGTCAACCACCTTATATTCCAAAGAATGGAGGACAATCATGACGATCATTCTCCATTATTCAACGGAATTAATGTATACGGCTATAAAGGTTTTTATGCATTTTATTTCCTACAACTTGATGATTCTTTCTTCTAATGGAAATGGTATTCTAAATAAATGAGACTTGCTAAATTATGATTAAATTCTTGAAAGGCAACTTTTATGCTATTTAGGGCCATAACTTATCGGAAAAGGTCTTTCAAAATCCATCGCCAATCTTTTTAAATCTTTCATGAAAGTTTCGTTATCAATGCGTCCTCGACTATAAAAAGCATGATTAATGTGTAAAAAAGGCTGCAAACGATAAGTTTGCAGCCTTTTTTTTGCGTTTACAGACATACCAAAAGGTTCAGGGATTCATATTCCTTGCTGTTGGTGGCCCTTTTCGTTTATTTTCCAAATAGACTTTCACTCCTTTTTTTAACAAATGCAAGAAAATCTCGATGTCCAACGACTTCTCGATAGTGGTCGCTGTTGAAACGATGAATTACTTCATCTAAAAAAACACTAAAATCTAAATAGCGATTCTTTTCAGTTCGTTGACTATTTAATCCTGCAAGTTTGCCATTAATTCTTTGCTTGAACTTTTCTACTCCTTCTTTGGGATTCAAGTCGACTGCAATCGTGTGTAGTATTTCTTTCCAATCGCGTTGATCCTCGGCTATTTCAAATTTTACATCCAACGACCACCAATGAGTTTTTATGCCTTCATCTTCGTAAATGTCGTATCTGCTGAAATGCAAATAAGGTGTAGGTTTAAATTCTGCACGTTCTGATTGATATTTTATCTGTGTAGTTTCTGTCCCACCACATCCAATTACGATATTGTCCTCTTCTACGACAAATGCAATTTTTCCAGGCAAATATTTCGACATGTGTCTAGCGACATGTAAGGCTGTAAAAGGTGTAGATCTCATCAAGACATTTTGAACTTCTCTTACATCTGCAAACTCAATAAACATTTTTTTGATTTGATCTTCAGGCATCAAAATTTCTGAGATTTCATGAATGGCGCTTTCAAATCTTATCCTCGCTGCCATTTCAGAAACGCCACATTTCGTTTTAATCTTCTCAACAAGTTTTTCCGGATCTGGATTAAGGTGAAATTCTTTTAGAATAAATTCAATAGGCATAAGTAACTCTGAAGCAAATCTGTTTGCTTCGGCTTCAATTTTCCAATATTCTTTATTTTTGAGGTTTGCGGTGTCGCTGGTGTTAATGTCATCTACAATTGTTCCCAGATGCCAAGGAATGATAATATGTCCAAGTTCATGAGCAAGTGTAAACTTTTGCCTGACTGGAGGTGCATCATTATTTACTAGAATGATTGGAGTTTTGCCGGGTTTCTTTAGATTGAGACAAACACCATCCACTCCATTAATTGGTATGCTCTTGTAATAGACCGCGGCATAGTTATTTACTAATTTGTCGAGATCAAATGGAACGGTTAGCTTGTGTTTCGCAATTATCTTGCGAGCCATTCGTCCTTCCGGACTAAGATTTATTCCCACAATTTTTGATTGTCAAGCCACTCTTGTAATTGGCGTGATTTGGTAGGGTCGTCTGATCTGGCGACCATTTTTAACTCTTCTTTCATTAGCGTTGCGATTTTCTTGTCTGTCTTATGGGCTGTAACAATAATCGGCAGATAAATTTCATCTTGCACGAATAATGCATACTCACTTAAGGTCATTCCAAGGAAATCATGGAGCTCTAATTGAGAATCTCCATCATGCCATTGTTCGATGTAATCATCAACCTCGCTGGTTAATGCATACCCATTAATACAATCTTCTATAAAATTAGACATCTATTTTCCTCCCTTTTTTGCCACTCTTAATCAATATACCTTTAGGGTCATATACAGCTACATGATGCCCTCTTTTATTGAATACTTCAATTTCTCCATGTAATGAATCCCACGTAAATAGTCTTTTACCATCTACTGAGCGCCATCTCTTCTCACCATTGAACGCTCCGAGAATGATACATTCATCCAAGAAACTAGGCTTAGGTATAGGTTTTCCTCCCAAAGTTTTTTAGTAAATATAATAATTTATTGCAATATCGGTTTTGTGGAAGTTTGAACTTTTTTAAGCAACCTGATGCACTATATAGTGGCTGACAAATCTTTCCGCTTGTTTTTTAATGTAGTCCATATATGCCTGTATTTAGCTTAAAGATATTACAATTTTTGGTTATATAACTAATGATTGTGCTGTTCCTTTCGGGTCGGGTTATCCGCTATATTTGCTGCGCAGGATGCTGCTACAAGGCTCATTGGTGTATAAAGGAAAGCCAACAGGTAATTTGCTGGCATTTCTTCGAAACGAATCAAACCTCTGTATTTTGCATCATGGTAACTAAATGGGATCATCTCCTATAGTCGCCAAAAGCATTAAATGCTCATTAAAAGAGTTCGATAAATGTAACTCTTGGGCTACGATAAGGGAAAGAGGTTTTAAATCACCTTCTTTCCCTTTTTTTATGCTCTATAATTCCTATTTAATCATCGGTATACTTCTAAAATCCCTGCTTGTTTATCAACTGTCAGTCCCGG
>Ga0157370_10009462_pt1 | contig 10405 bp, 6 predicted proteins | sample C35metaG_FD_113463 | JGI IMG/M metagenome (GOLD analysis project Ga0157370, IMG submission 113463) | Corn rhizosphere microbial communities from Kellogg Biological Station, Michigan, USA - C3-5 metaG | ecosystem: Host-associated > Plants > Roots > Rhizosphere > Soil | place: USA: Michigan... | reverse complement strand
GCATGGGGGCAAGCGCAGAGTTCAGCACAGATTCAAGGAACCGTCCAAGACTCGTCCGGGTCTGCCGTTCCGAGCGCTGACTTGAAGCTGACGCAAACGGCTACCGGCGTTGTACGCACAGCCACGACCGGCGCGGACGGCACTTACGTTGTGCCGAATCTCCCGATCGGCCCGTATCGGCTGGAAGTCAGCAAAGCAGGTTTCAGTACAGCTGTTCAGACAGGAATCGTCTTGCAGGTCGCCACGAATCCCACCATTGACGTCACTCTCAAAGTCGGTGCGGTTTCCGATCAGGTCCAGGTAGAAGCCAACGGCGTCCTGGTTGAGACCCAAGCTACTGGTATCGGCAATGTGATCGAGAACCAGCGAATCGTGGAATTGCCGTTGAACGGAAGACTTGCGACGGACTTGATCCCGCTGGTCGGGGGAACCATTCCGCAAGGGCTGGCCGGGTCGGCGGGCTTCCCGAACACCGTCAATATTGTAGTTGCGGGCGGCCAGGCATATGGCAATGCATTCTGGCTGGATGGCAGCTTCTACACCGACCCGTACATGGCGACGAACATGCCGTTTCCCTTCCCCGACGCGCTGCAGGAATTTAAAGTAGAGACCAGCGCGCTAACCGCGCAGAACGGCGTGAAGTCGGGAGCGGCCATCACGGCAGTAACGAAATCGGGCACCAACAGTCTGCACGGCGATGTGTTCGAATTCCTTCGCAATGGCGACTTCAACGCCCGCAATTTTTTTGCGACACGGCGCGATACTTTGAAGCGGAACCAGTTCGGAGGCACCGTCGGCGGACCGATTCGGAAAGACAAGCTGTTCTTCTTCGGCGGCTACCAGGGCACCATAACCCGGCAGGACCCGACCGGGATCGTTGCGTTTGTGCCAACACCGGCCATGCTTGGCGGGGATTTTAGCGCGTGCCCCCAGGACATCTCGGCAGCGTTGAAGGCGCAGTTCCCGAACAACAAAATCAATCCGGCGCAATACAATTCATCTTCGCTGCTGCTTGCCAAGAAGCTGCCTGTCTCGAATGATCCCTGCGGACGCGTGACGTTCGGTGAGGTTACCCAATCGAACGAAATCCAAGTGTTGGGGCGTGTCGACTATCAGGCGAGTGATAAATCATCGCTTTTCCTCCGCTACATGGCTACGACGTTTCGTCAGCCGGCGTCCTTGAGTCTGACTCCCGACGAGATTCTTTCCTCGGGCCAGGGCGGATACGACAACCTGGCGCAGACGGCGATTCTCGGGCACACGTACCTGATCAGCCCGACTACAGTCAACGCGTTTCGGGCTTCCTTCAGCCGCGAAGCCATTGATCGCTTTAACGCGGACTACTTTTCCGGATGTGATCTGGGCGTCCAGATGTATTGCGGCTATCTCCCTCACCAAAGCTCCTTTGCGGTGACCGGCGCCTTCACCATTGGCGGGAATACGGCCAAGGCCATTAACCGGTTGAGCGTATACCAATTGAGCGACGACGTCAGCCTGGTTCGCGGCAACCACCAACTGGGATTCGGCATCACGACTTCCGATACGCGGGACAATGTGAGAGGGAACGTGTTCGCAGAGGGCACATTTAGCTTCGCCAGCCTTCCTCAATTCCTGCTGGGCACCTTAAACTCGTTCAGCGACTCCGCGCCAAATGCGATTCCGGTGAATAAAAATTACCTGGGGATGTATGCGCAAGACACTTGGAAAATTTCCCCTCGCCTGACGGCCAATCTCGGCGTCCGCTGGGACCCGTTCTTACCCTTCCAACTCACCAATGGCGCAGTTTATAACTTTGATCTTGCGAACTTTATCGCGGGCCAAAAGAGCCAAGTTTATGCGAATGCGGCTCCGGGTTTCACCTATCCGGGAGATCCCGGCTTCCCCGGCGGTAAGGGAGGAATGAACAACCAGTGGAACACGTTCGCGCCGCGCATCGGTTTGGCGTGGGATCCCAAAGGTAACGGTCGCATGACGATTCGCGCGTCTTACGGCATCGCGTATGACTTCGCAGCGGGTGAAATGTTCGCCAACGAAGCGAATGCGCCTCCTTTCGGAAATACGGTCACCATCAGCGGTTCTCCTTTCAACAATCCTTTTGCGACCAATCCCGGCGGCAATATCTTCCCGTTCACCGTGAACAAGAACGTTCCGTTTGTGCCGTTCGGAACCTACATTGCGATGCAGCCCAATATGAAAACCACCGAGGTGCATCTGTGGAACCTCACTCTGCAAAAACAAGTGGGGACAGACTGGCTGTTTTCGGCGGCTTATATCGGCAGCGAAACCGAGCATCTCTGGTACACCTACCAAACCAATCCTTCCCAGATCGTCCCTTGTGCCAACGGAGTGGTCACGAGTTGCAACACGATCGCGAACCGCGACCAGCGCCGGGTACTGTCGCTCGCGGGGTATCCGGGTTCGAAACTGATCGGGTTCCTGGATTCCTTTGCCGATGGTGGAAGGGCCAGCTATAACGGGCTGCTTCTCAGTGTGCGCCGGAGCTTGAGCCGAGGCATCAGCGCCGACGCAAACTACACGTGGTCGCATTGCATCGGCGATTTGACGACGGCGGACAGCACCAGCGGCGCCGGCGGCGGCATTGTGAATCCCAATAACCGGCGGGCGGATCGCGGAAACTGTCAGTCATCCGAATCCGGCGGAACATTCTCTTCAGACCGCCGCCAGATCTTCAATCTATCCGTGGTGGCACAAGCGCCGCAATTCTCGAACCGGTTGCTGGCCACGGTGGTTTCCGGATGGCAGCTGGCGGGAATTTATCGCGCAACTACGGGCGGCTACTATACCGTGACCCTGCCTTCGGATGTGGCTTTGAGCAGCGCCTCCGGTCAGCGGCCGCAACAGGTGCTTCAAAATCCGCTATGCGAGAATCCAAACTCGTCCTGCTGGATTAACCCCGCGGCGTTCGCCACGCCCGCGCCGGGTACGCTCAGCACGCTGGGCAAGGATAACATCCAGGGTCCGGCATTCTGGGAATTGGATATGTCCTTGTCGCGAACCTTCAGGATTCGCGAACACCAGTCTTTGCAGGTTCGCGGCGAAGCTTTCAACTTGCCCAACAGTTTCCGAGCGGGTGTGGCGCCTCCCACCCTCTCCGCGGGGAGCCCGGGTCTTGCGCTGAGCTACCCGGCGAGCAATTTCGGACAGATTACGAGCGCTCTCGATCCTCGGATTCTGCAGTTCTCGATGAAGTATGTTTTCTAGCGCGCACGAATTTAGGAGTTAACACGATGCGATCACATAAAATTGTTTTCGGTGCCATTAGCTTTTGCCTCGGATTGAGCTTTTCGGTACCCGCCTCCGCTCACCATTCTTTCGCCGCCGAGTTTGACGGCGAGAAGCCGATCAAGCTGGTGGGCGTGGTGACCAAGATGGAACTCATCAATCCTCACTCCTGGATCCACATGGATGTAAAGGGACCCGACGGGAAGGTTTCCAACTGGATGATCGAATGCGGCAGCCCGAATACTCTGCTGCGGCGCGGGTTCAACCGCAGTTCAGTAACGCCCGGTATGGAAATCGTGGTTGACGGGTACCAGGCTAAAGACGGCTCACTGAAGGCGAACGGCCGTGACGTGACGTTTAAGGACGGGCGCAAACTCTTCCTCGGCACTTCTAACACGGCTACACCGGACGCGGAGAAATGAGCAGCGCACTCCGGAACCGCATGCAGCGGTTAGATTCGTCGCGTTTTGCCTGGCTTCTCCTGCCTCTTGTCTGCGCTTCGGGACTGCTGGCTCAAACTCCAGCCAAACCGGCAGGCGACATCGATGGGCATCCCAATCTCAATGGCATCTGGCAGGCGATGAACGAGGCCAACTGGAACCTGGAACCTCACGCCGCAGAAGCATCCCCGGTGGTGGCTATGGGGGCCATCGGCGCTGCTCCGGCCGGGTTGGGCGTCGTCACTGAGGGAAAAATTCCGTACAAGCCCGAGGCCCTTAAACAAAGGGAACAGAACTACGCGAAACGGATCGAACTCGACCCGGAAGTCAAGTGTTACCTGCCGGGCGTTCCCCGCGCAACTTACATGCCTTACCCGTTTCAGATCGTGCAGTCGGGCAAATTCATCTTTATAGGCTACGAGTACGCTAACGCTACCCGCACGATTTATATGGATAATCCCGGCGAAGCCCCTGTAGACAGCTGGATGGGCCAGTCTGTGGGACATTGGGAAGGGAGAACCCTGGTGGTCGACGTTACGAGTCTAAATGATCAAACGTGGTTTGACCGCGCAGGGAATTTTCATGGCGATAAGCTGCACGTGATCGAACGCTATACTCCCTCGGGGCGCGATGTGATCCAGTACGAGGCTACGATTGAAGATCCAAGTACTTTCGTGCGGCCCTGGAAAATCAGCATGCCCCTCTACCGGCGTTTAGACAAGAACATGCAGCTTCTCGAATTCAAGTGCGTGGAAATGGTGGAGGAGTTGCTGTATGGTAAGTACCGGAAGAAGCCGGCGAACTAAGCGAGGAGGTTTTTCTATGAAGCTGGTCGGATTACTTTTGGCCTGCGTCATCTCAGTGCATCTCGTGGCGCAAACGCCCGCCAGCGCTCCCAAGTCTGCCGGCACGGCCGCCAGTTCCGGCGGGCGGGACCTTACCGGAATCTGGGACACCGCCACGGTAACCCCGATGGAGCGGCCTGCGGACCTTGCCGGGAAGGCCTTTTTCACTCCCGCGGAGGCCGAAGCATATGAGAAACGGCTTGCGGTTGAAAACGACCGGGACCGCCGGGGAAAGCCGGGCGCGGACGATGTTGCGCGCGCTTATAACGAGGCTTGGTGGGACAGAGGGACGAAAGTTGTTCCTTCATTGCGCACATCGCTCATCGTAGATCCCGCCGATGGTCGGATTCCGCCACTGACTCCGGCTGCGCGAGCTGCCGCGCAGAAACGAGCCGCTGCGTTGCAGGCGCCTCCCAACGGTCCCGAGGACCGCGGGATTCAGGAACGGTGTATTGTCGGAGTAAATGTTGGGCCTCCCATCATTCCCACCGTCTACAACAACAACTTTCAGATTTTTCAAAGCGGCAATACTGTCGTCGTATTTTCGGAAATGATCCATGACTACCGCGTCATTCCCACCGATGGAAGCAAGCACATCCCTGCGGACATTCGCCTGTGGATGGGCGATTCCCGCGGTCATTGGGAAGGCAATACCCTGGTGGTGGATACGACCAACTTTAACGGAAAGACGCACTTCAGGGGAGCGGACGAGAACCTTCACGTCATCGAGAGATTTACCCGCGTGAAACCCGATCAGATTCTGTATCAGTTCCATATCGAGGACCCGACAGCTTTTGAGCGGCCTTGGGGAGGCGAGTTCGCGTTCAACAAAGCCAAAGGGCTGATCTATGAGTACGCCTGCCATGAGGGAAATTACGGCCTGTCAGGACTGCTGAGCGCGGCGCGCGCGGAAGAGCAAAAGGCCGCCCACAAGTCTGAAGACCAGAAGCATTAGCCACACCCGTGTGCCACTGACATTGAGCCTGCCGCCGTGCTCATGTCTTGATCTTATTGGTGGGTGCAGCCGCTACCCTCTTGACGCCGTAGATCAATACTGAATTCTGCACACTCGGCGCTCCACCAGTTTGCGGCCAGAAGCGCCACCTGTAACAGTGGTGCCGGTGCCGTTCGCTGTGTTGAGTGCGATCGGTACGATTCACCTCAACCGCTAAACATCGATTGGATCTATCCATCCGGTTTATCAAAACGTGATCTTGCCGGCCACCTGGAGAATACGCGGGTCGAGCGCCGTCTGTACTTGACCGAATGTGGCAGTGCCAAAGGTAAGGTTCACTCCCGAACCGCCCGCCGCCAAATTTGGGGGGGCCACACCCGCGCGGTAGCTGTTGGTTAAGTTAAAAGCTTCTCCGCGCAACTCCAGTGTCGCGGCCTCGCGGAGCCGAAATTGCCGGGCGATCGCCGCGTCGATCTGGAAGAATGCAGGCCCGGGAATATTTCCACGGCCCAGGGGACTGAGGGTTCCCGGCGCCGGCAGCGCAAACGCTTTCGGGTTAATCCAGCACGTCGGACTGGGGTTGGCACACAGCGGGTCTGGCAGGACCTGCACCGGACGCTGAGTCGCGGGGGACTGACTGCTCAAGGCCACGTCGGAGCTGAGATTGACGGTCATCCACGGCGCCGACTGCGCCCGATAGATCCCGGAGAGCTTCCACCCGGAAGCCAACATGCTGAGCCGAGAATTGGCAAAGCGGGGCGTTTCATAGACAACGGTGGAATTGAAATTGTGACGCCGGTCGGCGGAGAGCGTGCCTCCGAGTTGGACCGACTGGCAATTGCTGCGGTCATAACGCCGGTCCGTCGGAATCGCCAAGCCTCCCCCCACGCCGCCGGTACTCGAGGCGATCGTGAAGTCACTGATGCAGTGCGACCACGTATAGTTCGCGCTGACCGCAACGTTTTTGCTCAACCGCTTCTGGAGCGAAAGAATCATGGCATGGTACGAACCGGTTCCCGAATAGTCCAGCAGTTGTACCGGTCCGTAGAGCTTGTTGCCGGGATACCCCCTTACCGTGAACAGCCGGCGGCTGTTTTGATTGCCTGTCGTATTGCAGGTGGTAACCGCGGCTCCTCCAGGGCAAGGCAACACGAGTGCCGGATTGGCCTGATAGGAAACCAGCATGTGTTCTGTAGCGCTGCCGGAGTAGGTAGCCGAGCCAACCCAGTCATTGCCGAACTGCCGCTGAACCACGAAGTTCCACTGGTTCACCTGTGTGGTCTTGGCATCGGACGGCGCCACAACGTAGGCTCCAGCTACGGTGAAGGGGGCATTCGGGCCAACTGTGTAGGGAAAGATGTTGCCTCCTGGATTGTTGGCGTAAGGGTCGCTGAACTGGCCCGACCAGATCTGGGTATTGCCAAAGGGCGGGGCGACAGTCAGATTGGAGATCAAATATCCGACCGGGAAGGAATAAGCCATACCGAATGAAGCGCGGATGGTCATTTTGCCGGAACCAGTGGGGTCGTAGCCAAGTGCAATGCGCGGCGCAAGCAGACCCCAGTGAGACGCCTGACCCGACATCCCCTGAAAACCCGGATCGCCCGGGTATGTAAGTCCAGGAGGCGCATTCTTATAAACCGTCGTAAACTTGGAAGCGATCATGTCCGCCATGTTGAAGTTATAGATCGCGCCGCTGAATTGTTCGGCTGGAAGATAGGGCTCCCATCGTACGCCCATATTAACGGTCAATCTGCGGGAGACCTTCCAAGTATCCTGGGCATAGGCATTGACAAAATACTTGTCCTGATTTGCAACGTTGGGCAGCGCAATCGAGTTGGAGGAGAACTGCCCAAGCAGGAACTGCGCCAGATTCGGGAAGGTCCAGTTAGTGACCGCGTAGACATTTCCGGTGTAGAAGAATTTGTACTTCATTCCACCCGCACCGAAATTCAGCTGGTGCGAACCGTGGACCCAACTCAAATCATCGTTGAGCTGGTAAATCATGCCAGCAATATCAGCGCGCGAGTTGGTACCGCCACCGACGGAAAATCCACCCGTCACCGTGAAGCCGCTTTGGTGAGGGATATAGCCGCAATACACCTTGACTCCCAAATCGCAAGCTGAGAAGAAGTCGCTGTTATAGGGGCCGATCGCCAACCGGCTCACGGTAGCCCGAATCTGATTGACCATGGTCGGACTGATCAAGTAAGTGTCGCCCAGTACTCCGTTTTGGACAGTATCATTCAGGCCCGCTTGCGTTGTTGTCAGCGGGTTATCCGGAGCAAAATCGAACGACGGCGGCCTGAAATAGTGGTTGGCTAGGTAGCGCGCAAAGACGCTATTTTTGCTGCTGGTTTGATAGTCCACGCGGCCGACGTACTGTTTATCGTTAGACTGCGTCACGAGCCCAAAAAACGTTTTGCCACAAGGATCGCCCGAAACGGGGAGCTTAGAAGCCAGTTTGAGCGCGGCCGGATCATAGAGTGCGGGATTGATCCGATTGTTATTGAACAGATTACGTACTGAAGAGGGAATGCTGGCGGGGCAGGCGCTGAAATCGCCCTGGATCATTGCCTGGGTTGGGATAAAGGAACTGGTCGCAACCGGCGTCTGACGAGTGATCGTGTCCTGAAGGCCGAAAAAGAAAAATAACTTGTCTTTTTTGATGGGACCACCTATCGTGCCTCCAAATTGGTTGCGCTTGAGGCCGTCGCCCAAGTGACTGAAGTAATTGGTTCCATTCATATCGGCGTTGCGCAAGAACTCGAAGACATCCCCGTGAAATGAGTTGGTGCCCGCCTTCGTCACGGCCGTAATGGTGCCGCCGGAGTACACGCCATTTTCCGCTGTCAGCACGCTGGTTTGGACTTTAAATTCCTGCAGCGCGTCCGGAAACGGAAGGGGCATGCTCGAAGAGTCCCAAGGATTCGTGTAGACGCTGCCATCCAGCCAAAACCCCGTGGCGTTGGAGGTTCCACCGTTCACCGCGAAGAACACGGAGCCGGGATAGGAAACCGTGCCTGCCACTCCGAGGGGGATGGTGGAGCCCGCCAATTGAACCAGATCGGTGGCTTGGCGGCCGTTGAGAGGAAGTTCCAGAATCCTCTGATTTTCGATGACCTGGCCGATGCCGGTGGCCTGAGTCTCCACCAGAGCTCCGTTGGCTTCCACCTGAACCTGCTCGCTCACATTACCGACCTTTAAAGAAACGTCGATGGTCGCGTTTGTGGCGACCTGCAGAACGATTCCGTTTTGAACGTAGGTCGTGAAGCCTTGCTTGGTTACCTCCAGACGGTACGGTCCGAGAGGAAGTTCGGGCAAAGCATACGTGCCATCGGCGCTGGCGGTTGCCTTGCGCGCGACGCCGGTCGCTGTTTGCGTGACAGTGACCTCGGCGCCCGGGATAGCCGAGCCGCTGCTATCGAGAACAACCCCTTGAATCTGAGCGGTGGACTGCGCCGAAGCCATAACGCCCGACAACGCCATCGCGATCACGAGCACAATTTTGGTTTTCACCGCAACCTCCCCCAGTGACTTGAAACGCTTTTCCAGCAGATTTGCCTGGATGATCAGCCAATTCTATGCCAAAGCGGGATTAGATCAGCGGCGAAACAGCGGCGAATTTTAGTAGCCGCGGCGTGGCCGCCCGGCTGCAGGCTGTGGTAAGTCAGCCCGCGGCGTGTCGAGCTTTCCTACCGGGAAAGTCCATTTGAGCGGCCGAGTCCGCCCCGCTCCGAATACGGGCGCGAGTTGGGATTCCAAACCGATGGCGACGTCACGAATGATTCTGAATTTTCCGTCGAAGACCGGCCCGGTCTCCTTGATCACCGGCAGATTCAGCATCCGCGAAGCCGGATACGAGGCCGGAATGCGACCCAGTACTTTGTCGAGAATCAGCGTAACCCAGGTTTGAGTCATGCGGGGTGTACGTCAGCTTGAGTTGTGGCGTTTCGACTGTTTCCTTCAGTGCGCCATCCGCACCGTATTCGCGCGTGAGGATGCTTGCGACCGAGTAGCATTCGGTGTAGTCGTCATCGAAGTACTTTGCCGTGATGATTCCCTGCTGGTTGATAAGCGTGTCGCGCGGTGTCTTTAGGTTCGGACATGATTTCATTCCGGACTAGCCGATTTCGTAGACGTGTTCTGGCATGCGCGGTCGAAAAGTGCCTCTCCATGGAGCTTGATAAACATGCGATTATTCGAATATACTGGATCAAGATGGCCGATGCACTCCGGCAGTTCAAGAGCGAGATCTTTCAGGGGCTCGCAAATCCCACGCGGATCGCTATTGTCGAGCTGTTGCGCAATGGCGAGCAGTCCGCCGGGAAGCTGATTGAAAAGCTCGGGATTGAGCAGGCCAACGCGTCCCAGCACCTTGCTGTCCTGCGGGCCAAACAGATCGTCGTCAGCCGGAAGGTGGGCAACCAGGTTTATTATTCGATCCGCGATCATGCGCTGATTGAGGTCCTCGACATCCTGCGCCGATATTTCTACGCTCAACTCAGCACCACGGTAAACATGCTGAGGAAAGTCGCCAGGGAGGAGCCCAAGCCTCGCACTGGCACGCCTCGATGACGGACCGCAATCAGTCTAAGCAGAGCCGTCAGGACAGATTGCTCTGTGCAGTGGAACACGCCGCGCATCTACTTCCCCAGCAGGGGCCCATCGGCGTTTTCGTTCACCACAATACTCTGCATGCCTTCCAGCATCTGCCATTCGAAGAAGCGGTCATCGAAGCATCACAGCTATTTGGCGCCGAGCCCTACATGAGCGAAGCGGCCTATCGGGCCGAGCTGGCGCGGGGGCGCATCCAGCTAGTGGATATCGATGCGGCGCTCGATAGTGAGCCCGATGCCCTCGTCTTCGCCCGCCTGAGCCGGGGCTCGCTGCGCAGAGCCATGATTACGCCGGGCGTAAGG
>Ga0157370_10009461_pt1 | contig 10407 bp, 10 predicted proteins | sample C35metaG_FD_113463 | JGI IMG/M metagenome (GOLD analysis project Ga0157370, IMG submission 113463) | Corn rhizosphere microbial communities from Kellogg Biological Station, Michigan, USA - C3-5 metaG | ecosystem: Host-associated > Plants > Roots > Rhizosphere > Soil | place: USA: Michigan... | reverse complement strand
GACCTACGGCCACTACTGTTTTTCGATCACGACGCTCGACTACAACGACGATGGCTGGCCCGATCTTTACGTGGCGTGCGACTCGACCCCCGCGATTCTCTACCGCAACAACCACGACGGCACTTTCACCGATGTGGCCGCCGATGCGGGCGTGGCCTTCAACGAAGACGGACGCGAGCAGGCGGGCATGGGCTCTACTTCAGCCGACTACGACGGCGACGGACATCTCGATCTCTTCAAGACCAACTTCTCCGACGACACCTCTACGCTCTACCACAACAACGGCGACGGTTCGTTTACGGACATGACCTTTCCGGCGGGTCTTGGCATCAACACCGACGCGCTCGGTTGGGGCACGATGTTTGCCGATGTCGATAACGACGGCTGGCCCGATTTACTTGTCGTCAACGGCCACGTTTATCCGGAGGTGGACTCGGCGAAGCTGGGTTCGACCTACCGCGAGCGACGCTTGCTCTACTACAACCTTGGCAACGGAAAGTTCCGCGACCTCTCGAAGGTCTCCGGCCCCGGGCTTACCGAACCTCGCTCCAGCCGCGGGCTTGCGATTGGCGATCTCTTCAACGATGGACGGCTGGAGGCGGTCATCAACAACCTGAGCGACAGACCGATGGTGCTGGTCAATGTCGCAAAGAACGAAAACCACTGGATCGAGTTTCATCTGATGGGCACGACGTCGAACCGCGATGCTATCGGCGCGCGCGTTATTTTGCACTCGGCAAAGCGGATATGGGTGGATGAAGTGCGCAGCGGCTCCAGCTATGACTCGTCGAATGATCTGCGTATCCATTTTGGCCTTGGGCAGGAGACGCACCTGACCAGTCTCGATGTGCGCTGGCCCAACGGAGAGACCGAATCATTCGACCCGCCTGCGAAGATCGATCGCATCATTGACCTGACTGAAGGCACAGGTCATGCTTCGGCTGGTCCCGTGAAAGCGGGCAGTCCTCAGCAACATTGAATTTCCGGGTGGAGGTTCGCTGGCGGAGAGACAGGGATTCGAACCCTGGATACCTTGCGGTATACACGCTTTCCAAGCGTGCGCCTTCAGCCACTCGGCCATCTCTCCGCAGTATTGCGGGCTGTTTTGAATCTAACACATTTGCACGTTGGATTAGAGAGTTGCGGAAGGCGTTACGGCGCCTGCGCATCGACGTTTTCTGCTACGTCGCCGCCACCGGGGAGATCGACGGCGACGCCGCCGGTCAGGTAACGCTGAAGCGTCTCGGTATCGTTCCAGTTGATGTTCCAGCCATCGTTGATTGCGATCAGGATGTATTGTCCGGGAATAACCTGCGCGATGTTGAAGCTGCCGTCGCTGTTGGACTGGTCGCGTCGCACAATCTGGAGAGCGCCCGTCTGGCCCAGCGTTGCAGGAACCAGCATGACGACTGCGCCGGCAGCGGGTTTGCCTTTGAAGCTGGCGAAGCCCGTTAACGTTGCGCGGCCTTTGACGACATGCAGGGTCAGGCTTGATTCGCCTCCGGGCAATGTAACGGAGCGTCCTGTGGCCTGCGCGCCTTGACCGGTTACGCCGCCGAGATAGAGTTCAGGCTGTCCCATCAGAACAACTTCATACTGTCCGGCGGGAACGTTGAGGGTCGGCTGCTGCTGTGCGACAGCCGGAGGATTGCCGCGTGTGCCGGGAGGGTTGCGCAGCCGGGTGATCGGGCGCGGCCCGCCCCCGAGATTCATCGATGCCACAACACGATGGCTCTCGGGGTCGATGAGGCTCACGATCAGCAGATTCGGCAGGCCATCGGGCAGGCCGTCGATGTGGAAGCTGACACTGGCCGCGCTGGGAACGGCGTCGAAGTTGACCGCCTGCGTGCCGTCCGCTGTAACCCGCACCGTAGTCACTTTGCCTTGCCCAGGTCCGTTCAGACGAATTTGATACAAGCCCGGAGCAAGCCCTTCTACCTCAAATGGCCCGTCGGCGACTCTGCGTATCGAGGGCTGAGTGTAGCCCATAGGTTCGCCGCCGGAGTCGATCCGCTGGATCGTCGGCCAGACTTGCCGGTTCTGTCGCTGGTCCGAGGATGGGCTTGTGGGAGGATCGACCACCAGATGAGCAGCCGGTACAGCCGTCAGGCTCACATCTGCCTCCTGAGAGTCGCCTGCCTTCAGGGACAGAGTCTCGGCCGCATCTGCATCCGCAGTGCCCGGGAACCATGTCGTCTGGTAGGTCACGTCGAGCGATGGGTCCAGTGGCGGATCATTCTCTGTGACTGGGCGTTGTCTGGCCGCCAGCGCGTACCAGGGCTGGGCTATGACGCGGACACGGTACCGCCCCGGCTTCAGATCGTCGAACTCATACAGGCCGCGATCGTCTGTCGTGGTGGCTTCCGCTCCCACGGCTGCGGGCTCCGCGATCCCGGGTGTAGACGGCCGCACGCGCACGAGCGACACCTGCGCCCCACGTACGGCCTCGCCTGCGTCATTCGTTACGACGCCGCTGATTGCGGCATCGGGGCTCAGCGTGAAACGGATGTCCATTGCAGGTTCTGCGCGGGTCAGGACGAGTCCAGTCGTAAACTCTTCGTGCTGCTGGTAGCCCTGCCGCACAAACCCGCGTGCCCACGCGGTCACGTTCCACATACCCGCGGAAGGCAGCGAAAGCACGAAGCGGCCCTGATTGTCTGTGTCGGCTGAATTCTGACTGGTGCCGAGTTGCTGGCCCGCCTGCCGCCCACTGCCTGTCAGCGCTGCCTCAAGATGTCCGTGCTGCACGGGCGAGCCATCGACGCTGTTTACCAGTACGCCCGTGATCCGGTACTGCGTCTGTGGAGTTGCAGCCTTCGGTGCGGCAGACTGACCAGGCGCAATCATGCTGTATACCGCAGCCAGAGTCAGGCAGAGCAGGGAAGAGCGTGCTCTCGAATTGCCCTTGGCCCGCATCATGGCGCAATCTCCTCGTCCGTCACGGCGTCAAGACGAACCGTTGCCTTCTCTCCGGCGCGAATCGTCACCGTCTGCACGTGGCTGGCAAACGGAGCCAGCGCCGCCGGGTCTCTGAAATCGGCTGCGTGATACTGCTCGAACGCCACCGCCTGATATGTTCCCGGAGCCAGGGGGAGCCAGAAGTTGCCCTCGTTGCTGCTTCCGGAGTTGATGACCGGGGTTGCGCTCGGAGTGGTGGAGATCAGATAGACCATGCAGGAGCAGGGTTCATCCTTCACGTTCGCCGTGCCTTCGAGACTCCCCGTCCGATTGCTGACTGTGAGCTCGATCGGCAGGCCGCCGCCGCCGGGGGCAACGGTCATCTCCTGTCGTAGCAGGTCGCGGTCGCCGTAGGTCGCCGACTCGATATACCATCCTCCGAAGCTGCGGGCCCATAAGCGGTAGCTTCCGGGCTGGAGGCGAAATACAGTCGAGCCGTCTTTCTGCCGCGAGGGGCCAACGTTGACCATGCCCGTATCCATTTCGGAGTCGGTGCTGCGGAGCATCATGCCCAACGACATTGGGTTTGGTTGCGTGACTGCGGGAGACAGTGTTGTTCGAGACGCATTATCGGACATTGCAGGATCGAGCCGCAGCTCCACCGGCACCATCTGTTGCGGCTGAAATCGCAGCATCACGCCCGAGACATCATGGTCCGCTACGGTAAAGCTCGTCTCGGCTGTCTCGGGTCCATTGGGGCCGTATTTGGTGGCGGCCAGCGAATAGCTTCCTGTGGGCAGTCGGAACTCGTAGGCTCCATCTCCTGTCACCCGCATGGCGCCGATGGGGAACCATGGGCCGTTCGCCTTTTGGACACGCATCATGGCGAAGCCGACGGCCGGATCCTGAGTAACGTCAACTCGATAGCTCGGCCCTTCGGCAGGATGCAGGTCAATGTGCTGCTGCTCGCCGCCATGCACTCTGATCATATCTAAACTGTCAGTGGAAGTATTTGCTGGAAATATCAATGGCATAATGATATTGCTGCCATTTTGATTACGCACCTCATAGTGCGTCTCCAGCCTGTACTCGCCCGCAGGGACGGGAATTCTGAACTCTCCGCGTACATTGGTTTGCGTTGCCGCCGCCTGCATCCATCTGCGGCCATTCTCGTCCGAGACACTCCGCATGGCGCTCACGGTGATTCGCTGCAAGGGCTCATCGTCCAACGCTGACGTAACCGTCCCGGTCAGCAGCGCCTCAGGGTAGAGCCGCAGCCGCAGCGGCTTGTCCAACTGGCTGGCAGTGAGGTTGAACCCGCCGAAGCCGTTGGGTTCAAGCGAGCTGTAATAGCCGGGTTTCGTAACCCGGACGTTGGACCTGGCGGCGGTGAACTGGTCAAACACGAAGCTGCCGTCAGGGCCGGTCAGCATGGCCCGGCCGCCAATCTGAACCAGCGCGTGGGCAACCGGAGTGCCGCTGACCGCATTGACTACGGTGCCGGAGACGGTGACTGGTTTCGGTTGCGCGATTGAGGGGGAATGTAAATAGAGGCCGCCGGTTTGCGCCCGGAGTTTCGGCGCGCCGATCAAATAGGCAAGCAGCAGAAGCGACACCAGGCCGGAACTCCGCAGGCGCGACTTCATTGAAGCTGACAGCACAAACCGTACCTCGTATGTCAGGGCATCCATAGAGACGTTCAGATCACTATAGAGGTGAGACACCGCGTGGAGGTAAAGTGGCTCGCGCCTGGAACACAATACGAGTCTCAGAATTTCTATGTCTGATAACACATATTATGTATAGTTATCGCCCGGCCTGCTTTCTCCTTGTTCTCCTCAGGCTATCCCCTGGCAAACGGATTTCGGATTCTGATGCCTGCGATCTTCTGCCCGGCATTCATGTCTTCGGAGAGGATGACCTTCGCCCTTGACTTCAAGGCTGCGGCGCATATCAAAGCATCCCAAAAGCTTATCTTGGCGTCGTCTTCAATGCGAAACGCCGTAGTGACCTCGTCCGCAGTGGTCTCGACGCACCAGATACTAAAATCCTCGACGATCTCGCGTGCCACCCGCTTCGTCAAGGGCTTTGCAATCTTTCTGGTCACATTGACATAAAACTCCTGTAGCACTTGCGGGCTCACTACAGCATTCCGGGTCCTCAGCAGGTCAACGACAAGTTCGCGTGCAGTCTCGTGCTTTTCCTTCTGGTCGATGTCGTGGGCATAGATCAGAACGTTCGTATCGATAAACGTCCTATCGCTCATGGAGTTCATCCCGGCTCACCATACGTCCTCCACCCAGGTGAAGGCCGCGCTCCATCCTCGATATGGCCAAAGCTAACGCACGTTCCCGTGCTTCATCTTCGCGGACCAGCATCTCGACCTGCTCTCGAAGCAATCCGCTGATCGACGTGGAACGCTTGGCCGCCAGCACTCTCGCCTTTTGAATGGTCTGAACACTCAGGCTGATGGTTACATTCTGATTTCGAATGAGCGACATAACCCTCCTCACGTAGTTCACGTGCTCCACGTATTATACGTGATATTGAGGTTGCGGAGCTTACCTTGAACCTCTTTGATACTATTGCCCGAAGTCCTCCTTGTATTCGTCTTATGAAAATTGTCCAGGCCGTCTTCGGCGTCTTCCACCACTTTGAGCTTGCCCGTGAACTCGACCGTCGGGGCCATCTTGAAAAGATCTATTCCACCTGGCCGTGGCAACGGCTCAAGCGTGAAGGCCTGCCTCGGGAAAAGGTGGAGACGTTTCCCTGGCTCCATACCCCTGACTTTCTGCTGAACCGTGCTCACATCAGCCCCCGCTGGCTCTCCGACCACCTCGGCTATGCAAACGCTCTGGCCTTCGACCGGTGGACGGAGCGCCGCATCCCGCACTGCGACGCCTTTATCGCCATCTCCGGGGCCGGTCTTCGTACCGGCGTGCGGCTTCAGCAGCGTGGAGGCATCTTCATCTGCGACCGTGGTTCCACACACATCCGGCACCGGGCTGAGATTGTGAAGGCTGAGCACGTGCGCTGGGGTGTCACGGAAGGCGCGGACGACGACCCGCGCGACCTGGCCCGCGAGGAGGCCATCTATCAGGCCGCCGATGCCATCACCGTGCCTGCCAGTCACGCCCGGCGCACCTTTGTCGAGCGCGGCATTCCTCCGGAGAAGATTCATGTGATCCCGTATGGGGTGCTGCTGGACCGCTTCAGCAAGGTGGCCGACCCGCCTACGGGCAGCTTCGAGGTGCTGTATGTTGGCCGCATCGATCTGGCCAAAGGGTTCACCGACCTGCTTGAAGCGTTTGCCCGCCTGCGCGTGCCCGGCAAGCGGCTTACCGTTGTCGGCGCTGTCATGCCTGAGATGCGTACTGTCCTGCCTCGGCTTCCACAGGAGAACGTCACGTTTATCGGTTCGGTCCCGCAGGCCGAGTTGCCCGGCTACATGAGCCGGAGCCACGTGATGGTGATGCCCAGTCTGGATGAAGGCATGGCCCTGGTTCAGGGACAGGCGCTCGCCTGCGGCTGTCCTGTCATCGCCACGACCCACTCCGGCGGCGAAGACCTGCTGACCGATGGTGTTGAGGGCTTTATTGTCCCTGTGCGCGACCCGGCGGCACTTGCCGAGCGCATGACCGAGCTTGCGGACGACCCTGAGTTGCAGCGACGCATGAGCGAAGCTGCCCTGCACCGTGTCCGGGCCCTTGGGGGCTGGACCAAATATGGTGACGCCTGGGAGTCGCTGCTCCATCAACTGACCGGCAAGCCCTGAGCTAGGATTGGCGTTGGATATGCGCGTTGTTCAAACCGTCTTCGGTGTCTTCCACCACTTTGAGCTGGCGCGCGAGCTTGACCGCCGAGGCGTGCTGGATACGGTCTATTCGAGCTATCCGTGGCGGCGACTTCGACGTGAAGGCGTGCCGCGTGAAAAGGTCAGAACCTTTCCGTGGCTTCATACGCCGGAGATTGCGTTGCTGAAGCTGGGCCTGAACCTTCCCGCTCTGCGCGACCCGCTTGGCCACGCGAACGCGCTCGCATTCGACCGTTGGACCAGCAGGCAGCTTCGTTCACAACCTGCTCCGGATGTGCTGATTGCGCTCTCCGGATCGAGCCTGAGGACCGGCCGCGAACTTCAGGCGCGCGGCACGCGGATGGTTTGCGACCGTGGTTCATCGCACCATCGCTATCAGGAACAACTCGTCTCCGAGGAGTACCGGCGATGGGGCGTCTCCCGCAGTATTGGAGATCCGAGGGACATTGCCCGCGAGGAAGAGATCTATCAGTTCGCGGACGCGATCACGGTCCCCTCACACTTTGCCGCGCGGTCGTTTGTCGAGATGGGCCTGCCCGCAGAGAAGATTCATGTCATTCCCTATGGCGTCCGGCTCGAAAACTTTCGCCGCACGACTGAGCCTGCTGATGGCCGTTTCGAGGTGCTCTTTGCTGGAGCTGTGGGCTTGCGCAAGGGAGTTCCCTACCTGCTTGAGGCGTTCAGTAAGCTGCGACATCCAGCCAAACGCCTTCGCTTTGCGGGAACGATTCACCCGGATATTAAGTCGGTGCTTGGGCGGCTGCCCCGTGAAAACGTGGAGTTTCTCGGCTCTGTCACTCAGCTCAGGCTAGCGGAACTGATGAGTTCCAGCCACCTGATGGTGTTGCCCAGCATTGAGGAAGGGCTAGCGCTGGTGCAGGGTCAGGCGCTTGCCTGCGGCTGCCCGGTTCTCTGCTCGACGAACACCGGCGGCGAGGACCTGTTTACCGACGGTGTTGAGGGCTGCATTGTCCCTATCCGTGATGTCCCTGCGCTCACGGAAAAGATGCAGCAGGTGGCCGATGATCCCGCACTTCAACGACGCATGAGTCAGGCTGCCCTTGACCGAGTCCATACTCTCGGCGGCTGGAGCAGCTACGGCGACCAGTGGGAGCTTCTTTTGAAGTCGCTTCCACCAGATAGTTGAAGTGTTAGATCTAATTAGGCGAGCCGCCGCCAACAAAATGAACGACCTCTACCCGATCGCCTTCGTTCACCTCGGTCCCGGCCCACCCGCCGCGCGGTACGATCTCACCGTTCAGTTCCACGGCGACCCGGTCGCCTTTCAAGCCCAGTTCGGCCACCAGTCCGTCCACGCTCGCAGGCCCGGAAAGCCCTTCAAATAATCGCGACTGTCCATTCAAAACGACCGTAAGCGCCATACCCATCCAGAGTAACAGTTGTCAGTTCTCCGTTCTTAGTTCGCAGAACTTTCCACGCATGGATAACTGACAACTGTGAACTGACAATTGAGAACTTCTACTCCAGCAGCCAGTTTGCGCATCCCATCACGAAGTCTTCCACTGGCCGCCGTACTCGGCGGCTGTCTGCATACTCGCGGAACACCGCGCTGCTGAGGCGCATCAGAATGCGCACGGCTTCGTCATCGGCTACGCTGGGTGGGCTTTCGAGAAAGCCGCGGCTATACGCCAGATGCTCCGCAGCGTGGCCGAGCATCTGCAGCGTTCGTCCGTGGTGTGTATTGCTAATCCGGCGAATGGTCAGGTTTACTCTTCCCGCATCGAGCGGCAGCGCGGTGGGTGTGCGTCGAACCGGGGCTACAGGCAAGGGCCGTACAGGTTGAGGAAAGGGGGCCGTGGACATGGGGGTGAATCCTCCGTCCCCATCCCTATCGGCTACGCACTCCGGTACTGTAGCGTGGCTGAAATCCGGTCAGTGAAGGAAGTCATTACCGGAGAGTCGGCTGAAATGTGATCGGCTTCTGTTCGACAATCTCGATACCAAAGCCTTGCAATGCAGGTACATGTGTTGGAGTATTCGAGAGAAGCTTTATCTTGTGGATGCCCAGGTCGGATAGTATCTGTCCGCCCAAGCCTACCTGCCGGAGCGTCCTGTGGGCACGGTCGTCGCTTCCTTCCCGCGCACGCTGCTCCCGATGGAACACTACCCGTGCCGGAGCGACTCCTTTGTCCAGGCCAAAGCCCTTCGTGCCGTTGTGCAGATAGACCAGCGCCCCGCGTCCCTCCTCGGCAATCATCCTGAGCGAGTTTTCGACGACCGAGCGGCAGTCGCAGAGCGTGGCCGAGAAGACGTCGCCTGCGAGGCAGTGCGTATGGACGCGCACGGTCACGGGTTCGTCTCCGCTGACATCGCCCAGCACCAGCGCGATGTGCGACTCGTCGCCTTCGACTTCGCTCTCGTAGGCAATCATGCGGAAGTCGCCATAGGAGGTCGGCATGACCGACTCTGCCACCCGGTGGATGTACCGCTCGTTCTGGAGACGGTAGCGAATCAGGTCGGCCACCGTGACCATCTTCAGGCCATGCGCCTCGCAGAACTTCACGAGGTCGGGCACGCGGGCCATCGTCCCGTCTTCGTTCATCACCTCGCAGATGACGCCTGCCGGAACCAGCCCTGCCATCCGCGCCAGATCGACTGAGGCTTCTGTCTGGCCTGCGCGCACCAGCACGCCGCCTTTGCGGGCGCGCAGGGGAAAGACATGCCCCGGCCGAGCCAGGTCGCGCGAGGTGGATTTCGGATCAATCGCAACCCTGATGGTGTGGGCGCGGTCGGCGGCGGAGATGCCGGTCGTCACGCCTTCGCGGGCTTCAATGCTTTCGGTAAAGGCGGTGCCGAAGCGCGAGGTGTTCTCGTGGGTCATCGGGCCCAGCCGGAGGTAGTCGGCGCGATCCTCGGTGAGCGTCAGGCAGATGAGTCCCCTGCCGAAGCGGGCCATGAAGTTGATGGCCTCGGGCGTGACGTGTTCGGCGGCCAGCGTGAGGTCGCCTTCGTTCTCGCGGTCTTCGTCATCGACGACCACCACCATCCGCCCGGCCTGTATCTCGGCAACGGCTTCCTTCACATTGGCAAACATGGCTCTCGGCTCCTGGCGGTCGGAAAGTGCGCAGTGCATCTGTTTCGATGCATCTCCATCATACGTGCGGTGCAAAAAGAAACGCCGCCTCATTGGGCGGCGCTTCACGATTCAGGCAGAAGCTACAGCGTGGACTCAATCTCAAACCCCCATGCCTCCAGCAGCGCCTCGGGAATATACTTGGAGTTCTTGTTCCGCCGCGCCCATTCGCGCAGCCGGGTCGAGCGCACATACTGGTCGGGGGTCAGCTTGTACTCCTTCACGACCTGTTCAAACGAAGTTACCGTGGGGACAACCGGCCCAATCGGCTCCGGCTTGCCCCAGTTGGGATTGCCACGGCGCTTTGCCATATCTGGTCTGTACCTCTTCTAAGGATTGACTTACATGAAGCTGCCCCGGTTCCTCAAGGGCGAATATGACTCTGGGAGAAAGACTTCAGCATACATTCTAAGGCGTTTATGGCCATAAATCAAGCATCGAACCGCTATTTGCGGTCATTTTCCGCATAGCCTGGCTCATAACCTCAGCATTCCTTTACTGATGCCGCGCATCCTCCCTGGTTCCCCTTCACTTTGCCGAAGCGCGCTCACATTTCTATAGACCATTTACTCTACCGAATCGTCATCAGCCATTGAGCGGG
>Ga0157370_10009460_pt1 | contig 10408 bp, 10 predicted proteins | sample C35metaG_FD_113463 | JGI IMG/M metagenome (GOLD analysis project Ga0157370, IMG submission 113463) | Corn rhizosphere microbial communities from Kellogg Biological Station, Michigan, USA - C3-5 metaG | ecosystem: Host-associated > Plants > Roots > Rhizosphere > Soil | place: USA: Michigan... | reverse complement strand
GCCGGGTGATGGGCGCGGTGATCGGCGCCTTCATCATGGGCGTGATGAACAACGGCATGTCGATCCTGGGCATCGGCATCGACTACCAGCAGGTCATCAAGGGGCTGGTGCTGCTGGCGGCGGTGTTCATCGACGTCTACAACAAGAACAAGTAGCCGCATGACCGAGCGCACGACCACAGCCCCCGTGCTCGAGCTGCGGGGCATCCGCAAGCAGTTCGGCGGCATCCCGGTGTTGAACGATGTCCAGCTGCGGTTGTACCCGGGCGAGGTCCATGCGCTGATGGGGCAGAACGGCGCGGGCAAGTCGACGCTCATCAAGGTGCTCACCGGCGTGCTGCCGTCCAGCGGCGGCGAGATGTTCTTCGACGGCCAGGCGATCCGGCCCGGCTCGCCGCTGGAGGCGCAGAAGCTGGGCATCAGCACGGTCTACCAGGAGGTGAACCTGTGCCCGAACCTCTCGGTGGCGGAGAACGTGTTCGCGGGGCGCTATCCGCGCTGCGGCGCGATGCAGGGTTTTCGCATCGACTGGGCGGCGGTGAACCGCCGCGCGGCCGAATTGCTGGCGCGCATCGGGCTCGATATCGACGTGACGCGCCTGCTGTCCAGCTATTCGGTCGCGGTGCAGCAGCTGGTGGCGATCGCGCGCGCGCTCGGCGTGTCGTCGAAGGTGCTGATCCTCGACGAGCCGACATCGAGCCTTGACGACGACGAGGTCGAGAAGCTGTTCGAGGTGCTGCGTCGGCTGCGCGGCGAGGGCCTTGCCATCGTCTTCGTCACGCACTTCCTGAACCAGATGTATGCCGTGTCGGACCGCATCACGGTGCTGCGCAACGGCAACTGGGTGGGCGAATGGAAAGCGGCGGACCTCGGCCCGCAGGCGCTGATCGCGGCGATGCTCGGGCGCGAGCTGGCCGCGCAATCGGCACGGCCCGCCGCGCTGCCCGCGTTCGACGAGGCTGCGTCGGCGTTGCTGCAGACCGAAGGATTGGGGCAGGCGGGGCAGTTGCAGGCGACTGACCTGCGCGTGCGTGCCGGCGAGGTCGTCGGCATCGCCGGCCTGCTCGGCGCGGGCCGCACCGAGCTTGCGCGCCTGCTGTTCGGCCTGGAGTCGCCCGACCGTGGCGTGCTGAAGATCGACGGCCGCTCCGTCAGCTTCTCGAATCCGGCCGATGCGATCCGCGAAGGCCTCGCGCTGTGTCCCGAAGAGCGCAAGACCGATGGCATCGTGGCCGAGCTGTCGGTGCGAGAGAACATCGCACTGGCCTTGCAGGCCCGGCTCGGCACGCGGAAATTTCTCTCGCATGCCGAGCAGACCGCGATGGCCGAACGATTCGTCGCCTCGCTGGGCATCAAGACGGCGAGCATCGAAACCCCCATCGGCCTGCTCTCGGGCGGCAACCAGCAGAAGGCCATGATCGCGCGCTGGCTCGCCACCGAGCCGCGCCTCCTGATCCTCGACGAACCCACGCGCGGCATCGACGTGGCCGCCAAGCAGGAAATCATGGAAGAGATCCTGCGCCTCGCGCGTGCGGGCATGGCGGTGATCTTCATCTCGTCGGAGATGAGCGAAGTGGTGCGCGTGGCGCATCGCATCGTGGTTCTGCGCGACCGGCAGAAGGTGGGCGAGCTGCCAGGCGGCTCCACGGAGGACGAGGTCTACGAAATGATTGCCGCCGCATGAACCGCTTCTCGTCCCTCATGAGCCACCGGCTCGCCTGGCCCGTTGTCACGTTGCTGCTGCTGCTCGCGATCAACACCGCGTTCAACGCCAGCTTCCTGCACCTCGAATGGCGCGACGGCCATCTCTACGGCAGCCTGATCGACATCGTGAACCGCGCGGCGCCGCTGGTGCTGGTCTCGCTCGGCATGACGCTGGTGATCGCCACGCGCGGCATCGACATTTCGGTCGGCGCAGTGGTGGCCATTGCGGCGGCGGTCGCGGCCTGGATGATCGGCGGCTCCGTCTCCAGCGACGTGAGCCGCTTCCCGATGCCGCTTGCGATCCTCGCGGCGCTCGGCGTCGCGCTGCTGTGCGGCCTCTGGAACGGTTTGCTGGTCGCCAAGGTCGGCATGCAGCCGATCATCGCGACGCTGATCCTCATGGTCGCGGGCCGCGGCATCGCGCAGCTCGTCGCGGACGGGCAGATCATCACGATCTACTACAAGCCCTTCTTCTTCCTCGGCAGTGGCTACCTGCTGGGCCTGCCGTTCTCGCTGTTCATCGTGGCGGCGGTGTTCGTGCTGCTGTATCTCGCGATCACGCGCACGGCGCTCGGCCTGTTCATCCAGGCGGTGGGCATCAACCCGACCGCGGCGCGCGTGGCGGGCATCCAGTCGCGGCGGCTCGTCGTCGGTGCGTATGCGTTCTGCGGCGTCTGCGCGGGCGTGGCGGGCCTTCTGATCAGTTCGAACGTGAAGAGCGCGGACGGCAACAACGCCGGCCAGCTGCTGGAGCTCGATGCCATCCTCGCGGTCACGCTCGGCGGAACGGCGCTCACGGGCGGTCGCTTCAGCCTCGTGGGCAGCGTGATCGGCGCACTCATCATCCAGACGCTCACCTATGCGATCTATTCGCTCGGTGTGCCGCCCGAAATCAACCTCGTGGTGAAGGCGGTGGTGGTGTTCGTGGTGATGCTGTTGCAGTCGCCGGAGTTCAGGGCAGAGGTTAGGTCGCTTGTTCAGCGGCCTGCGCATGAAGGGGGACGGGCATGAGCGCGGTCATCGAAACTGTGGCTGCGACCTCACCCCAGCCCTCTCCCGCGAGCGGGAGAGGAGGCAAGGCAGGGCTCAACCCGAAGTACCTGCCGCTCACCGCGACCATCTCGCTGTTCATGCTGATGGCGACGCTGGGCTCGGTGTTCTACGACGGCTTCTTCTCGGCGCAGGTGTTCCTCAACCTGCTGATCGACAACGCGTTCCTGATCGTCGTCGCGGTCGGCATGACCTTCGTGATCCTCTCGGGCGGCATCGACCTCTCGGTGGGCTCGGTGATCGCGCTCACGACGATGGTGTCGGCCTCGCTGGTCGAAAAGCACGGGTGGAGCCCGGCGATCGTGATCCCGCTGGTGCTGGCGATGGGCACGGCCTTCGGCGCCTTCATGGGCCTGCTCATCGAGCGCTTCCGGCTGCAGCCCTTCATCGTCACGCTCGCGGGCATGTTCCTCGCGCGCGGGCTTTGCTATCTGATCAGCATCGATTCGATCAGCATCACCAACGAGTTTTACTCGGAGGTCTCGCAGATCCGCATTCCGGTCTGGGGCGAGGCCTCGGTCTCGATCAGCGCGGTGATCGCCATCGTGGTGCTGCTGGCCGCGGTGTTCATCGCGCACTGCACGCCGTTCGGCCGCGCCGTGTACGCCATCGGCGGCAGCGAGCATTCGGCGATGCTGATGGGCCTGCCGGTGCGCCGCACGCTCGTGGGCGTGTACACGCTCTCGGGCTTCTGCTCGGCGCTGGCCGGCGTGATCTTCACTTTCTACATGCTCTCGGGCTACGGCCTGCATGCGCTCGGGCTGGAGCTCGACGCCATCGCGGCGGTGGTGATCGGCGGCACGCTGCTCACCGGCGGCGTGGGCTATGTGGCGGGCACGCTGTTCGGCGTGCTGATGCTCGGGATCATCCAGACGCTGATTTCCTTCGACGGCACGCTGAGCTCGTGGTGGACGCGCATCGTGGTGGGCGCGCTGCTCTTCGTGTTCTGCCTGCTGCAACGCTTCTTCACCTCGCGCGCACCCCGGCGCTGACCTTCTTTTCTCTCTTTTCTCTCAGGACACCTTCGCATGCCGGACACCCCTCCGAAGAAACTGCGCTCGACCGAATGGTTCGGCTCGGCCGACAAGAACGGCTTCATGTACCGCAGCTGGATGAAGAACCAGGGCATTCCGGACCATGAGTTCGACGGCCGGCCGATCGTCGGCATCTGCAACACCTGGTCGGAGCTCACGCCGTGCAATGCGCACTTCCGCAAGATCGCGGAGCATGTGAAGCGCGGCATTTCCGAAGCCGGCGGTTTCCCCGTCGAGTTCCCGGTGTTCTCGAACGGCGAATCGAACCTGCGCCCCACCGCGATGCTCACGCGCAACCTCGCGAGCATGGACGTGGAAGAGGCCATCCGCGGCAATCCGGTCGATGCCGTCGTGCTGCTCACCGGCTGCGACAAGACCACGCCGGCGCTCTTGATGGGCGCGGCAAGCTGCGACATCCCGGCCATCGTGGTGACGGGCGGGCCGATGCTCAACGGCAAGCTCGACGGCAAGGACATCGGCTCGGGCACCGCCGTGTGGCAGCTGCACGAATCGCTGAAGGCGGGCGAGATCAACCTGCACCAGTTCCTCTCGGCCGAGGGCGGCATGTCGCGCTCGGCGGGCACCTGCAACACGATGGGCACCGCCTCGACGATGGCCTGCATGGCCGAGGCGCTGGGCACCTCGCTGCCGCACAACGCGGCGATTCCGGCGGTCGATGCGCGGCGCTACGTGCTCGCGCAGATGTCGGGTGCGCGCGCGGTGCAGATGGCCAAGGAAGGGCTCACGCTCTCGAAGATCCTCACGCGCGAGGCGTTCGAGAACGCGATTCGCGTGAATGCGGCCATCGGCGGATCGACCAACGCGGTGATCCACCTGAAGGCGATCGCGGGCCGCATCGGCGTCGACCTCGAACTGGAAGACTGGACGCGCATCGGCAGCCACACGCCGACCATCGTCGACCTGATGCCCTCCGGGCGCTTCCTGATGGAAGAGTTCTATTACGCGGGCGGGCTGCCCGCGGTGCTGCGCCGCCTGGGCGAGGGCGGCCTGCTGCCGCACCCCGGCGCGCTCACCGTCAACGGCCAGTCGATCTGGGACAACGTGCGCGAGGCGCCGAGCCTGAACGACGAGGTGATCCGCCCGCTCGACAACCCGTTGATCGCCGATGGCGGCATCCGCATCCTGCGCGGCAATCTTTCGCCGCGCGGCGCGGTGCTCAAGCCCTCGGCGGCAACGCCCGAGCTGCTCAGGCACCGCGGCCGTGCCGTGGTGTTCGAGAACCTGGAGCACTACAAGGAACGCATCGTCGACGAGTCGCTGGACATCGACGCGAGCTCGGTGATGGTGCTGAAGAACTGCGGCCCCAAGGGCTACCCCGGCATGGCCGAGGTGGGCAACATGGGGCTGCCGCCGAAGCTGCTGCGCCAGGGCGTGAAGGACATGGTGCGCATCTCGGATGCGCGCATGAGCGGCACGGCCTACGGCACGGTGGTGCTGCACGTCGCGCCCGAAGCCGCCGATGGCGGGCCGCTCGCGGCGGTGCGCGATGGCGACTGGATCGAGCTCGACTGCGATGCGGGGCGCCTGCACCTGGACATCAGCGACGAGGAGCTCGCATCGCGCCTGGCCTCGCTGTCCGCATCCGATGCGCAGCCCATGAGCACGCGCGGCGGCGGCTACCAGAAGCTCTACGTCAACCACGTGCTGCAGGCCGATGAAGGCTGCGACTTCGACTTTCTGGTGGGCTGCAGAGGCTCCGCCGTTCCACGTCATTCCCACTGACCACACACACCATGACCCCCAGATACCGCGGCATCTTCCCGGTGGTGCCGACCACCTTCACCGAACAGGGCGCGCTCGACCTGGAAAGCCAGAAGCGCTGTGTCGATTTCATGATCGATGCGGGCTCCGACGGCCTGTGCATCCTCGCGAATTTCTCGGAGCAGTTCGTGCTGTCGGACGAAGAGCGCGAGGTGCTCACGCGCACGATGCTCGAACACGTGAAAGGCCGCGTGCCGGTGATCGTGACCACCACGCACTACAGCACCAAGGTCTGCGCCGAGCGCAGCCGCCGCGCACAGGACATGGGCGCGGCGATGCTGATGGTGATGCCGCCGTATCACGGCGCCACCTTCCGCGTGCCCGAGCCGCAGATCCACGAGTTCTATGCACGGCTCTCCGATGCGGTGAGCATCCCGATCATGATCCAGGACGCGCCTGCCAGCGGCACGGTGCTGTCGGCGCCATTCCTTGCACGGATGGCCAAGGAGATCGAGCACGTCGCGTATTTCAAGATCGAGACGGCCGGTGCGGCGGCAAAGTTGCGCGAACTGATCCGCCTGGGCGGCGACGCCATCGAAGGCCCGTGGGACGGCGAAGAGGCCATCACGCTGATGCCCGACCTCGATGCCGGCGCGACCGGCTCGATGACCGGCGGCGGCTATCCCGATGGCATTCGCCCGATCATCGAGGCGCACCGCGCGGGCGACCGCGACAAGGCCTTTGCGCTCTACCAGCAGTGGCTGCCGCTCATCAACTACGAGAACCGGCAGGCGGGCCTCCTGGCCTGCAAGTCGCTCATGAAGGAGGGCGGCGTGATCGCTTGCGAGGCGCCGCGGCATCCGCTGCCGGCGATGCATCCCGCGACGCGTGCCGGCCTGATCGAGACGGCGAAGCGGCTCGATCCGCTGGTGCTGCGCTGGGGGCGATAGCCAGTTCGCTGTCTTCGACGAAGTAGGGCGCGAGGATCTCGGTCAGCCAGTTCATCACCGCGACCACGCGCGGTGCGAGCTGGCGCCGGTTGACGTACACCAGCGACACCGGCATCGGGCGCGCGGTGAAGGCCGCCATAACCTGCACGAGCGAGCCGGCTGCAAAGCAGGGCAGGAGGCCGCCGATCGGTGCCTGGATCAGCCCGAGGCCTGCGATCGCCGCGGCGTTGTAGGCATCGGTGCCATTCACCGTGACGATGGCGCGCACCGGCTGCATCCGGTAGCGGCCTTGGGCTGCGTCGAAGTATTCCCAGCCCGCGTCGTTCGGCGAGAGGGTCTGCGCGAAGTGCACGATGCGGTGCTGCGCGAGGTCGGCCAGCGTTTGCGGCGTGCCATGCGCCTGCAGGTAGGCCGGGCTGGCGGCGTTGGCCATCCGCATCAGGCCGAGCGGCCGCGCGACGAGTTCGGAATCTCCCAGCACGCCCACGCGCAGCACGCAGTCGAAGCCCTCGTTCACGAGGTCGACGCGGCGGTCGGTGGTGCTGATGCCGATCTCCAGTGCGGGATGCCGCGCAAGGAACTCAGGCAGGCGCGGAATGACGAGGTCGCGCGCCACGGTGGCGGGCAGGTCGATGCGCAGGCGCCCCGTGAGGCCGCCGATGTTCGAGCGGAACATGGTGGCGAGCTGTTCGCCTTCGGACAGGTATTCCTTGCAGCGGTCGAGAAACCGCTCGCCGTCCTCGGTCAGGCGCACGCTGCGCGTGGTGCGCTGCAAGAGCCGCGTGCCCAGGCGCTCTTCGAGGTGCTGCACGGCCACCGAGACGCGTGCGCGCGTCAGGCCGAGCTGGTCCGCGGCGCGGCTGAAGCTCGCGAGCTCGGCGACCCTCGAGAAGATGCGCAGTTCGTCGATGTTCATGGCGGCAGATTGTTTCCTTGTTGGATAACAGTGTGCAACGCCTGGCGGGATTTATCTTGCTGCCGGTAATTTTTAAAGTCCACCCATCCACTCATCGAGGACTTAGAAATGACCGCTTCCACCCCCCCCATGCATCCCGCATCGCACTCATCACCGGCGGCAGCCGTGGCCTCGGCCGCAGCGCCGCGCTGGCGCTCGCCGCGGATGGCGTCGATGTGATCCTGACCTACGTGTCGAACGAAGCCGCCGCGCAGGCGGTGGTGTCGGAGATCGAAGCGAAAGGGCGCCGCGCCGTCGCGCTCAGGCTCGACGTCGGCGACAGCAAGGCCTTCGCCGCGTTCGCCGATTCGGTGAAGGCGGCGCTGGCGGCCGCTTGGCAGCGGGAGCGTTTCGACTTCCTGGTGAACAACGCCGGCGTGGGCCTGCATGTGAACTTCGAGGACATGACCGAAACGCAGTTCGACACGCTCTACAACATCCACTTCAAGGGCACATACTTTCTCACCCAGAAGCTGCTGCCGCTGATCAACGACGGTGGGCGCATCGTCAACGTGTCGACGGGGCTGACGCGCTTCGCCATGGCGGGCGCTTCGGCCTATGCCGCGATGAAGGGCGCCGTGGAAGTGCTGACGCGCTACCTCGCCAAGGAACTCGGCGCGCGCGGCATCGCGGCGAACACGATCGCGCCGGGTGCGATCGAGACCGACTTCAGCGGCGGCATGGTGCGCGACAACGCACAGGTGAACGCAATGGTGGCGGGCTTCACCGCGCTGGGGCGCGCGGGCAAGCCCGACGACATCGGCGGTGCGATCGCAGGCTTGCTCGGGGAGAGGAATCGCTGGGTGAATGCCCAGCGCATCGAGGTATCGGGCGGGATGATGGTCTGAGCGCGCCCGCGCCCTGGAGATGCTTGCTAGCTCTTTTCGAGTTCGGTGACCTGCAGCGACAGGTCGAACAGCTTGGACTTGCTGGCGTAGTAGCGGTCGAGCCGCCATTCCTTCAGGATGTCCATGGCGAGCTCGAAGCTCTTGTAGTCGAGGGAGTAGAGCGTGACGAGCTCGAAGCTGTGTTCGGACTCCAGGGCCAACACGAGTTGGGCCAGGATCTTGGCCGATTCGTTGGCCGGGTCCGTTTCTATGAATCGGCGAGCGACCTTGATGGCATTCATGGGAAAGAGTTCCTCGGTGGGCAGGGACCGAGAACTATAGCTAGCAGGCGACTGCCTTTTATGACAGTCTCGTGACAATCAAGGCCATCGCCCGGCGGCCGAAGCCACCCGCCTCCCAAGCGAGTGCCCATGGCTTCGTTTCCGCGCCGATTCAGCGGATCGGTGCCGGCATCGGCATCGGCATCGGACGCGGTGCCATGATCGGTTCGGGCGCGCGTTCCATGGGCGTCGGCGCCGGCATCACGATGGTGGTGACCGATTCGCGGATCACGCCGCCGCCCATCACGCTGCCTTCGACGCTGGCACTGGTGTTGCCCGCGCCGCCAAGCACACGGGCTTCGCAATCCCTGCGGTCACCGGGCGACTGTTGCAGGCCGCAGCGCGCGAGCGCATTGGCGCGGTAGTCGGGTGCGCCGGTCAGGCCGCCGCGTGCGGCTTCCTGGCGGGCTGCGCCGGCCTCGCGGATGCAGGCTGCGCGGTCTTGCTGGTTGTGGCCGCAAACCGCGAGTTCCTGCTGGTAGGTGCTGCCGCGCGAACCTTGTGCGGAGGCGATGCCAGCGGTTGCCATGCCGCCAACGGCAAGCAGGGCGAGGACGATCGAACGGGTGTTGCTCTTCATGATGTGCTCCTTGGAGTGATCGATCTGCAAATCAACGTGCCGGTGCGGGTTGCGCCGGCAGAGGCGTCACGGTTTCGCGGATCACGCCGCCGCCCATCACGCTGCCTTCGGTGGTGGTGCGGGCGCCGCCCTTGATGCGGGCTTCGCAGTCGGCCTGGTCGGCTGCGGGTTGTTCGGCGCAGCGCGCGAGGGCGTTGACCTGGCCGCGGGCCGGGCTTGGCGTGGTGAGGCCGGCGCGTCCGGCTTCCTGCTTCGCGGCGCCGGCTTCGCGCAGGCACGCTGCACGGTCTTGCTGCACGCCGTCGCACACGGCGCGTTCCTTCTGCGCGCGGGCGTCGGTGCCGGGCGCCTGCGCGCTGGCGGTCTGTGCGCCGAAGACGATGAATCCACTCGCGGCGAAGAGGGCCGTGGCGGAAAGAAGGGAACGAACTGTTGTTGTCATGCGGGCTCCTGGTTGGGGCGCTCCTCCGAGAGGTTCGCGACCGGAGCCACAGTCTGCTGCTGGCCGGGGTGCGGGGTCTGTGGGACAGCCCCGTTCAGCGGGCGGGCCGGACACGCCCCTGTGTGTGGGACATGTCCGTCAACCCGTGTATCAGCCTGCTGCGATGCGCTGTGCCAGGTGAGCGAGCGCTTCCTCGACCTGGTCCACGAGGATCAGCGAGAGGTCGCCCGGCTGCAACCTTGCCAGCGCCGTGTCGATCGCCACGAACTCGCCGCGGATCTCGTCGATGTAACGCGTGCGGCCCGCGCCCTGCAGGCCCTGGCGCAGCAGCGCCATGACTTCGCCGTCGGCGCGGCCCCTTTGCGCCGCGTCCTGGTACAGGATCACGTCGTCGAAGGCTTCGCCGAGGATGGCCGTCTGGTCGCGGATGTCCGAATCGCGCCGGTCGCCCGCGCCGCTGATCACCACCGAGCGCTTGTTGGCCGGCATCGTGTCCACGGCCGAGACCAGCGCGCGCATCGCGTCGGTGTTGTGGCCGTAGTCGGCGATGACGGTGGCGCCGCGGTAGTCCATGACGTTGAAGCGCCCGGGCACGCCGGCCGCATCGTTCATGAAGCTTGCAAGGCCGCTGCGGATGGTGTCCCAGTCCAGGCCCACGGCCCAGGCAGCGGCGACCGAGGCCATCACGTTGTCGACCTGGAAGCCGATGGTGCCGTTGCGCGTGATCGGCACATCGCGCAGCGCAATGCGCTCGCGCCACGAACCTTCGGCCGCGACCAGCGTGTCCTGGTCGACGTACACGGT
>Ga0157370_10009458_pt1 | contig 10410 bp, 12 predicted proteins | sample C35metaG_FD_113463 | JGI IMG/M metagenome (GOLD analysis project Ga0157370, IMG submission 113463) | Corn rhizosphere microbial communities from Kellogg Biological Station, Michigan, USA - C3-5 metaG | ecosystem: Host-associated > Plants > Roots > Rhizosphere > Soil | place: USA: Michigan... | reverse complement strand
GGCCGTCGCGCAGCACGATCCTGTAGGTGAGCTTGTCGTCAGATACGGTATAGTGATCCGCCATCTCGGGCTGGATCTGCAGGTTGGCGTCCTTGGCGAACAGGACGTCGTATATCATGTAGCCGAAGTTGCGGCTGATGTAGGCGGTGGTCCAGATCGGATCGAGCACCTTGAGGTCGGCATGCGGCACCATGCGGAGCGTCGTCTGGGCCATCGCTGGCATGCCCAGTGCCGTCCAGATTGCCACGGCGAACGCCGCCAACCTGCATAAAGCAGTCATAAATCTCTCCCCTTTGCTTTGTTGAGCTTCAGATGTTGTGCGAGGATTGAATCAATGTCGATGCCCACCGTCTTTGTGTCGCACGGCTCACCCATGCTGATCCTGGAGGATCTGCCGGCGCGATCATTCCTCGCGACGCTCGGCAGCCTCCTACCACGCCCGACAGCGATCGTCGCGGTATCGGCGCACTGGAACACGGAGCGGCCCGCAGTCTCGACCGCAATGCGACCCGAGACCATCCACGATTTCTACGGCTTCCCCGACGCCCTCTATCGGCTGCGCTATGAGGCGCCGGGCGCTCCCGAGCTCGCCGACCGCGTCGCCGATCTCGTGGGGGCGGAACGGGATCCGACCTATGGCCTCGATCACGGCGCATGGGTGCCGGCGATGCTGGGTTGGCCCAAGGGCGACATCCCGATCTTCCAGCTCTCGGTACAGCCTTTTCGCTCGCCCGCCGACCACATCGCACTTGGCCGCAAGCTCTCGTCCTTGCGCGAGGAAGGCGTGCTGGTGCTGGGCAGCGGCAGCGCCACGCACAATCTCCGACGGCTGAAGCGAGGCGACCATGGCGCCCCGCCCGAGCCCTGGGCGCGGCAGTTCGACGACTGGCTGTCAGAAGTGGTGGAGAAAGGCGACGAAGCAGCGCTGGCGAACTACCGCACCGAGGCCCCTTATGCGCGCGAGGCCCATCCGACGGACGAGCATTTCCTGCCGCTGCATGTCGCGTTCGGTGCCGCCGGGCCCGGGGCACATGGCACCGCGCTGCACCGCAGCTTCACCAGCGGCAACCTGTCGATGGCGTCCTATGCGTTCGGGTAGCGGCCTCAGGCCACGCTGGCCGGGGCGACGCCCTTCTCCTTGAGGAACTGCCCGAGCTCGCCGGTCTCGAACATCTCGCGGATGATGTCGCAGCCGCCGACGAACTCGCCTTTCACATAGAGCTGGGGAATCGTCGGCCACTGGCTGAAGTCCTTGATACCCTCGCGCAGCTCCTGGTCGACCAGGATGTTGACTCCGTGGAACTTGACGCCGAGCTGGCTCAGCACATCGACCACGGCCGCGGAGAAGCCGCATTGCGGGAACACGGGCGTGCCCTTCATGAACAGCAGGACATCGTGCTTGGCGATCTCGTCGCGGATACGGTCGAACACTTGGGGTTCGCTCATGTCGGTCTCCTGAAGCACCCGCACCGGGGTGCGCAAAAGGGGCGAATTCAAAGGTGAATATAGGGCCCTCAGGGCCGCTGCGCCATGGTGGTCAATTTGAGGGCGTGGAGGACCCCGCCCATCCGGCCGCCCAGCGCGCCGTAAACCATCTGATGCTGTTGCACCTTCGATTTGCCGGCGAAAGCGGCCGAGACAACCGTTGCGGCGTAGTGGTCGCCATCGCCCGCGAGATCCTGGATCTCGACCTCGGCATCGGGAATGCCCTGCTTGATCAAGCGGACAATGTCATCGGCAGCCATCGGCATTGCTTGGTTTTCCTGGGTTATTCGGTGGCGTTCATATAGCTCGGCAGCCAGGCCTCGTGAGCCGCCTTGATCTCGTCCAGCGCGAGCGACACGAGACCTTTCACGACCAGCGACGCCCCGCCAGAGTAGCCCAGCAGAATCGCCGGAACACTGGCGTCCTTGGCCGCCTCGAGCCCTTCGTCGGATATGCCGGTCGCGATGACATAACGGGCTTGATCCTCGCCATACAAAAACGCGTGCGACGGGATGTCCGTCGACGGCAAAGCGATCTCCATCCCCGTGCCGCCGGAGATGGACATCTCGGCGAGGGCCACCAGGAGGCCGCCGTCGCTGAGATCGTGGCAGGCCGCGATCCGGCGCGCGTCGATCTGGCTCCGCACGAAATCGCCGTTGCGGCGTTCCGCCGCCAGATCGACCGGCGGCGGCGCTCCATCCTCACGGCCGCAAGCCTCGCGCAGATAGAGCGACTGGCCGAGCCAGCCCCTGGTCTCGCCGATCAGGATCACGGCCAGGCCGCCCTGCGTCAGCCGCGAACCGACCGCCTTGGCGATGTCCTGGATCACGCCGACCGCGCCGATGGTGGGGGTGGGCAGGATCGGCCGGCCCTCGGTCTCGTTGTAGAGCGAGACATTGCCCGACACGACCGGGAACTCCAGCGCCGTGCAGGCTTCGGCCATGCCCATGATGGCGCCGGCGAACTGGCCCATGATCTCCGGCTTCTGCGGATTGCCGAAATTCATGTTGTCGGTTACGGCGCGCGGCTTCGCGCCGGTGGCGGTGATATTGCGCCAGGCCTCGGCCACGGCTTGCCGCCCGCCCGTCTCGGGATGGGCCTGCACGTAACGCGGCGTGCAGTCTGAGGTCATCGCGAGCCCCTTGTGTCCACCATTGACGCGCACCAGGGCGGCGTCGCCGTCCTGCGGGCGGATCGCCGTGTTGCCCATGATGAGGTGATCGTACTGGTGCCAGATCCAGGCCTTGCTCGCGAGGTCGGGACAGCCCATCAGCGCGATCAGCGAGGCGTTCCAGTCGCTGGGCGCCGGCACCTGCGAGGCGTCGAGCACCGCCGGCAGCGGTGTTGGTATCCACGGCCGCTCGTAGACCGGCGCTTCCGTGACCAGCGGCGGAATGGGAATGTTGCCCACGACATCGCCGTGCCAGGTCAGCACCATGCGCTCGGTGTCGGTCAGCCGACCGATCACGGCGAAGTCGAGCTCCCACTTCTCGAAGATCCTGCGGGCCAGCTCCTCGCGGCCCGGCTTGAGCACGATCAGCATGCGCTCCTGGCTTTCCGACAGCATGAGCTCGTAGGGCTTCATGCCCTGCTCGCGCATCGGCACCTTGTCGAGCTCGACCACCACGCCGAGCCCGCCCTTGGCCGCCATCTCGAAGGAGGAGGAGGTGAGGCCGGCCGCGCCCATGTCCTGGATGGCGACGATCGCGTCGGTCGCCATCAGCTCGAGGCAGGCCTCGAGCAGCAGCTTCTCGACGAACGGGTCGCCCACCTGCACGGTCGGCCGCTTCTCCTCGCTGTCCTCGTTGAACTCGGTCGACGCCATGGTGGCGCCGTGGATGCCGTCGCGCCCGGTCTTGGAGCCGGCATAGACCAGCGGATTGCCCACGCCCGCGGCCGCCGCATAGAAGATGCGGTCCGTCGGGGCAATGCCCACCGTCATGGCGTTTACCAGGATGTTGCCGTTGTAGGCGGCGTGGAAGTTGGTCTCGCCGCCCACGGTCGGGATGCCCATGCAGTTGCCGTAGCCGCCGATGCCCGCCACCACGCCCGACACGAGATGTCGCGTCTTGGGGTGGTTCGGCTCGCCGAACCGCAGCGCATTGAGGTTGGCGATCGGCCGCGCGCCCATGGTGAAGACGTCGCGCAGAATGCCGCCCACGCCCGTCGCCGCGCCCTGATAGGGCTCGATGTAGGAGGGATGGTTGTGGCTCTCCATCTTGAAGATGGCTGCCTGGCCGTCGCCGATATCGATCACGCCGGCATTCTCGCCCGGCCCCTGGATCACCCAGGACGCCTTGGTCGGCAGCTTCTTCAACCACACCTTCGAGGACTTGTAGGAGCAGTGCTCGCTCCACATCGCCGAGAAGATGCCGAGCTCCACCATCGTGGGCGGGCGGCCCATGATCTTCAGCAGGCGCTCGTACTCGTCGGGCGCCAGGCCATGCTCGGCCACGATCTGCGGCGTGATCTCGGGTTCGTTGGCGAGCTTGACAGGCGGAGTCTTCTCGACGGCGATCGTCACGACAATTTACTCACGAAAGGGCCTCGACGAGGCCTTCGAACAGCGCCTTGCCGTCGGTGCCACCGAACATCGGCTCGACGGCGTTCTCCGGATGCGGCATCAGGCCGAGCACCGTCTTGGTCTCGTTGAAGACGCCCGCGATGTTGCGGATCGAGCCGTTCGGATTGCCCGTGCCGTCAACCGTCCCGTCGGGGGCGCAGTAGCGGAATGCGACCTGGCCGCGGTCCTCGACGCGCTTCAGCGTCTCGGCATCGGCGAAATAGTTGCCCTCGGCATGGGCCACCGGGACCTTGATCACCTGGCCCGCCTGGTAGCGGTTGGTGAACAGGCTCTGGCTGGTCTCGACCTTGAGATGCACGTCGGTGCAGACGAATTTCAGGTTCTCGTTGCGCATCAGCACGCCGGGCAGCAGGCCAGCTTCGGCCGCGATCTGGAAGCCGTTGCAGATGGCCAGCACCGGCACGCCCTGCGCCGCGCGCTTCTTCACCTCGGCCATGACCGGCGACTGCGCCGCCATGGCGCCGCAGCGCAGGTAGTCGCCGTAGGAGAAGCCGCCGGGAATGACGATCAGGTCGGTCTTCTCGAAATCGCCGTCGCCGTGCCACACCATGTTGGACCTGCGGCCCGTCACCAGCTCGATCGCCTGCGCGACATCGGCTTCGCGATTGGAGCCTGGAAAGACGAGAACGGACGCCTTCATCGCGTACTTGCTCCTTTCCGTCGTCCCGAGCGGAGCGAAGCGAAGTCGAGGGATCTTGTTTCGGCGAACGGCGGCAAATCGGTGAGAGAAGGTCCCTCCGCTGCGCCTCGCTTCGCTCGGCTTCGGTCAGGATGACGAATCGGACTCATCAACCCACCAGCTCGATCGAATAGTTCTCGATCACCGTGTTGGCCAGGAGCTTGCGGCACATCTCGTCGAGCCTCGCCTTGGCCTTGCTCTTGTCGGTCTCGGCGAGCTCCAGCTCGATATACTTGCCCTGGCGAACGTCGCCGACCTCGGGGAAGCCCAGGCGATTGAGGGAATGGCCGATCGCCTTGCCTTGCGGGTCGAGCACGCCGTTCTTCAGGGTCACGTGAACTCTGGCTTTCATCTCGCCTCTTTACTGCAGCGTCATCGGGCCGCGCACATCGCCCGGCCCCTGGTCGATCAGGATGCCGAGCCGGCGCGCCACCTCCTGGTAAGCTTCCTCGACCTTGCCCAGATCGCGGCGGAAGCGGTCCTTGTCGAGCTTCTCGTTGGTCCTGAGATCCCACAACCGGCACGAATCCGGGCTGATCTCGTCGGCCAGCACGATACGGACCATGTCCTCCTCATATAGGCGGCCGAACTCGATCTTGAAGTCGATCAGCTTGATGCCGCAGCCGAGAAACAGGCCGAACAGGAAGTCGTTGACCCTGAGCGTGAGCGCCACGATGTCGTCCAGATCCTGCGGCGTCGCCCAGCCGAAGGCGGTGATATGCTCCTCCGTCACCATGGGATCGCCGAGCGCGTCGTTCTTGTAGAAGAACTCCATGATCGAACGGGGAAGCTGGGTTCCTTCCTCCAGCCCGAAGCGCTGGGCGAAGGAGCCGGCTGCGACGTTCCGTACCACCACCTCCAGCGGGATGATCTCGACTTGGCGGATCAGCTGCTCGCGCATGTTCAGCCGGCGGATGAAGTGGGTCGGCACCCCGATCTCGCCCAGCTTGGTCATCAGGAACTCGGAAATGCGGTTGTTGATCACCCCTTTGCCGGTGATCGTGCCCTTCTTCTTGTTGTTGAAGGCCGTGGCGTCGTCCTTGAAGTACTGGACGATCGTCCCGGGCTCGGGCCCCTCGAACAAGGTCTTGGCCTTGCCCTCGTAGATGCGGCGGCGGCGGGACATTTTTCACTCCTGTGCAGACGGCCGGGGCCGCCCACCATTGGGCCGGAATATGGCGGAAACCCCATGCGACGGGACTGGGGAAAAATCCATTGAAAAAGGTGACGATCTCGTCATATTTTCTTTCTTCGGGAGGCCCCGAATGGCCCAACAGATCACTTACGACAAGGCCTATGACGCCGTTGCTCCGGGCGACTTCCCGGCCATGCTTGAAGTACCGCGTTACGGACGGCGGAGCGATGCCTTTGACGGCATCATTTCGGCGACCCACGACCATTTCTGGGATCCGCTGGACAAGAACTACATCGATTTCGACCAGCCGTTCGACATCGCGACCACGCCGATCATGCCGCTCGACAATATCATCGAGCTCAAGAGCGCGGTGGCCGACCGGCTGGACGAGGGCCAGAAGATCCGGCTCGCCAACGACGTGACCCACTGGTCCGTCTCGAACCTGCTGCACGGCGAGCAGGGCGCGCTGTCGTTGTCGGCGAGCCTTTGCCATGTGCTGGTCGATCCCGGCGCTCAGGAATACGCCGCCAACCAGGCGCGCGAGGAGGCCCGCCATGTCGCCGGTTTCAGTCGCTACATCGCCAGGCGCTGGGGCGAGCCGCTGCCGGTGGGCCAAACCATCGCCACCGTGCTGGCCGAGCTCGTGAGCACCGGCGAGGTCTACAAGAAGATCGTCGGCATGCAGATGCTGATCGAAGGCCTGGCGATGGGCTCGTTCGCGACGCTCAACGCCCGGACCAACGATCCGGTGCTGCGGCGGCTGGTCCAACTCGTGATGAGCGACGAGGCTTTCCATCATCGCTTCGGCCGGCTGTGGGCGGCAAAGACCATCCGGCATCTGAGCGAGGACGAGCACCGCAAGGTCGAGGACTGGTCGGCGCAGCTCTTCCAGATGCTGCTCTTCAACCTGATCAATGCCGAGCAGAAGCAGGTCATCTACGCCAAGTACGGGCTCGACTGGCAGTGGGTGCGCGACGCGGTCAAGGAGACCTTCAGCGACGACGATCGCCGCGACCAGCTCAAGGACAGCACAAATATCTTCCGCGTCCTGATCAAGACGCTTCTGCACGCGGGAATCATCACCCAGCGCACGGCGCCGCTCTATGCCGTATGGGTGGACATGAAGGAGCTGGAGGCCGAAGGGGAAAGGATCCCGGGCGATATCGTGGCCGAGGAGATGCTGGTCGTGCTGCGCGAGATCAACGCCAAGCGACGGCGCATCAGCAGCAAGGACATGATGTCGTAGTGGACCGCGCGCTTCCAGCGCGCCTCATGAGCGGGCTGGAAGCCCGCGGTCCGGAAGATCAAGGTTTCCGCGCAAGGACGAATGCAGAAAGCCCCGCAAGGCGGTTGAGCGGGAAGAACGGCAGCTCGGCGGCGCAGATCGTGGCCAAGGCGGTATTCGCGAACGTGCCATGCTTCTTGAGGCTGCTTTTCGGCACGGCCTCGCCGCGAGCAGCCAACCGGACCGCCGCGGCCAGCGGAAAGACGAAGCCGAAATAGTAGGCGCCGCGCACCAGATCGAGACCGGCCTTGCGCATCGTGGCCTCGATCTCGCCCAGCCGATAGCGGCGCCGATGCTCGAGAAAGACGTCGTGGCCGCTCCACAGGCAGCGGAAAGCCGGCACGGTGGCGAGGAAATGCGCACCGCTCGGCACCTTGGCCGCGTAGTGGCGGACGAGGCCGATATCGTCCTCGACATGCTCAAGCACATCCATCATCAGCACGAGATCGCAGTCGGTCGGGCCGCAGTCGCGGCGGTAGCGCACCGGCTTGCCGGCGACGCTCTCGTCGCGGTCGCACGCATAGCCGACATCGACGCAAAGCGCGCTTTCGGCATCGCCCTCGGCCAGCAGGTGCCGCGAGAAGAAGCCCGACCCCGCGCCGACATCGAGCAGCCGGCTCGGTGCCAGACCGTCGACCATGCGCCCGAGCGCTGCCGCCTTGGACCGGTAGTACCAGTGCCGGGCGATCTCGGGGCCGAGGATATCCTCTTCCTTGAGGTCCATCAGGTCCGGTTCGTCATGCGTGCGGCGACCGCACGGCGCCTTCTTCGTACACGCCCTCGACCACGTAGATCGGCCGCCCCTTCACCTCCAGGAACAGCCGGCCGAGATACTCGCCGATGATGCCGATCGACACGAGCTGGATCGCGCCCATCAGCAGCACGACGATGATCAGCGAGGCGTAACCCGGCGTGTCGATGCCGAAGATCAGCACGCGGCCGACGATGAAGAGCGCATAGAGGGCCGCGAAGGCGGCAATCGCCAGGCCGGCATAGAACGATACCCGGAGCGGCACGGTCGAGAAGCTCACCACGCCGTCGAGCGCGAAGTTCCAGAGGCGCCAGAGATCGAACTTGCTCGAGCCGGCGGCACGCGGCTGTCGCTCGTAGGGCACGCCGATCGCATTGAAGCCGACCCACGCGAACAGGCCCTTCATGAAGCGGTTGCGTTCGGGAAGCTGGCGCAGGACCTCGGCGGCGCGCCGATCGACCAGCCGGAAATCGCCGACATTCGTGGGAATGCGCACCGGCGACATCGAATTGAACACGCGATAGAACCAGGCGGCCGACAGGCGCTTGGCCGCGGTATCCCAGGGACGGGTCGTGCGCACGCCGTAGACGATGTCGTAACCCTCCCGCCAGCGGGCGATGAAGGGCTCGATCAGCTCCGGCGGATCCTGCAGATCGATGTCCATGGGGACCAGCACGTCCCCCTTGGCATGATCGATACCCGCGGTCAGGGCGGCTTCCTTGCCGAAATTGCGTGACAGGTTGACGATGCGGATGCGCGGGTCGCGGGCGCTGCAGTCGAGCAGGTGAGAAAGCGTGTTGTCGCGCGAGCCGTCGTTCACGAACACGATCTCGAAGCGCAGCCGGTCACGCTCGAGCAGGGGCACCACGACATCGAGGAAGACGTCGACCGATTCCTCTTCGTTGAACACCGGCACGACCAGCGACAGCAGCGGGTCGGCGGCCCGCCGCGCCTTCTGCGCGGCGAGCTGCCGTTCGAGCGCATCGCCCCGGATGACAGGCGAAGGGAGAGGCGAGTCAGGCACTCGCGAAGATTACACCATTGCCTGTCAGGTCACGACCCCGACGGCGCCGCTGAGTTCCATGATGCCGAGTTCGACCGGCAGACCCGGCTGGCGTTTCCTCAGCTCGGACCGGAACTCACGCAGCGCCTTGGTGTGCATCTCGGTCTCGTAGGCCCGGTCGGTCTTGATCCGGTCGCCGTAGGCGACGGCCGCCGCACCGCAATCGCGATGGGTGATGGCGACGACGCGCTTGACCTCGTGCAGTTTCACGGAGATGTCGAGATTGTCCCAGAAGGTTTTGTGCCAGTCGGCAAAGGCCGGCGCCACCACGCCGATGGGGCCACCGGCGATATTGAACTGGCTATAAAGATTCTGCCAGCCGCGCGAGGCCATGTAGGCCCATGTATTGGTGGTAAAGCGCGGATCGATGCACTTCAGCAGCATCGCTTCATAGCCCTTGTCGAGCGCCAGGGCGGGGGTAGCCGTTGCGGCAAGAGCCGCTGCGCCAAGGCCCAGCCCCAGCAGGCGGCGACGTTGAAACATCGCCAGGCAGCCACACCCCCCGTGATGAATATGCTCTTTCATTTAAGAACGACCTTTCCTTGTTGTGCCAGACCGCCTTTGTCGTTGGCGATCCATGTCGTTATCGAGCCGTCGCCTTCCTTGCGCGCACTGACCGTCAGCGGAACACCCGCGAAGATCGGCGACAGCGCCCGAAACTCGAAGCTCGCAGGTACCCTGCCGACATTCGATCGGCGCGCCAACTCCATTTGCAGCATACCTAGAAGGGGGCCGTGCACGATTAGGCCGGGATAACCTTCGGTGCGTGTGACATAAGGCTGGTCGTAGTGGATGCGGTGGCCGTTGAAGGTGAGGGCGGAGTAGCGGAACAGCAGCACCTCGTCGGGCACGAGCTGCTTCGACCACGTGGCCTCGCGCGGCGCAGGCTTGGGCTCACGCGGTTTCTCTCCGGGTTTCGGTGCTTCGCGATAGACGATGTCGTGCTCCTCGACGAAGGCATGGCCACGCGCTCCGGAGACAGCGTGGCGCACCGTGACGAACACCATCGCACCCGTCGAGCCGGTCTTGGGCTCGATCGACTTGATCTCGGATCGCCGTATTGCGCGATCGCCGATCGAGAGCGGCGTGCCGTCGAAGGTGAAGCGGCTGCCCGCCCACATGCGCCGCGGCAAGGGAACCGGCGGCAGAAAGTCGCCACGCTCGGCATGACCGTCCGGCCCGATCCTGGATTGCGGCACCGCTTCGAGGAAGAACAGCCAGTGCCAGAGCGGCGGCAGGGCATCGCCCTCGCGCGGCACCGGATCGCTCTCGGCGAAGGTGGCGGTGAGGGCCTGCACGGGCCAGGCAGTGATCGCGTCCTCGGCGGTTTGCGTCTTGCCTACCCAGTCGCGCAGCTTTTCCAGGGACATCTCTTCATTTCCTCCGTGGGACGGAGGGAATTTGCCATCCGGAACATGGGGTGGAAAG
>Ga0157370_10009457_pt1 | contig 10410 bp, 8 predicted proteins | sample C35metaG_FD_113463 | JGI IMG/M metagenome (GOLD analysis project Ga0157370, IMG submission 113463) | Corn rhizosphere microbial communities from Kellogg Biological Station, Michigan, USA - C3-5 metaG | ecosystem: Host-associated > Plants > Roots > Rhizosphere > Soil | place: USA: Michigan... | reverse complement strand
TCGAACAGCAGGTTGAACTGCAGCGGATCGAGGTCGGTGATCTTCAGCGCCCAGGCGACCAGCGAGCCGGCGCCGGAACCGCGGCCGGGGCCGACCGGAATGCCGTTGTCCTTGCCCCAGCGGATGAAGTCCGAAACGATCAGGAAGTAGCCGGGGAAGCCCATCTTGATGATGACGTCCAGCTCGCGTTCCAGCCGCGCCTCGTAGTCGGCCAGCGTGTGGCCGGCGGCGAGTGGCGCCAGCGCAAGGCGTTCCTTCAGGCCGCGCCGCGACAGTTCGCGGATATGGCTGTCGAGGTCGTAGCCGGCAGGCACCGGGAAGTCGGGCAGGTAGTACTTGCCGAACTCCAGTTCCAGGGTGCAGCGCTTGGCCAGCTCGACGCTGTTTTCCAGCGCTTCGGGCAGGTCGGCGAACAGCGCGGCCATTTCGTCGGGCGTCTTCAGGTATTGCTGGTCGCTGTATTCGCGCGGGCGCTTGGGGTCGGCCAGCACGCGGCCCTGGTTGATGCACACGCGCGCCTCGTGCGCGCCGAAATCGTCCTGGGTGAGGAAGCGCACGTCGTTGCTCGCGACCACCGGCAGCACGAGTTCGGCGGCCAGGGTCAGCGCAACCGTATTCCAGTGCTCTTCGCCGTCGCGGCCGCAACGGGTCAGCTCCAGGTACAAGCGGTCGGGGAACAGCCGCTGCAGCGGGCGCAGCCTGGCCAGTGCGGCGTCGCTGCCCTGGTTCTGCGCGATGCGGCCCACTTCGCTGTCGCGGCCGAGCAGGGCGATCAGGCCGTGGCAGGCATCGGCGTTCAACCAGCTTGCATCGACCAGCGCGCGGCCGCCGTGCTGGCCTTCCTGCCACGCGCGCGAGACCAGCCGCGACAGGTTGAGGTAGCCCTCGCGGTTCTGGCACAGCAGGGTCAGCCGCCACGGGCGCGGATCGTCCGGCGCGCTGATCCACAGATCGCAGCCGCCGATGGGCTTGATGCCCGCGGCGTTGCACGCCTTGTAGAACTTCACCAGCGCGAACATGTTGCTGTCGTCGGTCAACGCGACCGCGGGGATGCCGTCGCGCACGCAGGCGGCGACCAGCGCCTTGATGCGGATGGTCGAGTCGACCAGCGAATATTCGCTGTGCAGGTGCAGGTGGGTGTAGCGGACGGTCATGCAGGTTTGCGCGCTGAGTCCATGCAGGCTACCGGGCGCTCCGCCCAGCGGCAAGATTGACTTCCGCGCGGTTTGCGCAAAGCGCGGCGTGGCCTCGCCGGCGGCGCGGAATCAGTTGGCCGCAACCGTCGCCGAAGCCGGTGCCGGCTCGCTGAGCAGGGCGTTGATCTCGGCCACGATGTTGTCGAGCATGTCCTCGCCGTAGCCGACATGGACATGCGCCACGCTGCCGTCCCGATGCAGCATCACCATGACCGGAATGCCCTTGTCGGCGCCGTAGGGTTTGCCCAGGGCGCCGTCGCGATCCCAGGTGATCAGCAGGCCCGGCAGCGTCCTCCTGAGCGCGCGCGAACTGCGCACGAAGGTATCGCGGGGCTCCTTCGAATTGACCGACACCACCTGCAGCGGCAGGCCGCGCTCGGTGGCCAGCGACTGCAAGTTCGCCAGCACCGGCATCTCCTTCATGCAGTAGCCGCACCAGGTGGCCCAGAAGCTGATCACCACGACCTTGCCGTGCAGCGACGACACGGTTACCGGCTGTCCGGCCTGGGTGGAACCCAGTGCATCCGGCGGCCGGTCGCCCGGGTTCATTCCCGCGTGGGCGGCAAAGCCGAGCATCAGCCCGAGCAGTACAACGGCAATCCGGCGCATGTCGTCCATCCCCTGTCTGGAATCGCCAGACTAGCAAGGCGGTGAGGCTGGCGAAAGCGCCGGCGCCGTCGTCGAAGCGAGCGCAAAAAAGGCGGCCGCCACGTTCAATGGATATGGAAACGCTTGCCCTCTTCGGCATCCACCCGATAGTGGGCCAGGCCGTGAACCGCCATGGGCTGGAGATCGTAGTCAGTGTGCGACCGATGCTCTTCGCCTTCTGCTTCGGCGGACACATCGGGAAGGGACACGGGCACGGTTGCCGCGTCCTGGGGCGGGGATGAAACGCTGTTCGGGAACATCATGGCAATGGCTCCTGCGGTCGGGTTGACCGGCGCTGGCGAGTGCGCGATGACAGCAGGGTGGACGGGCGTGAGGGCTACGGGCCAGGCTGCTGGCGCGTCCGAGCTTGCGTGGATTCCTGAGGGAAATGATGCGCCGGCGCGACAGAAAGTTGCATAGACGAATGGGCTATGCCGGCACGGCCCATGTAATGCGACCGGCGATGCCGGGGGCGCTCAGAACAGGCGTGCCTGATCCAGCAGCAGGCGCACCGGGGCGAAGCTGCGGCGATGCTGCACGCACGGGCCCAGTTGCTGAAGCGCGCTCAGGTGGCCGGGCGTTGCATAGCCTTTGTGGACGGCGAAACCGTAGCCGGGATGGACTGCGTCCATCGCCACCATCAGCCGGTCCCGGCTGACCTTGGCCAGGATCGACGCGGCGCTGATCGCCGGCTCCAGCGCATCGCCGCCGACGATCGCGCGGCCGCGGCAGGGCAAATCCTTCGGCAGCTGGTTGCCATCGATCAGCGCCTCGTGCGCCGTCAGCGCGAGGCCGGCCACGGCGCGGCTCATGCCGGCCATGGTGGCCTGGAAAATATTGATGCGGTCGATCTCGTCCACCTCGATCAGCACCACGCAATACGCCAGTGCGCGCTCGACGATGAGGGGATACAGATCCTCGCGCTTCGCTTCGCTGAGCTTCTTGGAATCGTCGAGCCCGGCAATCGGCCGCCGCGGGTCGAGGATGACGGCGGCCACGGCCAGCGGGCCCGCCAGGGGGCCGCGACCGGCTTCATCCACGCCTGCGGTGAGCAGGGCCCCCGCCGTGCCGTTTTCTTCCCGCGAGCAAGGCTGCGAGGAGAGCGGGCGGGACCTAACGACGGGCATGCCTTTCCTCCATCAGCTCGGCAATCGCCGCGGCCGCGCGATCGCCGGCATGGCCTTCCAGGCCGCTGCGCAGGCCCTGGTGCAGCTGCTCGAACGCCGCGACGATCGCGCCGCGCCGCTCGCTGTCGCCGAACAACGCAAACGTGGCGCCGGCGAGGTTGCTGGCGGTGCAATCGTCCTGCATGAATTCCGGCACCAGCGGACCGCCGCCGAGGCCGCTGGCGCGCGCGAGAATGTTCGGCAGCGCGTAGACGTCGGTCTTCAGCATCTTCAAGGCACGCGCGATCCGGTAGCTCAACGGCGCCACGCGATAACCCACCACCATCGGCCGCTTGGCCAGCATCGCTTCCAGTGTGGCGGTGCCGGAGGCCAGCAGCACCACGTCGGCGGCGAGCATCGCCTCGTGCGCATGGCCGTCCAGCAACTGCGGCGCGGTTTCATCGCGCGCTCCATCAGCCAGCAGTTCCTTGAGCCGCGCGTGCACCTGCGGGTTGGCGGCCGGTATCACGATGCGCAACCCCGGCAGGGCGGCCGCGACGCGGCGCGCGGCATCGATGAAGATGTGGCCCAGCCGCGCCACCTCGGCGGGGCGGCTGCCCGGCAGCACCGCCAGCACCGGCGCCTGTTGCGGCAACTGCAGGGATTCGCGCGCGCCCACGCGATCGGCAACCAGCGCAAAACGGTCGGCCAGCGGATGGCCAACAAAGCGGGCGTCGATGCCGTGCCTGGCGTAGATCGGCGGCTCCATGGGGAACAGGCACAACACGCGGTGGGCGCTGCGGCCGATCTTCTCGGCGCGCTTCTCGCGCCATGCCCACACCGACGGGCTGACGTAGTGCACGGTCAGCAGGCCGGCCTGTTTCAGGCGTTGCTCCACGCCGAGATTGAAATCGGGCGCGTCGATGCCGATCACCACGGCAGGGCGTGCCTGCAGCAGCCGCGCCACCAGCGCCTTGCGCAGCCGCAGGAGCCGCGGCAGGTGGCTGATCACCTCGCTGAAGCCGAACAGCGACAGCTCGCGGATGTCGTACCAGGATTCGAAACCTTCGCGCTGCATGCGTGCGCCGCCAATGCCGGCGAAACGCGCGTGCGGATAGTGCCGGCGCAGCGCGGCGATGAGGTCGGCGCCGAGCTGGTCGCCGGAGTCTTCGCCGGCGAGGATGGCGATCAGCGGAACTGCGTCAGGGACGTCGATGTTTTGCATATCGTCTCCTGCGAAATCCGGAGCAAGGACGCGATGGGGTCGGCGGGCGCCGCGTGCCTATCGCGCGAGCGCCCTCTCGCTGTGATCGAGGAACTCCAGCATGGCGCGTACGTCGTCGCTCTCGCGCGCCTGCTCGGCGAGCTTTTCGCGCGCCTCGGGCAAGGCCAGGCCTGCCATGTACAAGGTGCGGTAGGCGCGCTTGATCGCGGCGATGCGCGTGGCGTCGAAACCGCGGCGCTTGAGTCCCTCGCTGTTGATGCCGCGCGGACGGCCCTGTTGCTCGTTGGCCATCATCACGAACGGCGGCACGTCGTGGCCGACCAGGCAACCCATGCCGATGAACGCGTGCGCGCCGACCTTGCAGAACTGGTGCACGCCGGAATAGCCGGAAAGGATCGTCCAGTCGCCGATCTCCACGTGCCCGGCCAGCGCCGAGTAGTTCGAAAACACCACGTTGTTGCCGACCTGGCAGTCGTGCGCCACGTGCACATAGGCCAGCACCCAGTTGTCGTTACCGATTCGGGTGACGCCGCCGCCGTCGCCGGTGCCGCGGTTGATGGTGGCGAATTCGCGGATCAGGTTGCGGTCGCCGATCACCAGCTCGGTGCGTTCGCCGGCGAACTTCTTGTCCTGCGGTGCGCCGCCGAGCGAGGCGAACTGGGTGATGCGGTTGTCGCGGCCGATGCGCGTCGGCCCCTCGATCACCACGTGCGGCCCGATCACCGTGCCGTCGCCGATTTCCACCTCGGCGCCGATCACGCTGTAGGCGCCGATGCTGACGTTGGCGCCGATGACGGCGGACGGATCGACCAGCGCGGTGGGGTGGATCGGTGCGGCGGAAGTCACTTGTCGGCCCTCGCGGCGCACATCAGTTCGCAGCTGGCCACTTCGTTGCCGTCGACCAGGGTGCGCGCCACGAACAGGCCCATGCCCCGCATCAGGCGCTTCAGGCTGACCTCCAGCCGCAGCTGGTCGCCCGGAACCACCGGCGCGTTGAAGCGGGCGTTGTCGACCTTGACCAGATAGAACAGCGGACTGCCGCCATCGCCTTTCAAACGACGGCTGATCTGGGTCAGCAGGCCTGCCGCCTGCGCCATGGCCTCGACGATCAGCACGCCCGGCATCACCGGGTGGCCGGGGAAGTGGCCCTGGAAAAACGGCTCGTTGATCGTCGCATTCTTGAGCGCGACCACGCTCACGTCGGGCACGATTTCGATCACGCGATCCACCAGCAGGAACGGATAGCGATGCGGCAGCAATTCCTGGATCTGCTCCACGTTGATCGGCAGTGACAGGGTCGCGATTTTCTCACTCATTGTTGCGGTCCTTCTCCAGCGCCGACAGTCGGCGCGCGTACTCATCCAGATGCTTGAAGCGTGCGGCGTTCCTGCGCCACTGGCGGTTGTCCTGCAGCGGCACGCCGGAAGAATATTCGCCCGGTTCGCGGATCGAATGCGTGACCAGGCTCTTGGCGGTAATGGTAACCCGATCGGCCAGTTCGAGATGGCCAAGCACGCCGGCATTGCCACCGATCATGCAATAGCGCCCGATCTTCGCGCTGCCTGCCACCGCGGCGCAGCCGGCCATCGCCGTGTGCGCGCCGACGTGCACGTTGTGCGCGATCTGGATCTGGTTGTCCAGCCGCACGTCTTCCTCCAGCACGGTGTCCTCCAGCGCGCCGCGGTCGATCGTGGTATTGGCGCCGATCTCGCAATCGTCGCCGATGCGCACGCCACCCAGCTGCGGCAGCTTGATCCAGTGGTCGGTGTCGAAGGCGAGACCGAACCCGTCCGAGCCGATCACCGCGCCTGGATGCACCAGCACGCGGCGCCCCAGGGTGACCCGCGTGACCAGCGTGACCCGCGCCACCAGACGCGACTGCGCACCCACGCGGCAATCTTCACCGACGATGCAATGCGGACCGAGGACGGCGCCGGCTTCGATCACGGCGCCTTCTCCGATCACGCAACACGGACCAATGCTGGCGCTGTCGCTGACACGTGCGCCGGGTGCGATCACGGCGCTGGGGTGAATGCCCGCCGGCGCGGCAGGCAGCCGTTCGAACAGTGCGGCAATCCGCGCGTAGGCAACGTAGGGATCGCGGGCGATCAGCGCCGCGCCGTGGCGGGCGTCGAGGTCTTCCTCGCGCAGCACCACCACGCCTGCCTGCGTGGTGGCCAGTTGCGCGGTGTATTTGCTGTTGGAAAGAAAGCTCAGCTGGGTGGGGCCGGCGCCTGCCAGCGTACCCACGCCGTCGATGACGCACGAACCGTCGCCACGGAAGCCGAGTCCGAAACGATCAGCCAGCTCGGCGACGGTGTGATGGTTTGCGCTCATGCGTGGCTCCCGAACCTGCCGGTGATTGTAAAGGCTGGCGTCATGAGGTGCAGCGCGCTGCCAGCCGGCAAAAGAAAGCGCGGCAGCGCCGCGCTTTCTTCGATTCCCTGAGCATGAGCCCGCTCAGAACTGGCTGCCGAAGGTGAACTGGATTCGCTCCTCGTAATGGCGGTCGGCGGCGGACGAACGGAACGGCACGGCGAAGCTGATGATCAGCGGTCCGATCGGTGCCTGCCATTGCAGCGACAGGCCGGTGGACGCGCGCAGGTCGGCCGCGTTGAAGGCCTGGTAGTTCTTGTAGACGTTGCCGACGTCCATGAACCAGGACACGCGCGCGGTGTTGACGTCCTTCAGGAACGGCAGCGGCAGATACACCTGCGCCGTACCGAGCACCTTGAATGCGCCACCGATAGGTTGCGAATAGTAGGCGCCGCCGTTGCACATGCCGTTGGAACCCGGCGCGCTGCCGTCGATGCACACCCGCGGGCCCAGCGTGTTGTCCTGGAAACCGCGCACGTCGCGCACGCCGCCGGCGTAGAGGTTCTGCCAGAACGGGAAATCCTGGCGCATGTCGGTCAGGACATGGTTCGGATTGGCCGCCAGGCTCGCCGCCTTCAGCGCGTCGAATGCATCGTCGCTGATGCCGTTGCTGCCATAGGTCTTGCCGTAGCCGACCTGGCCGTCCAGGTACAGCACGAAGCCCTTGCCGATCGGCCAGTAGTGGTTGATCTCGGTGCTGAGCTTCCAGTACTGCACGGTCGAGCCGGGCAGGGCGATGTCGGTGGTGGCCGAGATCAGGCCGCCACGGGTGGGCGCCCAGTAGCCGTTGCGGGTGTCGTGGTTCCAGCCCAGCGTACCGGTCCACGAATGGATCGTCTTGTTGCCGATCTGGTTCTGGTAGTCGGTCAGGATTTGCGGGCTGTAGCCTTCGAACAGGTTCACCTTGTTGCTGCTGATGCCCATGCCGATGCGCACGCCGTCGGTCTCGCTGATCGGGATGCCCAGGTAGGTGGAGAAACTCTTGGCGCTGGTGGCGTAGTTGGCGAAATCGGTGTTGCCGTAGTCGGTCTTCGAATAGGACGCGCTATAGCCGATGCCGATGCCGCTGTCGGTCAGGTAGGGGTTGTAGTAGTTGACCCCGAGGTTGGTCTGGTAGCTGCTGCGCTCGCCGCTGATCGAGAAGCTGTCGCCGGTGCCGAACAGGTTGTTCTGCGAAACCGAGGCATTCAGAATGATGCCGGAGTACTGCGAGTAGCCAATGCCGAACTGCATGCTGCCGGCGGATTGCTCCTCCACCTTGACGCTGACGTCGACCTGGTCCTGCGTACCCGGCACCAGCTTCTTGTCGATGTCGACCTTCTTGAAATAACCCAGCTTCTGCAGGCGGATCTTGGAACGGTCCAGCGCGGCCTGCGAATACCACGAGCCCTCGAGCTGGCGCATTTCACGGCGCAGCACGTTGTCCTCGGTACGGGTATTGCCCTCGAAGACCACCCGGCGCACATACACGCGCTGCCCCGGCTCGACGTACATGGTGAGATCGACCGTGCGCTTTTCCTTGTCCAGCTTGGGCACCGGCGTGACCTTGGCGTAGGCGTAGCCGATGTTGGCCAGCACCGCCTTGATCGCCTTGCTGCTCTCCTCGATCGCACCGCGGTTGAAGGTCTCGCCTTCCTTGACGAAAACCAGCTGCCGCATGGTCTTCTCGGGCAGGATCAGTTCGCCCAGCAGCTTGACGTCGGCGACCTTGTAGACCTCGCCTTCCTTGATGCTGGCGTCGATATACATCGCGCGCTTGTCCGGCGCGATCTGCACCTGGGTGGAATCGACGCCGAAGTCCGCGTAGCCGCGGTCCATGTAGTAGGACTGCAGCTTCTCCAGGTCGCCGGACAGCTTCTCGCGCGAATACTGGTCGTCCTTCGAATACCACGACATGAAGTTGCTGGTGTTCGATTCGAACCCGTCGCGGATCTGCTTGTCGGTGAACGCATGGTTGCCGAGGATGTTCAGTTCCTTGATCTTGGCCGCCTTGCCCTCGCGGATCTCGATCTCGACCGCGACGCGGTTGCGGTCCAGCCGGGTCACGTGCGGCTCGACCGACACGTTGTACTTGCCGCGGTTGTAGTACTGCCGGATCAGCTCCTGCTGCACGTTGTCCAGCGCCAGCCGGTCGAAGGTCTCGCCCTCGGTGAGGCCGATTTCCTTCAGGCCCTTCTTCAGGTCATCGGTCTTGATGTCCTTGTTGCCGCGCAGGGTCAGCTTGGCGATGGACGGCCGCTCGACCACCTTGATCACCAGGATGTCGCCTTCGCGATCGAACTCGACGTCGCTGAAGAACTTGGTCTGGTACAGCGCCCGGATGGCCTGCTGCGCCTCGTCGCTGGTCAGCCGGTCTCCCTTGTTCACCGGCAGGTAGTTGTAGACCGTGCCGGCGGAAATGCGGCTGAGGCCGTCGATGCGGATGTCGGACACCACGAACGGGTCGAACGCAGACGCATGGGCGGAGAGGGAGGCAGAGGCAAGCAGGATCAGCGCGGCGATACGCTTCATCGTCGATTCCGTTGGGTTATTTCGATGAAGCGGCCAGCGCGGCCGCTCCGATCAACGCATGAGGCAAGGTGGAGCCTTGCCTCGAAAGAGGGTCTGCCATCCACAGCAGGATTGACCTGGCCGACATGCCGGCGCGCCTTGCTGTCACGACAGCAGCATGCGGTGGATGTCGTTGTAGAACGCCAACCCCATCAGGGTGAACAGCAATGCCAGCCCGATGTACTGGCCAACGATCATCGCCTGTTCGCTGACCGGACTGCCCTTGATCAACTCCACAAGATAATACAGCAGGTGTCCGCCATCCAGGACCGGGATCGGCAGCAGGTTGAGGATAGCCAGGCTCAGCGACACCAGTGCCAGGAACTGCAGGAACCACGGCAGGCCCATGCTGGCCGACTGGTTGGCCACCTCGGCGATGCCGATGACGCCGGACAGATTGCGGGTGGACGCTTCGCCGGTCAGCATCTTGCCGAGCATGCCGAAGGTCTGCGTGGTGTTGCGCCAGGTGGTGCTGAAGGAGGCAGCCAGTGCCCTGGCCGGGCCATAGCGCACGGTGGCCGGCTCGACCGGAGGTGCGCCGATACCCATCACCCATTTCGCCGGCTGGCCTTCCAGCGATTCCCATTTTGCGGTGACGTTCAGCGGCAGCGTATGGCCATCGCGCTCCACTACCACCACGAGGTGCGGCGACAGGGCGGCGTCGGCCTGAACCTGCTTGCCGAATGCGATGAAATCGGTCGCCGGTTTGCCGTTGACGCTGACGATGCGGTCGCCGCCGCGCATGCCCGCCAGTGCGGCCGGCTGGCCGGCCATCACGTTGGCGGCGATGGGCGGTGGCGGCGCCAGTTGCAGGCCGAGCTTGTCCAGGTACTGCGCCACGTCCTGGCCCGGCGGCAGTTCGTTCAGCGGCAAAACCAGCTCGCGTGGATGGCCGTCACGGCCGCGCACGGTGAGCGGCAGCGGCGAGCGGCCAAGCAGGGCGTTGGCGACCGCGTCCATCGAATCGGTCCACGAAGCGACCTGCCGGCCATCGACGCTGAGGATGCGGTCGCCGGCCTGGATGCCTGCCTTGGCTGCGATGCTCTGCGGGGCCGCCGTGACCACCGGAGCCACGTCCGGCCGGCCCAGCATGAACATCAGCCAGAACGCGGCCAGGGTGAAGAGGAGATTGAAGCCGGGTCCGGCCGCGACGATGGCGATGCGCTTCCACACCGACTTGCCGGTGAACTCCTGGTCGCGCAGCGCGGGGTCTACCTCGCCCTCGCGCGCATCGAGCATCTTGACGTAGCCGCCCAGCGGGATCGCCGCGATCTGGTACTCGGTGCCGTCGCGGTCCACCCGCTTCCAG
>Ga0157370_10009456_pt1 | contig 10411 bp, 11 predicted proteins | sample C35metaG_FD_113463 | JGI IMG/M metagenome (GOLD analysis project Ga0157370, IMG submission 113463) | Corn rhizosphere microbial communities from Kellogg Biological Station, Michigan, USA - C3-5 metaG | ecosystem: Host-associated > Plants > Roots > Rhizosphere > Soil | place: USA: Michigan... | reverse complement strand
CACCCGCTGGCCCGACTGGTACGCCGCCGTCGAAGCCGATTTCCTCGAGCTGCACGAGAAGTGCGAGCAGGTCTTCATCTGCGGGCTTTCGATGGGCGCCACGCTCGCCCTTCGGCTCGCCGAGGTTCACGGCACGGACGTCGCCGGTCTCGTCGTCGTCAACCCGTCTCTAATGAGCCTTCGCAAGTCGATGTGGACGCTGCCGATCATGGAGAAGATCCGCCCGTCGGTGAGCGGTATCGGCAACGACGTCGTTAAGGCGAACGCGAACGAACGCGGCTACGACCGCACGCCGCTTCGCGCATTGCGCTCGCTCACGCAACTGTGGGCGCTCACCCGGGCCGATCTCGCCCGCGTCGAGCAGCCGATCCTGATCTTCCGCAGCGCCGTCGACCACGTCGTCGAGCCGGCCAACACCATCTTGCTGCTCAAGCGAATTCATTCTGCGGACGTCGAGGAGCGGGTGCTGCACAACAGCTTCCATGTGGCGACGATCGACAACGATGCAGGCTTGATCTTCTCCGGCAGCCTGGAATTCATCCGGCGACTCTCGATCGAGGAGCCCACCTCCGCTCCACAGTCTCCGTTCGCCGTGCAGGATTGAGTTATGCCAGGTCGAGACAACGGCTTCGTCGCCCGCCACTACCTGCCGCTCGCGGATCTTGACCCGCGGCTGGCCGAGGCGATGCTCGAGGTGCTGCGCGCCGAGAGCATCGCGGCGTACGTCGAGCCGAGCACCGGGCGCATCGGGGGGTACCTCGAGGTGCACTTGCCGGGGCGTCCGCACGATCGGCTGTGGGTCGATCGCGAACAGCGCGACCGGGCGGCCACGTTGCTGAGCGAGCACACGTCGGCGTCCGCCTTGCCGGCGGCGCCGGCGGAAGACGTAGGGCCGTTGGCGCCAGCGGCAGATGAGCCGGCGGCGCCAACGATCGAGGACGCGTGGGCGCAACTCGTGGCGAACTACGACGCGCCGAGTGCGGCTGCGGTGCCGCCGTGGCCGGTATCCGAGGACGTCGCCGAGCCGACCTGGTCGCCGTACGACCTGGTCGACGGGCAGGAGACGCTGCCGCTGGAAGGCCTTTCGCCAAGCGACTCCCCGTCGCCGGTACCGCGCCGGATCGTGCGCCCCGCCGACCCAGGTGGCGTAGCGCCCTCGATCCCGGTCGAGCCGCGCGGCGAGCGCAGCGAAGAGCTACCGACCAGCAGCGAGTACGACCCGCTATCGATTCTCGACGAGCATTTCGTACCGCCGACGCCGCCGCCCGCTCCGGCGCTGCGCGGCACCACGAAGGTGGCGATTCTTGCGATGGTCGCCGGGTTCGCGTTGCTGATTGTGAAAGCGTTCAGTGACGCCGTGCCCGGTGCGATCGCACTCGGCGTGCTGGGCATCGTCGGCGGCTTCGTAGCGTTGGTCGCGGGCATGCGGGCCGATCGCGATCCCGATTCCGACTCAGACGACGGCGCCGTCGTCTGACCTGCCCGGCAGCCGCAATAAAGCCAACAGCGGCCTGTGATCGCTGGCCTGTTCGATGCCGGGGACGTCGGGCACGCCGCATTCGACAACCTGGAGCTGAGGATCGACGAAGATGGCGTCGATCCGTTTCGCGGGCGCCGTAGCACTGTAGGTGTACTCGCCACCCTTCGGCGCAACGGCGTACGCGTCGAGATATTGCTTCGTGAGTGCTTGCCAAGCGGGCTCCGAAGGTTCCTCGTTGATGTCACCGGCCAGCACTGACGGCGCGCCGAAAGCGCTGGCACGTAAGAGAATCTCGTCGACGTGCCGCCTGCGCTCTGCGGCATCGAGGTCGAGGTGAATGCTGCCGACAACCATGCGCGCGCCGTCAATCTCCAGTTCGGCCAGCGCGATGCCCCGCTGATGCAGGCCGCGCTTCTTCGACAGCAGCACATCGCGCGCCGAAATCACCTTCACGCGTAATGACGCGAGCAACAGCATCGCGCCCGCCGGGCGGCCGCCCGTAACGACGACGAGGCCGGATTCTCTTGCTAATGCTGCACATTTGCTGCGCCACCGCAGGAAACGTGGAGCCTCTTGGATGCAAGCGATGTCGGGTTGGCACGCCCGAATAACGGTCGCCACCGCCTGCGCGTCGTCGCGCAACGAGCGCACGTTGTAGCTCAGTACACGCACATCAGGCATCGGTCACTCGGCCAGATGGGGCGGCTCGGCTGGTGGCGGTGGCGCCGGCGTGTTGCTGTCGACCGACGGAACGCCTGCAGCGAAGTCGGTTTTCGCAACGGCGAGCACGCCGTTGTCGAGGCGACACTGGCCGGGCGCGCAGTCCGTTGAATCGGTTCGCCAGGTGGTGTCACCGACGGCGTAGAGGCTGCCTGAAATCGAAAAGCTGCCGCCGAGTTCGAATCTTCGCGGGACGTCGCTCGAATCCGGCTGCGCGATGATGACTGCCACGCCTGGAATCTCGTTTGCGATCGGTGCTTGGTTTTCCGGCGTAGCAATGAGGTTGAGTGAGCCCTCGACGTCCAATGTCGGTGTCGCACTTCCGTAGAAAACGAGCGTGACGCCCTCGCCATTGGGTCCGGTCGCTGTCGAGACCGCTCCGTCGATCTTGAAGGTGCTGCTGTCGAACAGGTAGAGGCCAGGCTGGAGCACGCACGTGTCGACAGTGAGGTCCGCGTCATAGCGGCCCGGGCCGGTCGGGCAACCTGTAATTGGGTCGAGCGCTGGCGCAGCCGGGACGCTCGACGGGTCAGGCAGCGTGACGTCGCTCGGAATCGTCGGGCTGGAGACCGGCTGCTGTGTCGAGTCGTCGATCCTTGGGTCGCACGGGAGGCACGGCGACTGCGGGGGTTGGCCGGCGTCCGCAACTGCGGCTGGTGCAACGGTCACCGAACCAACACCGAACAGGCCGGCGAAACTCGCGGGAACGTTGCGGTCCGGGAGCTTCACCCGCACCTTCCACGCAGAGCCGCCCGGGTCGCTCGGCAGCGCGTACGAGATGCAGCTGTCACTCGGGTCGCCGGTGTCAGCCAGGTGCGCGAGCGGCGTGGAGTCGACGCACCCGGCCCACGCTGCAGCATCGATGCCGGCATTGCTCTTCACGTACTGCTGAACGAGAGCCGTCAGGTCGGTTGGTGTCATCGCACCGTTGCTCTTCGCAAGCGATGTCACGCCCGCGATCGCCGACGCATCGGCGGCCCGCTGATTTTGCGAGCGGACGTCGGCAAGGTGACCGATGTCGACAACGAGCGCACCGAAACCGAAAAGCACAACCGAAAAGAGCGCGACGATGATCGCGATCGCTCCGGATTCATCGCGGCGCATCACGAGCCGCACCAGCTCCAGTTGAGGCCCGACGGCAACACTTCCTCACCGCCGGTTTCGGGCTGACCGGTGTCCTGCTCGATCTGCATCACGCTTTGTGCCCGGATGACGCCGCCCCGCGGTAGCGGCACGTATCCCGTGACCCCCTTGACCACGATCATCTGGCAAACGGTTAGCGGCTGGTCGACGATCCAGCCCGGCGGGTTGCTGGGGTTCGCGGGATCGGTGGGCAGCACGACCTTGACGTAAGTCTCGCCCGTCACGGCGCCGGTGGCGTCCTTGACCATGCACATGATCTGCAAGACGTGGTCGCTCGGGCTGCCGACGACGTCGGTCGGCTTCGTGCAATTAGCAAAGTTCGCGACAACTGCCCGGCGGGTCGCCGCTTCAAGGCCGGACCGCGAATCCAACGAGTTGCTGAACCAAAGCCCGTAGTCGATGATCCCGAAGAGAATCAGCACGAGGATCGGGAGCACCAAGGCGAACTCCACGGCCGCAGCGCCGTCGTCCGCCCTTTCGCGCTTCAACATGCGTGCGGCACGCGCAAAGAGCAGGTGTCGGCGCAGGCTCGGCGCAGCCATCGCTCCAGTCCTCGGGTCGGGCGGCGGCCCGCTCGGCCGCGCGCAGGCTCGAATGCACCCGAAATGCTCGGGTCCGCCCAGGTCAGGGTAGCTATCGGCAGCCTTTTCGGCGGGCTCAACGCGCAAGCGGTCGGGGCGCGCCGCCGACTGGTCAAACCCCTACCGGATGCGGGCGAGGTCAGCCGCACCGACCAGACCTGCCGAGCTGCCGAGCTCGGCCAGCACGACGGGTGCGTGCGGCCGGTAGGCGCCGCCGGTCAACGTCGCGGCGAACGCCGCTTGAGCGGGCTCGAGCAACAGCTGCCCGGAGTCGGCAACGCCGCCGCCGATCACGAAGCAATCGGGATCGAGGATCGCCGCGAGCGAGGCCAGGCCCTCGCCCAGCCACCGCCCGACTGTCGCGAAGCACTCGAGCGCCCCGGGGTCACCGGCCAACGCGGCCGCCGTCACCAACGGCCCGGTGATGGCCGACACGTCGCTGCCCACCGACTCAAGCAGCCGCGGCATGCGGATCGGTGCGGCGGTCGCCAGCTCGCGCGCGCACCGCACCAGCGCCATGCCGCTCGAGTACTGCTCCCAGCAGCCATGGTTCCCGCAGCCGCAGATGCGGCCGTCGGGTACGACCCGGAAGTGCCCGAACTCGGCGGCGATGCCGAAGCCGCCGCGGAACAGTTCGCCGTGCAGCACCAGCCCGCCACCGATGCCGGTACCGACGATCGCCGCCACTACGTTGCGCTTACCCCGAGCCGCACCGAAGCGGTACTCGGCCCACGCGTGGCAGTTGGCGTCGTTCTCGACCACGATCGGCAGGTCGATGATCTTCGACACCCGATCGGTCAGCGGCTCGTCGCGCCAGATCAGGTTCGGAGCGAACAGCACGTTGGCGCGGTCCAGGTCGATGAAGCCGGCCGCACCGATGCCGACCGCCTCGACGTCGTACTTCTCGCGCAGCCCTGCGACCAACGATCCGATTACGTCGGCGATCGCTGCTGGATCGGTCTTCGGAGTGTTCTCCCGTGCTCGCTCGAGGACGTTGCCCCCCTCATCGACCACACCGGCGAGCACTTTCGTGCCCCCGACGTCGACGCCGATGGTCAGCCCCATGCCACTTCTCCGATCAAACCGAGGACCGCTGGACGTGCCCCCAGGCAGGCCAAACGAGCGCGCAGCATCATCGGCGTCACGGCGTCTTCCTTCAGGGCGGCGGGGGTCATGCTTCCACGCGGGCTTTCAACGCATTCAATGTGGTGCCGATCACAACCTGTTCGGCCTTCCGCTTGAACGCCCCAATCAGCGGCATGTCGAGGGTCATGGACAGCTCGTACTCGACCTCGGTACCCGCGGGAACCTGGTGGAGGCGATAGGAGCCGTCCATAGCCTTGATCGATGTGCCGCGGACCAGATGCCAGGTCACCTCGTCGTCCGCCCAGTCGTAGGCGAGAGCGTAGTCGTCGGACACCGCGCCCGCATCGAGAACGAACCGAACCTCACCGGGCAATCCGTCCGGACGCGTCGCAAGCACCTCGACGTCCTTGATGTAGCTGCTCCAACGCGGGTACGCGGTCACGTCGGCGATGACCGCCATCACAGCAGCCCGATCGGCGTTCACGATGATGCTTGCCCGCGTCCCGTGCTGCCGGTCACCCATCGCCGGAGCGTAGCGATGAGCCGGGTTCGGGGTCCCCACGGATCAGAAGATCGAGCCGAACAAGTACATGAGCCCCAAGCCGAGCACCAGCAAACCCGCCGACCCGCCGATCATGATGAGCAGCTTGATCTGGTTGGAAACCGGCCCGTGACCGAGCCTGTTCAACACCGGGTCGTCGGTCAAGGTGCCTTCGAGGAAGCCCGCACCACACGACGTACAACTCGTCTCGTCCAGCGCGACCGTGGCGCCGCAGCGTGCGCATGGCCAGCCCGCCTTCACCGCGGCCGGCGTCTCGGCTGCGACCTCGCCCGTCTCAGGAGCGACACCACCCCGCTCGAGCAAGGCAAGCGGCGCGGTCAACGGGTCGAACGGTTCAACCCCGAGGGCGGACGACGTGGGAGCACCAGCCGAAGGCGTAACGGGCGCAACGGGCGCAACCGGCACAACGGGCTCGATGGGCCGAGGCCTCAGGTCGGCGTAGCAAAGCGTGCACCACTGCGAACCTGGGCGTACCAGCGCCGCGCATTGCGGGCAACGCGCGCTGTCGCCGGATGGCTGTCCTGTGGAGTCGACGGTCACGTTGCTAGAACTCGGCATACCGGCCGCCTGCCTTGACGAAATGACGCCAATCGGCGCACGAGCCACTGCTCCGAACGGCTCAGCAGCCGCTCGGCACAATGGACCAACCACGGATAGGGCATGGTCGCGACCGCGTCGAGCCGGATACCGTCCGCTGGACCGAAGTTGCAAACCGCCTGCCTGGAGAGGGGTTCGAAGGCTCGGTGCGGCAGATCACCTCACCCGCAGTGGTGAGCATCCGTGACGACGCGACGTTGACCGACGCCGTCGTCCGGCACGCGCGCGAAACCCCTGACGCGGTGCTGTTCCGGCGCAGGCCGGTCGCAACGGCTACGGCGAGCCATCCACCCACCGACCCCCACCCAGCACCGACCAGCCCTCCAACCGTGTGGACGCCGGTGACCGCGGCCGAGTTCTACGCGCAGGTGGAGGCGCTCGCTGCGGGCTTCCTGGCCGCCGGACTGCGGCCCGGCCAGCGCGTCGGCCTTCTGTCACGCACCCGTTACGAGTGGACCCTCACCGACTACGCGCTCTGGCATGCCGGCCTGGTGACAGTGCCGATCTACGAGACGTCGGCGGCCGAGCAGGTGGCCTGGATCCTCGGCGACTCCGGGTGCAGCGGTGTTGTCGTCGAAAGCGGCGAGCACGCTTCCACGGTCGGTCTGGTGCGCGACCAGATTCCCGACCTGCGGCACGTGTGGGTCATCGAGCACGGTGGGCTCGATGAGCTGGCCGCAGCCGCGGCCGATGCCGATGCGCAGGCCCTCCAGCGCGCGCACGCCGGAGTCAACGCGGCGTCGCTCGCGTCGATCATCTACACCTCGGGCACGACCGGCCGGCCAAAGGGCTGCGCACTCACCCACCGCAACCTGCTGTTCGGCTCGATCAGCGCGGTCGAGAGCCTGCCGGCGCTCTTCGAGAGCGACACGAGCGCGTTGCTCTTCCTGCCGCTCGCGCACGTGCTCGCCCGCGAAATCCAAGTCGCGACCCTGCAGGCAGCCGTGCCGGTCGGGCATTGCCCGAACACTTATTCGCTGAGCGATGACCTGGCCACGTTCAAGCCAACGCTGCTGCTCGCCGTCCCGTATGTGTTCGAAAAGCTCTACGCCATCGCGCAGCAAACGGCCGCGGAGAAGGGCAAGGCCAAGATCTTCGCCGCGGCCACCAAGACCGCGATCGAGGCGAGCAAGGCGCGCGACGCAGGCGGCGTGCCGCTGGCGCTTCGGTTGAAGCGATCGATGTTCGACGTGCTGGTGTTCCGCAAGCTGCGTGCCGCGCTCGGCGGCAACGTGCGCTGGGTCATCTCGGGCGGCGCTCCGCTCGGCACCCGGCTCGGGCATTTCTTCAGGGGCGCAGGCATTCCGGTGCTCGAGGGCTGGGGCATGACCGAGAGCACCGCGGCCGCCGCGGTCAACCGGCCGGACAAGGTGCGCATCGGCACGGTCGGTCCGCCGCTCGCCGGGACGACGGTTGCGGTTGCGGACGACGGGGAGCTGCTGATCCGCGGCCAGCACGTCTTCCAGCGGTACTGGGGCGATCCCGAAGGCACCACCGCGAGCATCGACGCCGACGGGTGGCTGCATAGCGGCGACCTCGGCTCGATCGACGACGACGGCTTCGTCGCGGTCACCGGCCGCAAGAAGGAAATCATCGTCACCGCAGGCGGGAAGAACGTCTCGCCGGCGACGCTCGAAGACCGGCTCCGCGGAAATCCGCTGATCGCGCAGTGCATGGTGGTGGGCGATCGACGGCCCTACATCGGCGCCCTGATCACGATCGACGCCGAGGCGTTGGAGGCGTGGAAGAAGAAGGTCGGCAAGGACCCCTCCCTCGGCCTGGCGGCGCTGCGCGACGACCCGCAGCTCGTGGCGGACATTCAGGCGGCCGTCGACGAAGCGAACCGGGTGGTGTCGCGGGCGGAGTCCATTCGCCGGTTCCGCATCCTCGACGTCGACTTCACCGAACACGGCGGTCAGCTCACGCCGACCCTGAAGCTTCGGCGCGACGTGGTGATGAGTCAGTACGCCGCCGAGATCGACGCCCTCTACGAGGCCCAGCCGTCAGGGCGGCCAGCGGCCGGCTGATCGTTCGCCGACATGCCCCGACTCGGCCACATCCGTACCATTTCCGTGCAAGAGTCTTGCAGACTCGTCGTGTCTCGAACGCGTTCGCGGCTGTGCCGCGCGCGAAGGTGCGAGTATGCGCGCGGGAGCACGTCAAACGGCGCCACCGCAGGCGCCGCGGAACAACGCCGCTGAAAGGCCCGGCCAGAGAGGAGTGGGGGACGCCGCATGGCCCGACGAACTGCCTTGCTGGTCGCGGCGATCTTGGTCGCTGCGCTCGGCGCCGCTCTGGTCGCGATCTACGTGCACAACGTCAACAACAACGCGCTCGCCAAGCAGCAGCCGGTCGAGGTTCTGGTGGCGAAGAAGATCATCCCGGCGGGTACCACCGGTGCAGCGGCGGCCGCCAGTGGCGCTCTCGAAAAGCGCACGATTCCGCGCGATGCAGTGGCCTCGAGCGACGTCCTCGATGACATCCAGCCCGTGGCCAACCTGGTGACGAACGCGCCGATCTTCCCTGGTGAGCAGATTCTCAAGGCCAAGTTCGGCAAGCCTGGCGACTCCAACGTCCTCACCATCCCGACGGCCGGCACGATGGCGGTCAGCGTCGCGCTCGACGATCCCAACCGCGTCGACGGCTACGTCGTGCCAGGCTCCGAAGTCTCAGTGTTCCTGACCGCGAACAACAGCACCAGGCTGCTGCTCCCCCGTGCCACCGTGATCGCGATCGGCACCCGCACGCTGGTCCCGTCGTCCGGTCAAAACGGGAGCCAGAACCAGTCGAGCGTCGTCACGTTCGGCGTGACCGCCGCCGACGCGCAGAAGCTGATCTACGCCGAGAGCATCGGAAAGCTCTACCTGGGTCTGCTCACCAAAGACTCCACCGTGTCCAACCTTCCGGCGACCTCGACCGCCAACCTGTTCAGTTCGTGAAGGCAGACCAGTGAGCGTCATCGTCGAATCCGACCCGACTCGGGCCGAGACGTTGCGCTCGGCGCTGGGGCCGGGCGTGGCCGTGCTCGCAACGATCGACGACCTTCGCCGCCACCTCGACGCCCATCCCGCCGAAGACGCCGTCGTGCTCGGCCCGTCGGTCGACCAGGAAACGGCGTTCGTGCTTTCCGACGGAATGCGCATCGCGCGGCCGAGTCTCGGCATCGTTTTGGTGCGGCGCCGTATCGACACGCCGCTGCTCGTCGACGCCTTGCGAGCCGGCGTCCGCGAAGTGGTCGAAGAGCGCAACCTCGCCGGGGTCAACGACGCGGTCAAGCGGGTGCGCGACGTCGCCGCCGCGATGCGGCAACGCACCAACCACGGCGAGGGCGGTGACGACGCCGGCCGCGGCGTCGTGGTGACGGTGTTTTCGGCCAAGGGCGGTTGCGGCAAGACGACGCTCGCCAGCAACCTCGCGGCGTCCCTTGCCGATGGCGGACGACGCGACGTGTGCCTGGTCGACCTCGACCTCAACTTCGGCGACGTCGCGATCGTGTTGCAGTTGTTCCCCGCGCACACGCTGGCTGATGCGGTGCCCCTCATCGAGACGCTCGACCTGCCCGCGGTGACCGCCTTGTTGACGCCGCACTCCCCGGGCTTGTCAGCGTTGGTGGCCCCGGTCGAGCCGGGATCGGCCGAGACCGTGCCGGCGTCATTGATCACGACGATCATCCAGCTGCTGCGCGACCAGTTCGCCTACGTGATCATCGACACTCCGCCAGCCTTCACCGACCATGTGCTGGCCGCGTTCGACCAGTCCGACTTGATCGCGCTGCTCGCGACGCTCGACATCCCGGCGCTGAAGAACCTCAAGCTCACGCTCGAAACCCTCGACTTGCTGAATTACCCGCGCGAACGGCTGCGGGTAGTGCTGAACCGCGCCGACTCCAAGGTCGGGCTCGCGCTCTCGGAGGTCGAGAAGACGCTGAAGGTGCCGATCGCGTTGCACATCCCGTCGTCACGTGCGGTGCCGGCGTCGATCAACCGCGGCGTGCCGATCCTGCTCGACGACCCGAACCACCCGGTGAGCCTGGCGATACGGCAATTCGGCGAGGAGCATGTACTCCCGCTTGCAAGGGCCGGCGCGGAGCCGATCCCGTCGAACCTGCGCGCCGACCGTAGGGGCCTGCTGCGGAGGAGGTCGAAGGCATGAGCAACGCAGGTGAAGAGCGAGTGGAGCCGGCGACGGAGCGACGCGGAGTCGATGGCGAAGCTCGCGAGGAACCAAGTGCGGTGCTGTCAT
>Ga0157370_10009455_pt1 | contig 10413 bp, 8 predicted proteins | sample C35metaG_FD_113463 | JGI IMG/M metagenome (GOLD analysis project Ga0157370, IMG submission 113463) | Corn rhizosphere microbial communities from Kellogg Biological Station, Michigan, USA - C3-5 metaG | ecosystem: Host-associated > Plants > Roots > Rhizosphere > Soil | place: USA: Michigan... | reverse complement strand
CGTGGCGGCCGAGTTCGACATTGTTCCGGGATGGCGCACCGCCATTCTTCCAAACAAAGACAAATTCGTGCTGCGAGCGGTAAAAGCTGCCCTGACCCGCGTTGGTTTTCGCCCACACGACAACGTTCTTGAGTTCGCTATAGGCCCCATTACCTGCGGCGAGCATCTCGGCGAGATGCCGCCAGTCGATACACACGTAGTGAATAGAACCGTCCTCTGAAAATCGCGCTACCAGTTTCATCCATTTCGCGAGAAAGGTGACGAACTGTGGCGATGACATTTCGCCCGATGCAAACGCGAATTCACGATGCTTGCGTTGGCCGCGGCCAACGGTCGCGCCGATAGTCAAATTGAACGGCGGATCTGTGAAAATCGCCGCGGCGCGATCACGTCCCATAAGAATGCGCATGTGATCTTCATTACAGGCATCGCCGCAAAGCAGTTGATGGTTTCCCTGCAGCCAGAGGTCGCCGACCCGGCTCACCGCTTTATCGTCGTCGGGTGGATCAGCAAGCTCATCAACTGGATCCCGCTCCGGGTCGATAAAAGCGCCCATTAAAGAGTCGATTTCCGCCGGCTCGAAGCCAGTGATTGAAAGATCGAGATTAAATTCCGGTAGTAGAAGCGAAAGCTCGCCAAGCTCGGCCGCAAGGCGCTGTCGGTCCCATCCCGAATTTTGCGCAATCTTGTTGTCGGCCAGAATCAGAGCGCGCTTTTCGGCATCGCTTAGACCTACTTTTTGCAAGACCGGAACTGTCGTCAGCCCTAGTTTTTGTGCAGCACGCCAACGGCCGACGCCGCACAGAATATCACCAAGCTCATCAATCAGAATCGGAAAAGTCCACCCGAACCTGCGAATACTACTGACGATCTGCTCGATCTGCTTTTTGGAGTGCGTGCGCGTATTGCGCTTCGATGGCCGTACGCTGTTTGTGTCGACCCATTGCGCCTCGAATCGTGGGTTGATTGCTGAAGCCAGGCGTTTTGAAGTGTTAAATGCAGTTTTAAATTGGCGCATTTCCCCTCCTGTCATCGATAGTTGTTTAGCTTCTTCGGCCTCGCGAGCGCGGAAAGGTGCGGGCCAAGTTGTCATGCAGGGTCCAAGCTGGCTTTGTTAATTCAAGCCATGTGCAAGACCTTCCGGGCATTTCCAGCTGAAACTCGAACGCGCTTCGGCTGTCTTTAAATACTTTTGCGTAAGGCTCGGTATTAGGTTTGCGCGCCCGCATATCTGAAACTGTCATTAGGAAGGCGGGTTCAGATGTCCCGGCGTCAAAGGCGCCCGACATCGTTGTTTCCCACACTCGTTTGGGATCGAACAATTTCATCCGGTCCAAACGCATAATACGGCGATGCTCCTTCTCGAACGGGGAGCGAATCTCACGCAGAATCTTGACTACAAATCCTTGCGGCCATTCGTGTTCAAGCAAACGAAGGCCGGCAAGGAGGGCAAACGCTTCGTATTCGGAATACGTAATTTCAATACCGCTACCCTCGCCCGGACTGCTAAAGAACGCAAAGCCAGTCATCGCCGGGGCACCGGCGCGCCCTGTTAGTGGCGTCTTGCGATCCAGATCTAGCAACCTCTTGGTGGAGGCTTGAAATGCTGGACTTGGTAAGCCCGCACTATCATCCATTGTCTGATAGACAGCTTCCTCGATCTGGTTGCGCTTGAAATTCATTGAAGTTGTATTATAGGTTTTATATTCCAAGTCAAGCGATCAGGGAGCATTCCGATGTTTGAAATTGCGTCGTTGGAAACGAGCGGAGATCCAAACCGTCACGCAGTCATGTCCGGTCTCTTGCCGAAAATCCTGGGTATCGTCAGGGAAAAAGCAAACCGGTGAACAAGGGCCGATGATAAAAATAGCCCGCTTGTCAAATGATTTGGAGGTGTCATTTTGTTTGCTTGGCGCGGATCGCATCATGCTGAGCGTCTATTGGCCGGTAAAATTCAAGATGATCAAAGTTCTGTCGCTCGACAATTTTTTCCGGCGGTGAGTGACGGTCGGCTGTCGGCACTATTTAGGAAGGTCACGATTTACGCTAGTTAGAAATGTCACCCGGGGGAAGCGGGATATGAAATGCGGAGCCTATCAGTTTCGGAGGGGCCAGCTTTCTAACAGCCTTAACTGGCGGGTTGGACATCCGTTCAGCAGTTCGCAAACGTCAATGCTAACGCTTAAAACGCTTGAAATAGCTATAATATTCGAGACTATGGCGTTGTACGCATAGCATGATGGTTGGATAAACTTTTGCAGTGGAAGCGCTTGTCAGTATGAAATTGAAACGAAAAACCGGAGCTAAAAAGGCTCAGGCTCGACGTACGCGAGTGGAGCGTTCCGAGGAAACGCGTAACAAGCTGATACAGGCGGGAGCGCGGACCGTCGGGCGCTACGGTTACGAGGGGGCATCGATCGCGCGCATTACCGCCCGTGCGAAAGTCGCGTTGGGAACATTCTACAGGCATTTTAAATCCCGCCAGGAATTCTTCGACCAGTTGCTGCCCGCAATGGGGCACACTTTGATGTCGTTTGTTCAGGAGAGAGTTGATCGAGGTGTAGTCGGTGCGGCGCGTGAAGAACAGCGTCTGCGCGCCTATTTTGAGTTTCTCGATGAATACCCGTGGTATCATCGCCTATTGAATGAATCGGAGGTGATGGCGCCGAAAGCCCATGCGGTTTATTTCGATCTCATGACATCTGGCCTGGTACGCAGCTTTCAGCGTAGCCAAGGCCGTGATGAACTTCGTGCATTCCGGCCGGATGAACTCGAGACGGTCGCGTATATCGTGATGGCATCGCGGGTCTATCTCGCGCAGCGATACGCGAAATCGAACGGAGTTGTTCAGGAGCCGCCGCCTGAAGTGCTCGCCACTTACAACAAATTTATTCAGCGCGCTCTTTTTGACTGAGCGGCCGAACTAGCGGTAGCGTCCGAAGAATTTGCGCATATCTCTCACGAGCTCATCCCCTCTTTCATATGCAATGAAATGGCCTCCCGATGCGAGGTCGGTGCGGTGAACTAGGTTGTAAGTTCGCGTCACCCATGCGTCCGGCGGAGGTGGGAATAGGTCGTGAGGACAGGCTAGAAAGCCAGTTGGCGCTATGACCTTATCATCTCGGCCAAGCCCCATGCCGCCTTCTAGCCGGGCCGCGGTGTAAAGCCAGGTCGAGGTGTGGATCGACTGCGTGATCCAGTAGATCATGACGTTCGTGATGAGTTGGTCGAGCGTGAAAGGCGGCACGCCGCCCGGGCTCTCGCTCCATCCGTGAAATTTCTCGATGATCCAGGCGGCAAGTCCGGCCGGAGAATCGGTCAGACCAAATGCGAGAGTCTGTGGCTTCGTGCCTTGAATGGCCTGATAGCCGCTCTCGCGCCGCAAGCGATCGCGAGCCTTTGCAAGCCACGCGACCTCGTCTGCGGTCAAGGGCGGGCTGCCTTCACCGGTATAGGGACGCAGCCCCATTATATTGATATGAATGGCCTTTAGGTGATCGGCAAAATCGACGCCCAGCCACGATGCAATCAAGCTGCCCCAGTCGCCGCCTTGCGCGACATACCTCGGATATCCAAGCACGTCGATCATGAGTTTGTCCCAAAGCGGCGCGATGTCGCGCGTGGTGATGGGATGCGAAGGCGGGGACGACCAGCCGTAACCAGGAATGCTGGGGACGATGACATCAAAAGCGTCTTCGATGTTGCCGCCAAATCTTTCTGGATGAGCCAGTGGCTCGATGATGCTGTCGAATTCCACGAACGATCCGGGCCAGCCATGTGTAAGAATAAGTGGGAGCGGATTGGCTCCGCTGCCGCGAACATGAATGAAGTGGAGGTCATAGCCGTCGATATTGACCATGTACTGGGGAAACCGATTGAGGCGGTGTTCGATGGCGCGCCAATCGTAATTTTCGAGCCAATACGCTACCAGTCGTTCCATAAACGGCTTATCAGTACCGTAGCGCCAGCCTGCATCCGCTGAGGTGCGCGGATAACGCGTTACCTTCAGGCGAGCCCGCAGATCGTCGAGATCTGCGTCAGGCACGGCAATGGAGAACGGGTTGATTGCGGGAAATGTGTTAGTCGCCGGTGCGCTCATGATGGACTCGCTTCTGCAGGATCAAGTGCCGGTAAACTGGGGCGTCCGCTTTTCGCGAAAGGCCGAGATGCCTTCGCGCAAGTCGTTGGACATCGCATGAAGCGCCCATTCCAGTTGCTCCATGCGCAGAGCAGCCTCCTTGGACTGCTCGGGTGTATGTAAGAGAAGCGACTTCATGCGGCGCAATCCGGCGGGGCTGCGTAGAGAAAGCCGGTCGGTAAGCTTTCGAGCTTCAGCCTCGACCTTCTCGTCATCGACGACAGCGGTGACGAGACCGGCGAGTTTCATTTCCGCAGCAGTATACGAATCGCCCGTGAACATCATTTCTCTTGCGCGCATGGGGCCGACCTTGCGCGGTAGTCTCACCGAGCCACCGCCGCCCGGAAGCAAGCCGTAATTTGCATGTGCGTCACCGAAGCGTGCGTTTTCCCCCGCAATGACCAGATCGCAAGCCAGAACGATTTCAAGTCCCCCAGCCATCGCCCAACCCCGAACCGCGGCGACTACGGGCAGAGGAAACGCTTCCAGCAGGCAGAGAAACGTGTTCAGGCGGTCAACAAAGGAGCCTGGTCCGCTTTCATAGCCGGTCTTATCTGCACGAAACTGCAGTTCTTTTAGATCGGCCCCAGCCGAGAACGCCCGCTCCGTTCCTGTCAGCACGACAGCGCAGAGGCTCTTGTCATGCTTCAGTTCCGCAAGGATCTTCTCGAACGCATCGATCATCTGGATCGTCAGGGCATTCAGCGATTTCGGCTTGTTCAACTGGATCCATGCAATTTTCCCCTGCCGCTCACATGTGACTGTTGTGTCTGGATCGTTCACTACGGCCTCCCGAATTCCATGCAGATCTTTCCAAAATGTGAGCCTTCGGCGATGCCCGCGATAACGCGGGGTGCATCTTCCATCTGGTAACCAGCGATCGAGAATGCTGGCTCGAGCCGATGAACTTCGATCGTGCGCATCATGTTCTCGAACGCGCCTAGCGAACCGGCTGTAACGCCCTGTAACCGAATTGCCCGAGTCACAACCTGACCGAGCGCCAGCGTGGGTGAGGCGCCAGCGAGAACACCGATCACGCTAAGCGTTCCACCTGCCTTAACGGCCTTCACGGATTGGTCGAGTTCTCCGGCGAGTTCGACTACATGGTCGATGCCGGCCGGACCGGCGATCTCTCGTGCCCGTTTTTGCCAATCGGGGTACGTTTTGTAGTTGATGGTTTCATCAGCCCCCAGCGCCGATGCACGCTTGAGCTTGCTGTCGCTCGAGGAGGTCACGATAACCCGCGCGCCGCAAATCTTGGCGAACTGTAAGGCGAACAACGACACGCCTCCCGTGCCTTGGGTTAGCACGGTGTCGCCGGGTTTGACGCCTCCATCTATGATTGCGCTCCAAGCCGTTAAGGCAGCGCAGGGAAGGGATGCAGCGGCTGCGGCACTCAGATGCGGCGCGGCCTTTACCACCCCGGCTTCGGGCAACATCATAAACTGTTGTAGTACACCTTCATGATAACCGCCGAGCATGCCGGCCCAGACATTCTCGTGAAAAGGACCGGCAAACCAGTTTTGTGCAAAGTTCGGGCAGACCAAGTCTCCGACTTTGACGCGGGTAACACCTTTACCCGTTGCCAGTACTGTTCCCGCGCCATCGGACACGGGAATCATCGGAAGCTGCCCGCCCTTGCGCCCATATCCGCCACGCACCATCACGAGGTCGCGGTAGTTGATGGAAGCCGCCTGCATTTCGACGACGACTTCGAACTCTCCAGGCACTGGGTCGGGCCGCGTACCCGGACGTAGGTTTTCCAACCCCCAAGCGTCCCGAATTTCCATAACCTTCATTTCGGCCTGTCCTGCAGTGGTTTCTGCGTCAAGATATGGTGTTATCGCTTCGATACGAAGTAGAATAATGATTCATCATTGCATTTTATTATTGACTTGAAAAGCTGCCGGATGTTCGATGGGGGTGTCTACGAGGATCCAATGCTTCTCAACGAACAACAGGCGGGTATCCGCGATATGGCGCGTGACTTCGCGCGCAACGAAATCACGCCGTTCGCAGCGCGATGGGATCGCGATGAATCCGTTCCTTTGGAAACATTGGCGAAAATGGGCAAGCTCGGCCTGATGGGCGTTTGCGTGCCGGAGCAATGGGGCGGGGCTGGAGCGGACTTTGTCTCATATGTGAGTGCCATGGAGGCGATCGCATACGGAGATGCAGGCATAGCAAACATGATGGCCGCGACCAATTCGCCGGTGGCTGCGGCTCTTCTGGCGTTCGGCAATGACGACCAAAAGGAACGCTTTTTGCGCCCGCTTGCCAGGGGCGAGTCTGTTGCCGCGTTCCTGCTAAGCGAACCGCAGGCGGGTTCGGACGCGGCCAGCATCCTGACTCGCGCCGAAAGAAAGGACAGCCATTACGTCCTCAACGGCACAAAAAATTTCATCACGGCTGGCGAAACTGCGGACATCGCGATGGTGATCGCAGTCACAGACCCCTCAGCGGGAAAGGCCGGCATTTCGTGCTTCATGACCCGAACTCGCCGCGAGGGGTACATCGTCGCGCGCCGGGAAAAGAAACTCGGGCATCGCACCTGCGACACCTGCCAGATTGTACTTGAGAATTTCGAGATTCCGGAGGTCGACATGCTTGGCCATCCCGGTGAAGGATTGAAGATCGCGCTGTCGGCGCTCGATAGCGGTCGCGTTGGTGTTGCTGCGCAATCCGTCGGTGTCGCGCAGGCGGCGTTTGACGCTGCGCTTTTATATGCGCAGGAACGGAAAACATTTGGCAAGAAGATCATCGATCATCAAGCGGTTGGCTTCCAGCTTGCGGAGATGGCAACGAAAATCGAGGTTGCCCGGCAGATGTATCTGCACGCGGCATCTCTCAAAGATCTCGGAATTCCCTGCATCAAGGAAGCTTCGATGGCAAAGCTCTTTGCCTCGGAGATGGTGGAAAGCGTGACCTCTGCCGCCGTGCAGATTCATGGCGGCTACGGATTTCTTAACGACTATCCGGTGGAAAAATTCTTCCGCGATATGCGAGTCTTCAAGATTTATGACGGCACGAGCGAAGTGCAGAAACTGCTCATCGCGCGTGAACTGCAAAAGAATTCATAACAAAAATCGCAAAAAATCGGCGTTCAACGGAGGAAACAATGAAAGTCTCGCAATCCTGGCTCGTCGGATTAACATTGCTTGTGGCAGGTTCTGCCCAGGCGCAAGTCTCTGACGATGTTGTGAAGATCGGCGTGATGAACGATCAATCCGGTGTTTACGAAGATATCACAGGGATGAAGGCGGTCGAAGCCGCAAAAATGGCAGTCGAAGATTTCGGGCCGACGGTTTTGGGCAAGCGTATCGAGATCGTCACGGCCAATCACCAGAACAAGGTCGACATCGCGGGCGGTATTGCGCGCAAATGGATCGATACCGAGCAAGTCGATGCGATCGTGGATGTGACGGGGTCCGGCGTCGCGCTCGCCGTCAACGAAATTACCCGCGAGAAAAACCGGGTGATGATCGCGGCGAGTGCTGCGACGTCGGATCTCACGGGCAAGTCTTGTTCGCCGACAACCACCCAGTTTAGTTACGACACCTATGCCCTCGCAAAGAGTACCGGTACAGAAACGTTAAAGCAGGGCGGCGATACATGGTTCTTCATCACCGCCGATTACGCGTTCGGTCACGCACTCGAACGCGACACGTCCAAGTTCGTCGAGCAGGGCGGCGGAAAGGTGCTCGGTGCGGTGCGCGCGCCGCTCGGAACGACCGACTACTCTTCCTTCCTGCTGCAGGCGCAGGCATCTAAGGCGAAGATTATCGGTCTTGCGACCGCCGGCGGCGATACCATTACGGTCATCAAGCAGGCGGCGGAGTTCGGTATTCAGCGCGGCGGTCAGCGTCTGGGCGGTCTGCTCATTTACATTAATGATGTCGAAGCGCTCGGCCTTCAGGCGGCGCAGGGGCTTGTCCTTACGACCTCGTTCTATTGGGACCTTAACGACGAAACGCGGGCATGGACCAAACGGTTCCTGGATCGCACTGGCGGCAAGCGTCCGCCGAACATGCTTCAAACCGGTCTTTATTCCGGGGTGTTGCAGTATCTGAAGGCTGTGAAGGCTGCGGGAACCGACGAGGCTAAGGCCGTTTCCCTCAAAATGCGCGAACTTCCGGTCAATGACTTCTATAACAATAACGTCACGATCCGAAAAGACGGTCGAGTGCTGCATGATATGTATCTCGTGCAGGTCAAAACGCCGCAGGAATCGAAAGGCAAGTTCGACGATTACAAGATTTTGAGTAAGCTTGCGGGCAAGGATGCCTATCGTCCCGAAAGCGAAGGCAATTGCCCACTTGTTACTGGATCGGCGAAATAAGTGAGTTGAGCATGAGGGGCTTGAAAGGAAAGGTCGCGCTGGTCACCGGCGCGGCAGGCGGAATGGGACGGCAGATCTGCAAGCGTCTCGTCGAAGAGGGCTGCAGTGTCGCGATGCTAGACATCGACGCCCAAGGTCTGGAATCGTTCGCTGCCGAGCTTGGGAAGTTCGGCAAGGTCTGTCATATCGCCGTAGATATCAGCGATTACAGCGGGGTGTGCCGTGCCGTCGCTGCTGTAGAGGAGACGCTTGGGCCGGTTAACATCCTTGTTAACAATGCGGGGTGGGACAAGTTCTCCAACTTCTTGGACACCGATGAAGCGCTACGTCAGAAAGTGGTCGCGATCAATCTGAACGGACCCATCAACATGTTTCACGCCGTGCTGACTGGAATGGCGCAGCGGGACGGAGGGCGGGTGGTGACCATTGCATCCGACGCCGGTCGCGTCGGTTCGTCTGGGCAGGCAGTTTACTCTGCGTGCAAGGGCGGCGTCATCGCATTGACCAAGACCTTGGCACGCGAACTGGCGCGGCGGAATGTCCTGCTCAATGCGGTCTGCCCGGGTCCGACGGATACGGCGATGTTGCAGGACTTCATGAACCAGGGACCGGGCGGCCAGAAAGTGCACGATGCGATGAAGCGCGCCATTCCGCTCAAGCGGTTGGGGCGGCCCGAAGATATTCCGGGGATTGTTGCGTTTCTGATCAGCGATGACGCCTCATTCATCACGGGGCAGGTCATCAGTGTGTCGGGCGGTCTGACCATGCACGGTTGAACGTGCTCCGGGAATTGCATCAATGAACATCGCGCAGATTTTCTGGAACAGCCGTTCCTCATTCGCGAACAAGCCCATCCTTGTCGTGGACGACAGGGATGTAAACTTCGATGTACTGGCGGATCGGATCCAGCGTCTGACGGGTGCGTTGCGTTCGCGAGGAGTCGGTTCAGGCGACCGTGTTGTCCTGGCAATGAACAATTGCACGGAATGGGTTGTCAGCATCCTTGCCGTTCTTGGCTCGGGTGCGATCTGTGTCCCGATCAATCCTGGCTTGCGTCCGCCGGAGATGTGCAACATCGGCAACCATTGCGAACCCAAGCTCGCTATTCTGGATGCCGAGCTCGTAGGTCATTTCGCACAGGCTAAGGTGAAGTTCGATACCATCGTACGAGGCGGCGGTGATGCCAATGATTGGCAGGCGGTGGTCTCCGGTGCCGCGCCTGATGCGTTTGTTACCGACGTCAAGGACACCGATGCTGCTCTCATTTTTTATACGTCCGGCACGACGGGTGTTCCAAAAGGCGTTCTCCTGAGCCACGGCGCCGAGATATTCGCGGCGCAGATGGTAGCGAAGCATGTCGCCATCACAGCATCAGATCGGTCGATCGTGATGGGCTCACTGGCCTTTATCTACCCTCTGGTCATCAATGCCCTGGCATCCATTGCCGGCGGCGCGAGCGTCGTCCTGCAGGATCGCTTTCATCCGCAATTGGTTGCCGACGCGGTCCGCAAGCACCGGGTTACCATCATGATGGGCGTGCCGACCATGTACGTCATGCTGATGAACTACGCCGATACGGGCAAAGGGTGCGATCTGTCATCCGTCCGGGCAGCTTTCTCAGGCGGCGCGAGCTTGCCAGACGCGCTGGTCAAGCGCGCCAAGTCCAGCCTCGGCTTCAACATTTTCGATCTGTGGGGCATGACGGAATGTACACCGGTCACCACGTTCGATCCAAAGCGCGAATCGGCGGGGCAGCCGGACTCGTGCGGACGCGCGCTGCCTGGCTGCGCCTTCAAGATCGTCGATGATGATCTAAAGGAATGTCCCCTTGGCACCATCGGGGAAGTTATGCTCACGGGCCCGCTGACGATGACTGAGTACTATAAAAATCCATCCGCCACGGCGGAAACTCTGATCGATGGTTGGGTACGCAGCG
>Ga0157370_10009454_pt1 | contig 10413 bp, 9 predicted proteins | sample C35metaG_FD_113463 | JGI IMG/M metagenome (GOLD analysis project Ga0157370, IMG submission 113463) | Corn rhizosphere microbial communities from Kellogg Biological Station, Michigan, USA - C3-5 metaG | ecosystem: Host-associated > Plants > Roots > Rhizosphere > Soil | place: USA: Michigan... | reverse complement strand
CCGTCCGGCGCGCTGCGTGGTTGCGCGGGTGATCGTCGTTGGTGGTCGACGACTGTTTCTACGAAAGGGATTGCTTATACTGCCCGCCGAGATCCGGCGGAGGGACAACATCGCGCCTGGCCAGGCGTTTGAGGTCGAGCGTATCGATCGTGGCGAGCATCCCTCCTGCGCCGAGAGCCTCCTCCTGATGAAGGGCTCGTCGTTGCAAGACGACGAGACCTGCTCGCGGCAGCGACAGTTGCATTGGCGGAGAGGGCGGGATTCGAACCCGCGTTAGGGGATTACCCTAAACACGCTTTCCAGGCGTGCGACTTAAACCACTCATCCACCTCTCCGGTGGGACAGCAAACGACCTTTGTCGAGGACGGGTGAAGATCCGCCGCTCGCCTAACGCTCGAATTCGCGATTCTACCCGGGTCATCCCTCGTGTTCATGACCGGCGGGGTCACACGATCATCGACGCGATCATCGCCACCACCGCGATCGCCATCAAGGCCGTCGCAATCCACCCGAGGCGATGCAACCGGCGCCGAATCGTGAACGGCCCCATGATGTCCGGCCGTACGGCCATCCGCATCATCACCGCCATGATGGGCACCGCGATAACGCCGTTCAAGACGGCCGACCAGATGAGCGCGCGGATCGGATCGATCGACGTGAAGTCGATGCCCGCGCCGAGCAGCGTCGCCAGGATGATGATTCCGTAGAAGCCTTTGGCTTCGAGCGGCTCGCGGCCGAGCCCGATCGGCCATTTCATTGCCTCGGCGACGGCGTACGCGGCCGACCCCGCAAGCACCGGAATGGCGAGAAGGCCCGTGCCGATGATCCCCGCCGCGAACAGTACGAACGCGAAGTTCCCCGCGATCGGCTTCAACGCTTGCGCGGCCTGCGCGGCTGTTTGGACGACGGTGATGCCCGCGTCGTGCAGGGTCACGGCGGTGGTCAGCATGATCGCGAACGCAATGCCGTTCGACAGGATCATGCCGAACCACGTATCGATCGTGATGCGCTTCAGATGCGCGCGCGCGCCGCGTGCGGATTCGCGCAACGGCTGGTCGCCGCGCGTCGCGCGCTGCTCCTCGACTTCCTGCGACGCCTGCCAGAAGAAGAGATAGGGGCTGATCGTCGTGCCGAGCACGCCGACCAACAGCATCAGGTATTCGCGCGTGAGCTCGACGGGCGGAATCAGCGAGGCGGCGACCAGTTGCTTCCACGGAATGTCGACCGAAAACAGCACCGCGACGTAGGCGAAGAGCGACAGCGTGAGCCACTTGAGGATCGGCGCGAGGTAGCGGTACGGCATGAAGATCTGCATCAGGACCGCGAACACGCCGAACAGCAGCGCGTGCCCGTGCTGCGGCCCGCCGACGACCAATTGCAGCGCCTCCCCCATCGCACCGAGGTCCGCCGCGATGTTGATCGTATTCGCGACGAGAAGAATCGACACGATGAACCACAGCAACCCGCGCGGATAATGGTCGCGGATATTTCGCGCAATGCCGTGCCCGGTGACGCGCCCGATGCGCGCGCTCACGACCTGGATGCCGACCATCAGCGGCGTCGTGAGGAATACGCTCCAGAGCATGCCGAGACCGAACTGCGCGCCGGCCTGCGAATAGGTCGCGATGCCGCTCGGATCGTCGTCGGCGGCGCCGGTGATGAGACCGGGGCCGAGTCGTTCGAGGAGGCGTTGGACGGGCTGGATCATGTTCGATGTCGCGCGACGGCAAGGCGCGCGGGCGCCGGAGTATAGCGTCGCACGCCGCGAAGTCGCGCGAACGGCACCTGCGTGCGGATGAATGAGAGGCGATCGATGAAGCGCCGCACCCTGCTCGGTCTCGTCCCTGCGCTACCGCTCGTGCGGGCGGCAGCGTCGAATGCGGCTCTCCTCGGCAGCATGCCGGCGGTCGCTGCGACGCGCACGACATGGCCATCGCCATCGCAATGGGACGCGCTGGCGCGACGTGTTGACGGGCGCCTGTTCGCGGTCCGCTCACCGTTCACCGATTGCGCATCCGCCGACGTGGCGGCATGCGATGCGCTTTTCCGCCGCCTTCGCAATCCGTATTTCATTCGAGACGATCCCGCGCTTACCCAGACGCTCGGCTGGGTCGACGCGTGGCAAAGCGCGCCGAGCGCATTCGCGGTGGCGCCGCTACGGCCGGCCCACGTCGCCGCCGCCGTCGGTTTCGCGCGCCGTCATCGCGTGAGACTCGCGGTCAGGGGCGGCGGACACAGTTATCTCGGGACGTCGAGCGCACGCGATTCGCTTCTCGTGTGGACGCGCGGCATGGACGAGATCGTCCTGCACGACGCATTTGTTCCGCACGGCTGCGTCGACACGATGCCCATGCCCGCCGTTTCAGTGGGCGCGGGCGCGATCTGGATGCACGTCTACGAAGCGGTATCGAGCCGCGCGGGCCGTTACGTCCAGGGGGGCGGCTGCGCCACCGTGGGCGTCGCCGGACTCGTGCAAAGCGGCGGCTTCGGCAGCTTCTCGAAGCGTTTCGGCACCTCGTCGTCGAACCTGCTGGAGGCGGAAGTCGTCACCGCCGACGGCCGCGTTCGCGTCGTCAATGCGTGTCGCGATCCCGACCTGTTCTTCGCGCTGCGCGGCGGTGGCGGCGGCACGTTCGGCGTGGTGACGCGCGTCACGCTCCGCACGCACGAATTGCCCCCAACGTTCGGCGCGGTCTTCGGCACGATTCAGGCGCGCTCGGACGCGGCATTTCGCGCGCTGATCGCGTCGTTGCTGACGTTCTGTCGCGAACGCCTGCTCGATGCGCGCTGGGGCGAAATCGTCTCGTTGCTGCCCGATCGTCGGCTTCGTGTCACGATGCTCTTCCAGGGACTCGACGAGCGCGCGGCACGGCAGACGTGGCAGCCGTTCATCGATTCCCTTCACGGCGCGGCCGACGTCGCGATCCGGGAGTCGTTCACCTTCGCAGTCGTGCCGGCGCGAAGCTTCTGGGATCCCGCTTACCTGCGCCGGCACGTTCCGAACGCCATCGTCGCGGACGATCGCACGGGCGCCTCGCCGAGCGACGTCTACTGGAGCGGCGATGCGGCGCAGGCTGGCCAGTACTTGCACGCCTATACGTCCACCTGGTTGCCGGCGTCGCTGCTCGACGAGCGCAACTTGCCCACGCTCGCCGACGCGCTGTTTGCCGCGTCGCGGCATTGGGCCGTCGGCCTGCACTTCAACAAGGGACTCGCGGGCGCCCCGCCCGAAGTGATCGACGCTGCCGCCAACACGGCGATGAATCCCGTCGCGTCACGTTCGTTCGCGCTCGCGATCATCGCGGCGGAAGGGCCGCCCGCCCATCCGGGTGTTCGTGGCCACGAACCGGATCTCGTCCTCGCACGCAGCGACGCGCGCCGCGTTCGTGAGGCAACGCTCGCGCTGCGGCGTGTCGTGCGCGACGCCGGGTCGTACGTGCCGGAAAGCGACTACTTCGAAACCGATTGGGGCCGCGCGTTCTGGGGCGAGCACTATGCGCGGCTGCGCGCGATCAAGTCACGCTACGACCCGCGGGGGATGTTCACCGTGCACCACGGCGTCGGCAGCGAATGATCCTCTCACGCGACGAAACGACCGCGGGTCAGTAGGCGACGGTGCCGTTCACCGTGTAGAACCCGTTGCCGGTGAAGAGCGACGCCGTCCCCGTCAACTGCGACGTCCCGGACGCGTCGGCGAAGCGACCCGTTCCCCCCAGGAACGTTTCGGTCCCCATGTACTGCACCTCGCCGGTTACGAGGTTGAGCAACGCCATCCCCTCGAACGACTGGTTCAGCACGTCGCCGTTCGCCGCCGTGTACTGCGTCGTGTTCGCGATGACCTGCACGATCACGGGTCCGTTCTGGCTAACGACGGTGTTGGTTTGCGTCGCGACGCCCGTCGCCTTCCCCAGCCCCGTGAGGATGCAATCGAGATCGATGTGCAACTGGAGGAACTGATCATCGAGCGGCGTGACGACGGTCGCGCAACTGCCGTGGTAGGGCCGCGACGGCGCATCCGCCCATGCCGCCGGGCCGAACGCCTGCGCGAGGACCACGCCCGCCATCAATGAGTGACGCACGAAGAACGATCGATGCTTCATCTTGACCTCCGGCCGGCGCGGGAATGCGCCTGCCTCCACTATGCAACGCGAGGCGTGCCAGAAGGTGCGCCGGCCATCCTGTCAGTTATGACAGTTGGCGGGCTGCCGGGCGCGGTGTTAGCGCTTATCAATACGGCAGCGCGCGCTGGCGCTCCGTCGTGCAGTCGACGACGGTCAGCGCCGTCATGTTGACGATCCGGCGCACGGTGGCCGACGGCGTGAGGATGTTCACGGGCTTGGCGACGCCAAGCAGGATCGGCCCGAGCGTGACGCCCGAGCCCGACGCGGCCTTCAGCAGGTTGAACGAGATGTTCGCGGCGTCGAGCGTCGGCATGATCAGCAGATTCGCGTCGCCGCGCAGGTGCGAGTTCGGAAACGCCGCATGGCGCACCGTCTCCGAAAGCGCCGCATCGCCGTGCATCTCGCCGTCGATCGCGAGGTCGGGCGCGCGACCGCGAAGGATCGCGAGCGTGTCGCGCATCTTGACCGCCGACGGATAGTTGCTCGTGCCGAACGACGAATGCGACAGCAGCGCGACCTTCGGCGTGATGCCGAATCGCCGGATCTCCTCGGCCGCCATCATCGTGATCTCGCAAAGCTGGTGCGCCGTCGGATCGGCGTTCACGTACGTGTCGGCGATGAACACGGTGCGATTGGGCAGGAGCACCGCGTTCATCGCCGCATAGATGTCGACGTCGGGCCGCCGGCCGATCACCTGGTCGACGTAGTGCAGGTGCAGCGCGTGCGTGCCGAACGTGCCGCAGATCATTCCATCGGCGTCGCCGCGGTGGATCATCATGGCGCCGATCAGCGTCAGGCGCCGGCGCATCTCGATCTGCGCGTACGTCTGCGACACGCCCCTGCGCTGCGTTTGCTCGTAGTAATTCATCCAGTAATCGCGATAGCGCTCGTCGTGCTCGGGGTTGATCACCTCGAAATCGACGCCCGCCTTGATGCGCAGCCCGAAGCGGTCGACGCGCCGCTCCAGCACCGCGGGACGTCCGACGAGGATCGGCTTGGCGAGCCCTTCGTCGACGACGACCTGCACGGCGCGCAGCACCCGCTCGTCCTCGCCTTCGGCGTAGACGATCCGCCGCGGCGCCTGCTTCGCCGCGGCGAAGATCGGCTTCATCAGCAGGCCCGAGTGATAGACGAAGCTCGTGAGCCTCGTGCGATACGCGTCGAAATCCTCGATCGGCCGCGTCGCGACGCCTGAATCCATCGCTGCCTTGGCGACCGCCGGCGCGATCACGACGATGAGCCGCGGGTCGAACGGACGTGGAATCAGGTAATCCGGACCGAACCGCGGCACGTCGTTCAGGTTGTAGGCGGTGGCGACGATGTCGGACTGCTCCATCATCGCGAGATCGGCGAGCGCGCGCACGCACGCGAGCTTCATCTCCTCGTTGATCGACGTCGCGCCGACGTCGAGCGCGCCACGGAAGATGAACGGGAAGCAGAGGACGTTGTTGACCTGATTCGGAAAGTCGGAGCGGCCGGTCGCGATGATCGCGTCGGGGCGCGCGGCCTTCGCGAGGTCGGGCATGATCTCCGGCTCGGGATTGGCGAGTGCGAGGATCAGCGGCCGCGGCGCCATGGCGGCGAGCCACTCGGGCTTCAGCACGCCGCCGGCGGAGAGCCCGAGGAACACGTCGGCACCCGGCAGGATTTCACGGAGCGCGCGGGCGGACGTCGGACGCGCATAGCGCGCCTTGTTGTCGTCCATCAACTCGGTGCGACCTTCGTAGACGACGCCCGCAATGTCCGCGACGAAAACGTGCTCGGGCCGCACGCCGAGCCGCGCGAGGAGGTCGAGGCACGCGAGCGCCGCGGCGCCGGCACCCGAGCACACGACCTTCACGTCCTCGAAACGCTTGCCGACGATGCGCATTCCGTTCATGACCGCGGCTGCGACGATGATCGCGGTGCCGTGCTGGTCGTCGTGGAACACGGGGATCTTCATCCGCTCGCGGCATTTGCGCTCGATGTAGAAGCACTCCGGCGCCTTGATGTCCTCGAGATTGATGCCGCCGAACGTGGGCTCGAGCGCACAGATCATGTCGACGAGCTTGTCGGGGTCGCGCTCTGCGAGCTCGATGTCGAAGCAGTCGAGGCCGGCGAACTTCTTGAAGAGCACGGCCTTGCCTTCCATCACCGGCTTGGCCGCAAGCGGGCCGATTTGGCCGAGCCCGAGCACGGCGGTTCCGTTGGTCACGACGCCGACGAGATTGCCGCGCGCGGTGAGCGCCGAGGCCTCGTGCGGATCGCGCTCGATCGCCTCGCATGCCGCAGCGACGCCCGGCGTGTACGCGAGCGCGAGATCGCGCTGATTGGTGAGCTGCTTCGTCGGCAGCAGCGAGATCTTGCCGGGCGGCGAACGGCGGTGATACGCGAGCGCGTCCTGACGAATGTTCTGATCCTGATCAGACATGCCGTTCTTCCACATGGAGCGAGGCCGGCAACCATGATAACGCCCGGCACGCCTCGCCTATAATGCGCGGGCCCGCGGCGCCCCACGCCACTGCTATCCCGAGTCCCGGCACGCGCGTGCCCCGGTCACGCCTTCCCGATGCCGCCTGCCCCACTGTTCTGGCTCGTCGCGCTCGTGCTCGCCACTGCGAGCGTGGCGGCGCTCGTCTGGCCGCTGTTGCGAAGCCGCGCGCGCGAGGCGATCGGCGAGGACGCGGCGGCGACCGACGTCTATCGCGATCAGAAGCGCCAGCTCGACGAGGAAGTCGCGGTTGGCGCGATCACGCACGCGGAGCGCGACGCGCAGGTCGACGAATTGGCGACGCGCCTGTCGCGCGAGCTCGACGAGCGCGTCGCGACGACCCGCGAGCCCGCGGCGCGCAGCTCGTACGTTGCGGCGGTGATCCTCGTCGGGGTCATCCCCATCGCGGCGCTCGCCCTCTATGCGACGTTCGGGAGCCCTGCTGCGCTTCGTGCGCAATCGGCGACTGCGGAATCGAAAATGAGCGCCGAGCAGATCGACGAACTCGTCGCGAAGCTCGCCGGGCGCATGAAGGAACACCCGGAAGATCCCAAGGGGTGGCAGCTTCTCGCGCGCACGTACGCGGCGCTCGGCCGCTTCGACGAATCGGTCGCCGCCTACAAGGAAGCCGCGGCGCGCGGCGCGCCCGACGCTTCGCTCTATGCCGACTGGGCCGACGCCGTCGCGATGCGCAACCAATCGCTCGGTGGCGAGTCCTCGCAGTTGATCGCGCAGGCGCTCGCGCTCGATCCGAATCACCCGAAGGCGCTCGCGCTGGCCGCGACCGCGGCGCTCGAACGCAAGGACTATGCGGGGGCCATAACCGATTGGCGCAGGCTGAAGGCGCAGTTCCCGCCGCAAAGCGACGAGGCGAAGTCGATCGACGCGATGATCGCCGAAGCCGATGCCGCGCAACGCGGCGAAGGCAAGCCGCCGCGCGAAGCCGCGGCCGCGCCCGGCGCGTCGCCGTCGGCCACGACCGGCAACGCTTCAGCCGCTGCCGCCGCGGCGATCACCGGCCGCGTCTCGCTCGATCCGAAGCTGCGCGACCGTGTCGCACCCGGCGACGTGCTGTTCATCTACGCGCGCGCCGCGAACGGCCCGCGAATGCCGCTCGCGGTGCTGCGCTCGTCGGCGGGCGACTTGCCGCGCGACTTTCGCCTGGATGATTCGCTCGCGATGACGCCGGCGGCCAGGCTTTCGAATGCATCCGAAGTGATCGTCGAGGCGCGCATTTCCAAATCCGGCAGCGCCACGCCGGCGCCCGGCGATCTGCGCGGCACGAGCGCTCCGCTCGCACCGGGCGCACACGACGTTGTGATCGTCATCAACGACGTCGTGCGCTAGCTCGAATCCAACGCGACCGACGTGCTCGAAACGCATCGACTCGCCGCGCGTCGTGGTTATGCCTGGCTCTTCGCGGATCTCGACCTTTGCGTTGCGCCGGGCGAGGTGCTCGTCGTCACGGGACCGAACGGAAGCGGCAAGACGACGCTCTTGCGCATCCTGGCGGGCCTCGCCTTGCCGACCGAGGGCGAGGTGCGCTGGCAGGGCGAACGCGTCGGACCGTTCGATGCGCGGCTGCGCGAGTGCGTGGCGTTCAACGGCCATCTGCCCGCATTGAAGGATGAGCTCACGGCCGAGGAGAACCTGCGCGCATGGACGACGCTCGAGGCGAACCTTCTGACGCCGCATGCGCTCGTCGACGCGCTCGACGCCGTCGGGCTTTCGGCGCAGCGCGCGCTGCCGGCACGCATCCTGTCGCAAGGGCAACGGCGGCGCATCGGCCTCGCGCGCCTTCGCCTTTCGCGGCGCGTGCTTTGGATCCTCGACGAGCCGTTGACGGCGCTCGACCACGCGGCGATCGACTCGCTCGGGGCATTGCTCGATGCGCACGCCGAAGGCGGTGGCCTGTGCGTGCTCGCGTCGCATCAGTCGCTGCCGATCGCCGCATCGCGCACGCGCTCGCTCGCGCTTGCCGGCGCGGCGCGCGCGGACTGACGCGGCGTGGAACGCTCCTCGGTCCTCGGCGCGATGGGCTGGGCGCTCGCCCGCGACGTTCGCATCGCCTTGCGGTCCAAGGGGGAACTCGGCGTCGAACTGCTGTTCTACGTGATCGTCGTCTCGCTCTTTCCCCTGGCCACGTCGCCGTCGCGCGAAACGCTCGCCACGCTCGGTCCGGGCGTGCTGTGGACGATCGCGCTCCTCGCGTCGCTGCTTTCGCTTTCGCGCCTCTTCGCGGCGGACTTCCGCGACGGGACGCTCGAGCAGATCGCGCTCTCGCCCCGACCGCTCGCCGCGCTCGTGTCCGGTAAAATGATGGCGCACTGGCTCACCACCGGTTTGCCGGTCGCGCTGCTGGCGCCGCTGCTCGGCGCACAATACGCGCTCGACGGACCCGTGCTCGCGACGCTCATGGGGTCGCTTCTGTTGGGGACGCCCATCCTGTCGTTGATCGGCGCCGTCGGTGCGGCGCTCACGCTCGGCACGCGCGGGAGTGGAAGCCTGCTGGCGCTTTTGGTGTTGCCGCTCTATGCGCCGGTGCTGATCTTCGGCGCTGGCGCCGTCGACGCGGTGCGCGCGGGGATGTCGGCCGCACCGCATCTTTCGCTGCTCGGCGCCGGGTTGCTGCTGGCGATCGTCGCCGTGCCGTTCGCCGTGGCCGCCGCCGTTCGCATTGCGCTCGATTGACGTTGTCAGACGATTCCGCTTCACGTGATCAACTGGTTCCGCTTCTCGTCGCCCGTGTCGTTCTACCCGCTCGCGCGTGCGTGGTCGTACTGGTTCGCGGTGCTCGCGGCGCTCTTCGCGGGCGCGGGCCTCGTCGTCGCGTTCTTCATCGCGCCGACCGACGCGACGCAGGGCGATGCCTACCGGATCATCTTCATCCACGTGCCCGCGGCGTGGATGGCGATGTTCATCTACGTCGTCATGGCGGGATGGAGCGCGCTCGCGCTCGGCTTCAACACACGGCTCTCGGCAATGATGGCGCAGGCGCTCGCGCCGACCGGAGCGCTGATGGCGGCGATCGCGTTGTGGACGGGCGCGTTCTGGGGCCGTCCGACGTGGGGCACGTATTGGGCGTGGGACGCGCGGATGACGTCGACGCTGATCCTGCTCTTCCTCTATTTGGGCGTGATCGCGTTGCGCTCGGCGATCGACGATCCGCGACGCGCCGATCGTGCATGCGCGGTGCTCGCGCTCGTCGGCGCCGTCAACGTTCCCATCATCTATTTTTCCGTACAGTGGTGGAACACGCTGCACCAGGGCTCGTCGATCAGCATGACGGCGGCGCCGAAGATGGCGATGACGATGTTCGCGGGCATCCTGATCATGACCGCGGCCGCGTGGTGCTACACGATCGCGGTCGTGCTCGCACGCGTGCAGGCGATCATCGTCGAGCGCGAGCGCGGTGCGAGCTGGCTCGAGTCGCTGATCGACCTGCGGCCCCAAGGAATGCGCTGATGCTGGAATTCTTTGCGATGGGTGGCTATGCGTGGTACGTCTGGATGGCGTACGGCGTGGCCGCGCTCGCGATCGTCGTCGAGATCGTCGCGGTGCGTGCGCGGCGCCAGCGCGCGCTCGACGCGCTGCGCATGTGCGCGCAGTCGGCAGGCCCACCCGCGTCGGCGCTGCGCCCGCGGAGTGCGCCGTGAAGGCCCGGCATCGTCGCTTCCTGTGGATCGGCGCGGGCGTGGTCGTCCTCGGGGTGGCCGTGACGCTCGTGCTGAACGCTTTCCAGTCGAATCTCGTGTTCTTCTTCACGCCGTCGCAGGTCGCCGCGAAGGAAGCGCCCGCGTCGCGGCCGTTTCGCATCGGCGG
>Ga0157370_10009453_pt1 | contig 10414 bp, 10 predicted proteins | sample C35metaG_FD_113463 | JGI IMG/M metagenome (GOLD analysis project Ga0157370, IMG submission 113463) | Corn rhizosphere microbial communities from Kellogg Biological Station, Michigan, USA - C3-5 metaG | ecosystem: Host-associated > Plants > Roots > Rhizosphere > Soil | place: USA: Michigan... | reverse complement strand
CTATTTGGGAGCCTCGGCGGGCGGCTTGACATTCTTTGCGCCGCCAAATGGAACTCCGAGATTCTTCGGACGATGGAAGTCGCTGCCGGCGGGCGCCGCGCCATTCGCGGGAGTAATTTCGAAGCGCGTGGTCGAGTCCATGAAATCGAACGAAAGGAACAGGCCCAGGAATACCAGCGCCGTGCACAGAATGATGGCGTTCATCCCCTTATCGTGCAGCAAGTGCATAAAAAACAGCGCTACCAGGCTTGCCTTTATAGTTGCGATAATCATGGCCGCGAACACGTTCCAATCGCCGAAATCAAACTGGGCCACAAGAACGGTAAGTCCAGTGAGTATGAGAAGACACGTCAAAATCAGGGTATAGAGACGCACGGGGTTTCGGGGACCGTGTGCATGAGCCTCTTCGGAGCCGTGGCCTGCCGCCTGGGTGTTTTCGAGAATCGTTGTGTGGTCACTCATGAGCGTGTCACCGGATCAGATAAAGGAGTGGGAACAAGTAAATCCAAATGATGTCGACCAGGTGCCAATAGAGGCCGACAACATCCACGGGGGTGTAGTAATTCCTTGAGAAGTCGCCCCGGATCGCGCGCCGCAGCAGCCAGGCCATTACGCACAAGCCCGCCAGAATATGGATGCCGTGCAGACCCGTCATCATGAAGTAGAAACTAAAAAAGATGAACTCGTGCCCGGTAGGATCGTCGGGGTTCGAGAAATAACGCCCGGGATAGAGGCCCTCGCTGAACTCGTGCGTGTATTCGATGTACTTCACGCCCAGGAAGATAAGGGCGCAAAACATGGTAATCGCGAGACAGATGATGAGTTTCTTGCGCTTGCTTGTCCGGGCATAGTGGACGGCGAGCACCATAGTGAAACTACTCACCAGCAACACCACCGTATTCAGCGTGCCGGCGACTTTTAAGAGATGTTTATGCCCCTCGAAGAAAGCCTCCGGGAACCGGCTTTGCATATATGCGAACCCGACGAACAGGCCGCCGAACATGAGAATTTCTGTCGCGAGGAACAGCCAAATACCAATTTTCGAGGTATCGAACTGCTGTTCCTTGGTCGCGAAATGATGCTGGAGGTTCGGGTCGTGCTGCCCGTGGGCAGCATCTTCGTGCGCCTCTGTAACAGGTGTGGAGATTGAGCTCATCTCTTTATAAGTTTTCTAATCTCTAATTAATGCGTGCCGACGGGGAAGAAGTCGTACGGGCCGTGCGTGGCGACCGGTTGCACTTCGAAATTTTCGGTCAGCGGCGGAGACTGTGTTTGCCATTCCATGGTCTTGCCTCCCCACGGATTGTCGGGGGCGTCATACGGTTTCCGGAGCGAAGCGAGTAAATAACCGAGCGTCAGGAAAAGGCCGGCTCCGATGATCCAGGAACCAACGGTCGAAAAAGCATGCATCGGCTGGAACTGCGGAAGATAGTTGTAGTACCGGCGCGGCATTCCCTGGCCGCCCATAATGAACTGCGGGAAAAACGTAGCGTTAAAGCCGATGAAAACCAGGGCGGCGGCAATTTGACCGAGCCGCTCGTTGTACATACGTCCGGTTATTTTTGGCCACCAGTAATGAAGCCCGCCCAAAAAAGCAACCACGGTTCCGCCCATCATGACGTAGTGAAAGTGGGCCACAACGAAGTAGGTGTCCGTGAGGTGGACGTCAAGCGAAAGCGCTCCCAGGAAGACGCCGGTCAATCCGCCGATCGCAAACAGCAGTATGAACGAAATTGCATACAGCATGGGAGTTTCAAGCGAGATTGAACCGTGGTACATGGTCGCCAGCCAGTTCCACACCTTGATGGCGGAAGGAATGGCGACGATGAACGTGAGGAAGGAGAAGACCACAACGGCAGTCTGCGACTGGCCCGCGACGAACATGTGGTGGCCCCAGACGAGGAAGCCGATCAGAGCGATGCCGATGCTTGAAAACGCGATCATACGATAGCCGAAGATCGTTTTCCGCGAGAACACCGGAATGATTTCGCTGACGATTGCCATGCCGGGCACAATCATGATGTACACGGCGGGGTGCGAGTAGAACCAGAAGAAATGCTGAAAGAGAACCGGGTCGCCCCCGAGACTTGCGTCGAAGATGCCGATCCGGAAGAGGCGCTCAATCGTCATTAACAGCAGAGTGATCGCCAGCACCGGCGTGGCGAGAACCTGCATGAGAGCCGTGGCATACATGCCCCAACAAAAGAGCGGCATGTCAAACCAGCCCATGCCTGGAGCGCGGAGCTTATGAATGGTCGCAATAAAGTTGAGGCCCGTGAAGATGGAGGAGAAACCCGCGATAAAAATTCCCATCGCCATCCAGGCGACAGATGTCTGGGTGGAAGTGCTGTAGGGAGTGTAGAACGTCCAACCGGTATCGACGCCGCCCGTAACGATCGCCACCATCGCCAGAGCCGCACCCGTCCAGTAAATGTAAAAGCTCGCAAGATTTAAACGAGGGAACGCCACGTCCTTTGCGCCGAGCATCATTGGAAGCACGAAATTGCCAAGCGCTGCCGGAATCGACGGGATGATGAACAGAAAGACCATGATCACGCCGTGCATGGTGAAGACCTTGTTATAGGTTTCGGCATCCAGCATTTTATGGCCGAAGATCATGTGAGAGGGATCGAAAAGCGAGAGCCGGATCAGCAGCGCGAAGATGCCTCCGACCAAAAAGAAAGCCATCACCGAGATCAGATACATGATCCCGATGCGCTTGTGATCCACGGTGGCTAGCCAACTCCATAGACCTTTCGGCTCAGTTAGATAATTCCGGCGCTCCACCGGCGTGGTGCCTGCATGAAAAGGAGCGGATATGACGTCTGCCATAACTCTTAGTCTCTTATTTCTTCCCTAACGTTTTGATGTATGCAACTAGACCGTCAACTTCGCGCTGACGCAAAACACCTTGAAACACAGGCATGATGCTGTCGAAGCCTTTTACGATTTTCGCATTGGAAACAAGAATCGATTCACGAAGATAGTTTTCGTCGGCCATTACTGTCCGGCCGTCGCTCAACTGCACCGGATGCCCGAAAACGCCCTTCCAGGAAGGCCCCTGGCTGGGCGAGCCATCCAGGCTATGGCAACTGGAGCAACCCTTCGATTCATAGAGCATCGCGCCGAGCTTGTCGAGCGGCATGCTGGCGTCCACTCCGCCGGTTTCGAGCCACTTCTGATAGCTGGCCTCGTCGTCGACATAAAGCGTTCCACCCATGTCGGAGTGGCCGCGGCCGCAATATTCGGCACATTCAAAATGATGTTTGCCGAGCGCTGTCGGGTTAAACCAGATCTCGGTATAGCGATCCGGCAGAATGTCGTGCTTTACACGCATGTCCGGGACGAAGAAATCGTGAATAACGTCCTCTGAAGACATCACGAACTTGACGGGCTTGTTTACTTGAACGTGCAGTTCGTTGATGGCGCGCGAGCCGTCCGGATATTCGAATTCCCAAACCCATTGCTTGGCGGTGACCCGGATTTCCTGAGCATCTCCGGGAGGAACGGCAGCCTCCGTATATCCTTTGACGCCCCAAACAAAGATGACCATCATGATGATTAGCGGAACGATGGTCCAGGCAAATTCCAGCTTATTATTGTGAGTCCAGTGCGGCGTAACATCCCCCGGCTTGTGCCGGTAACGAATCACGGAATAGACCGCGATACCGGCAATGAGCAGGAAGAAAAACACGCACAGCCACACTACAAACATGTAAAAGACATCTACCTGGGCCGCGTAGGCCGACCCCTGCATCGGTAGAATAAGAGAGCGTAACCAATCCATAAAATTCAGCGCTCTTTCGTCAGCGCAGCTTCTTCCTTCTCAGCATGATGTTTCGATTTTTCGGTACGGAACAGGCGCCACACAAAAAACACGAGGAATAGGACGATCAGCACAGCGCCCACCCTCATAAAGTTCACTGCGAAGGCAGCATACGAATTCGCTTTTGGGTCGTAGTGATAACAAAATAGTAGCAGGCGATCGACGCTGAAGGAAAATTTGTTTTCACTCGCTTCGGTAAACGCCAGCCGCATATCCAGCGGCTTGAATTTGATGCCGTAGAGGTAACGGCAAATCTTTCCCGAGGACGACAGGAACGTGATCGCGGCGGTATGGGCATAGTTCTGCAACCGCGGGTCCCAGCGGTAATGAAAGCCGATTTGATCCGCCAGTTTCTTCGCGTTATCCGCATAATCCGCCAGGAAATGCCAGTGAGCCGCGAAGGCGGCCTGGTTGTTGTCGAATCCGGCGAGATACATGCGTTTCTTGGCAGCAGCGAGATCAAACGTCTCATCAGGATTGATGCTGACAGTGACCACTTCGTACTTATCGCCCGGCGTCCAGGGAATTTTCCTCAACGCCTCCACCTGCCCGTTTAACAGCAGGTTGCACAGCATCGGGCAGTTGTAATACACAAGATTCAGCAGCACGGGCCGGCCTTCCTTAAAGAAGTCCTTTAAGGGCTGCTGATGCCCTTTCTCGTTTGTGAACTCCAGGTTTAGATCGATCGATTTACCGACCTGTTCGTCGAGCCCTACGCCTTTCAACGGTGCCGGCACTGCCTTATTCGTTTGCGACCAAAGCGGAATCGCCGCCGCCAATACCGCCACAAGGCCGACTAACCTTACGGCGCCGAACCTACGTCTTTGTTCCACTACTTGAACTGCCTGCACTGCCATTACTCAACTTTTTCTGGACCGCTGCCGCCTTCGGGGGAGGCGCCGATCCATTCGTCTGCGGCACCGCGCTGGCGGGAGCAGCTGGGTTTGCGCCAGCCGGAGTGGTTGGGTTTGTACCGGCCGGAGCGGTTGGGTTTGCACCGGCGGCAGGCGCGCCCGTGGGGGCCGGGCCTGCTGCATTGGGAGCCTTTACGGGGGTCGGCTGGTGAAAATATTCGATCTTTCCCGCCGCCGCTTCCTGCTCAATCAACTGCATCGCGCGGGTTATGGGGATCTGCACAATCCCTTTGCCGCGATCGATGTATTTGTACGTATTCAGTTCCTGGTCTTCCTGTGAATGCAGATTCTTGAGGTCCTGGGATACCGGAACGAGCACCTTCTCATACATTTGCTGCTCATGCATGTGATCGAAATACGCCTGCACTCCCAGAATCATCGCCGTGAGTCCCAGAATCGACGCGATGCCGATTGACGCAATCAACAGAGCACGAGGCTCCGAACGGTCGAAATCAACGCCACTTTTCCCGGCGTTGCCATGACTTGCATCCATTTTATCGTTCCTGTTCGTTTCCATCGCTGCCACCCTACTGATTCCTGAACGCGAGACTCTGAACCAGCCGGATGTCGCCCACTGGCACCAGAGCATGGCTCCTCATGCGGCCCCAGAACACGTACCCATAGGCACAGGCGACCGCGGCCAGAGTCGTGAAGTCCAGCCAGTGGACCTGAACTCCGGTTTTGTGAAGCATCGGCAGCACCATCCAATACACATCGATGTAGCAGACAATCAGCAGGTAGACCGCGGCAAACCCCAGCGTCGCATGCCGCCGTTTCACTGTACGGCCGATCATGAACAGAAACGGGAACAGGAAATGCGCGAAGATAAGCGACACGCTCACGGCATACCAAGTCCCCTGATATCGATGGAAAAAGTACTGCGTTTCTTCCGGGATGTTGGCATACCAGATCAGCATGTATTGCGCGAAGCCGGCATACGCCCAGAACACGATGACGGTAAACATCCATTTGCCCAGATCGTGGTAATGCTCCATGGTGATCGTGTTTTCGAGAATGCCGTTGCGGCGCAGCCACAACGCGACCAGCGTGATCACCGAGATGCAGGCAAGCGCGCCGTTGGCCAGGCAGTAGAGGCCGAAAATCGTCGAGAATGCCCTGGCATCGAGCGACATAATCCATTCCCAGGCGATCATCGTGGCGACCAGGAATACGAACACTAGCCCGGGCGCTCCCCATCGCTCCGCCTTCTTCGATTCCGCAAGGCCCTCGACAATTGAGTGGGTGCCGTCGATCCGCGTGGCGTGCCGGTATACTTTCAGCGCGAAAAAGCTCAAAATTCCAATATAAATGAACGCGCGGATCGCAAAAATGGTTGGACTAAAAAAAGCTCCGCGTTCGAGCAGCACCGGATCATTCTGAACCACTGCGCTATTGGCCCAGGTGTAGAGATCGTGCATGCCAAAGACTACGGGAATGAACAGCAGCGCGGCAAGCGGAATGCAGACGGCGATATTTTCCATGATGCGGCGGACAGTCGTACTGGCGGCCGCTCCGCTCACAAATTGCACGAACGTCCAGAACATGCCGCCCACCGCAATGATGGTGCAGAACCAGAAGGCGGTGATGTAGGAAAAGTAAAACTGCCGGGGATCGGTGAAGGCGCCGATGATCGTCAACAACCAGGCGATCACGCCGATGATGAGGATGTAATTGCGTGTCTTCTTCCAAAGCCCTTCGGGCAGGTAATAGTTATCTCTTTTTGCGATGCCGTGTTCCATGAATGTAACGGTCTACCTCAACTCCCCGCGCAACTGGGCGGGCACGTCGGCCACGGTGGCGCTGGTTGTGCGCTGTAGCGCACGCACATAGGCGATGATGGCCCACCGATCGTGCTCGGTGATCTGAAAGCGATACGAAGGCATGGTGCGGCGTCCGTGCGTGATCACATCGAAGAAATCGCCGTCCGAAAATCCTTTTACCCGCGGGTCCATCAGGTCGGAAGGAATCCAGGTCGACCGGGCCGCGACAATCCCTTTCCCGGTGCCCGCTCGCCCATGGCACGGCGAACAGTATGTGTTGAATCGCTGCTGGCCGAGTTCCATCAGTTCGGGCGTAATCTTCAACGGATTCTGCCCCACATACATCCCGTTCACCTGGCCGGTATAGAACGGATCGTCCTGGGGACGCAAATGGCCCTGCGCGATCGTGCCGGCAACCGGCCGGCGGTCGGCTCGGCCATCCGTGAACCCGGAAAATTCGCTTTCTCCTTGCGTGTCGTACTTGAGCTGCTGCCGCATGTCGTTGAAGATCTCGACGGCCGGCTTACGCGAAACCGTCCCGGCGCACGAAGTGAGCAAAGTGGCGGCAGTCGCGAGCCCCAGGCCCGCGGCGATACGGACAAATAATGGCTTCGTGAGTTGCATGTCTACTTCGAGACAACCTCCGCATATCTGGCGCCCGCCTCTTCGAGGACTTTGACGCATTCTTCGGCATCGAACTGTGGGTCTTCGGATTCGATAGCCAGCACGAAACTGTCGTCCGTGATCCGCTCGGAATTCGTGTAGTTGAAAATCGGATGGTAGAACCTCGGCAAACGATTGATGCCAAGCATTCCGTATAAGGAGCCGAACGCTGAGAAAAGGATCATCAGCTCGAACATGATCGGGATCGAGAAGGTGAAGGCGAACAGGGGCTTTCCGCCGACCACGATCGGGTAATCAATCGCGCCGGACCACCAAATGAAGGTCGCGGCCGCCGTGGCGCCGAGCGTGCCGCAGCAAAGGACGAACCATCCAAGTTTCGAAGGCTTGGAGCCGAGCGCTTCATCGAGCCCGTGCAGAGCGAACGGCGTATAGGTTTCGAGCTTGGTGTAGCCCTTGTGGCGGACGCGCTCAATCGCGTCGAATAGCCGATCCTCGTTCTCGAACTCGCCGGCCGCGCCGTACAATCCGGTATCAACAACGCCTCTATCGTTAGGCAAGGTCATGAGTCTCCTTCACGTCGGCCCCCTGGTAGGTTTCGAGGTATTGCGCGTAGACGTGTTCTACGTGGTTTTGCGCCGACAGAGTGCTCTTCACTTCACCGATAGCGATCATCGGCAGAAACTTCACAAACAGCAAATACAGCGTCAGGAACAACCCGAAAGTGCCCAGGTAGGTGCAAACATCAACCCAGGTCGGCCTGAAGTAACCCCAGGACGATGGCAGAAAGTCCCGGTGCAGCGAGACCACAATGATCACAAAACGCTCAAACCACATGCCGATGTTCGTGGTGATGGAAATGATGAACATCACTGCGATGTTCCGGCGCATTTTCTTGACCCAGAAGAACTGCGGAATGACGACGTTGCAGATGCACATCGTCCACCACGCCCACCAGTACGGACCGGTAATGCGGTTGAAGAAGTGGAACCGCTCGTAGATATCGCCGCTGTACCACGCAATGAAGAACTCGGTCCCATAGGAGTAACCGACTATCATGCTGGTGGCGAGAATCACTTTGTTCATCACCTCCAGGTGGCGGATCGTGATGATGTTTTCAAGATGCAGCGCCCAGCGGGAGAGCAGCAGCAGCGTCATCACCATCGCGAATCCGGAGAAGATGGCGCCACCGACAAAGTAGGGCGGGAAAATCGTGGTGTGCCAGCCGGGAATTACGGAAACGGCGAAGTCGAAGCTGACGATGGTATGAACCGAAAGCACCAGGGGGGTCGAAATGCCGGCCAGGATCATGTAGGCCTTTTCGTAGTGCTTCCAGTGGGTAGAGGATCCGCGCCACCCCAACGAGAAGATGCCGTACATCACTTTCCGAAACCCATTCGGCGAGCGGTCGCGGAGCGTCGCCAGATCGGGAATCAGGCCGGTGTACCAGAACAGAATGGAAACCGTGCCGTACGTGCTGACCGCGAACACGTCCCACTCAAGCGGGCTGCGATAGTTCTGCCACATGTGCAGATATGTGTTCGGAATCGGGAACAGCCAGTAAACGGCGCGCCAGGGCCGGCCGGTATGAAACAACGGGAAGATGGCCGCGCACGCGACCGCGAAAATGGTCATCGCCTCGGCAGCGCGGTTGATCGCCGTTCGCCATTTCTGCCGCAGAAGAAACAGAATGGCCGAGATCAGCGTTCCTGCGTGACCGATACCGATCCACCACACGAAATTCGTGATGTCCCAGGCCCAGCCGGCGGGGCTGTTGTTGCCCCATACACCGATGCCGGTTGAAACCAGATACGTCAGCATCGCCAAAAGAAGCAGTAGAAGCGAGCTCGTAATGGTGATGAGTATCCACCACTGCCTGGGCGTCTTCTTCCACTCCGTGACGCCGCTGATTTGTTCGGTAATGTCGTGGTAAGACATGTCCCGCGAGAGCATCGGCGGGTTACATTCTTCGCGAATTACACTTGCCAGATCGGCCATTTATGCAAGCTCCGGATTGGTATTGCGAATCTTAGCGAGATAGGTCGTACGCGGGCGCGTATCGAGCTCGCCGAGCAGTTGATAATCGCGCTCCAATTTCTTCAATTTCGAAACCCGGCTGCCGGGATCCAATATGTTTCCGAACACAATGGCGTCGGCTGGGCAAGTCTGCTGGCACGCCGTCACAATGTCGCCGTCTTTGATGGGAACAGGCGGCTTATTCTGCCGGTGGCCTTCGAGTTTGACTCGAATTCTCGTTTCTTGAATTCGCTGGATACAGTACGTACACTTCTCCATGACGCCGCGCATGCGGACCGTCACATCGGGATTGAACGCCATCTTCTCGACTTCCGTGATATGGCGGTGCCAGTTCAGGAAGTTAAACCGGCGAACTTTGTAGGGGCAGTTGTTGAGGCAATACCGCGTGCCGACACAGCGGTTGTAGACCTGTTCGTTTAAGCCCTCGGGGCTGTGAACGGTCGCGTCCACCGGGCAGACGTTTTCACAGGGCGCATTCTCGCACTGCATACAAGGGATCGGCTGGGTTACCGCTTCGGCTTCTTCAATCGATCCGGTGTAGTAGCGATCCACTCGAATCCAGTGCATGTGCCGGCCACGGTGCACCTGCTCTTTTCCGACGATGGGAATATTGTTTTCCGCCTGGCAGGCGATGGTACAGGCATGGCAGCCAATGCAGGATGTCAGATCAATCGACATGCCCCATTGGTAGCCCTTATCCCACACCATCTGCGGATAGAGACCGACAGTCGGCGGCTTCTCCGCGAATTCTTCAACGAAATGGGGCTTCTCGTGGAATTCTGCAAGCGAGGCTTCGATGATCGGATGGCGGGTATCCATCGAATCCTGCGTCTGCGTAGACACCATCATTTCGCGCTTGTCCGTCTTCTCGAGCGTAAGGTCGGTCGCGATATTGTAAGCAGCCGTCGTCCGGAGCGGAAAGCCGTTGAAACCGACACCTGCGCCGACTCGCCCGCACTGATCGCGGCCATAGCCCAGTAGCACCGTCAAAGAGTCGTCGGCGTGCCCCGGCTGCATCAGCACCGGAATTTCCACTATGAAATTGCCGCGCTTCAAATTGACGATCTGTCCGTCGATGAGGCCCAACTTCAGCATCGTCTGGTGGCTTACCAGAGCCGCGTTGTCCCAAACCAGCTTTGTCACCGGGTGGGGCAATTCCTGCAGCCAGCCATTGTTGGCATAGCTGCCGTCGTACACCCAGTCGTCCGGATAAAATACGACTTCAAGGCCGGCTGCGCCCTGCTTGGGCAACGACG